>ENA-OQNO01000110-OQNO01000110.1-human-gut-metagenome-genome-assembly--contig:-NODE-110-length-102543-cov-4.866349_pt1 | contig 102543 bp, 99 predicted proteins | sample MGYA00242629_ERZ504880 | MGnify/ENA primary metagenome ERZ504880 (study PRJEB26092, sample SAMD00036377) | human gut metagenome | host: Homo sapiens | study: EMG produced TPA metagenomics assembly of... | reverse complement strand
ACTCTCTGGAAGCTCCGGTTGATCCAGCATTCGCTGCATCGTTGTACCAAAAGACAGAGAAATTATAGTAGTTTACATTCCCTTTATATTGGGTTCCATCCTCCATAATAAGACTGCCTAAATAGAAATTTTCCGCTCGTGTATTAATATCCATATCGCCATATACTCTCACCTCTGAATGAGAGGCTCTGGCTAATCGCTGCACCCCCGACTCAGCGGTGATATTCCCAAATCGATATTTCCACTTGACACCGTTCGCAGTAATCAATCGAGTTCCGACGATATCTTCTGAATAGGCTCCAGCATAGGTTTGATTTAACACAATATCATGCATGTGGAAGGACCCAATAGCATTTTGTGGTGAAGCTAAATAGATCGACGAATCTTTAAAATTCACTCGATGACCCTGCCCGTCAATCTCTAAATCATTTTTTCTGGCATAGGCAGAAAGCCTTGTATCTGATGCACTAGGATTATCGAAGCTTGCGGCAAGGATAATTTTGGTGATGGTTTCGTCTCGAATAGCATTTACAAAATCAGCCCATGTACTTACTTCCGCCTCATTGGCTGCCAAAAGGCGCAAATCAGCCTTTTCGACCTCTTCACTATCCTCTTTTGTTTCTGAACTTTCCGTCGTTTTTTCTTCTGTTTCAGAATCTTTTGTTGCTTCTTTCGCTTCTTCTGAAGACGCTGTTGACTCTGTCGTTTCATCCACCTTGCTTGTATCGGTTTCAGCAGGATTTGCAATTTCGTTGAGCTTCATGCTATCCTCTATACTTTGGTTCGGTTTCTCAGATGAACTGGTAGAATTCGTTATTTCTTCAGCACCTGCAGAAAAGACATTCAGATTTGGGAGTAAAATAATTAGTAACAAGAAAAAAATTATTCTCCGCTGGTTCATTTCTTTCTCACCTCCTTCACAATCAAAATCCTATCACATTTAATAGCCAGTTTTTATAATTATTTTTAAATAAATTGAGAATTAACTTATAACCAATTCAATTTCAATTTATTTTTAGCAAAACCAAAGCGAATTACGTATATTTTTTATTAAATAAATAATCTATGTTACATTACAAATAGATTACGAATTTAGCTCTATCCTCTTTGAAGTTGATTTGTTACATTAAATACAAATTCCTCTAAACGTTGTTTTGTCGCTTTTCGTAATTCAGATAGCTATTCACACAGACAGGTCTGAGCATTCTTTTAGTGCTATTTGGTTCTTTGTAAACTAAAAGTATCAGCGATAAAGAGGACATCCTTTTGAAGTATTCTTGTTCACCTCACTTTTTTTCAATCTGTCTGAGCTACAAATCAATCAGCTTTTAACACGATTGAAATGAAATCCCTTCACCTTCCAAGCCTCAATCAATTTTCAAGCGTTGAACCTATAAATCTTGTTTTGTTCGCGGGGTAGAACAAGAGGAAAAAAGACAGATTAAATAACAATCTATTTTAGAATAATTTCAATCTGGTTATTAAAATTATTCACCTATACCAAAAAAAATTTATCCAAAACAAAAAACTCCTAAATTTTTTTAAAATTCAGGAGTTTTTTTTCTTTTATTGAAATATAAGGTTTTGTTTGCTTGGTTTTTTAAGCTTCATTCCCTGCTTTGATCAATATGCGCAGCTTTGCTGGATGGATCAAATAACCCATCTTATTCCTTTCAATGTACCCATTTTCACGCAAAAATTTAAATGTATAGGTCAGATGACGATAGCTGACGCCTAGATAATCAGCAATCTGCGTATTGTTTTCAGTGTATTGATCATTTACCGCAACTTCCAACAATAATGAAGCTAGGCGATATTTCAGCTCAAAGGTTTGAGCATGAGAAAAATGTTCCATTCGCAGTAATAATTTCTTTCCTATGTATTGAGCGATAAATGTAGGGAATTCTACTCGCTTCATTAAAGTAGTCTCAACTACATTTAATGGAATAGCCAAACAGCGAACTGCTCCGATGGCGATTACATCCTTAGGTGCTTCTTCAGCTTTTACTAAGGTCAGCTCACCAATCAGATCCCCTACTTCCAGAAACTGCAAAATAATACTTTTCCCATTTGGTTCTTGCTGAATAATCCGTGCTTTTCCTTCCAAAATAATAAATAAATATCGCAGCTCCAGCATTTGATCAACAATTTTTTCATTTCGATCAAAGTCCATCAAAAAGCTTTGGCTTAAAATCGATGGCGATAAAAAAGGAAAATCTAGCTGACAAGTTGCCTCAGTATACTTTTCTTTTTTTCTCATTAGGCTATATCTCCTAGTTACAACTTTTTATTTCCGTCATACTCATCCTATCAATTAGTTATTGGAGGAACAACTATCATGAATCAAAAAAAATTAACTCTCTCGTTTCTGTATTATCTGATCAGCGCTTTTGGCATCAGCTTGACCTTAAAAGCCAGCATCGGCATCAGCAGCTTCAACTCGCTAAATGCCACACTTGCCGAATTTAGCCAAATAAAGATCGGTACAATCACTGCAGGATTGAATTTTTTATTTTTGATTGCTTGTCTACTGCTAGACCCACAGCTAAGAGTAAAAAATTATCTGATAATGAGTATTGCCTTGCTGTTTTTCGGCTCAACCATCAATCTGTTTACTTATTTTCTTTTTCCGCTTTTTACGTTACATTCGTATCTATTAAAATGCCTGCTATTTATTCTAGGAACAATTATCGCGGGGATCGGGACAGGAAAGGTTTTGAAATACCAATTACTCAAATTTCCAATCGAGACGTTTTGTCTCTTTCTTTCCGAACGAACTCAGCGCAGTTTTAAATCTTATCGCTATAGTATTGATCTATTTTGTATCCTGATTGCATTAGTTTTAACCTATTTTTTCCATCTGACTTTGATGGTACGAGAAGGAACACTTATTAGTTTTCTTTTATTGTCACCAGTGATCGCTTATGCAAAAAATTAATGAAGAAAAACATCCTATCGCTTTATAATTCGATAGGATGCCAATTTTCATGAATAGAGTTTTTTTGTAAAGTATTTTAGTAAAAAAGGCGAGGATAATGTCGTAAATAGGATTACTAGAATAATCGCTGAGTAATATTTTCCTACAACCAAATGGGCCTGAAACCCTAATTGAACAATAATTAAGGCCATCTCACCTCGAGAGACCATTCCCGAGCCCACCATCAAGCTGCTCTGATTATCAAATCCAGAAAATCTTCCCCCTAAATATCCGCCGAGCAGTTTTGAAAAAATAGCAATAGTAGTAAAAACAAGGACAAAAAGCAATTGCTTCGATAAATTTTCAAAGGTAACTTCTAAGCCGATACTGATGAAAAAGACCGGTATGAACACCGCATAGCCGATCGCTTCAATATTGTAGCGGACATCCTTCCAAACATTGGTCTGACCGATGGCAATTCCTGTTGAAAAAGCACCAATCACTGAACTTAATCCAATGAAATCAGCCAAGTAGGACATACTTAAACATAAGGTCAAAGACACGATGATTACTGAAGACTGGGCAAAGATTTTTTTACTCAAGTTCATTAAGTACGGAGCGCCCCACCGAATCAAGAAAAAGACCGCTATGAAAAACAAAACCTGTGCCAGCAGCATAAAACCAAGCGGCTTTTCATTGCCATTCTCCACGCCTAAAAGCGGCATGCATAAGCTGACGATCAATACTACCAAAATATCGTCAACCACAGCAGCACCGAGAATCGTTGAGCCTTCTTTTGTGTTGACTACCTTCAGCTCCTTCAAGACCTCCACCGAAATACTGACAGAAGTTGCGGCTAAAACCAGTCCGAAGAAAAAGGACTGATTCATTGGAACACCAAAAAGACTTCCACTCCCTGTCCCTAATAACAGCGGAAACAGAATTCCCAGTAAAGCCACAAAAACTCCAGGGCGGAAATATTTTCGCAGCAGAGGCAAATTACTTTCAATACCTGCTAGAAACATTAGTAAAATGACCCCGATCTCAGAAAAATCCGTCACCAGAATATCTGGATGAACGATTTTTAATCCCCCGTTTCCCAGTACAATCCCTACGAGTAATTGTCCAATCACCGCTGGTATACCTATTCTTCTTGAGAAGTGACTTGCTACGGTAACGCTCACTAAAATCAGACACAAAACCCCAATAAATTCCATCTCTTCGCCTCCACAATTGCCTACTGAAAAGCTAGTATTAATGCAATTGTATTCGTTTACAACTAGGAAGTCCATCGGAAAAATGAGAACTGCTGAGAAAGCAGACTGACTTTATGATTGCCGCATCAAGATTATTTTTTTGAAGCTCCGTTTACGGTACTATCCAGTTATAAAAAATTTTTCTCAAGTGCGCTTATGATTATCCTGAAACTTCTTTAAGAGTATTCTTTTCTCTTTACTTGGTCTTTTTGTTTTTTTATTAACCACGGATTTTTCCGGTAAAATTTCTTCCACAATGGCGGTATCTGCTAAAGCCAAGTCTGAAATCTTCTCATCTGCTCCATCGGTTTCGCTGGATACGTTATCTGACTGATGTTGATTCGTTTCCTTGTCAAATGAACTGATCCTATCATCTAAATCTGATTCAGCGCCAAATGACTGATTAAATGTCGACAGTTTCCCATTTGAAAAGAACGATTCTTCCTCTAGCATTACTGCTTTTGCTTCTTTAAATATCTGCTTTATTAATACAATCAGCGACTCTTTACTAAGAGTATTTAGATCATACCCCTCCAAAAAGTCCGCATCATCAGCAAGTGAATCATCATGTTGGAGTGAGATTGCCGCCTGTGTCTGTTCTTTTGTTCCCCGTGAACTGGAGACAATAGTGGTACCTGCACAATCATAATCAATGTATTCGGCAAAGCGACGCACGCCATCCTTTTGAAAGATTGTTAGATTAGTCAAAATCTCAAGTATCCGTTCCGTCTCTTCAACAGTATTCCTCGGGTCAGCATCTCTTAATCTCCAAGTATGCTTCTTCCCGCTGGCATCCTTATAAATCGTCACAAGAGTATAACTACCAAATTCTTTCGTAATGGCCGCACTCCCCGTATTCTTCAAATAACTAGCTTGAATCCGTGTATTTTTTGTCGCCTTTTTGTATTTTTTCTCACTGATAAATAACCGCTTTATGATCTGCTGCCACTCTGAATCGTTGAAATAAGATTGGAAGTAGGGCAAAAATTTTTTCAGTGTATTGCTGGGTCTAGCATGGCTATAAATCTCACGAATCACATCCTGAAACAACAATGAAAAATCTCCCAGAACAAGTGAGTGACGCACCATGAGGGCAATCGCGTATTCAACGACAGAATCTGCATCCTGTGTCTTTTCGAAATATTGAACCACTTTTTTCTCAACAGTTTCACGTTTAGTACAAAACAATTGCCTTTGCTGAAGCTTCTTTATTTCCATGCTAGACCTCTCCTTTTTACCATTGTTGTTTTCTCGTATGCGTTAATGATACCGCATTAAATAACCCACTACCAATTTTAAAATCTTCACAAAATTTAAAATTTTGAATTCGCAAAATAGGATTTTTCGCGTAATAAATAGAACGTAACCCAAGCAAAATTGCTTCACCGCGATTTTTTTAAATAAATCAGAAGAGATGTGATAAGATCAAAATAAGAAAATAAACAAATCACTCCTTTTTCCAGAAAAAAAGACTACCAAAATTTCTGGTAGTCTCTAACTATCTACAAGCAAAGCAATTCCTCGATAGTCAATTCCGAAAAATCATTCACTACTCGATCAGCACCTTTTAACTGCTCCGCCGCCCCGATACCGACGGCATACATCCCGCAACCTTTGATTCCATCGATTCCTGCCTGTGCGTCTTCAAAGCCGACCACTTCTTCAGGCTTTAAATTTATTAATTCAGCAGCTTTGATAAAAATTTCTGGATCGGGTTTGCCTTTTGTCAACGTTGTTGGATCAACGATACCGGAAAAATAGTCGCTGATCTGCAATTTGTGCAAAATATATGGGGCATTTTTTGATGCTGAGGCAATCGCGCAAGGGATTCCGAATTTGCGGGCATCCTCTAAGAATTCTCTGACTCCTGGCAATACGTCTTCAGGCGCTAACGTCTCCAACAATGCCACGTAGTGCTGATTCTTTTTTTCTGCCATTCTATTTAATTCTGAGTCGGAGTAAACATCCAGCTTATCGTCCTGGGCTAAAATCCGCGCCAGCGAATCCTGACGACTGATGCCCTTCAGCTGTTCGTTGAAGGCCTCATCGATCGTAATCCCGATCTCAGCGGCTAGCTGTTTCCAAGCAATATAATGGTATTTTGCCGTATCTGTGATCACACCATCTAAATCAAATACAAAACCTTTCATTTATTGATGCTCCTCTGCGACTTTTTCGATCCAATGCTCCTGATGACTGACGTAAACACGATACTTTTGATTTTTAAAGTAGGTATAAAAATCAATTTCGTCGATCTCTGCCGGCAAATGGGGATCAATTGTCAGCCTATCTTCCACTACCTGAAGATTACAAAAGCCATAAATGATCGACATGAAGGTTCCGCCCATTGATGCGGTATGGATACCGTCCTTCGTATTTTTGTGGCTATTATCCAGATCAGTTCGGGCATTTTTGATAAAATATTCATAGCCTTTTTCTACTTGCCCCAAACGACTATATACCGTTGAGAACGTCGAGTAAGATAGAGAAGAATCATGAGTCGTTACCTCATCGTAGTAAGCGACACTCTTAGCGATTGTCTCCTTGTCAAAGGAATCTGGAAACAGCATCAACGCCAGTACGGCATCCGCTTGTTTAGAAATCTGATAACGATAAATCGTCAATGGATGATAATTGAGCAATAACGGATAGTTTGTTTCTTCTTTAGAGTAAGGCCAAAAGCTTTTATTCAAGAAATCCCGATCCTGAGCAATTACTCCTTTTGCTTCATCAAAAGGCAAGGCCATCGCCGTTGAAAATTGCGCGAAATCCTGTAACTCAGACTCTTCAAGCTGGAGCTTCTTGGTCAACTCTGACCAGCTTTCGGGATGATGCTCTCTCAATAATTTCGCGAAACGATTGAGCCATTGGAATTGATAAGCAACCAATTGATTGGTGTAATAGTTGTCATTAACCAGTACCGTGTATTCGTCTGGACCGGTAATTTTATCAATGTGAAATTTGCCGTTTTTCATGTAGCCAATTTCGCTGAACACACGAGCCGTTTCCAATAGAACTTCAAATCCACAGTCAACAATAAAAGCTAAATCGTCCGTATAACGATAATATTGAATAAATGCGTAAGCAATATCTGCGTTGATATGGTGCTGAGCGGACCCGCCTTCGAAAAATGGGGAAGACTCGGTTCCTGAGATCGTTCGCCATGGATAGAACGCCCCTGTTTGATAGCCGAAAAGCTGACGATTCTCCCGTGCTTTGTCCAAAGTAGTATAGCGATAAGTCAGCAATTGCTTTGCCAGCAGCGGATTTAAATGCAAGAAGACAGGAAAGACAAACATCTCCGCGTCCCAAAAGTAATGCCCTTCATAACCGCTGCCGCTCAAACCTTTAGCCGCAATGCTAGTGGTATGATTCGTCCCAAGTGATTGAAGCAGAGCAAAGGTACTGTAATTGACACTCTCTTCAAGGTTATCTGTGCTTTTGATGTTTACTTTCGCACTTTGCCAAAAATCATTCAGAAATTCTATTTGTTTCTGAACTAGTTTGGCAAAGCTGCACTCAATTTTCTCGTGCTTCTGCTGCTGAAACGCATAGCTTAGATTTTTTTGATAACTGTTGCCCTCCAGTTTTGTGCGAATCACGATTCGGTCCTCTTCAATCGTTTGTTCAACCGTTTGATTATTAATCGACCAAACTAACTCCGCTTCCAATTGGGAATACTCGGTGCCGAATACACAGCTCTTTTTGGCTAAATCAATCTCCTTAATCACAATCTTTTGTAGGTCATGGCTCATGCGCGGATCGTTTTTATCAATCGTGCGCACTGGATAGAAATTTAAATGGGTGGTAAGTTCAATTTCCTCCTGATGATTCAAACGCTCGAAATCAATCTTCAGTGAAAAAAGATTTTTATAATGGAAAGAGGCTAAACGCGAGATCGTGATTTTTGTTTGATGACCTTGCGGCGAAGTCCAAACTAAATTTCTAACTGTAATACCTTTTTCCATATCCAAATAACGCTCACTGTCACTGATCGTTCCTTCCATAATGGAAAACTGTTCACCACCGATGGTAATCAAGGTTGTTTGCCCGTCGATCACGCTGATCATGGTTTCTCCAGTTGGGGTGAAGCCATACATTTTCTCTGGATAGTGCAGCTCTTTGGTTTCGTAAAAGCCATTGATATAGGTCTCACGGTTGGTAGAAAAATGATCGTAGTAGTCCTCCTCCAGATTTCCCCGCAAACCAATATAACCATTGCCGTTAAACAGCAAACTCTCCGCCTTTTCCAAGGTTTCGGTTTCGTAATCATTTAAATAAATTTTCATAAGTGATCCTCCAAAAAGCAGGATAGAAGATTCTTCTACCCTACTCAGCTTTTTTATGAATTTACTGCCAAGCCTTCCGCAGATTTTTCAGTCGGTGTAGCTTCAATTTTTTCGTCCTTTTGCAGAACGAAGGTCAATACAAAGGATAAAACCACCGACATCAACATCATGGATAATCCTGCGATGACATTGGCTGTGCCCTTATCACCTGAGAAACCTAGAATTGCCATCAAACTATTTTGTGGTACGTACAATGTCACATGCATCAATCCGGCAAAACAGCCTGAAATACCCGCACTAATACAAGCCGCCACTAATGGCTTTTTATATTTCATCGTGATCCCATACAGGGCCGGTTCGGTGATTCCCATAATAGCCGATATTCCCGCCGCTGCAGCGATTGATTTGACATTCTTTTGTTTTGATTTAAAGGCAACTGCTAAAGTGGCTCCGCCTTGTGCCAAGTTGGCACAGATTTGCGCAACTAGAATCAAGGATTCAGTGCCCGTTGTGGCAAAAGAGGCCACAAAAATCGGTGTCAAGGCATGGTGCATTCCGGTCATGACGATAAACGGCATCGCTGCTGCTAATAGCGCTACCATGATAAAGCCTAATTGACCTTGCATTAAGTTGATCACCCAAGCCAAGCCTTGTCCAGCATAATTACCTAATGGGCCAATCACGATCAAAGCTAAAGGCGCAGTGATTAATAAAGTCAGCGTTGGATTCAACAGAATCTTCAAGGATTGCGGAGTGATTTTATCCACGCCACGTTCGATATAAGACATCGCCCAGATGGTCAAAAGCGCCGGAATCACCGAAGCAGCATAGATCACTCCTTGAATCGGCATTCCCAGAAAAGAGATTGGATCGCCTGAAGCTACCCACTGACTAAAATTAGGATGCAGGAAAACACCCACAACAATAATAGCGATTGATGTATTGACTTTAAATTTATTCGCCGCAAAGACGGCTAACAGAATTGGCATGAAATAAAAAGCTCCATCTCCAATAAAATCTAATACGCGATAAGTGCTTGATTCATTTGACATCCAATGGAAGGTCGTCGACAACGAGAGAATTACTTTGATCATCCCGGCAGCGGTCAAAGCAGGGATCATCGGAGTCATACAGCCAGTAATCGTATCGACAACTCTATTGAAAATACTCGTTTCTTTGGTTGATGCCGTGGAAGATAACTCTTTTACTTCAGAATCACCATTGGATACTCCCTGACGAACCACTTCTTCAAAAACATCGCCTACATGACTGCCAATAATTACCTGTAACTGCGTTGGTGTGGGATTTACACCCACGACGCCATCAATCTGCTTTAGCTCTTCCAGATTTGCCGCAGCTTGATTTTTTAAATCAAAACGTAAGCGGGTCGCGCAATGGACTGCTGAATTGATGTTGTCAGCTCCCCCAAGTCCTTGAATGATTTCCTTTACTAATGGTTGATACTTTTTCATTTTTTATACCCCTTTCTATTCAAATACAACGGCTCCATTTGATAAAATAATTTTTTGATAAAAAGCAAAGCTGTCTTTCTTGTAACGCTGATGTGTTCCCTTATTTTGATCATCCTGGTCCACATAAATGACCCCATAGCGCTTGCTGATTTTTCCTTCGCTGACACTAGGCAGATCAATGATGCCCCACATCAGATAGCCCATCAGCTCAATGCCATCCTCTTCTACTGCTAACAGCATATTTTTAATATGCCCTCGCAAATAATGGATACGATAATCATCCTGCACCTTTCCATCCGCGAACTCATCCTGAGTTCCGATCCCGTTCTCCACAATGAACAGCGGTTTGTGATATCGATCCTGCAGCTGATTTAAGGTGATTCGTAAACCTAACGGATCATCCTGCCACACACTCTTGCCTTTTGGTAAATAAGGATTTCGCAGCGTTGTGTAGCCATTTGTAGCGACACGATCAATTCCGCTCTCCTCAGCCGCGGTGCAGGCACTGGAATAATAGCTGAAGGAAACAAAATCAACGGTATTCTTTTTAAGTATTTCGTCGTCCTCTTGATCGATCCTCAGCTTCAAATTCTTTTCAACAATATAATGAGCAAAGAATTTCGGATATTCTCCAAAGACTTGCACATCGGAGAAAAGCAAATTCTCTCTCTCCTGCTGAAGTGCCGCGAACACATCTTTGGGATCACAAGTATACGCATAGGTTTTCCCAGCGGCTAACATCGCACCGAACTGGTTTGCTGGATCAATTTCTTTTCCAGCTTGAATGATCAACGCATTTGCTAATAATTGATGATGTCCTGCTTGGTATTGCATCGATAAATTGTCTTTGCCCTCTTCAAATAGGATGCCTCCGCCGATAAATGGAATATGCAGAACCATATTCATTTCATTAAAGGGAATCCAATACTTGATTCGCTCTTTGAAACGTGTCATTACTGTTTTGCCGTAATGAAGAAAGAAATCAATAACCTTGCGATCCTCCCAACCGTTGTATTTTTTGACTAATTGGATAGGTATCTCAAAGTGAGACAATGTGACAATCGGTTCCATCTGCTGCTTCTCAAGCTCGGTCAAAAGATCCTCATAAAATTTTAGCCCTGCTTCATTGGGCTGCTCCTCTTCCCCTGTCGGAAAGATTCGCGACCAAGAAATGGAAAAACGAAAACTGTTCACACCAAGCTCTTTTAATAAACCAATATCCTCTCGATAATGATGATAAAAATCATTGCCGTTTCTCCCAGGATAAATTTCATCTCCGGTAGATGCTAAGATCGAATCTGCTTGATTCTTATATACTGCTTTCAGTCGACGATCATCTAGCGGTAAATAATCAAAGTTTGAAGGTTGCCGACCATCTGCTAAATAATTCCCCTCACTTTGGGCAGCGGAGATCGCTCCGCCCCATAAAAATTGCGTTTCTTTTTTCATTTATCTTTTCTCCCTCTCGGTCAGTATCCGTTTTTATCTGTGTTGATACTTTTATTATAGCGAGGAAAAAATTTTTTTATTCCCCCATTTTTGTTGTATTATTCTCAAATATTGTCGAAAGGCAATTACCGTATCAGTAATTGCCTTTCAAGTAGTTATTCAATTTTCATCGTATTCCGATATTCTAATGGGGCCATCGCCATCGAACCTTTAAAAAGACGATAAAAGGTTTTATTACTTTCAAAGCCTGTTTGTGCAATGATTTCTGATACTGGTAAATCACTATTGATCAGCAGCCACTTAGCTTTATCAATCCGATAATCGTTTAAAAAGGTTAAAAATGTTTTACCCGTATTTTTCTTAAAAAACTTCGTAAAATAAAACGAGCTATAGCCGGCAACTTCAGCGATATCCTGTAAAGTCAACGCTTCTTGATAGTGTTCCTCGACAAAATTAAAAATCTCGTCCAGCTTTTCCAACACATCCTGAGTCGCCAGCTTATTGATTTTCTTTAGTTGCTTTACTTGCTTGGGAATGTCTCGTAGCAGTCGTTGAATCAGTTCAAACAATCCAGCCTTTAGCGCAAATTGATAACCAATTTGCTGCGTCTTCATTTCATAATTCATTGCTTCCAGCAAAGTTCTGATCGCTGTCTCATCTGATTCTCCCCACTGCGGACTAACCGGCAACAGCTCTGAAAACAGCTTCTGCAAATCTAAATTTTCTTTATTTCCTGCCGTAAAGTAATTCAAATCAAATTGATAAACCAGTCGTTCACTTCCAGGCGAAGCCAAAACATAATGAATCAGCCCGCCTCCAATAAAGGCGATCTCACCTTCACTCAGTTTATATGGAACATCGTCAATCCCCAATGAGATCGTCCCTTTTATCACATAAATCAGCTCAACCTCGCGATGCCAGTGAGGCGTGGTCAAAATATCGCCGTCATTCACCAATATTCGAAAAGGAAACTCTTTATCTAATTCAGGCATTTCTAAATAAATTGCCATCGCATTCACCTCATGGTTATTTTGGCGGAAAAAAAGCAGAAAGTAAATACTTGTTTCTTCCCCTCTCGATGACTAAACAACGAAACCTAGTAAAAGCAGGCAACGCATGACTTATCCGTTGCCTGCTTTCATCTTATTTGGCTGTTAAAAACCGTTACTCCTTATTTACCGGTGCGCTTTTCTCATGATGCTTTTTCTGTTTATGATACTCAGCCAAAGCCCGACTGAAATTCGCGATCACGCCCGTGATGATTCCGACACCAATCAGCACATAAATAATCGTAAACAGTTTTCCTAAAGCTGTCTGGGGCGCTAAATCCCCATACCCGACTGTCGCTAAAGTCATGACGGAAAAATACAATGCGTCGAGATAGGTCATCCCCTCGACATTATGATAAAAAACCGTCCCAATCAGCAAAATAAACAACAGCGCCAACATGATCGCCTTTTGTTCTTCCTGTCGAAACAAAATTTTTAAGATGTGCCACAAGCTTCTAAATAATAATAAAAATGCAACCATGAGAACCGCCTTTCAGATCTGTTATATATTCAGCTACCCTATTTTATCAGATATTCGCAGCAGCATAAAATCTCTCTTCCACAAAAGTTACTTTACTCACTCTTTATCACTGTCTTTGTTAAAATAAAAGAGCAAAGGAAGTGTTCAACATGTTAAAACTGAAAAGAGCTTATCTACCAGCAGAAGATACTGATGGCTACCGCGTGTTAGTAGATCGCCTATGGCCGCGAGGAAAATCCAAAGAAACGGAAAAAATTGATTTGTGGCTGAAGGAAATCGCGCCCAGTCCTGAGTTACGTAAATGGTTCAATCACGATTCCGAAAAATATCCAGAGTTCCGTGAGAAGTATCACCAAGAATTACAAAGCGGTCCACAAAAAGAAGCTCTGAAGCAATTACAGGTAATTATCAAGCAACATAAAACAATCACCCTAGTCTACAGCGCAAAAAATGAAACGGAGAACAACGCTCAAGTCCTATACGATCTTCTTCAATAAAAGACAGTGAGCCTGATGAGCATCCTTCTGACTTATTGACTTATAATATTGGAAAATATAGCGATAGGTATGTCTAACTGAATCCTATGCGCGGCGAGAATAAAACTTGTTTGGGTTAGAAGAAATCGAGATCGTGGCCCTAACTGTTACCTAAATCTTGAGGCATAAGATTCAAAAGGACAATCTTTCCATTCTCATAAGCATAATCTGCTTCGCCTGTCAGTAAAAATTACTGGCAGTTTTTTATTGCTAATAACTACAAAACTACCTAACCAGCATACGCCAATTAGGTAGTCGTTTTTAATCAATAAATTTTACGTGTAAAGCTTTTTAATAAGAAAGGTGAAGCCAAAGTCGTAAACAGAATAATCAAAATAAACGCTGAATAATAATGATCTGTGACCAATCCGCTTTGATAGCCTAGCTGTACAATGATCAAGGCCATCTCTCCTCGCGAGACCATTCCTGAACCTACCATCAAGCTGCTGTTATTGCCAAATCCAGCCAATTTTCCGCCAATGAAGCCGCCAGCAAGCTTTGAAGCAATCGCGATTATCGTCAGAAGTAATATGAACAACAATTGTCTACTGATTCCCGCAAAGGAAACCTCTAATCCTATACTTACAAAGAAAACTGGGATAAATACCGCATAACCGATTGCCTCCACGTTAACTTGGACATCCTTCCAATCCTTTGTCTGACCAATTGCAACGCCAGTAAAAAATGCGCCGATCACCGAGCTTAAACCGATAAAATCGGCTAAATAGGACATACTCAAACACAGAATCAGCGAAACAATGATCACTGAAGATTCCGCTAAAAGCTTTTTACTCAGCCGCATCAGATACGGTGCTCCCCAGCGAATTAAAAAGAATACACCGGCAAAAAATAGCACCTGTTCTACTAGCATGATTCCCAATGACCGATCATTTCCGCCCTGTGCCCCTAAAAAGGACATACTCAAGCTGACGATCAAGACGACTAAAATATCATCCACCACAGAAGCACCAAGAATCGTCGACCCTTCTTTAGTATTGATCACATTTAGTTCCTTCAAAACCTCAACCGAAATACTGACAGACGTTGCCGCTAAGATCAGTCCTAAGAAAAAGGACTCATTTAGTTGAATCTGAAAAACAATCCCGCCAAGCGTTCCTAGCAAAACTGGAAAAAGAATCCCCAAAACTGCTACATACATCCCCGGACGGAAATATTTCTTAAGCAAGGACAAATCACTTTCGATCCCAGCCAAAAACATCAATAGAATTACGCCTATCTCAGAAAAATCCTCTACTAAAATATCCGGATGAACCAAATTGAAGCCAGCCGTTCCTAACAAAATTCCCACCAACAGCTGGCCGATCACCGCAGGTATGCCGAACCTTCTAAAAAAGTGACTCGCAACTGTTGTACTAATTAAAATCAAACATAAAACACCGATAAATGCCATTTCCTTCATCCCCTCACATTTCACAATAACAAATCATTTTGACTTTAATCGTGAAATTGTCTCGACCTCTTTAGTCTACCGAAAATGAAATCGATTGGAAAATAATTGGATTCAATAGAAATGCATTGTAAATTTTTGCATTACAAATATCTTCTCACCGCTTTTTGATAATCCCGATAGTGCTCACCGAAAACAGTGATCAAATAGTTTTCCTCTCCGCGAATCTGCAAATCAAACAGGAATAACGCCAACACCGCCATTACAATCATAAGGAGATTCGGAAATATCAGCGCAAAACCCAGATACAACAAATCAAAGGCCATAAAAGCTGGATTTCGACTAAACCGATAAATCCCAGTAGTCACTAATTCTGTTCGTTGTTGTTCATTAAAGCCCGCTCGCCAATTCAATCCCATCGCTTTGACCGCAATAAAGAATAGAACTACTCCTAAAAAAGTCAGCACTAATCCAGCATATCGCCAGCCTGTTTGATTCACAGCGAATCGAAATGGCGCAAGAAACTGAATAAGCGCACCAAATCCAGTCATAAATCGTAAAACAATTTCAAAATACTTTTCACGCGAACTCTGTTTGTCACCTAGTAAGTTAACCTTGATTCCCTGTTTTCTTAGCACCCATGCCTTCCCAAGGTAAATCAAATAGAAGGCTGTTAAACCCAGCAATGCACTAACACGTATTAGCATGTGAATTCCTCCTTTTACATATGAATATTCTCCCGTCAACAACAAATCTACTAACTTACTTCCCGTAAAAATAACCACCCAATGACCGTTGAGCCTAGTCATTGGGTGGCTAATAAAAAAATTATCCTTTTTACAATTGAATATCCTCAAGGTTGTCTGTAATAATCCAATCATCCATATTTTTTTCGCGATTATAATAGAAGGGTTCAATCTTCTCTAAATGGCTAACTTCATAGAGTCCGATACACTTTTTTCCATACCATCTAGTTTTTTGTTTTTCAGATAAATTTAGCTCCTGTCCAAAACCTTCGATAAACTCCGTTGATTCTTCAGGAGTCATTTTGTATTTCTCAATCACTTTGGTTAGCAGACCGCGGTGAGTGATTTCCATATTTCCGCCCTTTTCAACAAAATATAGGATATCGTTCTCTTTTGCTCGCCCACCAAGCGGACTCTTCTTACCAGCCGAACCACGAATGATCATTGATTTTTCACCATTGATCAATTCTTCCAATTCTTTTCCTTCATTATACTTGAATTCCATTACATCAGTTAGCCCGCTTTGATTCGATGCTTCGTTAGAAAACTCTCGATCTAAGATGTTTTCAGCAGTGTGGTACGGTTGATCTGGTTGTTTTGTAACACTGTTGGTAGAATATTTGATCGTCGACTGAAACCTATCATGTTGGCAGATACGCAGCACACGTTTGTTATTAACATGGATATCGTGTTCTCGATTCAAGATATCATTGATACTGCGATACCTTTTTTCATGAAGCCCATCAAGAATGTCCCAAAATACTTTTGCAAACTCACTAATTTTCTAACTTTCTTTCACTGAAGGGGTTTGGATCCACCTCCGATACGCAGAGCGATTGACATTCATGATTTTACACATCGGAAGAATTGCGTATCCTTTTTCTTCATAAAGTTCTTTGGTGGCTTCGTAAACAACGATATTTCTGACTTGTCCTAGCGATCCCTTCTTTCTAATTCCTTTACTTTTTTAATAGGTCAATTTCCATCTGCTGATATTTTACTTGTTCTTCGAGTTGAGCGATTCTGATTTGTGTTTCTACTGTCGTCCAATTTTCTTGCTCGGTTTTTCTTTGTCCGAGACGTTCTTCTAAACTGAATTTTTTTGTTTAACTCACTTTACTTCCACCACTTTCTGATTTGAAATCTCCATAAGTAGTATATCGCTTAATCCAGTCTCGAAGTCGTTTTTCATTTCTTAACTTATATCTTTCGGCTACTTTTCTTAAACTATCTGTTCCATTCAGATACTCAAGAACAGCTTCACGTTTCGATTCTTTGGAGTAGCACCTATTCTTTTTGTAGCGACTAATCCAGTAGGACCTTCATTTTCATAAATAGCACGCCAATTCTTGATAGTATCTCTGGAAACTTTAGCTTCTTTAGCTGCTTTATTTAGTCCAACTTCTCTATTCAGAACCTTTTTGACAACGATTACTCTCTCTTCAACACTAAGCTTCATTTTTCTTTTTCCCATAATAAATACCCCTAACTAGGACTTCATTATTTTGAAGAGACCCCCAAAAGTTAGACTTTTTTCGGAGTAGAGAAATCTACTCCTTTTTTTGTTTGTTAAGATGGGCAATTATGCCACTTTCTGTGCAGCTTTTCGAAATTGAACAGGGCTTTTCCAGTTCAATTTCTGTTTCATCCGGTGATTGTTGTAGTAATAGATATAGTCATCGATCGCCGTTTTTAGTTCATCAAAACTGTGATAGGTTTCCCCATGAAAGATTTCTTGTTTTAGAAGACTGAAGAAATTCTCCATGATTGAATTATCTAAACAATTTCCTTTGCGAGACATACTTTGAAAGATTTTCTATTTCTTTAGTTTTTGCCGATAGGACTTCATTTGATAAGCCCACCCTTGATCCGAATGGAAGGTGCGACGATAGGGGCAATCAGCCGTGATGGCGATGGATTCTTCTAAACCTTCCATAATTGCCAAGGCATTCGGCTTTTCTGAAATGCGGTACGAAAGAATCTCGTTATTATACATGTCCATGAACGGGTCTAGGTATAACTTTCTTTGTCGTATCACGCCTTTGGTATCTATTTCAACATACTTGAATTCTGTTGTATCGGTCGTAATTTTTTGATGACAAATATTCGTGTAAAAATGACGACGAATTCGGTGTTTCGCCACTTTGCCGACCTTTCCTCGGTAAGAGCTGTAGCGACGTGATTTTCGTGTGTAGGAACGGACTTCGATCCCTAGTTTTCGAATCAAACGTTGAACTTTCTTTTTATTGACATGAAAGCCTCGATCTTTTAGTTCGTGGGTCATTCATAAACAGCCATAATCTTTGTGTTCTTTACGAATACGAAGCATTTCGGCTTCGATTTCTTGATTCGGATTTTCTCGGTCAAATCTATTTTGCCAGTACATAAACGTTGCTTTAGGAAAGTTCAACGCCTCAAGAAGCTCAACTAATTTGAAGGATCCTCGGAGGCTGTCGATGATTCGTGCGATTGATTTGTTCGTCTTTGTTGGGCTTCCTGTTTTCGCAGCTTCCTCAATTCTTTTAAAAAGGCATTCTCAATCTGAAGGGAACACACTTGTTTTTCTAATTCTTTAATACGGTCTTGTTCTTCCGGTGTTGTCTCAATTGAACGCTTCTTTTTCTGTTCTTTTTTCTCAGCCAAGGCGGATGGACATCCTTTCGTTTTTGAGAGTCCATCGATACCATCATTCCGAAATTTTCTCATCCAATTGGCGATGAGAGACGGATTATTCATTTTAAGTACATTGGCAATTTCACGATAAGACAGCTCACTAGTTTGATATAACTCTATCGCATCCAACTTAAATTGAACAGAATAATTCGCATTTTCACGTTTTCTGAGAAGACCTTCTTCCCCAAATTCCCGGTAGGAGTTCACCCAAACTCGTATTTGTTTCTTATCCTTAACCGAATGTACCTTTGCTAAATAGCTATAACCACCTTTCCCCTCTAAGTATTCTTGAACTACTTTCAATTTGAATTCAAAACTATATTTAGTCATAAAAAATACCGACCTCCAAGAGTTAGATTTTGGACTAACTTTTGGGGGTCGGCTCATTTCTTTGTCCTAGTTAGGGGTAACGTATCACATTAAGATGATTGAGTTCCATGGTAATAATATATATTTGGCTTCCAATTTAAAACAACTCCGATTGAATGATTGTGCACGCAGGCTATATTCTTGAAGATATATCTTATAAAAAAACTGGCTTTTTTAATAGCTAAAAATTGTATAGTTCACCTATATCATCTTTACTTCACTTTCAATATATATCTGATCATAAACTGTTTTATCCAACCTATAGCCTTGACCCCAACAGGTTTCAATTATTGGACCTTCAATTTGCTGTTGAGAAAGCTTATCTTTCAAATGTTTGACAAGTACAGATAATTGAGACATTGTTGAATTATTTTTTCCTTTATTCCACATTTTTAAACAAATTTCTTCTCTAGAAAGGACATTCGCTTGTTTCTGATAAAGAATTCGAAATAGCTTCTTTTCACCTGAACTTAGTATTAAACTCGAAAGTTCACGCTTGTTTTGTTGTTGTGGTAAAAAGATAACCTTTCCTTGCTTGACCATATATGAGCTTAACACTTCTCTTAATACTTCGATAGAAGGCTCGATTTCGATCCATTCTGCTATTCCTTTTTCTTTCCATTCTTCGAGTTGCGTTTCTTCTAACAGCTCATTTGATTTTCTATAAACTGGAATCGAGTACGTATGAAGTGTTTTTAATAATTCTTGAACCTCTGCGTTCGAAAGTGTTTCGCTTAAAATAATATGATGGAAAATTTTTATAAAATCCTTCATTGGACTTTCTATTAGACAGTAATTGAGCATTGTCTTAGTGGTAAATACTTCGTGTCCTAATTGTCGTAATCGTGTTTCAAATGACTGCTCATTTAATGGATTATTAGTAAATAGTAAGATTTGGCTCATGTTTATTCTCTCCCTCGACTTATGTATTTTATTTTTCAGATTTTTTGATTTTTTTTAGAATGTTGATTAAATAGTTACCAACTGTTACGTTTTGTAGAATTTTTTAAATTGATACCCATCATAGGTAAGCACTCGAACAATCGAGCATTTTTTTAATTATTAATTTCTGTTAAATATAGCAAAATTGTTAGTACTTCCAATCATCAGTCATTAGAAACAATACCCCATTAAGCAATAGATAGCGTCGCTTTTCTTTCTCACTTGTTCACAATTTGATAGATCCTTTTTTGGTATATCATTCAATATTCATGTTAAAAGACTCAATTATTTTGATGATATTCAAAAATAATCACTGTACCTATCTGTTATTTTGTTTTATACTACATAGTTGTCGCAGCACATTTCCGTTATTTTTGTGTCCGGAAAAAATTAAATAGTTTTTTCTTATAACACATAGAAATAAGAAATAAGGTTCTAAAGACCGATATGATCATCTTTACAAAAGAAATTGACCATCACGCTGACGGTTTTTGAAGCAAAAAAAAGAGGAACCGATCACGGTTCTCATTTTTGAAAAAGCAGATCTATTTTTTTCATTTCTTCATGACGATGTTCAAGTAAGGAATCGGCATATGTATCTAATGTGAGCTTGGTTGATTGATGGCCTAGGATTTTACTTAAGCTGGCAATATCCATTCCTTGCTCTAAGCAACGAGTCGCAAAGGTATGTCGTAGCACATGGAAATGAATGGAAGAAAAAGAGGTCGCTCGTATCAACTTCTTAAAGCGATAATTGATCACGCGAGGTTCTGCGAGCGTGTTCCTACTATGTATAAGATAAGGAGAAGTTGCTTTTTCTCGTTTTTCTAACAGGTATTCCTTTAAATTTGTTGATAAAGGAACCACTCGCTTTGACTGCGTTGTCTTAGGTGTTGCCAAAATAAGCTTGGTTTTCGTTTCCGTATTTTGTTCATCCAGGATTCGATGAACGGTCCGTTCCACCCGAATCAAGTTTTGTTCAAAATCGATATCTGTCCAGCGCAGCCCGCTGATTTCACCAATCCGTAAGCCAGAATACAACGCTAAGATGATCGGCGAACAATCTGAATCTTGAAAAGCTAATTTTTCTAACTGTTTTTGTTCCTTGATGGATAGTGCTGAAACTTCTGTTTGGTTATGCTTGGGTAATTGAACAAAAGTGCACGGATTCGAAGGAATATATTTTTGACGAACGGCCTCGTTTAGCGATTGTTTTAAGATCGTAAAGATTAAACGTACCGTGTTCGCCGATAATTCTTGGGCTAACAGTGAATCTACAAAATACTGGAGCTGGTCTTCTGAAAGCTCACGCAATTGTTTTTTTCCTAGGTTAGGAAGAATGTGACGTTTTGTTAATCGAAAATAGTTGGAATACGTGGAGGCTTTCACTTTTCGTTTGATCGTAATCGTCAACCAATTGGCCATCCAAGTCTCGTACGTTCCTTCATAGGAACGATATAGAAATGAGGTTTCCAATTGTTTCGCCTTTACTATTGTTAATTTCTCCTTTACATCTGCGTATTTTTTACCATACACAGATCCGTAAATGATTCGATTATTGGAAGTACGATCCTTGATATATCGTCCTTCCCAACGTCCATCTTTACGTTTATATATGTTTTCTCCTTTTTTTACCATAGAGGAATCATCCTTTCGTTTGACGATTATTTTGACGGCGTTTAATCCATCGTTTTTTTGGTCATATTACTTCAAAATAGAATCCCCCGTACAAAAATAAGCTCCGTTTATTAAAATTCGCATTGAAATAAATGGGAAATTAGTTATAACCACTGTTGACAAATTATTTTTTCTAGATTAAACTAATTTAAGATAATAAAAAAGCAACTTTCCTATTTCTATGTGTTATAAGAAAAGTAATTTCCGTTATTGTTTTTTTATCAACTAAACTCTATCATACTAATCCATTAATTCTGTAACAGTTATTGGATCTTGATCAACTAAATGTTGTGCAAATATATTGAACCAACTCAAATACACCCTTTCTTTTATTTCAATAAAAGAAAAGGTGCATTTTTTTGCTTATAAAACAATTATTGAATTCTGAAACCCTATTTGAGCTCTCACTTTTACAAGCTTAATTTGTTAATAGTGTTTAGATGACTACGCAGGAGTTGCAGCAAGACTCCGAAAAAAATGGAAATACCATTATCAAATACTGTGCCATTGTAAAAGATGAGGCGGAAAACTTGAATAAAGAGGATCTGATTCATCACAAGAAGGGAAAAGGAAACCTCTTTAACGGTAATAAAAAAGATTGTCAAGAATTACTCATTCCAATCATTCATAAATCTCTTTCTTTTGATCTATTACAACAACTATTATTAAAGGGTATGGTTTCATTAAATCATTTTTCTGAAGAACATTTTACAGATCCTATAACCATACACAGTATGATTAAAAAATTCCATAAACACTCAAAAGTTGTCGATTTAACTTTCCAGATATTTAATGGATATATCCGTATTTCTGGATCAGAACTAACAATGCGTTATTTTACTTATACTTTTTTTTGGTATATCTGTAAAGGTACAGCTTGACCATTTCAAGACCTATTGGAACAACGTCTTTCCTCTTTTATCAATCAAACGTTTTTAAATAGAACAAATAATATTAATGATGTTATATTTTGGCAATCAACATTATCTGAAACTAGAATGAACACTTTCAACTGCATTGGTAGTGTACATGATTTTTCGAATGGCGCTGCCATAATCAAATAGTTGTTCAACATGTGCAAAGTTCCGTTTCCAGACATCTACAGCACCAGAATAATGGGACCACCGATTTTGAAAACTGTCAAAAGCAGCATTTGCAGCGTTTAGAGCTGTTTCTCATAAAACATATCAATAATTATTGATACAACGTTCTTTGGTAAGTGATAAAATCCCAGTAAGCAATTAGTATCAAAGTATATCGGATCACTTCCTTCCATAATCTTTTTGAATACATTATAATTCATACCACATTATCTACCCTTTCATAATATTCACCCTTACAATAATATAAAAATCGGAGTTACACTTTATAGTCTATATATTAAATTGGACACTGAAATTTTCTAAGTTATCAAATATGTCGATCACTCAAACCAATAGACAAAACATCACTTTTTGTACATTGTATCATCATAAATAGTTTTATCTTCAGTTGCTTCACTTATATACTGAATCGCACGATATACTTCAATTTCTCCTACGATTTCATTAAAGCGATCATTCAAAATCGAACGGGTTAATTTAACAGAAGCGAGTTCTTTTTGAATTGATTCATAATCTATCGATTGATCAGATTCAGCTTTATTATCTAAATTTGTGATTAAGTAGTTTTTCGCTAGCTGGTTAAGATCCACTAGTTTTTCATCCAATTCCTTTAATTTATTTTGTGCTTCCTGTAAAGAACGTTCCAGTTTCATTTCTAACCGTTGAAGTTGCAGACCATCATTCACATTATGATCTGCTAAGAAATTTATTGCGGAAATAATATCATCCAATTCAGACATAACCGGTTCCTTTTTGAGTGGAACAGTTCCATTATATAAACTTAGTTGCTTCACCAACGTTTCGCCATTCATATATCGGTTACGCTCAGAATTCTTCTCGTTCATAAAATAGAAAACATCATCGTACTTCACATACAAATTGAAATCTCCATCCGCTGATTGATCGACTTTATAACCACCGATAAATAATTGTCCATGATTAGAAACTCCGAAATCTACATTTAAGTAAATGCCTTTTGTGGTCACATGATCAACTTGCCAACTTTCGATTTTAACCTGATAATCAAAATCATGTTTCACTGCGTTTTCTTTTTCTTCGTATCGTTCAATAACTTCTTCAATTGAAAAACAAGTAGAATTCTCTTTTAGCCGTTGCTCAATCCGATCCAAATTGTATTTTTCCGGATCACTTTTTGAGAGAGTACGCCCTCGAGTATTTTTAGTTTGTTGTTGATCAAGTAGTCGAAAAGTTGACCATTTTTTTGAGAAATCAACATGTAAATAGAGCGCGGCTGCTTTCTCTTTGAAATCTTCAATGTTGCTTGAATGCTCCAGTAAAAAATCCAGCCTTGACTTAATTTTATACTTAAACAAGTTCTCTGTTTGCCACATTGTATATTTCTTATGCGAGTTTTTCGGAGACTTCTCAATAATAACCGCTCCGGATCTTGTTGCATGTTTATCCGAAATTTTTTCAAGTGTTACTTTCGTTCCCTTCAGCCACCGAAAAGAATTTCCTGTAATCATATTCGTAGAATTGAAAATAATATGGTTATGAATATGCTCACGATCAACGTGAGTTGAAATGACAAATTCGTGTTCATTCCCTGTCAACTCAAGAATTGTTTTTCGGCCGATCTCGTGGATTTCTTCAGGAGATAAACGATCATCCGGTGAAAAAGATTGAATTACATGGTGTGCTAGAATTTTATTTCCTGTTTCAAGTTGCTTCAGTTCGAGTGATTTCAATTTTCCTGTTCGTAAATCGACTTCTAGGTCTGTTCCCTTTGTCACAGTTGCATTTAATTTTGTAGCAGTAAACTCATCCGCAGCATTTTCGACTGAAGCAATCCCAAAACTAGATACTAATTTCTTATTTAATGTTTTCTCTTCATTGATCAAGTATGGAAAAAGATTTCCTAAATGATCATCCGTTGAATTATCTCTCACTGTTGTTTTTCCAGTATTTTTTATATAGTCTTCTGCTTTCCTTAAGTGATCAAATGAATGGATAAAAAAATGTTTCGTATAAACCATTCTATTTTCCTCTTTGCATTTCTTTTTTTAATGCTGCTGAAACCATTACTTGGAGATCCCTAACTTCATTAATCAAAGTTTGGATATCTTCAGGTGATATTTCTTCAAATTGATTGGCGAGCCGCGCCATCTGATTGACGTTGTTTCCGATCCGCGCGACTTCCTGATTTAACTTTCTCAATTCCGAATAATCGACATGAATGATCTCGCCAGTTATCAGCATGATCCGAGCAAAATTTTGAAAATTATTATATGGACTAGCTTCGATTTTTTTTCTTAAATAATCATTTTCGTCTTTATTAAGCCACACCTTTTTTTGAATCGGTCTTTTCCGATTTTCTTTCTTTTTCATGGCCAGCCCTCCTTTTTCTGTTGACACCGCAAATTAAGGAGAGATAGACTAACCTTTTTGCGAGCAGAGCAAGTGGGTACCCACTCGCTATATTTTCAAAAAGAGCCGTCAAAAATTGACGACTCCCTTTGAAATGTTTGGGGTTTCCCCCAATCCCCCTTTTTAAACCTCTGACTATTTTTGACTTTACCTCGACAATAAAAATCTTTTAGATACTAAAACGAGCGAATTTTTCCTTTTTCATGATCTTCATTTTCAATTTTTTGATGTGGTGATTGATCATTTTTAATTTTCTGAGCGCTCCAGGTATGATCAATTTCTTTTTCCGGATCGATTTCTACTCCAAAGTCTGGATCATAAGAGTCAACAACTTCTTGAATGAGATCGTTGTATTCATGATCATTCCTGATTTTTTTCAAAAGATTAATTGTATCCTTATACGGCGATAGATCGATTTCTATTTCTAGTTCTTCGAACTCCTTGACCATCAATTCTAATCTTCGAATCAATTGTCTTTTTGAAATATCTTTTCTCTTGGTATGAATTCTTGGAGTCTCACTAGCAGGATCAACTAGTAGAATTTGTGATAAAGCAATATAGTAATTTTCATTCTTCGCTGGCATTTACTTCATTTCCCTTCTCCGGTAGTTTAATTTTTTCTAGAAGCGATTGAGTATTCGTCCTCAACCTCCCCTTTAAGGATTCAGTCGAGGACGTTCCTCTTTTGGGAGTGCTGGTTCTATTTCCTTTGCAGCCTTTTTAGTTTCGCTCTTAGTTGGTTGAATATCCCGGCCTTGAGCTTTAGCAATTCTTTCTTCAAATTTATTTGCTGGTTCCGACATTGCAAAAGAAAGCGACAACGATTTATCAAGTGATTCGATAATTTGTTGTGCTTCCTTTGTAATTCTATCTAATGATTCCGTAAAGGAATCCACTGACTGACCTTGCCTTGTCCATGAGGCAAGATACCCAAATGAATAATCACTCGTGTCTATTCCTAAATGATTACTAACGATATACGCTACTGACTCCGCTTCAAATTCTTGTTGGCTATACTTCTCGTCTCCGAACACACAAGTCGAATCCGAATGTAACTTTGCATGCGTGATCTCATGAATCAATGTCTTCAACGTCATGATTTCACCCCGTCCAGTTTTCACAACGATCTCTTTATTTACCTTGTGGTAATAACCGCGGGCGGTTCCTTCTATTGGCTCTATCTTAATTGGAACAGGAGAAATATTTTCAACAGCTTTAAATACTTTGACAAACTGATCAGGCGTTTCAAAATTTCCTTCCAAATCATGGATCGGTTTTGGAATCGGATCACCGCTAGTTTGACTGACATCAAAAACTGGCGTTAAGAAGAAAAACTTTTCTTTAACAACTTGGCCGTTTTCATCTCTAACAGGCTCACCATTTTTATCCTTCATAACTTTCGATCCAGGAGCATAAACGTATAAAGCTTTCGCTCCTTTGTTAACTGTCCGACCAACTTCTTGCCATTTTTTAGATCCAGCGACTCGGGTTGTTTCTGGATTTTGAGCTAATAGCAGCCGGACATTTCTATGAGAATACTTATGAAATTTAGACACAAAATTCAGGTAATTTTTAAACATATCGGTTTCTAAGTAAGAAGAAATTCCATCCTTTAAATGACTCGATAGTGCTTTGTAGTCCTTCTTTTTAATAATATCTTGAATGGATCTGTCTTCTTTTTCAGATGGTATTTTTTTGGTAAGAACAGCTTCGCTGGATAGCAATTCAGCGATCTTTTTCTTTGCCTCTTCAGTTGTGGCCGGATACTTTTTGGATTCTACAAACGTTCCTTCAGCAGTCAATTCAAGAGCAACTTTTCTTAATCCACTAACAAAATATATGGTCGGCTTTTTTGACCATTGCTTTATCTCGTCACTGTCGATTAAAGCCTTCGCATGATCACTCAAATTATTTTCTGCTGATTCAGAGCTTTCTTTCACACTCTCTAGTTCCTTCAGCTGCTTCTTATACTTTTGAATAGTTGCACTAGAATACATGGACTCACCTCTTTTAGACTTTTCAATTTCTTCTTTTATTCGTGGAATATTATCAACACTCATGATTAATCCACCTTGCTTATTAATACCTAATTCTTTCGCTTCGTTTTGCCAGTCGAGTTTTTCAACTCGATCTTTTTGCTCTTCGATCTCCTTTAAGAGATCTCTTACCCTATCTTCAATTTGATCTCGACGTTTAAACCAAGTACGACCATTTCTTTTATCATTCATGGGTTGTCCATTAGTTAATTTTTGATGTCCGTAAAGTTGGTCAACTTTATCTTGGTACTCTCGTTCAAGACGAGCTAGTTTTCTTTTTGCTTGTGCCAACCGACCATTATCACTACCTTCAGGTAAAACATCGATCATATTATCAAATAGAGTTTGTTGTTGATCATTCTCATTAGACAGTTCTTTAGTTTTGGTTTGCAGAAAAAGATTTTTTTCAATTCGATCAAAATAGTAACGATTAGTATTTCCTTGTGCACCAAGTACAATTCTTAAAGCAGAAATAACTTTCCCTTCTGAAACCTCAACCATTTTGTTTTTGTAATATCCAGGTTCCATTGCTTGTGCAGCATCTACCTCTTTGAGCTTATTAAGCAGCTCGCCAGTAATAGGATAGCCAGCAAAATCTCCAAAGTTGTTCAACCCTTCATTCCAATCCACTACCCAATAATGGCCGTTGGGATTATTCTCAATAAATGATTGTGCAGCTTCCTCAATTACAGGAATTTCCTGTTCAGATTCTTCTGCTTTTTCATCTGAGTTAAGTGAACTTGTTACAATGCTTTCTCTCAAACTTTTGATTTTTTGAATTCCATCAGGAAATAATGGAACAGTTGAAAACTTGAAATCTGGAGAATTTCTATCTAGTTGATCCACCCTTGAAACATATTCTTCGAATGATTGTTTGATTTCTTCTTGTTTCGAAAAAATGAGTTCAGATTGTTCTTCAGGAAGAGTATTCCTAATTTCAATAGTGTAATCTGTTGGCACATATATTGCTTTTTCGTAATCTAAACCTGGCCGTTTAAAGTGACTATTATTAGTTTCAAATGGGGTTTCAAAATAAGCCCCTTCTGGTTTCTTCTTACCCAAGTTTGCTCTTAATGGGATATACCAGTTCTCGTCCTGGTTATACAATCCGACAAAGCTACGAGCAACTTTATTCAACAACTGCTCGCTACCAGTTCGAGCAATTGTTTCAGCAATAAACCGCTGATCTATAGTGACTAGTTTGTAAATTGACATCGTTTTCTCCTTCTGATATATTTAAGTTGCTGAAGATGTACAGGCAGAACAAGCCTTGATTGTTCCATTAGGTGAGGCATCTTCAGGAGCGAACCTTTTCAGGTTCGCTTCTTTTTTTGTCCAAAATTACTTCATTGTTGGTCCTTCATTGACAACATGCTTATCCATCGATTCAGCCATATTTTTTTCAATCATCTTATTTTTCTCAACAGCAGCTGCCATTCTTTGCTCAAATTTATTAGGCTTACTTGCAGCAACCTTTTGCTCTTGAGAAGGAGTTTCTTGAATTTCATGTGGCAATGGTTGATCCCCTTGGATCTTTTCACTATATTTCTTTCCAGCAGCTGGTGAGTGTTTTCCAATAATTTCATCTGCTAAGCTTTCTTGCATAGCCTTAGCAATTTGACTGTTATAAAGCTTTTCAAAATGCTGGATTGCTTCAGGTGAGTAATTTAATTGCGTTCCTTTCTCAACTGATGAATCATAGGCTTCTTTTCCACCTTCATAAAAGAAATCATAATAATCTTTTTCCCAGGTTGAAGCGAGTTCTGAGCTGATCATTGGCGCGATCTCAGCTTGAATATTCCATGCATCCTGCATAAAGACGTTCCATGCCTGGCTAAGATCACGATCTCCGAATTTGTCTTGGTGTGCTTGCCAATTATGTTCCGGTTCCGCAGCTCTCTTATTGAAGGCAAACTCTGATACTTTCTTGAAGTCATATAAACTATTTGTAGTTAATGAGTTCACTTCTTTTTCTGACAACTTCGCACCTTGATTAATTCTAGGTGGATTAAACGTGACTTCAGCTGATTTCGACAAGTTAATTTCTACATCAGTTTGCGGTTGTGCAGTCGCTTCAGTTTTAGTTTGCTTTTCTTGCTCCAAAGCCGCGGCGTTTCTTTTCGCCTCTCTGGGGTCGATACGAACGACTTTTTCCTCAATCGCAAACTTCTTATCGATCTTCTCGCCTAAGCTCTTAATTGACGAATTAACGCGTAATACACGACTGTTGATTCCGTTTTTCACCTTCAGACGTGCATCATCTGTCATATCACCGACTAAATACTTCACTGTATCCGCAAACTCTTTCAGAGCTTCTTTGATCTTTGCCAAAAAGCCTTCAGTCTTTTCAATTACTTCAGCTTCAGGAATATTACTATCCATTTGATCAATCTGTTTCTCCTGGTTCAAGATAAGATTTTCAATTTTTGATAAATGGTTCTCTAACATTTTTTCGACTTCTGATCTGGTCAATACATCTTCAGGCGATTCATTCTTTTGTTCCACTTGCTGATCCTGATTCTTATCTTCAAGTGTTTTAGTAATATCTGAAACATAACTTGCAGCTGCTTCGGAAAATTCTAATTGATAATTCGTGTTTTTCATTTGTACGCTCCTTCTTATTTAAAAGTGACTGACGGATTGATTCTCGGCTGTTCCGCTTCCCTGGCTACTGGATTAATTCGTGGCTGCTCTCCTGGTTTAGCGACAGGATTGATTCTTTGTTGATCGATCTCTTGTTTCTCTTGCTTGATCGCTTTATCCGCTTGTTCTAATCGTTTCTTAAATGGTTCATTAACTGGCTTTTTTAAGCGTTGTAATACTTGGTTCCAATCAGATTTTGTCTCGCCTTCTATCAAAGCCGGTACATGTAGAGTTACATCAAAATTTTTGGCTCCAAAATCATCAATGAACTTTCGCCCTGCTTTGTCATTGTCTACAGCTAGCACAAGCTGAATTAACTTATTCGGCTGCATTTTTTTATTCAGATCATCTAGGAAATCCGGTTTGTCTTTTTCCTTCACTGGAGATCCTAGCTGATTGGCTAAACACTTCGAAATCGTTCCTTTTCTAAGACCATTCATTGAAAGTTAGATCGCATTGCCTAGATCTTTCTTAAATAGTTCGTAATAGCTCAGCAAGTCAATCGGCGCCTCAAAAGCAATAATTTTCAATGGATTATCTTCAGATAACTCTTGGGCAGTGGGAGGCTGTCCAACTTTAATCATGAAACCCGAAAAACCGTCACCATGTGTCTTTTTTAGGAATGGGCGTTTGTTGTCCTTCTGTTCCCAAACGCCTTGAACAGTGATACCTCTTACTTTTCCTACATCGTCAATCGCTTTAAATACGATCACCGGTTGCGTCTTGTTTGTCTCAAAATCCGTATAACTAGATTGAGAAAGCGCTCCTTGAGACAACACTTGATCAATCGTTTCATTTGGAATCATTCGTTGTTCGTTAAGATATTTTCTAGCTGTCAAAAACGTTTTATGATCCTTTAGGAAGAACCTAAATTCTTTGGGTTCCGATGTGTCGATCTTCGCAGTGGCTATTTCTGATCCAGTAAGATAATTTACTGCTTCTTTATAGCTGCAATCCGTCACTGTTTGCACTAGTTTTATTGGATCACCACCAAAACCTTGAGAGTTCCAATAGAACGCATTCTTTTTAGTAGTGATCTTGAAGCTATCGTGTTGATCCCAATGAAAATTTCTTCCTTCACGAACTAACCCCATTCCTAAACTGATGGCCACATCAACAATGTTTTTTTCATGAGCTTCCTGAACAAGTTTTTGTCGCTCAGAATGGGATCTCATAATTTTGTCTTTTTCCAATTAAATTCACCTCCTTTCTAAATAAAATAGCCATGTGCAAAACGTCTGAAACCCAGTATTCATGCACGTTTCAATGATATGGCTAATCCCTTTGTCACTCCAATTTATAGAAACAATCAACTCCAGATGATAAAATTATTTTGTCAAAAACTAGTTAAAGGAGCTGATTGTTATCCACCGTCAAGAAATTTTTGAAGATATTCATCTTTTCACTTCACAACCTGTTTCCCGTTTTTATGATCAATTATTCATAAATTTAGATTTATCAGCGATGACAGAGTATCCTAAGACCGGACGTAGAGGTCACTCTGCTCGGGCTATGCTTTGCGCTTTTGTCGTGATGAAAATCGAAGGTTTTCCTATGATTACTGACCTGGTTGATTATTTAAACAATAATCTTTTAATTGCTCATTATTGTGGGTTTGATATCACGAAACCTTTACCATCTTATTAGACGTTTGACCGATTTCTTAAGAATTTAGATCATAAAATTCTGGCCGATCTTATGCAGTCTCAAGTACTTATTCTTGCAGATAAAGGAATCGTTGACACTTCTTTTATCGGCTTGGATTCCACACCAATCTCTGCGAATACAACGCTAAACAATCCAAAGTCTTTTTCACGTAATAAATTCAAAAAGGGGACAATTCCAGCGAATGATTCTGATTGTAAAATTGGCGTTCACTCTGCTTCAAATCAAATAAATGAACGAAAATTCAACTTCTATTGGGGCTATAAAAATCATGTGTTAGTGGATTGTATCTCTGGTCTCCCACTTGCTGAATTGACAACGACTGCCAATGTTGCTGACTCAACCGTTGCGCTCAGTATCCTTGCGGATACTCATTCTTTTTTACCTGTTACTGAATGCTCTTTTTTAGCAGATAAAGGGTATGATACCAAGGCAATCTATAACCAAATCGCGCATCTCTATAACGGAGAATGTTTTATCCCACTAAATAGGCGTGGAACTAAAACAACCAAAACTTTATCTCAAGGAAACCCCATATGTGAAGCTGGTTTAGCTATGCACCGAGACGGGAAATTCTCAGATCGCGGACGAACCAGACAAAAATTTTGTTGTCCATTTAAACGATCTAAAATTGGGCAGTGTCCCTGTAATCATAAAAACTTTCTAAATGGAAAGAAAAATCGTGGCTGTACAAAGTACCAAACACTCCCTGATGATCTAAGACTTTCTATTGATCGAAGCAGTCAGATTTTCAAACAAAACTACTCTTTACGTACAGAATGTGAGCGATACAATGCCCGATTCAAAAATGCGGGGCAAGAGCGTATGTGGGTTAAAAATCTAAATTCCGTTAGGAATTTGACGACAATCACTCATATTTCTCTTTTAGCCCTTGCTATTGCGGCTATCAACTCAAATAACAGTCAATCTTATCGGAAACTCAAAACGTTAAAACGAATCGCTTAGATCACTCAACTGAATAGTCGGAATTTTTCGTAGTTTTCGCTACGTGTACTTTGTTGTGCTCAAAAATAAGTTTAGCTACTACTTCGGAATCAAATTTCTCTTTTCACTATATTTCGGAAGTAGTTTTGCTCTTAGCTAAATAAAAAAAGCAGCCTTTAACAGCTGCTTGATCACACTATTTTTATGCTACTTCTGATTCAATCACACCATGATCAATTAACTGATCTGGAGTAATCTTGTCTAGGAGCTCCTCTACTTCGTTCCTATATCGCTTATACTTGTACCAATTCGGATCTCCTGGCTTATCTGCTAATAAATGGACATTTGGATGGTTTTCTAGCGGATATTTCTGATCTTTAAATACATATTCCTTTGATATAAACAAAAGGCATTCCATGCCACTTAAACGGCTAATTTCATCAGGTGTCATTAAATCGCGACCTTGCTTTTGTTTATTAATTGATCCTCCGGATCTCCGGCTATTTTGCTCAGTTGAATTTCTGATCGAAATCGTTTGTTTCCCAGCACGTTTAGAAAGATATTTCATGGTATCCTCTTCTTCTCCACCTAAAAACAGCAAACTAGCACATAAAGTAACGATCGAAGCCCAACCTTTTTCGTACATTTTTTTCAATTGATCTAATGCTTGCAAAATAATTACGATCGACATATTTCTACTCCTGAAGGTTCCTAAGAATTTCTCAATGTTTGGAATGCGGCCAATATTAGCGAATTCATCTAGTATTAACCGGACATGCAACAACGTTTTCCCAGGCGCCAAAGACCATTCACCGGACAAAATATTATCAACTTTATGCCGCAGTGTTTCCATTGCTGTAGCAAGGAAAATGGCTGATAAGAAATTATAAGAATCACTAGTTTCAGGAATAGTAATGAATACGGCCGTTTTTTCTTCGTTCCAGCTGTCAATATCCATTGTGTCCTCTTTAACCATATCAACCACTTGTTCGTGGTCAAAAACAGAATAACGTGCAGCGGCAATAGCTAAAACACTTGCCCTGGTTTCTGCCCGGTACAAATCATTAAACAATGACCATTGCTTATACGCATAGTTATTCGGATGTTTTTCGTGCTGCTCTTCGAACCAATCTTCTACCGGACTTGGAATTTTTGGATCTTTCCGCTCACAAAACCGCAGCATATCTCCAATCATTGATAAGTCGGGTAGATAATCATTGTCCTTGCCATCAAACCACAAAAAGGCGATAAATGCGCGAATGAGTAAAGCTTCAGCTTTAATCCAAAAATCTTCGCCTTGTTTATCGCCTTTTTTCGTTCCTTCTGTGATCTGTTCTAAGACACGATCCACATCCAGTTCGGTTTTGATGTATTTGAACACATTGAAATGATCACTATTTGCTAGGTTCGCTAAATCAAATATCTTAATTTTGTATCCAGCGTCTTCCAGCATCTTGCCTGTTTCACGTACCAATAACCCTTTGGGATCTGTCACAATATAACTGCCTTGCATCTGCATTAAATTCGGTTTTACAAAGAATCGTGTTTTACCAGCGCCAGGATCACCAATTACGCAAATATTTTTGTTTCTCTGGACAGCTATAGGTAACCGATCATTATGAATACCCATTCGTGCTTTTTCGGTAAGAATGATGTTGTTCTTCTCTTCGTTGTCTGCATACTTGGCCATTTCCGATTCCTTCGCAAATCTAGCAGATCCATGTTCTTCATTGTGCCTGTATACGCCTTTATCATTTTTATAAATATAGCCTAATAACCCACAAAGAAAACCCATTAGACCTGCTGCTAATGATATTGGCCGAAACATCAAGAAATAGATAAAAAAGTGATTAACGAAATCATTTAAGCCATCTACCGAAATTACAAAATTGACAATCTCAGCAGCACTCGCATCAGAAAAAGACAAAATCCAATTGCTTAGAGTATAGAAAAGCAGAAGTAAGAAGCAAGCTATCCCTAGATACATGGATAGTGATTTTTTGTAGGTCTGCATGTTATCTCTTCCTTACATGAAAATATCGTTGTATCAGCATTCCGTTAATATAATAGCTGTTGTAATTTCTTTGCAAGGAAAACAATTCATGCCATTTTCATCAAAGTCTTTTGTCACATAGACAGGGGTCAAATCACTGTTTTCTGCATGAATGGTGAAATAATCTTCCTGATTTTCTCTGCATAATATATACACACCACTAGTTGGATATTCATGTACAAAGAATTCGTCTGGTTGAAATCCTTCATCTGATAACATTTCCCTGATTTTAAACAAATGATCTTTTTCCAAACACGAGGGCATCCTATTGATTCGTTCTTCGATAAGTGAACCCTCAATGAGCCTCCAGTTATCTAGGTAATGTTTCATTCAGCATTCTCTCCTTCCTTTATGGACCGTGAACTTTGATATAATTTGATTTCATTCATTCTATTAACTTGATAAGCTATTTCATCTAAATCTCTTTCATCCACGGTTGAAGTATTAATATATAAGTATTCCAATTCTGGCGTTGCTGATCGCATATCGAACAAGCGATTGACAATCAAAACACGAGGATCATGACCATGTCCAAATACCTCTTCAAACAGCTCTAATGAAGAGGGGCGATCCCCAAGAACAACTTGAATTCTTGCTAACGGATCTTGGTCCGCTTTACGTTTTATCGATCGTAATCGCTCTTTTTCCATAGGTAAATTGATATACGATGTTCTTCCAAAAACTACTTGAGGTTTGTTATTCCATCTACTCGTTTCAAGCCTGATCGAATAGTGTGGATTCGTGAAACTAGGCTGTGTATCGATAAGAACAAAGAGCTTGTGATACAAGAATCCGAAAATAGGAAGGGTTACCACCACCAAAAATTCTTGCGAAATAACTTTTGAACTCATTTTGAACCATACTATTGGAATAACAGACAATAAAACGAGCCACATAACTGTTAAGGCCAAGGATAGAAGGATTTTCATATTCCTATCAAAATCCGTTGCTTCAATTACTTGAACGATCTTTTTAAATCTTTTCATCTACCGTTCCTTCTTTCACTCTATTTTTTTGAATGTTGTAGAATCAAAACCTAGATTTTTTATTCTCTCCCGGTAAAATCTATGCACTTCAGCATTTCGAGATATTTCTAATAAATGATTGGTTTGTGCTACCTCGTAAATGCCAATAATTGAGCTTTCAACTTTAGCATGTGGAGATTCTTCTGAACGCAACAAATCAAATCCATCGTGTAGCATTGCTTTTTTAGGTGAATCAGATTCCACCACGTTGTATTTCTTTTCATTACCTTTAATTGTTTCGACAACAAATAGCATCTTCATACCTCATTTCTATGGATTTTTTCCCGGCAGAAGCTTCATTAGCTTTTAACCGGTGCTTTAACGCTTGGCGCTTTTTTAATTGTTCCCTGGTATTTTGCCTGGTGTTTTTGAGTATAAGAAATTCGTTCTTTAAAGCTCATTGTTCCTGGCCGCTTCAGCACTTTTTTCGAAAACGACTCTAAATTAGTCGACACATCCGTTATAACTGGTTTTAGAGCTTGTGCGATCAACAATTCATCTTTCGCTTTAAAATACATTCGAACGCCTTTTTCGTTTTCTTTAAAGGCAAATGATACTTTATGTTGCTCTAAGTAGGACCTCAATTTATTCAGATCAACTTTTTGTGACAAAAATTGAACACTGACCGGATCTTTTTGATTCAACAGTTTGTATAAACTCGTTTCATTTGGTGAATATTTGTTTTGAAGGTATTCTCCGATCTGTTCAGCTCCAGCACTCATTCTAAGTAACGCCTCAAAGAACGAGCGCATTGTTGCAGTGCCGTTAATATAAACGGAGTGAACCAATTCTTTCTGTTCCATAGGCCACCTCTCCAATAAAAAAAGCTACCTTCAATTAGCAGCTAAAGGTAGAAGAGCAGAAGACCCTACTCTCCTGCTCGAATCGTTTTCAATTCTGCAAGAACCGGAGGTTTTTCTTGTTCAGGTTCTTGTTTCTGTTCATCGATCTCCAGGTCTAAACTACTGAAGGTTGATTTAATATTTTTCATTAATTTACTAGAAAGCTCTGACTGGTGTTTTTTTAGTTCAACCATTCGTTCATCAAAAATTTGCTTCAATTCTTTTGTTTGTCGATTATACTCAGCTCGAATTTCTGCAGCCGCTCTTCGTTTGAATGTATCTTCAATCATTTTTGATTTAGCTACGATCTGATTTTCATACTCCTGGTTAATTTTTTCCAACTCAGCTGCATGACGTTTTTCCTCTTTTTCGATCGCGGCGGCCTGTTTTTCATAGAGTTCCATTTCGGAACGACTAATGAGCGCTTCTTTTTCTTCTTTGATTTTTAACATTACTTCAGTTTCAATCAATTCTCGTTGATCCACCGCGATTATTTCAGTCTCTATCTTCTGTTTTTCTTGTTCGATAAACAGATCAATTCGATCTTGAAAACTCAAATCAGTTTCTGGTTCAACGGTTTCAAAAGAAAGATATTTATTGGTAGTTCCAGCCTTTGGAGTACCAATTGAAAGAGAATTTAGTTGATCCTGTTTTTCTGATTTGAATTGCTTCTCTTCTTTTGTTGGAGTAGCCATTATCTCAGGTGCAATAGCTGAAACTGAAGCAGCAGCCTTCCTTTCTTCCTCAAGCTGCTGCTTCAGTTTTTGAATTTCTTCTTGTTGTGCTTTTTGCGCTGCAATTAATTCTTGGATCTCAATTGCAGTGGCCGGATCAGGACCGACTTCCGGTGTACCTGCTACTGGCATTGGTGGAACAGCTGCGTAACTTTGAGCAACTTGTTCTTGCTGTGTTGATACTGGTGCTGTCGTTACTCCAGGAATTTTAGGCACTGGAATACTTTGATTAACTGGTTCAGGTGAATCGTCTAAAATGCTTTGATCAAACTTAATAGGTTTTCTAGTATAAAACTTGTCTAATAAAGAATCGAAATCCGTTTCTGAATCCATTGGAAATCCAAGTGATTGTGCGTATAAGATATTCCCCTTCTTATCACGTTTTACAACGACAACAGAAGCGTTGCTTTCTTCATCAATGATCCGAGCGTTTTCTTCTTCTACCCAACAAATTAAATGATCCGCAGCTTCGATTTCTTCTGTTTCGATGTTTTGTTCCTGGATAAACTCAAAAGTGTATTTCTTCTTCATGATTGATAGTGGACTAAATTTCATCAGTATCGCCTCCTAGATATGATTCATTAATTTCTACAACAGCATCATTTTCCTGACTACTTTTTGGTTCTTCCGTTGATTTACTTCCCAACATAGCCATGAGATCCTTCATATCCATCTGATTGTCAACAAGCAATTGAGAGACAATATCCATTTCTGCCCGTTCTAGGGCTGCTGTTTTAGTTTCAACTAATTCTGCTTGTTTAGCATACGCAGCCTTTGCTTTATTCAATTCCTTTTCAATGCGATCTCGCTTTTTTTGAAGATCCTCAATTTTTACCATAGATTAATCTCCCTCAACATTAGATTCTTGTGTCTCAGAATCAACCGTTGAGTCGGTTTTTTCTGTAGACTCACTAGTTTTTGTTTCATTTTCCTCTTCAGAAGAAGTATCAGTATTTGAACCTTCTACCTCTTGGTTACTATCAGTTGTCTTACTATCTTCAGTTTCATTTTCTTCTTCATCTTCATAGGTGTTGTTTCTAGGTGTTTCACCTGTTGTCGTTAAGAAGATCTTATTAATGTTGTTAACCTTAAAACGCTTATTTTCCTCAGTAAATGTAAGCTTCAATGTTTGAGTTTCGGGTGTATCCACTAATGCGCCTTCAGTCGTTCCTTTTTCAACTAGTTGCGTGTTGTGGAATTTCACTTCCACAAGAGCAACAAGATTTTCACTATCGATGTAAATATCCGCTTCATCAAATACTTGATTGATCACATATCCTTTATATGCCTGATTAATTGGCAGCTCTTCTATCTCTGTTTCTTGCGTGTACATTGAACTGGTCATGAACGGTTTGTATCTCTTCCTGTTCTCAGAGAGATCCTTCTTGGTGTAGTAGGCAATCAGGAAGTTTTCTACATCCTTAGAATTCAGCTCTTTCTTCTTTGTTTTTTCTTCAATTGTCTTTTTGACAGTATTCGCTTGTTTCGGTTCATCCTTCGCTTCTTGTTTATTGACTATTTGACCAACACCAAAACCAGTTAGTATCCCGGCAACGAACAAAACCATAATCGCTAATCTTCGAATGAGTTTTACTCTTTTTTCGTTATACATTGACTATTTCCTTTCTTATCTGTTTATTCCTAGAACTTTCGCCGGATCTAATAAGCTACTCACTGATAGATCCGTTGATTTAGAAATTTATAACGATAGGTAAAATTTTGATATTATCTCCATCTTTTCCCCCGTTCCACACCGTGCATGCGACTTTCACCGCACACGGCGTTCCATCTAAAAGCTACTCATTTTATTGGTTCAAGATGACACTTAGTTCGAAGTATATTTATTTTGTCTAGTTGTTTATCTGTTAATTGAAGCTCTATTAGGTACTTCAACGAATTGTTGATAGTATTTGCATGAATTATTTTATGGACAGCTTTGTGAATTATTTTTAAATTATCATACCTATCAGTTCCTCCCATTGAGACTGGGGTGATATGGTGACAATGAAATTCTTCTGATGATAAAACGCGCCCTGTTACTTCACATTTCCCATTGACCATGACATACCTCGATAATCGATTGTCCATGTATTCTACTGTCCGGCCTGTTTCTCTACGACGTAGAATTTTAGCCATTTCAATTTTTATATCTATTCCTATCCCTTTATAATATTTATTACGTCCTGAGGACGTATAGGAAACTGTTCCAGGAATAAAGTTAATTGGTATTTTAAATTGAACATCGGCGATTGGATAAATCCATGTCCCATTAATTCTCCATGTCCTATAAGTTTTGCTATACAATTTGTCAAAGGTAAGGCTTGTTCCATGATAAGGTTTACTATATTTACCTACTGTTTTAAACCTTGTTTTCATCATTTGTTTTAATTCATAATCTATTTCACTGAATGCCACTGAAACAGTTGTCGCAATTCTATAATAATTGTGCATTCCCAATATTTTATAATTCAACAGATGAACATAACCAGGATTTCCCTGAATTCGTTTAATGGTTTCTCTTAGCTGTTTAATCATTGTTTGCTTACTTGTCCTACTCACATAGCTTCTTGCAGTGTATTTATTACCTTTAGGAACTGCTCTTATCTCAAATCCTAAGAACTCTGTTCGTTTCTTTCTCAAGTTAGTTATTCCTGATTTTTCAGGTGATATTTCCAACTTTAAGTGTTTTTCAATATAACCTCTAATCGCTGTATACCATCGTTTAGCCATTGAATAGGAACGAGTTAATAATTTGAAATCATCGGCATATCTAACTAAATAACCTTCTTTTAAAGTGGTTCCTTTCAGTGCCCGATGTAGTTTTCCACGAGAATATCGGTGTTCTGAGGGGAAATTTTCCCATTGAGAAGCTATCCATTGGTCTAAGTCATTCAATACGATATTAGCTAGTAATGGGGACAATACACCACCTTGCGGTGTTCCTTTTACTGGAGTACCTTCCCCGACTATTTCAGCTCTTAGTATTTTGCTAATAATCGCTATTAACTTAGTATCACGGATTCCCATATTCCAAATCTGATGTCTCAATAAATTATGATTTACATTATCGAAAAATCCTTTTATATCAACATCTACAACATAATGAAGTTGAACGTTATTTATGACTGAGTGCATTCTTCCCATGGCTTGTTCGACACTCCTCAAAGGTCTGAAACCATAGCTGTGCTTAAAGAATTTTGCTTCAACAATCGGCTCGATTACTTGTTTAATCGTTTGTTGTATAATTCTGTCATATAAATTAGGAATACCTAATGGACGTTTTTTCCCGTTCTTTTTTGGAATGTAAACTCTTCTAACTGGTCCAGGTCGATAATTGGACAAGTTAGCTCGTATAATCTCTACAAAATCATTCTCATTCAATCTTTCAATATCGGATATCGTGATACCATCTACACCAGGTGTTTTTGAACCTGAGTTTCATTTAATATTTCGATAGGCAAGTAGAATGTTTTGCTTTAAAACAATGAATTGATATAGCTCTCTAAATGTTTCTCCATTTAAACTTGATTCATATAGCTGATCAAACAAATCTGTCAGACCATAATACTCTGTACTTCTTTCTAATGTGCTCAAGTAGGCATACCTCCTTGCTTTGGTATCTCCTTGTCATACTCGAAACTTGAGCTTTATCTTGTTAACCTTTTTCTAATAATAGTTTCTAGACTTGGGACTATCCCTCCACGTTGATTAGACGCTTCATTGGTACTGTGTCCCTACTTTCACAGAAATAAATGATGTTACCATCAACCTTTCCAGTAAATAGCTGTTTGAATAAAAGTTTTCTGCTTACCACGTTCCTATTCTTCTAGCTTTAATCATCAATACTTAGGTGGCTAGCTATAAACCTATAAATTTATAATCTCTTCGCTGATTATTCCGTTATTCCTAACCTAGATTCGTACTAAACGGTAATTTATCACACTTAGTCGTGTGCCAGAGCCTTTCGGTCTCTGTCCTGCTTTAGATTTGTACATTCGCTGCTTCGTCAGACTTCGAATAAGTCATTCTCACCATATATTGCTTATAGCCTCCCGGCCTATAGATTGCGTATTCTGCCTCCAGAACATGTTCCTCAGCTTAACCTGTTAGGGCAACTCTCAGCCGACTTTACCTGACTTCACACAAGTTCAAACTATTATTATTCCTTGCATGCAGGAGCTTTAGAGGAAAGGTTTCAGCCAGCATGATGGCGTCATTCCCCTTCTCGAAGAATAAGTTCTCCCTTCCTACTGGAAGGTGTCTGGTTTCGTTATACACTTATCCAGAAACGTGTCGTACCTAAATGCAGATGGGCGCCAAAACTATTTCCAGTATTCCCTACTAAACCGACAATATCCCCCTGCTTTAGCTTGTCTCCAACTTTTACCTTCAAGGCTGAACAATGCGCATATAAGCTTGTTTGACCATTAATCATGTTTTATTCGCACATGATTTCCCCAAGAATAATGAAACTCCGCAGTAATAACCGTTCCGCCATCAATCGCTTTAATTGGAGTACCTTGTGGGTGTGCAAAGTCGATTCCTCGGTGATAATCTCCCATTGACCGCCAGCCAAACCACGAGCTAATATTTGGTGGATTTAGTGGAAGGATATATTTTCCTGTGCTGCCACCAGGATCTTTGTCCGGATTCGCTTTAAAATAGGCGTACCATTTTTCTGCCGCCGCAACACGCTCGCTTAACTTATCTCCAGAGTTTCCTTCCCAACGTACTAAGAAGTATCGCGTTAATTCAGCCACCCCATTGCCAGCTGATCCGTCCATAACACTTTTGAATATTGTTCGATATGCTGGTACGTCACCATTCATCATAAAATCAAGCTGTAAGCCTAGCGAATACCATTTCTTTTTCTTTTCTTTTGCGAAATTAACTAGCAGTGTATGTCTTGTTCCACCATCCGCAGTATCTGTCCACTGGCCAAGCCCTAGCCCTCGGTGAACGATATTCGGATAACGTCCATAGATCTGCATACCACCAATCGCAAGCCAAACAGGATCATCCCAACTAATTGGAGTCGCACCAACTGGAGGCGGTAAATAATCACCTTCAGCTCGTTTAGGATTAATCCCTGATTCAACAGAAAAATTTCCTAACATAGCTGCAATACCTTCCAGCTTGTATCCCATTTTCGTTAATTTTGAATAAAGAAAACGAGCATTTTCTAGCTCTCCGCCTTCAGGATCAAATGACTCAGTAACGGTTGTTTTTTGTCGATAAGTCACTTTTTCAAAATAAAATGCTGGATTCACTCGCTGCATTATTTTCTTGTCTTCATTGTATTTTTCATATGAAATTATCAGCGTTGAACCAGTCGCTTTGCCTATCAATTCGCCTTCTTTTACTTCTGTACCGCTCTCTTGCCGTTTGGAATTAACTCCAGTAAGAATTAAACGAGATCCGTTTTTTTCGTCTTCAGTTATTACTACTTTATTCTGATCTTCATGCCATTTTACTTTTCCACCCATTGGAGCATTGATATCTAGATCCTGGCTTGCTTCAACTTCGATACTCGAAAACTTCTCTACTTTACTTCCATTGACTTCAAATCCGAACCGTCTACTTATCGGTAAATTTTCAGTTTTGTAGGGAAACCCAAGTTGTCCATCAAGAGTCGAATAGCCAAACTCTTCTGCATTTTCTTTCATTTCTTCAAAATCATCTGAATCCATATGAAATTTAGAGTTTTTATCTTTGGCCAAATCATACATTGAAGTAAATTTGTATTCGTCTTTTGATGTATCATTCATAGCTTCCCAAACACCATTTAAATAATCGCCGTAGGTTTTGAATGATAAAATTGAGGTTCGATCATTTATTGTATAATCTTCATGGTTATAGTTCATATAGAACATAACCTCGTCTAATGGTGTATAGAATAAATAGGTTTCATCGGATCGATCAGCATCAACTTTTGTTAAATGAGTCCAGGAATCCGTCAAATCAAATTCGTCTTGTTGAATGGGCAATGGCGTGAACAACGGAATAAACATAAATATTGTTGCAATAAACATCATCAATCCGCCGAGGATCACTAAATTTTTCGTCTTCAGCGGATTGTTGATCACTTTAATAACCGAACTCATGAAGCTGGAAGTTCCTCTGGCTGCTTTACCTAAGTTACTGGCCTTCAATCTGTTCTGGAAATTCCGAAATTTCTTTGCTGCTTTGCGCAACTTGGAATACTCTTCAGGGGTTCGTTGGAAGCCTCTGCCACGAATATAGTTGTATGATTTATTCGTAAGTCCATAGGCTCCCTTAGTCAGCTTCAGATTCATACGGTTTGCGTTACTAACAACATACTTTGTTGTCTGATAAGTGTTCGTACGTCGGCGGCTATCCTGTCTAATTTTGACGGCTTCAGCTAGTGTGCTCTCTTGACCAAGTGCTTCTTCCCCTTTTCGTTTTGCGGCTGAAGAAACTTGCCTTTTGATCTGTTTTGAAGTTCGTTTTGGATCTGCTTTCTTGGTTTTTTTATAGACCTCTCTTTTAGCCTTCAAATTCTCTTTTGCCGCGTCTCTTGCTTCTGCTCCTCTATCCGTCTCTTCTTCCAGTTTAGCCCTTGAGAACGTCTCTGAGCGCACCTGTTGACTATCTTCGGAACCTAGTTCTTTCAAATCAGCAGCTTGTAATGATTTCTTTAATTGATTATGCTTTTCAACTTGTGATCTGTAGTATCTTTGTGCCTCTCTGTATTCTCCCCTTGTATGTTTCACTTGCTTTCGTGAAGAAAGATAGACGTTTTCTTTCATAGACTGTTTGACGATAAACTTTCGCTGCTTACGATTTTTTATCAGATCTTCTAGAGAAAATTTTCCTTTATTTTGCTTTTGTTTTGCTTCATTCGATTGATATATATTACTTTTTGAAACTGATTGAATTTTAACTTTTTGTTGTGTACTTTTTTTCATAGGCGCGGCCTCTACGCTGCGTCCGTATTCATCAACTCAAACAGCTTTGTATCTTCAGGAATATGATTCTCAAAAGGTACAATATTCCCACCGGCATAGATCAAGCCAGTTCCTTTTGGTACCCTTTCACCAGCATATTTTTGTAGAGAAACCGGAATTTTTATCACTCGTTTCAGATAATCCATATCAACTAGTTTTTGTCGCAATAACACGATAAATTCACTGTTTGAGATCATTTTCTGTCCAGCCGATTTTTCTAACAAGGTACCAACATTTTGAGTAATACCAGTCGTAACAGCACCATATTTCCGGATACGTGACCACAATTTGAAGAACCATGAAGCATTTTGTTCCGTATCAAAATTCAATTGCAATTCATCGAAATACAAGTGAATGGTTAATTTATTTTGGTAAGAAACGACTTGTTTCCAAACTTGGTCCAAAATAACTTTCATTGCAAAAGCCTTCAAACGATCATCCAAGTGCTTAATGTTGAAAATGATAAAAGGTGCTGTAAGATCAATATTCGTTTCATGTGCAAAGATATCTTGTGATCCAATAGTGTAAGGTTCTACTTTGATTACTAATTGCTGTGCAAATGATTCAGGCTGCTCTTTTAAGACCTCGTACCAGTCCACTAGTGTAGGTTGACGGTCAATGTTTTCAAACCGCTGATACGTTAAACGAGTGACCCGATCGACCATACTTGCCTCTTCATCTGAGAAATTCTTTAAGATCGATTCAAACAAGCTAACAAGTAAGTTGGCTTTTTCCTTCACTAGATCCACTTTGCGGTCTTCAGCATCTAGCATAGAAGAATCAGCCATATCTAAGATATTTAAATGGTGATTGGTTCCTGAAGAGATATCCAGGATCTCAGCGCCAAATAATTTCCCTATTGGGGAATACTCGTCTTCCGGGTCAACAATGATACAATGCTCTTTCTTAGCACCATCAGCGACAATCCGTTTAATAGTTGTTAGAAGATCATAGATCAACCCCCACTTTGCGGTCATACCTTTACCAGATCCGGACGTTCCGAAAATCAATCCACTAGGAGTATTTAGATCCCTTTTTCGATCGATCGTAATGATATTATTGCTTAATTGATTTTGCCCATAATATTTACCAGTTGGAGACTGGAGCTCTGTATTTGTAAATGGAATTTGAGTAGCGATATTACTAGTTGTCATATCACGCATATAGTTCTTTTGGACATCTAAATAAGGCTTTCCGATCGGCAAAATCGTATTTAATGCCTCTTCTTGCATCTGAAAAACATCGTCAAATTCAACTCCCAAAGCTTGAGCCTGTTCCTTTACATCTTTTACAGCTAGATTCAATTTTTCTTTGGTTTCTTCAATCAACATGACCGTAAAAACGCCAGAAAACATACGTTGACCATTTTGTCTCATTTCTTCAGCCAGTTCTTTTGTGGTTTTATCCACTTCACTTGCCAATCCAGACACCATATCTTCTGAAAGTCCGTCTTTAAAATTCTTTTTCTGTTGGTGGACTATATCAGTTTTGTTCTGCATATGCTTCGTGTTAAGGTCTTTTTTAGCTTTAACAATGTCATACGGCTTCGCATGAATTGATATTGCTAACTCATGACCAGTTTCACAGATTTCATTCATTAAACGATCTTCTAGATTTTCCGGATAATCACGAATGTACATAACCTTTCCATACTTATCATCAATTTTGAAAGATTCGTCATAAAACTTGATCCTTCTTGGTGCAACAAACGCTTTACTTGTTAAGCCAGACAAAGCGATATCCCTGTAGGTAGTAGAAAAATGTTTCCCAGGCCGCAGCAAGCTTGACATAACTTTCATGCGCTCCACTCCACTACAAGAATGAAAATCCAGATAATTATCCGACTCTTCAAATCGCTTTTTAAAATTCTTACCCATCGTGTCTAACTGACGATCCGCTTGTTTTGGTGTTTTTGCATGGGTACTAAAAATCGCAAATCGTTTTCTTTCAAAGCTCTTTTGATCATTCATAAAACGATCAGTAATAATATCGTTAATTTCTGACCGATAAATATCATATGAATCGCCTTGAGGGGGTAATAAAATATTTTCTAACATGCTGGATTTCACTCGTTTATTTAGCACCAACATCTGATAACGAGATTGTTTATCCAATGTATTCAAGGCTTCTGCATAGTTGACAACAACGTTTAATTTATCTTCCTCACTGGCCACCTCATAATCCAAATTGCCAAGTTCAAACATTTTCGAATATTCATTATCGACAATGTGCATTAGTCCTGATTCAAAATTACTCGTATACTTCAACGTGTTTTGTGTAGTTGCTGCATTTTGAACCAATCGTTTCTTCTTATTTTTTTGTGATTTTGTCAGTTTCCGCGACATCTTTCTTTTGAACAAACTCATCTGCTGTATACCTCCGTATCTGTCCTGTTTCATAGTGTCGATCCTGTTTTTTTAGGAAAAACTCTATTTTGTTGGAATACTCTTCCCATTTTCCAAGACCTTTAAGTAAAGGCGGAACAATAAAAATAGATCCTGTCACTAATGACAAGATCCAAAAAGCGATTCCTTCCATATCCAAGAAAATAATATATGCCAGAATTGCTAATGTTCCTGGTATCATTTTTATAATCATGACTCGCTGCCGTTTGGTAAATCCTAGGCGATCGACAGGTTCAAATTTCGATAGATCTTTGTAAAACTTAGATTGTATTGCCACTATTAGCCCCCCATCCATTCTTTAGCTTTCCGTTGAGATCCAATCAAGACCAAAATAAATACTCCAGATTTTAGTAAACTCACAAACATAGTTGAAAGATTTTTTAACCAATTCCCACTTGCAGCGATACTGAACATATCATTAGCCATTAAAGCTGGATAAAGTTTCAAAATCAGAATGATTAAACATCCTTGAAGAGCAATGGCCATAAATTTTTTAATAAACCCGGTTGCAACAGGTCGCCATTCATCACTCACATAAGCAGCTACCAATATTTTGGCGAATGCCTTGAAAAGAAATAGTTCAAAGGCCCGAAGGAAAACGAGTATTTTAGCTAGAATTTCAGCGAACCAATTGAAGAAATGAGCGATCGCATTTAATCCGTTCAAGATCATCTTTTGAGTTGTCTTTAATTTCCCACTAATTTCTGGAACAACAAATTTCAATTCGGTTTTATCTGTTGTGACCTTATTAATTATGTTTCCGATCGCATTGGCAAGCCATACAATAGAGTCAAAAATTTCGTCACTGTAGATAACCAAAATAAAACCAACAAAGTATTTCCAAGCTATAGAAAAGAACAACTCCATGTTCACTCGGCCTTGTTCAATTTGAACTCTCTTGTTAGTATCTGAAAACTCTATATACATCAATACGCTTAAAATAAGCATTGCTACAGGCAAAAGCCCCTTTGATATTTTTTCGATCAACTCGTTAGCAACAGGATTGTATTTATCTAGACTGGATAGTAGCTGTGTTAGCGTTGAGCCATCAATTTTCATAAGCCACCTCCTATTTTTTGATTACATTCTAATTTGGCTTAACGCAGCAATAATCGCGGCGGCAATGGTAGCTGAAATCGCGGCCATTGCACCGCCTGTCACCATTGATTCAATACCGTTATCCATTTTGTTAGGGTTATCGTTCTTTCTTCCTGAAAAGAAATCTTGCGCTCCTGTAAACACACCGAATAACCCTCTAATCGTCATTACTGCACCAATGACTTGAACTAATCTATTTAAGATATCCATTAAATTTACCTACACTTTCCTTCGTTTTATTCAGCACTTAGCTCTTCTGTATCAATAATTGTGTCGTACTCTTCCTGGCTCAAAAAGCGATCAATACTATATTGGATCTCACCGTTGTATTCTCCCTCTTTGACCTTGATATAGACTTCTTTACCTGTCAGAAAGCCCGCCGTTTCTTTGTTGTAGTCAAAATCAATGTCAGGAATCTCGTAGCCATTATCTTCGATACTGGATAAGATATAACCTAGATTTTCTTCAGCAAAATCATTTCCAAAAGTTAAGAAAGATAAGCTGCTTTCACCTTTAGTTCCAGAGACGAAAATCATGAACATATCAGCACCCTTTTTTGACTTTTGCATTACAACCTTCTCGATTACAGCTTCATGAATGCCTGGAGCAAATGGAGTTTTTTCCTCACGATTTTTATCTGGCTTTTTATATTTCATTGTTAGTTTCTCCTTCCAAAAATTATTTTTTTAGTTTTGCAATGACGATCAGACGATTTGGTGTGTTGTGATTGCTGCTGTCACAAGTTATTAATGTCAAAATTCCGGAATTACTTTTTGAATCCTCCATGTAGTGACTTTCCTTTTTGGAAACAACCTTGATTTCATTCACTTCATAGTTAGCTTGCTTTCCACGATAGGATAATTTAATGTCATTTCCCTTTTGAAGATATTGAACACCACCAAACAGCAAACCTCTATTCGTCATGTAGTGCCCTAAGAGAACAAAATTATTCTTTCCTGGTATTTGTCCTTCTTTTGCCGTTCCAGCACCTACACTTAAATTGGCTTGAGTTAATCCTTCTAATATCGGGAGTTTCATTGAAATAGCCGGGATCTCTAGGAATCCGACTCCAAAGTTATTAACTTGTTCAACTGGATCGATTTTATTAAGATCCGTTGGGCTTAGCGTATGGACATCAGCAGCTGAATAGTCAGCTGACAAGTTTTCTGTTTGCTTTTTCTTAGACTTCTTTTGGATCTGTTCTGTAGCCTGTTTCTGTGCCGCATGTACATCTTTTTCAAATCCTCTTTGTTTGAAAAAAAGCATTGAGAATATCAGCAAGGCAATGGCCAACAATGAACAACAAACTATGATTGCGCGCCGCGCAATCGGAGAATTTGCTAAAAATCGTTTCAGTATTCGAAATTTTTTCCGGATAATTCTCACCGTTGCACCTCCTTTTGAATAAAAAAAAGAAGGAGAATAAACTCCTTCTTCGTGTGACGATTGACTATTTACTTAAAAATTGCTGAAAAGAACTCTTGAAAAGCGTTATAGCTTCCTGTTTGCGGTATTGACTTTTCAGGGTTAGAAGCAGCTGGTGTCGCAGCTTTTTCCTTCTCAGTTTCTACTTTTTTAGGTCGAATCGTTTGCTTCTCATTGCTTAAATCAAAGTGATCAGCATACTTGTCTTCATGTTTTTCGTCATTAAAGACTTCATGAGTAACGACCAATTTTTCTCCTTCCTTCAAATTATATTTCTTCGCATAGTATTCGAAGTCAACGTCAAATTCTTCATTACCTTCAGTAACTTTCCGAGTGTCGTTAATAGTTTCTAATACTTCAGACTTAACTTCTTTTGTCGTAGAGCTATTAGCACTTGTCTTGCTGTCAGATGAAGCGGTTGAGCTGCTAGAAGTCGTTGTCGTGCTTGTCGTTGTCGTTTTGCTGCTGGTTGTAGTTTCTTTAGTTGTCTCAGTTACTTTGTGAAGTTTATGAACCCAAAACTTGTCTAAACCAACTTGTGACTCAGGAAATTCTTGTCTGACTTTATCAATCAGTTTTTGATCTTTTGTCGCATCGATCTCTTGATCCCCATCAGCAGTTACAAATAGTGTTTCGATTTTTGGTTCTTCCTCTTCAGGGATCTCAGGCGTCACCGTTTGTTCTTCGTTTTTCAGATCAAAGTGATCTGCAACTTCTTTTTCTTTTCCTTTTTCGTCAATTTCTGCGAGTTTTTCGGTCCAAACATAAGAAGTATTTTCATCATCATTTGATGTATCAACTAAGGTTTCGACAACTTTTTCCATGTTTTCCGCGTCAGCTGTAAAATCTTCATCTGTTTCATAAACTAATTCAGGATTTTCATAATCCTTATTTTGAATTCTCCAAAGTTGAATCCCCTTTAAGCGGTACTTCTGACCCTTGGTAACATCAGAAATTTTAATAGTATCTTTCATTGGAGTATCTTTACCAGGTACATATGTTTGTTTACCGTCTACACTTGCCTTCGTAGAGATTTCTGGTGCTTTGACTAAGTGATTCGTGATCATTAGTTTTCCTAAGTAAATGTGGTTAGAACCTTCGTTGATTTTACTTTCTTCAACGGTCAGAGTTTTAATTGGTTCTTTTTGATCTTCTTCAGTCACAGTCATTCGATATTCGCGTTTTTCTTCATCAAAAGTTGACTTCAGGATTAGATCCTTCATCTTTTTGTATCCTTCAGGCGCTTCTACTTCAGAGATTCGGTAATCGCCATATGGGTACTCTTTAAACGCCCAATACCCATCATAGCCTTCAGCATTTGTTTCAGTTTCAACTTCTACAACGTCTCCTTTAGTTGGATCAATCGGAGTAAGTGAAAATTTAATTCCGTTGTAACCTGAAGCTACGTCACCCGATTTTGATTGAAGATACTTGAACCCATGAAGTGATAACTTAATTACTTTTTCTTTTGAAGTGACATCAGCCGCAACAACCTTCGTATCTTGATCTTTGTATTTCAATTCAAACTCACGTTTTGTCGAATCAATCTGATATCCTTCAGGCGCTTTTGTTTCCAACCAATAATACTTCCCTAATGCCAGGTGTTTTACACCAGCAGTTTGATCTTCATCATCGATGCGGATCACAATAGAATCGTCTTCCGTTTCAACCTTCGTACCATTCGTTAATTCAGGCTTCACTTTGTCTGACCACTTAACAGGAGTTCCATCCTGATAATATAATCCATACTCAGCACCTTCAAAACTAGCTCGGCCTTGCGTTTCGTTTTGAGTTTCCTCGTCTTCCTTCGTTAAAACAGAAGATCCGGTCACCTCTTGGTTTGTACCGTCAATGTTTTCAATGACAACCGCGGTTTTTTGATCCTGGTATTCAACTTTCGCTGTGACTGGTTTAAATGTGTTAACGAACCCGATACCAGCTGTCTTTTCAGAAATGTAGTATGTTCCCAATTCTACTTTTGCTTTTGCGGCTCCTTTTCCATTTGTTGTCATGGTGCCAACTACCTTACCGTTTTTGTCTTTCTCACGAATTTCAAAAACATGGTCAGCGAATGAATAATTGTCATTCAGCAATTCAGATCCGAATTCAAGGCCTTTTTTAGTTAGGTTTATTTCACCTGTTGCTTTGACATTTCGTGCTGTCAAAGTAATTGTTTTCCCAGCTTTAACAGTTCCTCCAAAAGTGTCACTATCTCCAACAGCAGAAGCTAACACATATGGTGCGGGTACAGCTGTTTCAGTAATTTTGTATTTTACTCCATGAGGAATATCTTTAATTGTTACTTCTCCATCAGTTCCAGTTTTAACCGTCTTTTTACCGGGTGCATTATCACCTGTGAATACTCCTTCAAAAGTTGTACCTGGGATAAGATTATTTGAATCTTTGTCCATCTTTCTGATTCTAATCTCACCTGTAGTATTCGTCTTAGTATCAAACTTATAAGAATTCGGGTCACTGATCGCTGGTGTAATTACTGATTGTGATCCTTCTTTAGCCCACATGATAGGCGTACCCTCCATGTAGCTTCTTTTCGCAGCAAATGACCCTGTTTGTTTAGTTTGGTCTTTGGGTGTGATATCTACCGACATTCCATCTGAAGCGATTTGGTAATCAATCCCAGCAGAGTTTTGAACTACTGTATCAAAAAGTCGTAAATCTACATCAGATGTAACTTTCTTCGTTTCCCCAAAAGTAAGCTCTATTGTTTTTCCATGAAAATTAGGTTTCTTCTCATAATCGTCAATAGCCTTTTCCAATTTAGCTTTCAATTGTGGGTACTCTGGTATTTCATCGATTGAAGTAATGTTCAAGTTATATTCCGGCAAGTTGTTCCATTCAACTGCTCTGGTAGTAATTTCTTCATGCTGTGACTTATTTGGAAATACAGATTGCCAAATTACTGAAGCAATTTGCACGCGTCTGTTTAGTTGTGAATATTCAACTCCCTCATATCCCCCAGTGATCGCACCACCTGATAACGGCACTCCTGGCTGAATACAGAAAACCATTTCTGCCGGACCGTCTTTAGGTTTAATTGCTAAACTTGCTGTAACATCTGACCAAGCAGCGCCATTCTTTGTCCCGCGCATAGTATATAAATGTTCTTGATCATAATATACGTCACCTACCTTATGTTCTGTCACTCTCGGCTTTAATTTTAGTTTGTTTTCTTCAGCACTAACAGTTTTACTGGTTCCAAAGAAAATAGCCAACAAACAAACTAGGGTTGAAAAAAGATAAAAGACAAATGCTAATTTTCTTTTATTCATATCTACTTTTTCAGTCCTTTCATTAAAAAAAGTGTAGAAGTATTTACGCTTTTCATCAAAAATATTCTTGTAAATCATTGAAATTTGGACTTCCTCGAATATCAATATTATTCATTCTTACACCTTTGCTCCTTATAAATTTCTTTTCAACACAAAAAAAAAGACCTCTAGGTTTACATTGCCTAGAGGTTGCTTTTACTATTTAACTTGCCAATCTTGGACTCCATATCGACGAGCGCTGACATTTTTATTAATTAGTAGATCATCAGCATACTTATCAATTGCCTTTACAGCCTGTGCTTTTGTATCATAAATATTCTTACCCGCTTTAATATCATAAGCAGTTGTTTCATAACCTTCATAGAATGTTGTATACTTCCAAACTGGTGTAGGTTTTGGTGGGGTTGTTGATCTAACCACCACTGCTGTTTTCATCAACAGCATACCAAGCAATACCCTCATAACGCCAACCTACTTTTTACAAATGATCACGTTCACTAGTAAGCAATGTGTAGTGATGGGAACCAGCGATTTGAAAAATAGAATGTTTATCGATTACCTCATTTTCGAATAATGATAGGATCATATTCGGAGTTAAAGTGATTCCAACCATAACATTTTTTTATTCCAAACTGGATCAACAATTTTTCCAGTGGGTAGAGTAATTGATTTCCTTAACTTCATGAGAATCCTCCTTTCACGAATTAATCCATAATATCGTTATTAAACGTCTATTGTTTGCCAAACAAACATAAGTAGAACTAAAGTCGCGATTTTTACAACCGGAGAAACCTAACTCCTATGAAGGCCGGATATTCGCTATACACCTTCAGGGTGTGTCGTGGCAAATCCTTCAACGTTTTGGCGGGCACACCGGATCAATATCCGGTTACTCTAAGCTCCTTAGTAGCCCTGCTGTTCGGCTTAGAGGGGGTTCTACATCCCGATACTTCAAATATTCAATTGAGTTTTTGGAAACCGCTCGTTATCAGCGTCTTCCAATGTATGTTAAGAAAGCAATTTTGCTAGTTTTCTCTAGCAAACAATAGACGTCTAACAAATAGTGATTTACCAACTTTTTTATTTCTTTTGTTTTTGAGCATAAAAGTAATCTAGCATTTTTTTTGCATGTTCCCGGTTTTGTATCCCCTGCACAAGCTGATACACATAAAGCGTCCGGTCAGGATTTACTTTCTTGTTTACTGACAACCAATTGTTTTTTCTAGTAGTCCGAAGTCTTGCCCCAACACAAGCCCTTTCAGCAATTACATTCTCCTTTAGATCACAAATAAATCTAATTTTAGGATAGATCTCGCTAAGAGGAACACGCCTAACTTGGACTGGAACTTGTTTTCCATTCTCAAACAAGTAGCAAAACCTTTCAGCATAACCACAATTCAAATGCCAGATCTGACCGTCTAGTAACTTTATTTTTGTACTTACGGCTTCTAAATCACATTCTCTTACATCGATACCAATCGTACCCATAAGACTACCTCCAAGTGATATTAAATACATAAAGTGAATTAATCTTACCTCAAAACAACAAAAAAAAGGGAACGTAGGCTAAACTACGTTCCCTAACTCGACTGTTTGAAGAGTTTCTTCAAAATCCGCTTTTTACTAATATCAAAAAAAATCATACTACCAGAAAATTTGTTCGCTTTTTAAGCCAAAAATCCTAACAATACTATTCTAATTTTGATATAATGACGAATGTCTGGAGAAATCCAAGACAGCAGAGGGTACGTAGTAAGGTGCGCTTACTACCTGCAGCTGATCTGTGACGGAGCCTGAGAAACTCCCGAGATCGGCTGAGCCTTCGGTTATTTTTTTTCAAACAATTCAGTCTCCTGCTTGAGAGGTAAGAACTAATTCGTTTTCAGTCTAAGCCTTTAAATGGCTTCAAATCAAGAACAAATTTCTCGATTGATATTTTCTTCACTAGACCAATTGAATAGTATCTTTGAAATAATTCTATATTTCCTCTCTCAAAACTTTTTTTATAAATAACATCTATCTCCTCTCTCCCTTCATTTATTCTAACCGTTAGAAAACTAATAGTCCTCTGAATAAACTATTTTCGATTATCTCATTAACACAACTTGTTGTTTTATTGAATATCAAAAAAGAACAAAAATAATGAGTCCAAGATCCGCAATATATCCAGATATTAATCCGAAAATAGCCTCTTTAACTTGAGCACTACTAAAAAACAAACTATTCTATGAGATTAACGTCTTAATCTTAAAAAGAATTATAACATATTTCTAACCAAATGTGAACACGTGTTCGTATTATTTTTTAGCCGATTATGATCGAAAATCAACCGTTCATGATATTTTACCCAATAGTAATAAATGAGGGCACTGGAACATCCATACAGAAAATAGCGGTAGAAAGACGAATAATTTTAGTTAAGCCAACAAATCATTCATCTATATATCGGGATTACCTTATGACAAAAAAAGAGAGGGGCTGTGAATAACTCATTGTCATTAACTACAAGAAGTTGGCTCCATGAAATCATTTACTGATTTCATGGAGCCAACTTCTTTATGTATTTAAAGTACCGAGACGTTTCATTGCCGCTAACTTCCTCATATTTAATGCCAGGATAAGAATGCCTGTCTCTTTTTTCAGCTTCTCCATCCCTAGAACATGGTATCGAGTGAAATGCAAACAAGCCTTCATCCATCCGAAAACTGGCTCTACATCAATTTTTCTTTGTGCGTAGATTTTTCCATTCTCAGGTTCTAAAAGCAAGGTGCGTTGTTTTGCTTTAAAGTATTCTAGCGAAGAATTGACTTTAATGATGCGTGTATTGCCCCCTTGGGTCAACGCTTCTTGAATCACTTCTTTGTTTTCTGTATATTTTTCTGCTTTGTATTCTTTAAAATCTCGGACAAATCCGTCGGCTTTATCCGTGTCTGTCCTGTATGTATTGAAATTGAATTGAACTCCTTTTGGATCAAGGTAGTATTCCTCTTTTTCGTTATACGTCCAATTCATGATTTTTCGTTCATCCGATTGCCATTTCTTACTCTGCTCTTTCAACATCGTAGAGTAGGGAATCAATGCGGTATGGTTCGATCGTTCCTCTTCAAGGTACCGATAATTTTGTTCTGAACCATACCCGGCATCTGCCACAATATACCTAGGAAGTCGACCCGCCTTGTTCATTTTTTCTATAAAAGTGGGGAAAGTTCTCGTATTCGTTGGATTTTGATAGACATCATAATTCAAAATGAACTGATTACTGGTAGCTATTTGAAGGTTGAACGCCGGCTTTAATTGTCCATTACGCATCGAATCTTCTTTGACACGCATAAATGTGGCGTCTGTATCTGTTTTTGAATAACTATTCCGAATACCACAAATAGCTAAGCGCTGTTGGTGATCCGCCATTTTATCCCGACGCTCGCTTAGTTTTCGTTTTTGTGCTTTTAGTGTACGACGTTGTTGTTTGGCTGGATTCGGTGAAACATCTTTGGTTTGGATCACTTCTTGCTCCAAATCTTCTAGTCGCAATTCCAATCGTGTGAGTACTTCATCTAACCTATCTAATGTGAGTGAGGTTCCTTCAGGAATATGACTCGCCAAATGCGCTTCTTTGAGTTCAGACATCAAAGAGACGATCTGTTCACGATTCATTTTGTCGTATTTAATGGTGCTCTTTTTCCAAACAAAACTGTATTTGTTGGCATCGGCGAGTAGTTTCGTTCCATCGATAAAAATCGAATCACTAATTAATTTTTGCTCTCTAAGGTAGTGTATCAACGAATCGAGTCCTTTTTCAATCAACGTTTCTTACTCATTAGAAATTCGAAAGCAAGCGATTGTACGATAGCTAGGAATCTGTTCTTGCGTCAACCAACGAGCAGGGAGGCTTTCTTCAGCTCGTTGCTCAATTTCCCGACTGCTAAATACGCTTCGTGTATAGGCAAAAAGAACCACTTTTAACAGGGCACTCAAATCATAATTTCGAGGGCGGCCAAAAAGGTATGGTTCATTTATTTCAAGGGATCCAACGAGTTCATTGATAAACCAAGCGGTGCTATCTTCTTTTGGAATATAAGAAGTTAAGATACCTAAAGTGAGTTGATTCGTGTTATAATTTGTATGCATGATTTTGATCCTTTCGAGGGTTGAATGATTTAGAGTACGAGCGTCCTCTCGTACTCTTTTATTTTACCTAAAAAGCTCCAGAAGCGACGAATGAATCGTCATTTCTGGAGCTTTTTTTCAGAAACTTATGTCACAGCCTCATTTCTTATTTTAAATCTGTTTAAAAATAAGTATATGATATTCATTTCAATATCACCGTACAGTTTTTTTTTTAATTTTTGTACTTCCATGTGACGATAAACAAACAAATTGCTAAGCCCGTCAGGGTTAATCCATAAATCTTTCGATCATTTGTACTAGGTAGAATCCCTTCTCTAGAGGCTTTCGAAATGACAATAGGTTCGAAACGACCTAATTTGTTTTCCTGTAAGCATACATGGTTCGTTGATACTATTTACGGCATACCAAAACAGCATGGTTGCTAGTGCCAGTACACGAAGCGCTGTCGAACATGAAATCCATGATCTCGGTCCAAGCCGCATATTGTTCATCATTCATTTTATTTATATCAGTAGGACTAAATGTATAGTCCACACCGACGTTACGAACAACGGACAGCCCTTTTTGAGTTATATCATGTTCGATTTCTTCCGGCATAGTAAAATAAAAAACTTCCGGTAATTTATCGTCAACTCCATCTACAAGTACAGCCTTATTAGTCTTTGCATTTGGGTAACCTGATTTCATATTTTCATCAATACACGCGCGTAAGTAGGCTCCTATTTTATTGATATAGGCAAACATTATTATGCCGCCATCTTTACATATCCGCTTACTTTCCACTATAACTTTTTGACGCTCTCTGTGTGGCAAATGATACATAGGTCCAAAAACCAAAACTACATCATAGGTATCATCTTTTATTTCGGGCAAATGCGTTGCATTTCCCAACGATGCGCTAACATTGCGTAAGTCTTGTTCATTGATTTTAAACTGAAACTGTTCTATGTGCTTGGGAACAACGTCAATGCCATGATATGACTTGCATCTATTGGATAAATAGAGACCATAGTATCCAGTACCACATCCCAGCTCAATGATAGTTTTATTCGGAGCAATGTATTTGTTAAGAAGCCGTTTTGTGTATATAAACTCTATCTGCTCAGCTCTGCTTCCAAAAGCTCTTTGATTTTCATCAAAGCCCGAATAGTTTGAAATAATGGGATTCATTTTTTCCTCCTTATATGCTCGATAGTATAATTAGGTGACTTGCCATTGGTAGGAAGATATTGACATTTCTAATAGGTTAGACAACACCCTCTTCATCGAGAGATTTCTTTTTTACAAGGACAAATATAGTTGAGTGTTCCATTTTTTGCATAAAAAGACAAATTCTTTGGATATGCTTCTGCGCTCCAACCAAAAGAGTAATCCGGCATATATCCCATTTCATAAATAGATTTCACAGCTATATTGTGAGCCTGCTCAAAAACTTCTCCATCCTTAAAACTGCCGTTGATAGTTCCTAATCCAATCTGACAAGATGTGATTCTATGGTAAGAAAAAGTTTCTGGAATACTGTATCCTATTGGCATTAGTAATCCTGCGATATAGGTAAAAGTGACTTTATCTTTCAGGTATTCACCTATCCAACCAATATATAAATCTAATATTGATTGTTCTACAGCTATTTTATCAAATAGATCTTCCTGAAATATTTTCTCCCATAATGCAGGTAGCTTGGTTCTGTCTTCCACTATTTATAACCTCGTATCCAACAATCACAGCGTCTGGTATCGTAATTATTCTTGTGTTCACTAAAATCGCCATGTCATCCTCCTTTAATAAACCTGTTTATCTTTCACATTATCTGACTTTGCCAATAGAAATTAACTTTTCCTAAAATTAGTTTTCCCACTTATTCATTCGAAAGAATCAAAGTTACCTTCCCACCTTTCTGGGTATTCTCTAATCTTAATTCTCCCTTGTGGTATTTTGCTACTCGTTCAACAATTGATAGACCAATCCCATAATTCGAGGTGTCAGAGCGGCTTTGATCTTGTTGCCAAAACATTTCTTTCCCATGCACCAGTGCCTCCGAGGAAAAACCAGGACCATTGTCTTCAAAAACGAAGAAGATTTTTTGGTGTTGCTTCTCCATTCTGATCATTACTTTTCCGACTTCTGTATACCTGATTGCATTTTCTCCAAGATTGACTAATGCCCGCATCAACATAGTAGGCGCTGCAACAATTGTGGTCATTGTTTCTAATTGGACTTCTAAAGCAATTTCTTTTTGCCTAGCCAACTGAGATAAAACCTGAGCTAGTTCTTCCTTAACATCCTCTAAAGAAATCTGTTCTTTTTCTTCATGAACTACATCAAAATTAGAAACTTGCTGTAATAAATCAATATATTGTTTAGTTTTTAAGCCAGATTCATAAATATGCTGAACAAGTTGCTGTTGCTCTGAATCCAACGATTCTTCTAACAAAAGCTCAGCATTCCCGTTGATCACCGTCAAGGGTGTATTAATGTCATGAGTTAATGCAGCAATTTCTTGTTTACGCTGTTCTTGAGTCTCCCATTGCTGAACTAAGGACTCTTTTAACGCCACCCTCATCCCTTCCATCGACTGCAACACATGATTAAATTCCATAATATCTGTAGAGTCATCAATCTTGGAATCAAGATTTTCTTGAGCGATTTGTAGACTGGCTTGCTCGACTAATGCTAATTTAACTTGTAAATAGTTACTGGTTTTTTTAGTAAACCAAATAAAATAGGCAATCAATATGAAGGCAATACCAATCAAAAAAAGAATTTCAAAATTAGGGAAAAGTTTTCTCAAAGTTTCATTAGTAAATTGCGCTTTATATTGCCAAGTTAACAATGCATAGCTTCCATCTGAAAATGTCACGTAAGCGCCGGTTGGATACTCTTCATTTCTATTTTTATATTGTTGAAGCGTTCGTTTAAGTTCCGTTCCTGATAAGGATGTTTCCTGTACTTTGCCGGCTTCCGTAAAATAGATATAATGATAAAATTTAGATTTCAATTTAGAAGAAGAAACTTTGCTTTCTTCAAGGTGTGCAAGATCCTTTCTTGCTGCTGTTTCACCAGCATTTGCTGGGGCGATTTTCCCAGTGGAAATCAAAATCTGAAAGAGAATCAATGACAATATTAAAATAGCTATAACGCTTGAAAAAGCTAAAAGCAAAAAACGGGTCACATATCTAGTTAAGCTGACTGTTTTTACTTTTGCCATCGATAACCTATCCCCCAGACCGTTTCTATCGGTTCTTCTCCATATTCTTTGATTTTTGCGCGAATATTTTTTATATGTTCCACAATAACACTTTCATCTGATTGACCTTCATAGCCAAAAACCGCTTCATATAATTGTGTCTTAGAAAAAACTTGACCTGCTGACTCTAATAGATAGGCGCAAATTAGATATTCTGATTTGGTCAAAGATAACTTGGTCGATTCATAAAAGATCTGCTTGCTAGTAACATCTAAAGAAAATTGGCCAACTCGCAACACATGTGTATGTCCGCGTGATTCTCGTCGTAAATGAGCAGAAACTCTTGCACGTAATTCTGCTACTGAAAAAGGTTTACGAATGTAATCATCTCCTCCAAGTCCTAATCCCTGAAGTAGTGAATACTCATCTGACTTAGCTGTTATAAAAAGAATCGGACAATCCACAAGGCTACGAATTCTTTGACAATAGTCAAAACCGTCCTCTTCTGGCATCATCACATCCAATAGAATTAGATCAGCAAATTTGGCTTTCTCAGAGTCTACTGCATTTGTACGCGTAAAAGTTTCAACTCGATACCCTTCCCGCACCAAAGCCTTTTCTATAAACGCGAGAATTTTTTCATCATCGTCAATCACGAAAATTGTTGTCATATCCTCACCTCATTCATTTCCATCATACGTTTAATAGGTTTGACTCACAAGCGCGTTATGCTTCATTTTTACGCCCCTCCCATTTTTTAAACCAAAGAAAAAGAACTACTAGCATAAAAAAGGTTAGAAAAATGAGACTACCTGTTCCAACTTCTATTTTCGTTAAAATAGCGAGCGTGTTCTCCCTGGCAAAACTTGCAACCAAAGGAACTAGCCGAATTCCCCATGCACAAGGAAAAAAGTACCAAATCATTTCGCCTAGCCCTGTTAATAGCAATGCAGAAAGCAAAAGTTCGACTGCTGCAATCGCAAAATTTACATTGCGGCCGAAACAAAAACCTAGCCATAAATGAAAACTGTAAAGAAATAGTGACGAGCACCAGATGACCGCCACAAGCAGCAAAACAAAGGAGAAAGATAACGAATAATCCACTCTGAATTGAGCGAATAGATGATACCCTATCCCTACAAGTAAACATGAAAACAATCCGCTCAAAACTAATAGTAGGATTTTTGCAGTTAACATTCTGAATTTTGAGGATGAATTAAGGAGAAAATACGCTCCTCCTGCTTCGATTTCTTGATCAGTGACAATGGTTGTCAGCCATGCGATGAGCAGTGGATAAATTAAGGCCAAAACTTGAAAATAGTTAATCATTAGCCGATTCGCTGGGTAATTTGACATAGTTTGATAGGTTGCAAAAATCCCGACACCAACCAAAGGAATTATTCCATGTAAACTGAAAAAAGGGGTTTTTCTAAGTTTTATACAGTCCGCTTTTATCATTCTTTTAAGCTGTTTCATGATAACGCCCCCCGTTACTAAACCATTTTGTAGTAAGAAAACAGCCGATAAGAAACAGACTAACAGTAATGATAAGTCCCGGGAGAATCACAGCTGTATCATGTAATGGACTTCCAGCCTCCAAAGGGATACCATTTGGATTGATTCCAATGATTGGTGCCATCATTCGTGGTGGGATCGCGAAAGGAAGATACCAAAAGTCGCCACCAGCAATAGTTTGACCTGAACACAAGATATTTAGAAATAGAATACCTAAAAAAGTAACGACCGAGTTGAAACGACTTGCCAAGAATAGACCAAAAGGAATTTGCCATGACCATGTGAGCGTTAAAACAATACCCGCTGTGATACCTCGCCAAAACGGATATTGCGAGGAAAATATTACCCCAGATATAGTTGTCAAACCAAAAATGAGCCCATTGCCGAAGGCCAAATAAAGGATACCTGTCCAAATTTTTCCCTGCCATATTTTACTTACAGGAAATGGCAGTATATTTACATTATAGAAGGAAAAACGTTTGTCTGAGTCAATCAAATTAGTACAAATCAACCCGACGACCATCGGCAAAAGTAACATATACCACCAATTATAAGCCCCCACCTGAGTGAACTGTCCGCCCATCAAAAAGATCGCCATCAAACTAACTAATAACGGGAATATTATAAGCCCTTTTCTTCCAAAACTTCGCTTACCTTTCAGTAATTCTGCTTGAATAAATCTAGTCATGATCAAAATCCTCAACATTTCTTTTTTCTTTTACTACGTCCATAAATAATTTCTCTAAAGCTGCATTATTTTCAGGTAAGTCCCCTTGATAACCAAGCTGACCGTTAGCGATAATACCGATTGAGTCTACGGTACTCTCAACTTCGGACAAAATATGACTGGAAAGAATGACGGAGATTCCTTGTGACGGGAAGGATCGAATCAACTCTCGCAATGCTTGTATTCCCAAAGGATCTAAGCCATTAGTCGGCTCATCCAAAATTAATAGTTTTGGTCGATTTAATAGAGCCAGTGCTAAGCCTAAACGTTGCTTCATTCCCATTGAAAACTGGCGAGCCTTTTTCTTACCAGTATGACGTAGGCCGACAAGCTCTAAAACTTCGTTGATCCGCGATTCTGGTATCCCCAAAGTTATCGTCCGGACGAGTAAATTTTCTTGTGCGGTTAAGTTTCCATATAGTGGTGGACTCTCGATCAAAGCACCAATCTGTCCCAAATCCTGACGTTTCCATGGATGATTCTCATAAAAAATTTCTCCTTCAGATGGCTTAATTAAACCAGCGATCATTTTTAAGGTAGTTGATTTGCCAGCACCGTTCGCACCTAACAAGCCATAGACCTGATTTTTAGGGATTTCCAAAGACAAACTGTTCACTACTTTTTGACCGTGATAGGCCTTTGTTAATTTTTTTGTGGTAACAATCATTTCCTTCACTATTAATTCCTCCTTTATCTATCTTTAGTATGGAGAATAAATATAAGGAAACGCTAAGGTTTTCTTTTTTAATTATGATTTAAGCAAAAAAACAAAATTAAAGAGAGACTATACTGAGTGAGAAGAAACAGTTTATGGAGACAGAAGTAAAGGATATTTGATTGGAACCTCAAGAGCTATTTTTCCACTCTCATTTATCTCTTCATCAAAAAACAAAGCCACTTACTCAGTAGGTAATTTTTCTACCGTCATTTTCTTTGCTCCTTTATACTTGTTGTCAGGAAGGCATCTAGCTGATGAATCAATATTTTTACTTCCTTTACTAGAATTTTTCGCTCCTCGGCTAATAATGAAGTAAATATCCCCATTCTTATATCTGATAGTAATTTTTATACTACAAAATATTGAGTTCTCTTGCTTTTTCAACTGCTAAAACTCTAGAATTCACTTCTAGTTTTCGATAAATATTCAATACATGTGTTTTTACTGTAGCTAATGAGATAAAAAGAATCTCACCAATTTCTTTGTTACTTCTACCATTAGCAATTTCTTTTAATACATCCAATTCCCGCCCAGTTAATCGTTCGCTATTACCTTTCTTTAAGCATATCTCTAAAACTTGTTTATGAAACTTTTGTTCTTTTATTCCAAGATCAATAGTCAAAGTTTTAGAATATCTTTCAAAGAGCAGAGAAAGTTCTTCCTTGTAATAATAAAAGATAGCCAAAACTTCATCGGTTGCTGCATAGTACAGACTCTCATGGTAAAGGTTTGTTAAAAGACGGGCTTCTTCTTTTTCCCAAAGGCTAAAAAGCTTGATTTTTAATAAACTTGCATCGATTATTTTCAAATATATTTTTCGTTCTCGACTTTCAGCTAAAATCTCATCTAGCATAGAAAGCGTTTCTTCATAGCATTTTCTATCTAATAAAATCATTGCATAGAATAAACGATTATTAAGATTTTGGTATTCAGGATATTGATGAAATTGAACAATAAAGTCATCTTTTTCTGCTTCAGTTAGTTGATGATATTTTAGGCTATATCTTAAAATACCTGCTCTAGTCAATGGTCCGATCGAACTTGAAGCAGAACTCTGATCTAACTTTTTCAAGGTAGAGTATGCTAGCTCTATTTTTTCAGATAAGTATAAGTATTCAGCATAATTGTAATAGTAGGAAGGATCAGCAATTTCTTGATCGCTCCTTCTTATTTCAGTTAGCATTTGCTCTGCTTCTGACAATCTGAATTGTTTCAAATAAACACCTGTAATCGTCACAAAAAAAGTAAGTAAATAATTCTGCTTCATTTTTGTACTTAACTTGAATGTTTCCAACATCTGCTTTGCTTTTTCCATCATTAGAATACTTTGATTTAGTTTTCCAAGTTCCTCAAAATTTTGTGCAAGTAGCGTTCGTCCAAAAAAATTTAGAAAAGGATTACCCCAATTTTGATTTAGTCTTAAAGCTGCCGATGCAAAATCATTAACATTATGGAATTCATCTTGATAATAATAGAAAAAGGCATTCTTCAATAAAATAAAAGCTTTTGATGTATCATTCAAATTCAAATTCTGAATATCCTCCAAATCAGTGACTTTTTGGTGGAAAGGAGAAAAAGTATCATCAAAAAGCAAACGTATTCCTTCAAGAGCTTGAACCTTTTTAGAGCCTGGGTATTTTTTATCTAACGCATCAAGAAGAAACAAACAACTTTCATACTCTAAATTCGAGTAATGATAAAAAAACTTTTGGTAAGAAAAATCCACATTTGTTATTGCAATTTGAATAGGTATTTCTCCTATAAAGGTTATTATCCGCAAGGAAGTCTGGTGTTGTAAAAGTAAATCCATCAATTTCTCATAGTCTTCCAGTTCTAACAGTAAAGGAAAACCTTGTGAAAACTCTTTTTCTTCAATGTAAAAGTTCGCAGCTTTTCTCTTTAGAGCTATTTGCTTTTGGATCGGTAATTGTTGGAAAAGCCTCATCAAATATTCTTTAAAAATTGGATGGTACTGATATACCTGTCGTTGTTTATCAGTACAGATGATCAATAGATTTTTGTGGACTAAACTTGATATAGTCATCTTAAAATCAATAGTTATCCCAAGAAATTTTGTCAGGTTATTTGTTACGTATGGAAAATAAGATGTTTCAATTAAAAAAGAACGTTCTTCCTCTGTAAGTTGTTGAAAAATTTCTTGTGTCAGATAGTCCGATAACAATTGATTTTCCTGTTTCATTAGCATTGCTGCAGATAGATTACTTCTTTGTTTTGCGGCAACTAACAGTTGTAGCCCGCCTATCCATCCTCTGGCAATCTCTAGCATTTCCTTTATTTCAGACGGCTGCCAATGCTTATCTGTTGTGCGCTGAATGAAAGCTTTTGCTTCTTCATCAGACAAATGAAAGAAGGATTCATCTATATACGCTAATTCATCTTTTATTTCAAATTGACTTAAGTACAAAGGTAATGTATACCTAGTCAGCAAAACAACATGAATAAAACTAGGTAATTGTTCTAAAAATTGTTCTAAAGAGTGCGTAACGACTGGATCTTCTACTAAATGAATATCGTCCAAAATCAAAAAAATTTCTTCATTTGTTTCTTCGATTATACTATTTGCAAAATAGGTTATTAGGCTGTCAATCATCTCCTTATTACAAGTATTTTGAAAGAATTCCGAAAACTCTTGTTTTACATCACCTAAATTTTCTTGAAAAACTTCAATTATATAGCTCCAAAAAACTTGTAAACTATTACAATCTGTAGCTAAGCTGACCCATTTTACTTTTTCGGGAGATTTTTTTTTTAAAAATGTACAAATTGCTGTGGTTTTTCCGTTACCTGCACCAGCTTCTAAAACCATAACTTTCTTTGAACTTCCACGTTCTATTTTTCGTAGTAATGCTTTTCTCTCAATGACATCTCTACGAACTTCTGGTAAACGAATTCTTATACTAGCAATGTTCTTTTCTATTTTTTTCTCCCCCTTTCAGCATTTCTTTCTCTAGTCTATCAGGTTGGTTACCTTCGGATGTATTGTTTTTTTGTTTTTAACACAGCCAAAAAAAAGAACAACAATGTGATCGACAGAAGATAAAAAAGTTCAAAAGATACATGCCTCAGGTTAGCACCTGACTCAATCACTTCAACGATTTTCAAATAATTTTTTTGAGGTAGCCATTTGATCAATCCATCTACCCAACGATTTCCTCCCTCAAAGGAAAAGAAGCTGCCTGATAGAATCGTTGTAAGCATGATCAGCATCGAACCAAGCATATTCGCTTGATCACTATTTGATATAAATGCAGCGATAAACAGAGAATATGCTGTTCCAAATAATGAAATCAACACAAGCAAAAACAAATATTGTGAAAAAGAAAAACCAATTGAGATACCAGCCATCGTTTTTACTACTGTTAATATTGCTAATGATGGACACACTAGTAAACCAAAAGTGAGCAAGCTATACGAAAGTAATAATTTCCAAAAAGAGATTGGTGCAACAACTATTCGTTCCATAATTTGTTTCTCTTTGTCTTCACTGAAAATATACATGTTGACAACTGCTGACATCAATAAAAACATCAATAAAAAACCAATAATGCGACTTCCAGTTTTTGGATCATTTTGTGTCAGTAGGACATCCGTATTCTTAGAAGGCTGTATAGCTTGTCTTACTTCTCTTTCAAAAGCTTCATTTTTTATCGAGGTTACATTTATCCGATTTTTTTCCTTTATTATCACTGCATCGTACTCTCCCTTAAGTAACTGAAGCATGGAAGGTTCCTTTGTTAAATAAGAAACCGTTACCCTTTGGTTAGAAACTAGCTCATGTTGTTCATCTCCAAAAACAGCAACACGTAAAGGAGCTCTTTCTTGCCCGCTCATATACACAGCAACTATTACAGAAACGATCATAAGCATGATCATCATTATCACTCTTTGCCGTTTTTGAATGAGTCTCCGCCCATTATTTTTTATTAAAGCAATCACACATAGTCCTCCCCATTAAATAGAAATCCAATCAACACCATAGTTACTAAAGATAACAATAATAATATAAACAGCACAGGAAGAAACTGAGAGGAATTCTGATCATAAATCATCACAAAAACTGTATCCAACACTTTGGTTACAGGCGAAAAATTACTGATACTAACCATTGTTTTACCTAAACTTGCCACAGGGAAAAATAATCCTGATAGCAACCCGAGAAAAGCAGTTATAAGACTCAATACTTGATTGGCTGTTCCTTCACTTTTAAAAATACAGCACATCAAAACACCTAAGCAGCTAAAGAACAAATCCAATGCTAAAATTAACAGCCATACAAATATCAACATTCTTCCACCAAAATTTACATCAAAAAACAAATGTGTTAATCCACCTGAAAAGCTAAAGAAAACGCCAGTGAATAGAAAAGTCGCTATTATCTTCGCAATTGGAATAAATAAAGATGGGATGGGGGAATAAGCTATTCGTAAATTGGGTTGTCTGATCCGTTCCTCAAGAAAGCTATTGGCTGAGTAGGTGCCTGCATAAAGCGAACTAAACACTAGCATAGTAACACCATAATAATCATAGCTGGACACTCTTGTTCCATAAAGCCCCTCTGTAAGAATGCCTAAAATAGTAGTGAACAAAAACGGAAAGGCAATACATAAAATAACCCACATCGGATTGAGAAACAGATTAAGTGTGTCTCTTTTTAAGATACTCATAAAACGATACATATTCTCACCTCGCATCTCTCAAAGAACGACCAGTTAAATCAAGAAACACCGTTTCCAAATTATCTGCTTCAATCATCACATGTTGGATTTTTTGGTTTTGTTGAATCAATTTAGTGATTACAGCATCTAAATTCTCAACACCTTTGATGGCAGTTATCACTAATTCATTTTTTTCATGTTCAACCTTTATAATTCCTTCGACCTGATATAGCTCTCTAAGTGATAGCTTAGAACTGTCAGTCAACTGAATGGATATTTTCCTTTCTTCCTTACGATCTTTCAGGCTTTGCTTCGTCCCTTCTGCGATGATTCTTCCGTGATCCATAATGATAATACGGGTAGCAATTTCTTCAACTTCCTCCATATAATGTGTGGTATACAGAATAGTCATTCCTTGTTGACGCATTTTCTTGATCGCCTCTAAAATATGATTTCGTGATTGAGGATCGATACCAACGGTTGGTTCATCCATGACTAGAAGTTCAGGTTCATGTGCAATGGCACAGGCAATATTTAATCGACGCTTCATTCCTCCAGAAAAAGTTTTCACCTTCTCTTTACGATGTTCTGTTAAGCCTACTGATTTTAAAGCAAAATCAACCCCATCTTTTAAGTTTCGTCCTTTCAATCCATATAAAGAAGCAAAAAATTGGATATTATTTTCTGCAGATAAATCTTCATAAAGAGCTAGCTCTTGAGGCACGATACCTAAATGCTCTTTATAGCTTGAGAGATTTTTATCTATTTTTTCATTACGAAATAAAATTTCTCCTTGATCATAACTTAACGCTCCACATAAAATATTAATCGTTGTACTTTTCGCTGCACCATTTGGACCAAGAAAACATAGAATTTCTCCTTTTCTGATCGAAAAACTGATATCATGAATCACTTGCTTTTTTTGATAACTTTTCTCTAAATGTTTGACTTCAATTAAGTTTGTCATAGTTTCATCTCCTCTGACTTAAGTATAGACAAAGTAGAGTAGAAACAATATCAACCGAAAGGATGAAAATTAAACAAACATCTGTCTTTCTTCAATCTATATTTAGACATGAAAAAAGAAGGTTTTTTCACTAAATTCAACTCTTTTTAACTGAAAAAAGTAATTACAAAGGTCAGTAAAACTATTAAAACAGGTATCATTCCAGAAAAAGTAACATTTTCATCAAAACTTATTGTCACTTTATTCCTTACTCGTTTCGATAATAATGTAAAAACGACGTAACCCATAACTGTCCCCAAACTATTTGCAAGTAGGTCGTCAATATCTGTAGCTCTGTTAACTGTAAATAATTGACTGATCTCAATTACTAGTGAAATACTTACACCAAATAAAAAAGCATATTTTATTTTTTCATATACTCTACTAATTATTGGACACAAAAAGCCTATTGGTATAAAGCAAGCGATATTAAACAGAAAGCCTAAACTAAGACCTTCTCTAAAAGAAATTAGATTGATATTCGGATTGAATACTTGTTCTTTAAAACCATTGATCCTATATAACTCACTTAAAGTTGGTATACCAAAAACGTTCAGAAATGTCACACTCATATAATAAAATAGTAATAAAGAGGCAACCACTATCCTTATTCTTGAAGACAGTTTATTTTTTCTTGTCAAATACAATAAAAAACTAAAGACGGCAAATGCGCCGAGTCCATAGATCGATTTCAAAGTTAAAATAGATACTATAGATTCCCAAAGCCCAAGTTGTTGCTCCATACTTTCGGCCTTCTTTCTTTAAAAACTCTGCTTTTAAAATATCTCTTATTCCATGTCTTTCTTTGCGTTCAATAAAGTTAAGCAAGAAAAGAATCGACTGTTAAATATTTTGTTGAACGCAATATATCAATGTTTTTCAGTCGATTCAGATCATGAACTTACTTTTTGATATCTCTTTCAAAGTTATTACACTTATCACTAGAATATTGTTCGCTATTTTTATTTCAATCAATAGACATTATCATCGATTTCACTGATTGCCTTTTCAAAATCTAGCTGTGCCCTAAGCATCTATCCTTCGAACTCCATCAAAATGTGTCGGAATTCTTCGTGGTATCTTTCTCTACATAGCAATAAGCAAAATATTCCAACAACCATAATAACTAAACTTAAGTAATCAAAATCCTTAACAAACCTATTTTCCATATCTTCTTACCCAACTATTCATATTTACTTGTATTTAATAGAACTATTTGCGAACTTAAAAATGTTCTATTATTTTCACAAATCAATTCAAATTAAAAAGTTATATTTTGATCATATATATCCAGTGTTTGTTTCAAAACAGGGGCAATTTGCATACCTATTGCAGGCATGGCAACTAAAACAGCACTTTTGATTTCATCACGAGTTGCATTTAACTTGATAAGCTCCTTTACATGAAAATCTAATCCGTCAATCATATTTAGAGCTGTTAAAACAGATAGGTATGATAGCTGGTGTGTCTTTTCTTCTAAATTTGATTCCTTAGACAATGTTTTTATAAAATCCATATAAGAAAGTCCAACCGTTCCTAATTCATTAAATAAATTAATATCACTCATTTTCAGTCCTCCTAACATTATTTTGATATGTAGCTTAAATCATCTTCGATAAGTAATATTCTTCTCATCTTTTACTTGATTTTATGGTTAAGATTTGGTCTCCGTCTGTCAACTCGGAACTATTCCATCAGCAACAAAATAAGTAGTGTAATTGGAATCAAAAAATCGGGCAGAATAATAATTGTATTACAGAGTTGAAATTTTTTGAAAACACGATTTCTCTAATATGGTTAATTCCTGCTCCGTTCAGGAAAAATGCAAGGACAATTACAATAGGCATTGATTGAAATCCATAATCTACTAGTCCTGAGTAGATACCACTCACACCTATTCCTAATGAGATTAACCCAATTTCTTTTTGAAACCCATTAGAGGCCCATCCTATGCTCTTTGCACCTTTTTCGCTCAATATAAAGTGCCCGATGAAATTAAATACTCAAAAAAGCCATTACCAAAGATAAAGTGTGTTTGAAGCACACAAACTATGCCCCCCTTGTCTGGATATATAGAATAAATCGTCACACCAATTATCCAACTAATAATATAAGAAATTAAAATAAATCATTATTGGCTCATTCAAAATGAATTATGTTTAATGAATTATGTTATCAGTACATTATCTTTCATTTGCTTATCCTAACATCGTTTCGATATATAGATTCTATAATTGATTAATCGTTTCTGTTATAGACATATTCCGAATTCTATCAATCGGTACATATGCCGCTGCAACAGTCGCAATAACCACAAACCAAATCACAATTGTCAACTGACGAATTGGAAGATACCATATGGCATAGCTGAAATGTGAAGAAATAAGACTATCGAAAAGAAGCTTACTCAGTAAAACACCCAGTACACACCCTATAACTAACCCAAATACAGAGTAGGTAGCGGTTTCCGTAATAATCATTTTTATCATTTGGTGTTGCCCCATGCCAACGGCTCTCATCGCACCATACTTTTTAATCTTGGCAGTGACACTCATTGAAATACTGTTGACAATACTCAACAGAGTTACCAAAGCGATAATTGCCAAAAAGCTATAAACGCAGAATACAAAGGCAAAATAAGTACCAGCAGTTTGTTCATTCCGAGCATCACGAAACTCAAAGTCGTTCCCCACAATGTTTCGAATAACGTCAACATCTTTATCAGTTACGTCCTTGCCTACCTGAATCATAACAAGTGAGTAATCTTTAATTCCTGTCAACTGAGTAAATATTTTATCTGAGGTGATAAGTGTTGTTTTACCATTTGTTTCCCCGTCGCTATGAAATGGATCATATTTTAGTAACCCTGCTACGGTAAGTACCTTTCCATTAATTTGATATTCATCCCCTATATTCGTAGAGCTACTTTTATCCCATGTAGCTAAGACAAATCGACTGTTGCCTTTAACCTTTGAAATGTCACTATTAGCTTTTAATAATCCGTCATTTTTCAAAGCATTCAAATCAACATCATCGTAGGATATGAGGTCAATCGACTGGGTAGATGACGTTTGAGAACCACCTTGTGCCGAAACTCCAAGCTCGCTCCTACGTCCAAAAACGTTTTTCACTCCATCTACTTCACTAATTTTATGAAGCAACTCTTGAGAAATTGTATTTGTTGTACCTTTACTTAAAATCGTAATATCCGGTGTTGCAGAAGACTGTGGCATCAAATATCCGACAAAATCAATTAGTACCGAGAAAGTAAGGAAAAGGACGATGCTAAGTGCAAAAGAACTTGCCATCAAAACGAAGTTCTTCTTTGCTGATACAGCATGATTAATCCCTAGTGCAGTTTCGATCTTAAATCGTTTGGTACTTACAGCATGAGATATTTTAACATTGCCCTCAACATTTCCAGATACCGCAGCCACAGGTGACACCTTAGCCGCTCTTCTTGCAGGTACACTTGCAGCCAGCAAAACAGTAATAATTGCCAGAATTATGCCACTTAGAATCCCCATAATACTAATTCCGAATACTGGAATAGCAGAGAATTCCTCACCCACAAAGAACTTCAAGATTGCACATAATCCCCAAGTTGTAACCACGCCAAGTAGTACACCGATTGGAATGGCGGTTTTACACCAATTAAGGGCTTCTAAGCGAACAAATCGAATAATCTGATTCTTGCTCATTCCGATGCAACGCATCATCCCAAAAAATTGTGTTCGCTGTGCTACTGAACTATTCATACTGCTTGAAATCATTAAGACCGCAGCAACTAATATTAAAACAAATAATACTGAGGCGGCAATAAGCAGAGTTTGCCCCATTGAACTGCCTAGGATTGTTTGAAACGTAATCGAACTGCCATGCTTATGAAACAACCTTTCTTGCTCCATCCTTATGCCCATCTCTGCCATACTGAATACTGTTGTGACTAAGAACACCGCAAAGACGATGCACAAAAGCGTCATTCTATTTTGTCTTTTATGGACCTTCGCAGAAATTGGAATTAAACTAAGATAACTTCTCATTTGTTACACCTCCAAAATCTGTTAATACACCATCTGATACCTGTAAAATCCTATCGGCACTTTGAGCTATACTTCTGCTATGTGTAATCATAACAATCGTCTGCTCATATTTCTGAGATGATTCTCTTAGTAACGTAATGACCTCACTCGTATTCTGGGTGTCGAGATTACCAGTAGGTTCATCAGCCAATATTAACGATGGCCGTGTCATCAGCGCGCGACCAATTGCCACACGTTGTTGCTGACCGCCAGACAATTGACTTGGTAGATGGGCCCTTCTTTCCTTCAAGTTTAAAACTGAAAGCAATTCTTCAAGGAATTCCATATCGGGTTCTTGATAGTCAAGCAAAACTGGAAACATCATGTTTTGCTCCACTGTAAGTTCTGGAATTAAATTAAAACTTTGAAAAATGAATCCAATATTTCTGCGTCAAAAGACAGTCAGTTGGCTTTCTTTCATAGCAAAAATGTCTTTGCCGCCGATATAAACCTTTCCAGAAGTTGGCGTATCAAGGGCTCCCATCATATTCATCAATGTACTCTTCCCGGAGCCTGATTCACCTATAATTGCAACAAATTCCCCTTTGGGAATAGAAAAATTCGCACCTTTCAAGGCATGAACGGTCGCTTCCCCGTTACCATATATTTTAGATATTCCCTTAACTTCCAATAAATCCATAGATTGTGTTTCTCCTTTTATCTTTAAGATATAAAAACTTATCACCTGAAAATTACTATACCCTAACATGTTTACTACAATTTTGTAGGAATTAAAAAATCCAGGAATATACTTGTCCCATTTCCAAGCCCACTATCGACTTCAATTGTCCCACCATGTGCCTCAACAGTAGAGCGCGAAAGCGGAAGTCCAAATCCAATGCCCTGTTTATCTTGAGAAAACCTGCTTCTATAAAATCGTTTAAAGATATGATGGAGATCCTCTGGATGAAACCCCTCTCCGTTGTCCTTAATGGAAACTTGTATAATGCTTGAATATCGCTTCCACTCAATGAAAATAGTATCGCCCACCTTCGTATGATCCATCGCATTCTTCACGACATTGCTAATCGCTTCAATAATCCAATCACAGTCACACTCAAAATATATTGAATTATCTCTGGATAGAATTAATTCTTTTCCCTCACGTGTTGCACGAAGCAAGAAACGTTGTTTGATACAGTCCATTAGTTCAAAAAGATTTTCTTCCTCCCTATCTAGTTGTATGAGTCCTGTATCAAATTTAGTAATTTTCAAGAGATTTTGTATAAGGGTTTCAATTCTATCGAGTTCTTGCTCTGAAAGCTTTGTAAATTCTTTGATTGTCTCGTCACTTGCTTCCTCTTTTATAATTTCGTTATATAAATTCAGCGCAGCAAGCGGTGTTTTTATTTGATGCGAAATATCTGAAATTGCATCACGTATCTGTTTTTTAGACACGAACTCTTTTCTGGCATGAGCATCCAATACGGTCACTAATGAGTTAATCTCCTGAAAAGTCGATTCAGTTTTCCTTCATCATCTGAAACAATCAGGAAACGCGTACTCCCAGAAATCTAAGCCTGAACATTTTTCGTTGCATGCTCTACAATGTTATCTTGCGTCTTTATATATCTGAGAACAACTATCAATAATAGCACTCCTTCAAGTAATGAAAAGAATGTAACACTTAGCCCAAAATACCTTATTGTCAAGTGTTGCAATAGCACCACAACCGCTACTTGCAGCACTATCAAAGATACGATTTGAAGAACAAGTAGCTTTCTTCTTTTTTCAACTAAGATTTTCATAAGTCACCTCAATCACCAGTATTCCACTTATAGCCAACACCACGAATCGTGATGATTCTTTTAGGAATTTTGGGATTATCTTCAATCTTCTGCCGCAATATCCTGATATATACCGTTAAACTGCTGCAAAAACTCTGCTTTTAAAATATCTCTTATTCCATGTCTTTCTTTGCGTTCAATAAAATTAAGCAAGAAAAGAATCGACTGTTAAATATTTGTTGAACGCAATATATCAATGATTTTCAGTCGATTCAGATCATGAACTTACTTTTTTGATATCTGTTTCAAAGTTATTACACTTATCAATAGAATATTGTTCGCTATTTTTATTTCAATCAATAAACATTATCATCGATTTCACTGATTGCCTTTTCAAAATCTAGCTGGTGTGCTAAAAATTTCTTTTCTTTAGGCGGGAATGTTTTGTCAAATTCATCTAAAATTGATTCATCAGGGTACATCGCTTCTGAAAAGTGAACGCTGCCGTTAATACCATCTAATGCTCCTTCAAATAAGGGTAACGCCATAACGGAAGTATAATACTTACCATCAGGCATCGATATATTGTATTTCTTTGTACCTATAAATCCATATGGATGATAATGATACGTGAAGCCACCAAGAATGATTGCATTAAATCCTAATTTTTTCGCTTCAGAAAGTGAATGCTCAATCAACATCCGACCAAACCCCTGCCGATGATACTCTGGTGAAATACTAACTGGGCCAAAGGTGATGATAGGGTGCTCAACACCGTTCTTATCGATCACTTTAGCTCTCGTGTAAAAAATACTGCCGATAATCTGATTGTCTAATTCGATAACAAAAGACAGTTCAGGAATAAAATCAGGATGCTTTCTGATATTGTGAACAAGTAAATGTTCGACTGCTCCTGGGAAATATAAATTCCAAAATGCGTCTCGTGTGATTTCTTCTACGATTCTATGATCTTTTTCTTCTTCATGTCTAATAGTAATAGTCATATTTCCCTCCAAATTTCATTTATTTTCCAAAGAGATCAATACCTGCCTAAATAATCAAACCATATAAATGAGTACAAAAAAGACGATAGTTTTATACTATCGTCCAAGATTACAAAAATCCTATGAACCGACAGATACCGCTTCTACAAGCACAACAAATAAACCTTAGTTTATTTGTTATTCAGCTTATTGATTAGATACCTGAGACGCTCACCAAACATACTCCATTCATTTTTACATGATTCGATTATTTTTCGAAACAAGTATAGCAAATAGGGATTCCTATTTCAATCATTCCTTTGGTCAAAGTTTATCTAATCTTTTTTTTACTGTATTTATAACTAGCTATATATCACTGTTTTTATTCCCATCTAAAATAGCGCACAGCAATAAAAATACCAATGATGGAAATAGCTGTTAATAGCAGAACCATATAAAGTATCCCGCTTTCTTCTCTAAACGTAATGGCTTTTAACAACTTTATTCCTTGCGTTAATGGCATAATATCCGCCACTTTCTGCAATCCTTTCGGCATGATTTCATAAGGGACTGTCGCTCCTGATAAAAAGAACATTGGGAAAAAGATTGCCGAATTTATAGCTCCCGTTGCCTTCTCACTAGGAGATAGACTTGCAACGATCAAACCAATGGCATGAATGGAAATCATGACTAAAAGATACGCCGGAATAAATTGCAGCCAGTTTCCTATATAAGAAAAATGAAAGAAAATAATCAACACACCTAATAATAACAGCATCGATACAATGCTGATCGTAAAGCAAAAAAGTAAATGAGCCAGAAGTAATTGTATCGGGCTGATCGGTGTTACTTGATATCTTTTCAAGATTTTTCGTTCACGATAGGAAGATAGTGCTAGAGGAAGACCCATTACACCTGCTGAACAAATTCCCACAGTCGAAACTGATACAAAAGCTGTATTCAACGAATCATTACTAGAGTCCATAAATCCCATAAGACAAACAATGCCAAGTGGAACAAAAATACCAAATATAACGGAAGACATTTCTCTTATCGATAGTTTTGCTTCCGATTTATAGAGCAACCAAAATGTCTTCATATCAATATTCCTCCCCAATGAGTGTTAGAAAAGCTTCTTCGAGTGTGTCTTTTTTACTTTCTTCTACGATATCTTTTACTGTACCACTCGCCACTTCTCTGCCATTTTTTAGGACTAAAATCTGATCACACAAGGTTTCTACTTCATCCATATAATGTGAAGTCAGAAAAATTGTCACACCTTTTTCTTTCAGCATCAGCAAATATCGCCAAACCTCTCTCCTTGCTTTGGGATCCAGTCCTGTTGTCAGTTCGTCTAAAAAAATAATCTCCGGATTCCCCATGATCGCTAATATGATACATAGCTTTTGTTTTTCTCCGCCTGATAATGTTGCCAAAAACGAATTTGTTTTTGCTGAAAGACCGAATTCATCAAGTGTTTTCACCCAATCAATCGGCTTTTCGTACAAGGAATGAGTAATTTCACAGATTTCTTTGACTTTCAACTGATTTTGAAAGGCCGCTTCTTGGAACTGAACGCCCACGTATTGAAAGAGCTTCTTTCGTTCTTTTCTTGGGTCTTTGCCTAGCAAGGTAACGTTTGCGGAATCATATTTTTGTGTACCTAAGAGACAGTCTATAGTCGTTGATTTCCCTGCTCCATTATGGCCTAGCAATCCAAATATCGTTCCTTTCTCCACAGTAAAACTTAGTTTGTCGACTGCACGTTTTTCTCCAAATGTTTTTACTAGATCTTTCACTTCTATTGCTTTGTTTTTTTGATTGATCATCTTTTCCCTCCAATCATTTTCTGGATTCATTCTAGCCAAAAATGATTGGAGGGTGGTTCAGTGGAGGGTTTTTAATAATGGGAAATTTCAAAATGAATACCTAAGGATTAGGAGTAAAAATAGTACAAGAAGTTTTCCCATCACACGGCTTTCCGGCACTCTTCTTCATATGTGTTACAAACTTAATCCCCCTGTTAATTTCTCTAATTTGTCTTCTAATAAATTTACACTAGCTTTTTGATCTCTATATTTGTTTTTCGTCGTTTAATATTGTAGTGAATTGTTAATCCTTCTCTGATGTATCGATCAATTTTTGCTAGCCACTTTTGAGAATATTAGGATTACAGATATCTTCTTACCGCTTTTTGATAGTCACGATAGCGTTCTCCAAAACAGCAATCAAATAGTTTTCCTCTCCGCGAATCTGCCAAACTAACAGGAATAGCGCCAGCACTGCCATTACAATCATCAAGACGTTCGGAAAATCAACGCAAAACCCAGATATAACAAATCAAAGGCCACAAAAGCCGGATTTCGACTAAACCGATAAATCCCAGTAGTCACTAATTCTGTTCGCTGTTGTTCATTAACGCCCGCTCGCCAATTTATTCCCATCGTTTTGACTGAAATAAAGAATAAGAGTACCCCTAAAAATGTCAAAACCAATCCTGCATATCCCCAGCCCGTTTGATTAACAGCAAATAGAAATGGCGCAAGAAACTGAATAAGCTCACCAAATCCAGTCATGGCTCGTAAAACAATTTCAAAATACTTTTCACACGAACTCTGTTTATCTCCCAGTAAATTAACCTTGAGTCCCTGTTTTTTTAGTAGCCATGCCTTCCCAAGATAAATCAAATAGAAGGATGTAAAAATAAACAATGCACTGACACGTATCAGCATGATGATCCCCCTTTCACACATGATTGCTTATTCATGTGAACATTCTTCCGTCAACAACTAATCTGCTAACCTGCTTCAAAAATTTATGGTAAGAATAAGATCTTTTTGTAGAATTTATTTTATTAAATAAAAGGCTTTTTAAGCATAGAATGTTGTTGCTTCACAAAGTCAAACACCCAATGACCAGTCCACTCGGTCATTGGGTGTTCTTTCGAAAAAACATACTATTTACAATTTAATATCAGCAATATTATCTGTAATAATCCAATCATCCATGTTTTTTTCGCGATTATAATAGAAGGGTTCAATCTTCTCTAGATGGCTAACCTCATAGAGTCCGATGCATTTTTTCCCATGCCATCGCGCTTTTTGCTTTTTAGACAAATTTAGCTCCTGTCCAAACCCTTCGATAAATTCGGTCGATTCTTCCGGTGTCATTTTGTATTTCTCAATCACTTTGGTTAACACACCACGATGAGTAATTTCCATTTTCCCGCCCTTTTCAACAAAGTATAGGATATCGTTCTCTTTTGCACGTCCCCCCAGCGGACTCTTCTTGCCAGCAGCCCCACGAATAATCATGGTTTTTTCGCCATTGATCAATTTTTCCAATTCTTTGCCTTCGTTATCTAAATAAACCAAATGCTCCGCTTGTCCCTCTCTTTTTTGGTACCAATCTCTATTTTCCATTCCTTCAGCCTCCATATTTTAAAAAAACTTGTTACTAATTACTCTATAGTAGTACAGAATAAATTTCTACTCATTTTCTGTGTCAAAATTGGTAAATTTTCAACTCGTGAATATAGAAAACATGATTAATAGGAATTAAATTAAATAAAACTGTTGTTTAGTAAGACATTTTCAAAAAGGAATTTAATCGTAAAATACTCAGGAAAACACGTTAGTTCATGATCATTTGATATACCCATTAAAGATCAAGGTTTGTTGTTTTTTTAATTTAAATAGAAAAACAAATACCTCACAAACTTTCGAAATTGATCGTTTACAAGGTATTTGTATCTATTTTATCATGCTCTTCTCAAATCATTAAATTTCTATTCCACAGCTGCATCCAACAACGCCTGAGCAATTTTATCTGTCGTTACAAGAATATTAATCAGATTTGTCTCAATGGCGATTTTTGCAATATTTGTTCTTCTGATGTCATCCACAATCGTCATTACTTGAGGCATTTTTCTGATATTTTCTAACGTAACTCCCACGATACTTTTGTTGATCTCGTTATCAACTTTCTGGCCATTAGCATTAAAAAAATTGGAATTGATATCCCCCACAACCTTATCTTTTTTCAACTGTTGAATATCTTTTCCAGTCAGATAGCCTATCTCTTCCATTGTACTTCCCGCATAAGGATTTCCTAAACCTACAATCGCAAAATCAACATTGGAACCATCATCAAGAACTGATTTTATCGTTTGATTTTTTCTTAAAGCGACCGCCAATTGCTCATCTGGTAGCATCGCAGGCGTATACAGGTATTTTGATTGCCCTCGAATTTTTCGGGCAAGATCATGACACAGCTGATTGGAATGAATATTAACATGTGAATCGCCCATTCCACCAATCAATGGCACGACAGAGACTGCCATGTTGGAGCTATGAATAATAGAATCAACGATACGGCGGATTCCTTTCCCCCACGAGATTCCGATACGATCAATTGACTTCAAACGACTGTTCAAATAATGAGCACCATAGTTGGCAGCTACTTTTTCAACCTCTTCATTCGTGAGATCCTTAGAATCAATGACCATGGCGGTTTTCAATCCATAGACTGCTTCCAAAGAGCGTTCCAGTTTGGAGGTATACTCATTTTTACTGTTGATCGTAATTTCTACAATCCCCTGTTCCCTTGCATCCAGTAAAAGCTTAGAAACAAGAGAACGGGAAACGCCAATTATCTTAGCGATTTGAGCTTGTGTCAGTCCATCCTCGTAGTATAAGCAAGCAATTTTTATAATATTTTTTTCTTCAAAAGTATTCATAATTCCCTTCCTTTACTATGGATTAACTGATTTTGAACTATTCAAATGAGATTTCATCTCCGACAGTTAATACTGGAAATACCTTTGGTTCGACTAAAATTGCACCAGGCAGAATTTCATTATTTTCGCCATCTCTAAAATAGATAGAAATATGTCCTAGTGACTCAAAATTTGGATTCGCCTCTTCCCCCACATCAAGAATACGATATTCCTGTTCTCCAATAGTCAACCGTCCGTTCTTCTGGATTACGTCTTTCGGTTCTTCCGAACTTTCATGAATGACACAGATATCTCTCAGTTCTGCCATTGCTTGCGGACCGAATAAGACTAATAGAAATTCTTCTGCGAAATCCTCAACGATCGGACCGATTTCTACGATTTTTGTTTTGTACATAATCAGACTCCTAACTCGTCTTAAAATAGATTTCTATGCGAAAGTTTCATCTTGTAATTTACGCAATTTGTAAACAGTCGTTGATTCGTCTAACTCAATATCATCGATCGTCAGAAAGGCGCCATCTTTAATGTCACGTTTGGCAACTGAAGTCCCGCCGACTAAACCAATTGGCACGTTACCGTTTTTCTTCATGTCAGCATGTGTTTCTAACACACCGCGAACACAATACCCGCCGATGCCATCGATTTTTTCACCTGCTTTAATATCACGTTTTGCCACTGCAACAGTTTCGGAAATTGGTGCACCTAAAGGAACGATGGCTGTATCATGTTCTAAGACTGCTCGCGCGATAGTTAATGGTGTTTCCAAGCTGCACAGGTGATACGGACGGAATAAGATATGATGATCCCGCTCGCCTTTTTTCAATAAATAGTTTAGCTCGTGCTGAACGCCTTCGTTTTGTCCCTTCACAATACAGAAGATTCCTGGAGCAATTCCATCAACATATTCAACAACCCCAAAGCTATTTAAAACCCCGCCGTTTTCTTTCAAATTTAGTTTTTCGACTGTTCCGTCTAAGTCCGCTGAGATACCATGCATCCCTACAACATCTGGGACATAGCCGATTGCATTAGACAAGAGGTTCATTTCAGCCATTGTTTTAGTACCATCCTGGAATGCGGCCAGCATATGGCTGTTCATCCCTTTAGAGTCTGCTTCTGCCTGGGCACTATCTGGATTTGCGCTTACTTTTAAGGCATTGTTTTTTCCTTTGCCAGCTACAAGGACTTCCATCCCCATACTTTTGGCAAATTCATACATTTGAACGGTTGCAGCAGGTTCATCGCCATCTGAACCAGTGTAAATAAGATCAGCGGCATCGTATAGTTTCTTCATTAAAGGTCCCACAGTAATATCGATTTCTACATTTAAGAGCACTAAATGTTTCTTCGCAATCAGCGTTTCCAATGAGATTTTCGCTCCTGCTTCTGGAACACCCGTCGCATCGACAATCACTTCAACATTTGGTGAATGAACAATTTCCTTGAAGTCTGTACTCGTCAAAATATTTACCTTTTCAGCAGCACTAGCATTGTAAGCATCTGCCGCTCTTTTTGCTGCATCTAAATTAATGTCGCTGATTCCTGCAACGATCATACCTGGAATCGTCGAGATTTGTGAAACCATGCCGTAACCCATTTGCCCTGCACCAATTACTCCAACCTTGATTGGCGCGCCATTTTGTTCTCTTTCTAACAATTTTCCATATAAAGTCATGTTCTTTCCTCCAATGTTTTCTTTGTTTTTATTTCATTTTTAATGAAATCGATTGATTGTTTTAACGCTTCTTCATGTTTCACCTTTAAAACAGCTTCCGGAATCATGTCAATGCGATGCTTTTCTACAGCTGAATAGCGTTTGAACTTCGCAAAGATCGTCAATCCAGTCATTACTTGACATTCTTCAATCACGCCGTCTGGATTCGCCACCATCAAAACAATACTTCTTGCTTTGAACCTGCTTTGAGACATCCCAATCCCTAAAAAACCTTGATTGTTCTCTTTTACGATATTGTCGACTGTCTTTTTATAGTAGTTTGAATGTCTCATTGATGTGAACACATTGAGCGCCAACAACAGAACCACCAGCAATGCTAAGCGAAGTTCAGCCATACGTTATTCTCCTATCTCTTATAGATATTCATTCAGGATGCGCTTCGCCAAAATTTTTGGTGAATTCGCAAAGTTCCCAATGGTAGATCCCGCGATATGCGGAGTAATCGTTACGTTTTCTAAAGTCAAATATGGATGATCCGCTGGTAAGGGTTCTTGCTCGAAGACATCGACTGCAGCTCCCGTGATTTCTTTTGTCTGTAACGCTTCGATCAAATCTGTTTCATTGATCAATCCTGAACGGGCGCTATTAATCACGACTGCCGACGACTTCATTTTTTTGAAATGCTCTTTATTCAGCATATTTTTTGTTTCAGGGGTTAAACGATAATGCATTGAAACAATATCGGCTTGAGCAACCAACTCATCCAAAGAAACCTGCGTATCTTCGGTTTCTCCAGTGAAATAATCATCAAAGAAAATGATCTTGCCGCCAAATGGTCGGACCAAACTCGCTACCTTTTGCCCAATCGCACCATAACCAACCAAGCCAACAGTTGATTCCTTCAATTCAGGAGCTAACACACCATTTGGATAGTGCTTCTCCCATTCGCCATTACGTAATTTCCGATCCGCGCGAGCAATATTGCGAATCTCAGAAAGCATTAAGCCTACCGCATATTCAGAAACACTCGTTTCGCTTCGTCCAGGTGTATTAAAAACCGTAATCCCTTTTTCTTCAGCGTAGTTTCTATTCACATTTTCAATACCGGCTCTTAAGACTCCAACAAATTTCAGCTTGGTTGCTTTGTCGATCACATTTTTACCGATCGGTGCGAACTGAGTAATGATATATTCGTATTCTTCGATTCCTTCCATTAGATAATCTGGCAAATTAACTGCTTCACTGCCCTGTTTTTCTAATGTAATGTTGTCCTTTTGGAGTGCCTCTAAATCTGCGTGCTGCCACTCCTTCACTTCAACCTCAATACCTTTTTCCTTCAATAAAAGTAACCCGTCACTCATCATTTTCTGATCAATGAATAAATCTGCAATTGCCAAACATTTAGCCATCTAATCTTCTCCTATTCTTTAATTTAAGATTACTGAAACTCGATAGTTTCCTGGTGTGCTTGCTGTTTCAAACGCCTTTTGAATTTCGTCTAATGGAATTTGTGTTTCTACTAGCTTCGAAACATTTACCCTACCGGTGTTCAACATTTCAGCGGCATCAGAAAAATCCTCTAAAGTAGAGCCATACGTACCAATCAGTTCCAGCCGCATGTAGTGAACCTTGTTTGGATCAACATCCATTTCAGGGGCAGGATAACCTGCGGCGTACATGGATATTTTTCCGTCTTTTGGTTTGACCATTTGTAGGGCTTGATTATTCGCCGGAGTAGCTCCTACTGCGACAATCACAATGTCGGCTCCTTTGCCATTCGTCAGTTCTTTTACCTTTTGGACTGGATCAACTTCTTTGGGATTGATTACTTCAAAGCCCATTGATTTTGCAATCTCGACCTTCTTCTCCATCAGTTCAGAAACGATGACCCTTGCGCCAAAAGCTCGCGCTGTTTCAGCATTTAGTAATCCCATTGTGCCACCGCCAATAACAACAACCGTATCCGTTCCAGATTTCACACGCAGTTTCTTCATATTTCGAATAACAGACGATAACGGCTCAACAAAAGCCGCTTCAGACGGCGACAAATCTGGATTCATCTTGACAAAGCTTTTTGCATTTCTGACGAAATAATTGGCAAAGCCAAAGATTCCATAGTACTCATTTGAGTAATTGTGACCGAATTGTTTGATATTCTCACATCCAGTCACTTCTCCATGTTTGCATTCATCACAATAACCGCAATAATCGTAAACAACACTCACACGATCACCAACATCATAAGTGTCGCCTACCGCGGAGCCCTTAGCCACGATTGTTCCCGAACATTCATGACCACCTGCCATCGGGTAGCCTTGATGTTCACGCAAGCCAAGCCATTGTTGATAATCTGTTGTACAGATATTGCATGCATCCTGCTTCACTAAGATCTCATCTGCCAAAAGCTCCGGCATTGGCATTTCTTTTACTTCTGCAACGCCTTTTTCTACTAAACATCCAAATTTGATTTTGTCTGGAATCAATTTACTCACCTCTAATTTTTTTTAAAGTCCAAATGACATGAAATAGGCCACAACGACCGCCAGTGGACCTGTAATCACACGTGAAAATAAAATTGCTGGAACACCGGTAGAAATCGTATCAGGATCAGCTTCTCCTAAGGTCATTCCAACCGGCGCGAAATCACAACCAACCTGCGAGTTGATCGCAAATAACGCTGGTAATGCATAGTGGGGCGGAATTGTTCCATTGGCAATTTCCGTCCCGATCAAAAGTCCGATTACAGAAGCAATGACAGCCCCCGGCGCCAACAATGGTGATAGAAATGGCAAACTAGTAATCAGACCTAGAATTACTAAACCGATCAAACTGCCCGCTAGCGGTGACAAGACCTTCGCAATCAAATCACCGACGCCCGTATAATTAATGATTCCGATTAACGTAGCAACAAACGCCATAAAAGGCAGAATATTCGTCATCACCGTATCAATCGTTTCTCGACCAGCTTGGTACATAATATTAATGAAGCTGCCGGCTGCTCGACCAATTTTGTCAATAAAACCAATGAAGCCCTTCTTCTCATTTCCATTGCCATTGGACTCGATTGTTGTTTGTTCCTTCGGCATTTCTTCTACAGTCGAAGTCATCGGTTCTTTTTTGATTTCTTCTACAACAACTTCTTCAGTACCATCACCATTAACTAACTCGAGATCATTAATGGTCGTTCCTGAGACAAAAATATCTTCAGTCATAAATTTCGCGAGCGGACCAGAAGGCGCTTGCAATTTGACATTGACTGTGGGAATCCTCATTCTCGGATAGGTGCCACATCGCGCTGTTCCACCGCAATCAATGACAGCTGCAAGTGTTTCTTCCTTGTCTACTGGATTTTTAAAAGCATCAACGGCTGTTGTTCCCGTTAATTCAGCGATTTTCTCAGCCACCGGATGAATTCCTCCCCCCGTAACGCTGATCACATATTGTTTCTTGTGGTCAGGAGTAAGAGTTAATGGGCCTCCCCATCCGCCTTTTCCTTTATGAACAATTACTTTTTTACTCATTTTTTCCCCTCCGTGTTCGGTCTAAGCCTTCACTGCTTTTTTCTTGTCTCGACTTGATAAAATAGCAACAATTCGTTCGGTGATTACACCGCGAATAAGAATGACTACAAAGCCCGCCAGAAGATATCTCAGCCCTAATTCGCTTTGACTACCAACTTTCGCAAAACCCTGAGCGACTCCTAAATAGACAAAAAGTTCAGCAGCATTCGCATGAGGAAATAGTCCAACAATCGGGTGAACCATGGAGACTGTAGAATCATAATAAGCAGCCTTATGCTCCTCCTTCAAAAATCGGCCAAACGTATAACACATCGGATTTGTCAGGAAAAAACAAGCTAAGAATGGAATTAATGTATATCTTAGAACAAAAAACTTCGTGCAAACTTGCATAAATCCAAAAACTCTTTCTTCACCGATTATCTTGATCAAAGCGTTTACAAAAAGAATCAACGTAATCAGCAATGGAATAATTCCCGTCAGAAAACCAACAAACGTTTCAGCACCTGCTTGGAACATCCCAATAAAACCGTCTGATAACTTAACTAAAAAATCCATAACCTTCCTCCTATTGTAGAATTTGCTATGCGCGCGCAATTCCGTATCATTTGACACAAAACGTGTCATACGATACGTTCGAATTCATAATAGCAGGTGACACAAAATATGTCAATTGGGATTTTTATCTTTTTTTTTGAACGATTTTAGTATAAAATCAAGAGGAAGGTTTAAACGTTGTTATTGAAAAGGAGGTTTTACAATGAACAAATCTGAAGAACGAAATTTAATCAAAGTAGCCACTCTCTATTACAAAGAGGGTTTAACACAAGTACAAATATCCAAAAAATTAGGAGTTTCCAGATCGCTCATCTCTAAGTGGCTAGTCGCTGCAAGAAATCAAGGTTTTATCGAATTTTTCTTTAATAGTGAAGAAGTGTATTCTGTTGAACTAGAAAATAAACTGGAAGAAAAGTTTGATTTGAAATCCGCAACTGTTATTGATACAAATAATTTATCTGCTTCAGAAATAGAAAAAGTTTTAGGACAAACAGCTGCTTTGGCAATTAAGGGGAAGATTGAAAATGTTCAATCTATCGGGCTCTCTTGGGGTAAGTCTATCAAATCATTAGTTACTCAATTTCCTTTTGAATCCTATTCCGATAAGGTTTTTATTCCGCTCATAGGAGGGATGGGGATAAATAATTTTGATATTCATTCCAATCAGCTTTGTTATGAATTCGCACGAAAAACGAGAAGCTCATCAAAATATTTATACACCCCTGCCCTAGTTAGCAATCCCACTATTCGTTCTGAATTTGAAAACAATGAATATATCCGTGAAATTTTAGATGAAGCCAAGCAAGTTGATATGGCAATTGTCAGTATCTCCTCCCCCTACCACATAAATACCATGGAAGAAATCGGCTATATTACCAAAACGGATATTAAGGAATTAGAAGATTTACATGTTGTTGGCGACATGAATTCCCGTTTTTTTGATAAAGACGGTGTTGAGGTTGATCACGACACCAACACAAATGTCATTGGCATTAGCATTGAAGATCTTAAGAAGATTCCGCAGGTTGTGGCATTGGCATATCATGAGGATAAATGGTCCGGTGTTTATTATTCTTGTATCAATCATCTGATTACTGATCTGATCACTACAGATGTCATCGCCAAACAAATCCTAAAAGCAGAATTATAATTAAGTTCGTTCATGACAAGAAAGGCGCTTCTTCCGATGTGCCTTTCCTGTCTTTTTTTGCAATCAGTTAACTGAGCGTACTAAATTATCAACTGTACATTCAAATTAGATTTTTATATTTAACGCTCTTTAGTACGCATAATATCTATACGTCTAGTCACAAAAAAATAATCGAACCCATAACAAAAAGCTGCGAAATTTTCCGCAGCTTTCATTTATTCTTCCTTCAATTCATACGTCCAACCCTCATTATACAGCGAGAATCGTTCTGCACGATAGGCCCAAGCACTGGTGGGGAAATCAGTGAGGTCAACTTTCAGCACGGTTTCGCCTTCTTCTGTGACTTCCATAATGGAACTGGTTTGGCCCTCATCACGGTAGCCAAAGTTAACAAGACGATTGCCTGTGTTCCTTAAGTAGCGCGCGCTACCGATAATCTTGGTATAGTAATCCTCCCCTAGATCTTCACCAAAGGTCCAAACTTCTTCAATCGTCATTTCTGCGTCATTAATCCTAACCTGACGAGCTTCTGAGTATTTTTCAGAGGTTTCTTCGTCGCCGCGAGTAACAGAGATGTTATTGTCATAATATAAAATATCGGTCGTCTCATCGTTATCGTCTTGATCAGGCAGAACGATCGCCGCGTGCTGTCCGCCGCTGGCTTTGACATCGCCTTTTAAGAAATATTTTTGATAGCTCTCCGGCCAACCGCTGCTGTCGCCCATGATCCATTTGATCTCGGAGGTGTCATAATCAATTTTCATTATCGTATCTTGATGCCTCCCAGAAATAATAATGCTATTGTCCGCTTCATCATATTCCACCGAATTTTGATGGAACCAATCGACCTTCCCGTCCTCACGACTTGTCGAATCGTAGTCTTCGTAAAAGGCCTCCGGTAAAATATCCTTCAGATCAATCGTTTTTTCGATCTCGCCAGTCTCGCGATTCAGTTCGATCATCGTGTCCTCAATATAGTTACTGCCATCATTGACCGTCAGTAAGAAATTCCCGCTTGGCAGTTCGATACCATCATGATGAATCACGGTCATTTCTCCTTCGCTTTTACCTGTATCATTTGCGGCGCTAGAGCTTGAGAAATCGTAACGGTGATAGATTTTCCCTAAGTAGTCCGTCTCCAGCAGCACATTATAGGTATCCGCATCATTGGATTCTTTGGTCAAATAAAGCAGATTCCCATTATCCAATTCTTTAAAAATATGGCTGTTGTAGCGGGTCGAATACCAGCGAACATCGCCGTTAGCATCAAAGGCATAGGCGCGTTTTGTACTTGGGATGACAAAGGTCAACTCGCTGTCACCTAGATCCATTTTTTGTGTATCGGCTTCTTTAACATCAATCGCTGCAATGGATTTCGCTAACGTTCCTGTTTTTATCGTTACCGTTTTCTCTATGCTGTTGCCGGATTCATCCGTCAAGGTGATCGTCACTTCGTTTTCTGTATCTGGGTACAAACCTAAAACTGGTATACTGTGATCCGTTTCATAGTCGTCAAAGCTGTTCTTGATGGTCGTCGCCTCGTCCTTGCCGGCCACTGAAATATCGACCGTCATTGCGTCTTCCGTTTGGAAAAGCAGCAGCGCTGAAAGCGGGCTGGCATCGTAAGGATCAAGCTGGACATAGATATTGTCTTCTGTGTATTCGCCGCTTTTTAGCAAGTTCTGATATTTTTTCTCTTTTTCCGTTTGCGTCTCCTGCCACTCATCATTCAAGGAGACAGAAAGCTGTTCTTCTGTGCCCACCTCATTTGATACCGTTCCGCTGACGCCGCAGCCGGCTAGGCAGACCGTCAAGCCGATAAAATAAGTGAGTTTCTTTAGTGTTGCCCTCATTCACTTCCTCCTTTACGAGTATCGCTTATGAAACCTGACGAAAAATTTGATTTTTCAATTCGTACACAACATCACAGGCTTTTGCGACATCCTGTTCATGGGTGACTAAAATAATGCATTTTTGCTGCTCATGAGCGATTTCTTGGAATAGCTTGACGATTTCACCTGAGGTCGCTTCATCTAAGTTTCCCGTCGGTTCATCGGCGACAATTAGATCATGCTCACAACACAATGCCCGCGTAATTGCGACCCGCTGCTGCTGTCCGCCAGATAGCATCGTTACTTTTTTCTCTGCAAGTTCTTTGGTAATGCCGACTTTTTCAAGATTTGCTAAAGCATAGGCCTTCTTATCGGCTTGCTGGCTTTGAGCGATTTCCATCGCTGTCACTACATTGTCCACTGCCGACATGTAAGGCAGAAGATTGTAAGCTTGAAAAACGATGGATACATCCTTGCGCCGATATTCCCGCAGCCCAATTTTTTTCAGTGATGTATCTTCATAAAGAATCTCTCCACTTTTTGGGGTATCCAAGCCTGCGATCAGGGATAAAAAAGTTGTTTTCCCCGATCCGCTAGTGCCTAAAATGGCGTACATCTTGCCCTTTTCAAAGGTTAAATTCACCTTTTCGAATAATGGGCCGTTGTTCTCATACCAATAGCCTAAATCCTTAGTAGCTAATGTCATAAAATTTCCTCCTTCAATTTGTTCTCTTCATTTTTCATAACTGATCATCTACGTCTAAGAGATCAAGATTTTCTTCGGATTCAATCGTAGAATTCCGGCTGATGATAAGACGATTGAAAATAGGCTGATTCCCAGTCCGATACTTGCAAGACTAAGAATTTCCATCGGCTTCACAGAAATGTTCAGCTCTTGAATTTCCTCGGTTTGGGTAAATGGATTGCCGCCCATTTGACCGCCACCTCGAAGCCCACCATTTCCGCCACCAGGCATTTGTCCTTGTCCGCCTTGACCACCAGGGCCGCCGTTGTTTCCTGCCGTGTTGGCTTCTTGTCCTTCCGCATTTTGCGATGTTGTTTGTTGATTTAACAGCTGGTTCCCGACGGCATTTCCCACGACATTTCCGCTGGCTGCCGCAATCCCTAAAGCAAAGATCATGCAGATAAAAATTTCAACGAAAAATTGCGAGATGACCTTCATCCGTGATTCGCCTAATGAAAGCAAAACGCCAATCTCATATTTCCGTTCACGAATCGACAGCATAATGATCAGCGTTAAAATAATCACACCCGCTGCTGCGACTAGAATCACGATATTTTTCGCGAAACTTGAGACATTGTTTAATGGTTGCAGCATTTGCTGATACATTTGATCGTTGGTTTCTAAACTAAAGGTATCGGTATCGATTAATTTGTTCGCCTGTTTGACGAAGCTGTCCATATCTTTAGGATCTTCTAGGTTATAGACGGCTGAATCGATTGTTTTTCCTTCTGAACCGGTCAGTGTGTTGACCATGGTATAAGAAGAAAAAATCGTGTTCGATGGGTTCATAAAGTTAAACTGCGCACTCATGCTATCACCGGAATCGCTGGTTTTGTAAATGCCTTTGATGGTTACTTCGACATTCTTGTCGTCTGTATCCTTAATTTTGAAAGTGTCACCGACACTTAAATCGTTGGCTTCAGCCAAGCTTTGTTCAATCAAAACATTATTAGTGTCCTCATCCGCTGAGGTGATCGCCTCTCCTTCAACAAGGCTGGCAGTTCCAGCCGAAAATTCACTATAGGAGCTGCTTTCTGAGACACCTTTGATTTGGAAATCCCCTTGACTCATGCCGCCAGGAGCGCCGCCTCCGCCAAAGCCGGCCATTTGTTCATCAGTAGACTCTTCTTCACTATCCCCACTGTCGCTGGAAATCGGTTCGATCCCTGAACTTGTATCCGCTGAGGTGCTGGCTTCAAAGGAATAAGATTTTACATTCGATAATTTCGCAATTTTTTTCGCGTCGCTCAGATTCACAGGAGTTCGTTCGAAGCTGCCGGGATCAGGTCGGCTATTTTCATCTTCTGAATCGGATTGCTTAAACATCGCCTCTCGGTTCGTCGATAAGGTGACAGTGGCTCCGACGCTTTTTTTCGCATTGGTTGTTGCCAAGTCTGCGCCGCTGCGGATCGTCAATCCCGCCAAGACGAAAATCAATATCGCCGAAAAGACGGCGATCATAATAATACTGCGCCCTTTTTTGGCCCAAAGGCTTTGAATCGCCCGTTTCATATAGTTCATAGTGGTTCTCCCTTCATTTGTCTGTCTGTAGAATAAGCAAGCTGGCTTAACCGAAGCTTAAGCCAGATGTAAAAAGTTTTAAGGTTGATTTAGGAAAGCATGGTACACTGAGGAAGTAATAAATGAAGAGGGAGAAAAATCGATGATTAATCTATTAATAGTAGAAGATGATGCGACACTTTCAGAGAATATAAAGGAAATTTTAGCCGATTTAGGTGACATTACTCAAGTTTACGATGGCGAAGAAGGTTTGTTCGAGGCCGAAAGCGGGATGTACGATTTGATTTTGCTAGATTTGATGCTGCCAGAGAAGAACGGTTATGAGGTGTTAGCAGAAATGCGGGAAAAAAATATCCAGACACCTGTATTGATCTTAACTGCCAAGGACAGCTTAGAGGATAAGGTGACTGGCTTTCAAAAAGGGGCAGACGATTATTTAACCAAGCCCTTTTACCGAGAAGAGCTGATCATGCGAGTCAAAGCATTACTAAAACGCTCGCTGGGATTATTTGCTGAAAATCAGTTAGCCTATAAAAATATCACCTGCAATCTCTCAACTAAAGAAGTGACCGTCGATGATGAGGTCTTGCCGATTCAAGGAAAAGAATTCGATCTTTTAGTCTACTTTATCCAAAACAAAGGTGTGATTTTGACCAAAGAGCAGATTTTTGATCGTATCTGGGGCTTTGATTCCGACACTACGCTAACTGTCGTAGAAGTCTACATGAGCCACTTGCGCAAACATTTGAAACCGTCAGGTACCGATCATCTGTTTAAAACTCTGCGGAATGTCGGCTACATCTTACAAAAGGAATGATTCAATGAATACAGAAATTTCGAGAAAACAACGGTTAAAATTTTTCTTCATTAATGTTGCGGCATTTGCGGGAATCTTTCTATTATTAGGCTTTATTACTCTACAGCTTCTGCAAAGCTCAGCCTATCGTCAAACCGATCTTTCTCTGACTCAAATGGCGGAAAATAGCCACCTGATCCAGATGGAGATCAACCGTTATCAGCAGGGCAATCCCTTTTTGGCGCAGATGCCTGACGATCAGCGCATGGATAAAGGTCCTGATGGCAACAATCGCTTCAATACCCAGATCATCCTTTGGTCTAAGGACGGCGAAATTCTCAACAAGGATGTATTAGGTGGACGCTTTACCGAGCTAGAGAATTTAACCTTAGATAAGAAAAATTTGGATTCCGTTCAATCATTAAGCTTAAAAAATAATGGAGAAGCTAGTCAAAAGCTCTCCTTCCATTCCTATACGATCAAAGCAGAGAATGCGGAAAATATCGCTTATATCCAATTTTTATCAAATACCAATCAAATCGCGGACTCCATGAAGACCTTCGAGACCACCTTGATTATTTGTATGATTATCTTCTGGCTAATCTCGATTGGTATCAGTTTTTATATTTCAAAAATGAACATGCAGCCGATCATGCATTCGTGGCGCAAACAGCAGGAATTTGTCGAAAATGCCTCTCACGAATTGCGCACCCCGCTGGCGATCATTCAAAACAGCCTGCAGCAGCTCTTTACTAAACCCGACCACACGATCCTAGAGGAATCCGAGCCAATTGCTCAGGCCTTGAATGAAACCCGGCGCATGAACAGCTTGACAGAAGACCTGTTGACCCTAGCTCGCAGTGATTCCAATCAGCTGCTGCTGCAAAAAGAAGCCATTGATCCTAAAGAATTCATCCAGCAATTAGCCCAGCCATTTCAAGAGATCGCCGAAATGAACGATAAACAATTCGTTTTAGAAAACTTCGCCGATCAACCTATGCTGATCGATGAAAAACGCATCCATCAAGTGCTGGTGATCTTACTGGACAATGCGCTGAAATATACGGAAGCTGGCGAAAAAATCATTCTGCAATCAGAGATTTCTAATGACAATTGGCTGATTGAAGTCAAAAACAACGGTCCGTCCATCAGTGATGAAGACAAGAAGCACATCTTCGAACGCTTCTATCGCGAAGACCGCTCCCGCTCCAAAGAAACCGGCGGCTACGGCTTAGGCCTTGCCATCGCTAAGCAAATCATCACCCAGCATAAAGGCAAGCTGACCGTACGCGATTGGGAGCCTCGAGGAGCCGTCTTTCAGATCAAACTGCCGATGAAATAGCACATAAAATGAACGAAGCTGTGACAAAAATCCTGTCGCAGCTCCGTTTTCCATCTATTTACTTCCACCTACCAATTTCTTCTCCATCGACTACCTCGATACCCGTTTGAAAATCAAACTGATAGTCCTTTGGATTCGTAACAATCAGCATCACTACATCATCCAATCCTGCAGAAGAGATCACCTTTCGATCAAAGCGCAGCAGCAATTCGCCAGCCTTCACCTTTTGACCTTCGGATACGAGTAATTCAAAGCCCTCATTTGCGAGACTAACTGTATCAAGTCCTACATGGATCAATAATTCAATCCCCTCTTGCGTTTCCAGCCCAATAGCGTGCTGCATCTGCGGATTCGCCGCTTTTATTACTCCATCAACAGGCGAAACGATCTGTCCAGCAGCTGGGTAAATAGCAAGGCCCTCACCCATCATTCCCGTTGAAAAAACCTCATCCTTTACCTCAGTTAAAGGGACAACCTTACCAGTTACAAAAGCATCTAGCTTTTTCTTCTTCTTAAAAAACATCACTACACTTCCTTATACGAAATCAGTTCAATCTTTAATTGCTCCAAACGAGCCTTAACCGCTGGATCAGTGAGAAACGCCACTTCGGCAGTTCGTGGAATCAATAACGAAGAATTCTTTAGAATATAATCATCTAAATAGCCCGGATGGAAAATCATCATATCCACACCATCATCATGTAAATTGGCAAGCAGCTTCTCCAATGTACGATAAGGATCATAATCAGCCTGCATCGATTCCATATACAGATAGACCTTCGTTCCATTCACATCGATAAAGGCATCCTCCGTCAAAGAATTCGGCCCTTGACCTTGAGGCAATCCAGAATACTTCAATCCATGCTCCGCCGCAAATTGCTCCATCGCTTTAAAATAATTGGCACTGGTTACCGCATGGCCCTCAAAATAATCCGGTTTTCTGCCAAATAGCTCTAAAAATCGTTGATATTGCGCTTCAATCTCCAGTCTGACCTCTGAAAGAACAACGAAATCTTCCTTTGCCTCCCGATAGATTTTTGACGATTTGAAGTTTCCATCAGCATCTACTAAAGAAGGAATCTTCTCAGGATCAGCCAGTGGTTTTCCAACACAGATATTGGTGTGTTGGCTAAAGGCGATCGGCTCATTTTTCAGCAATTCTACGCCATGAAGCGCAGCAGGCATGTTTACCATGATTCCCACACTCTGGATTAAGCCTTCCTTTACCGCTTTTTCAATCCCATAATTGACCGCTTCTGAATAGCCGAGGTCGTCAGCTCTAAACAATACTTTCTTCGAGTACTTCGTCATTTTCTTTTACGTCCTCCTTGATACTTAAAACATAAGTCGCTGCCGCAGATACGACAAAGCCGATCCCGCAGGCAACAAAACCATTGATCATATTGGCATTAGTCCCGCCAACAAATGAAATCAAGCAGGCAAAATTCGCCACTGGAATCAAGGTGTAGGCAGTCACTCCTGTCAACCCAGCATAAAGACCGCCGGCAAGTCCACCTGCCATCAGTCCAATGAATGGTTTTCTGTAACGCACACCTAACCCGTAAACACCCGGCTCAGTCACACCGCCGACTAAGCAAGCAGCTAGAAAACTAAAGGCCAACGCCTTTTCATTTTTATTGCGTAAGCGCAAGAAGGAGCCTAGACACATTCCCGCCACACACATGCTGGAAATGATCGCCGCAGGTGTTACCAATGAATCCTGTCCGTTTTGAGCAAAGAGTGTAATCATCGTTGAGATCATCAGCAAATGCATCCCTGTCATTACCAAAAATTGCCACAATGCCGCAATCACTGCTACAGCCAAGAATCCGCCAATCGCATCTAGTGACAACAAGAATTTACTAATATGTTCCCCCGCAACAAATCCTGCAGGTCCTAAGACAATCAATGTAATTGGCAGCATGACCACCATCGTCAACGTTGGCGTAAAGATTGTTCCTAAAGTAGACGGGATCACCTTCTTAAAGAATTTCTCTACATACGACATGATCCAAATCGAAAGAATCATTGGAAGCACCGTACTGGCATAATTCTGAGTAGCGACTGGAATTCCGAGAATATCAAAAGCTGCTCCATCTGCCGCGATTTGCGTGAATGTTGGATGAAGCAGAACGCCTCCTAAAAACATCCCTAAAACTGGCGTAACGCCAAATTTTTTCGCAGCAGTATACCCCAAGAAAACCGGGAAGAAATAAAATCCCGCATCACCAACAAACGTCAATAACGTAGCCAAAGAACTGCCCTCATGAATCCAGTTCAGCATGGACGGTCCGAAAACGGCCATGACCATTTTGAACATTGAGGCCGCAATCAGCACAGGAATTAACGGTGTTAAACTTCCTGCCAAATAATCCAAAACCTTATTCCCTAACCCCTTTAAAGTAAAAGGCTCTTTTTCTTCCTTCGTTTCTACTTCTTCCTGCTCCTGCGCTTTACCAGTCAGCTCCAGCAAATTATTGTAGACCTTATTGACAGTTTGACCAATGATGATCTGATATTGTCCGCCAGATTGGACAACACCTAAGACACCACTCGTTGACTTTAAGCTCTCTTCATTTACTTTGCTTTGATCCTTCAGGTTAAAACGCAGACGTGTCATGCAATGGGTCATGTTTGAAATGTTTTCTTCGCCGCCAACATTTTCTAAAATAGTTTGTGCTAGTTCATTATATTTAGTCATCGTTTTTTCTCCTTACATTTTTTTCGTATAATCGGTTCATATGAATCATTAAATAGACTAGTTCATCTTCATTTGATTCAATGCCATAAAATTGTGCAATCAATGTACCAACCTTTTGTGCCAGCTGATAGATTTCCGGGTGCTGCTCCTTGATCGAATCCAGCATCTCCATTCCAGGTCCAATCAGCTCTTCGCCGCTGCGCATCCGCTTCAGGTAATAAAACATGTGCATGCAAAAACGATTATAGTTAAACTCATCACGATCGATCACAATGTGCAGATCCTGCTCAATTAAATTGGTCGTCTGCTGAATAATTTCTTCTATCAATACTTCTTCCTGAGAAATTTTGTACTCCGATTGACTATTGACAAAGTGCATGGTGATACTCGTCAATTCCCCTTTTGGCAAGACGATATGTGTCTGCTCCTGAATCATTTTGACAGCCTTTTCCGCCAAACGACTCTCCTTTGGGTACATCTGCGCAATCTCGTAGGAATAATTCATACGAACATTTTTATAGGTTGTCAGACGTTGAATAGAAAACTGGATGTGATCCGCCAAACTAAATACCAACGTCGGATTCAGCTGCCCATTCAATTCCTCTTGTGCCATGCTGACAATCTCCGCACTCAAATTCAAAATCTCCTCCGGTATTTCCTTCAATAATCCTTCAAAATATTCGCTTAGCTTGTAAAATGTCATAGTAATCTTGTTCAAATCCGTTAACTCATAAGGCGTTTTGGGAAATCCTAATCCTTTGCCAAAAGCAATCAAATGGTTGCCATTGCCATCAATCGCTTCAGCGACATTATTATTAATTTTCTTAATAATCTTCATTAACTCTTCCGCCTTTCCAATAAAAAAACTCTTTGAGCGCGCACTACACCCTCCTTTTTCAAAGAGAATGGTAATGCCTCAAAGAGTAACAATCCATTTTTATTTAATTTTCACTATAAATCATAGTTGATTAATAAAACGTTGTCAATATATGACTCAATTTTATTTATTCAAAATCTTTACGTGTTCTAAAAAAAGAGACAAGGTTATAGTTCCTCATGCGCCGCAAGCCACTGCTTTACTTCAGCTACTAGCTCCTCAGGATAAGGATAGTGATAATGCTCCGCCAACTTACGTGATAGCCCTTCATACAACGCAATCGTTTCCTGCAACGCACGCCAGCTGTCTGCCGCATCAAAATGACCAAATACACCGTTCAACTGCTGAAAGATATCTTCATCTACCCATTCGTAGATAAAGCGACCAGCATGCCATGTATCATAATTTTCGCCATGGACCATTTTCTCGTACCATTCGATCGTCTGCAGCAGCACCTGTTTAAATTCAGCATCCCGCAGCTTAACAGTCCATAATTCATTCCGTAAAATCTGTTTGCCTAAATACAAGGCAAGAAACCAAAAAGTGTTCACTGTATAATCGAAGGCCTCTGCCGTGATTGGCGAAGCTTTTGGCCATTCAAATTTTTCAGGAATCAGCCGCTGAGCCTCTCCCGTCTTATCCAGCAGCACTCGTGCTCCACGACGAAACCAGTCAAGCGGCTCATTCTTAGCTAACTCGGTTTGATAGTTCGCGTACGAGGTAATCACAAAATCCACTTGAAAGCCGCGTTCAAATAAGGACAGCCACTCCAAACCAGCACCGCTTTCAAATGGGATTGCTGTGTTCAACTTACCAAGATTTTCGATCCAATCCTTCGAATTAAGATACCGCTTCGGATCATCCACATACATTTGGATATCCATATCGGAATACTCATCGGCCCCATGATCAATCCGTGCTCTTGAACCAGCCACATAAGCTACATGAACATCCGACTGCTCTTGCGCCCATTTTACAAAACGCTGTTCGACTTTCTTATAGAACGCTGCACTTTCCATTCCACACCCTCTTTTCTATCGATCATTTTTCGTTAAATCCAGCCAAACTTCCGACAAGCGTTATAGATTCCATCGTCAACATTGCGATCGGTCACATAATCCGCCTGCGCTTTCAGTTCATCCACCGCATTGCCCATCGCGATACTCGTCCAACGCTTGTCAAACATTACCAGATCATTCACATCATCGCCAAAGACCACCACATCCTGCGCTGGTCTGTCAAAATAATCCAAGACATCGAGAATGCCCTGCTTTTTGTTATCATGCTGACACATCGTGTATTCGGGCACGAAACGCAGCTTCGAAAAATTTATCGGTTCAGGAATTAAGTGATCCTGCTCCATCGGTAGCGCCAAATAGAACTTAAAAATATCCGCCGCTTCATCCACATTAAATGCTGGATCAATAAAATAGTCTGTCGGCTCCTGTCTTGGCCCCACCTGTTCTCTAAAGAGATCATTTTTCGCATAGACCTTCTCCGAGTCATCTGTCGCAATCAATACACCGATGCCTTGTTCCTCTGCCTGATGGATCACTGCCAACGCTTCTTTTTTATCTAACGGTGTATTCTTCACCAATTTATTTTTAATCACCACACCCATGCCGCCTGAGCACACCATGTTTTCCAGTCCCAGCTCCTCCAATAAGCCCCGGCACTTATAGTGCGCGCGTCCAGTGGCGATCGAAACAAAATGCCCATTCTCCTCTAAAAGTTCCAGCGCCCGTTTCGCACTAGGCACCACTTGTCCTGTACTACGATCCGTCAATGTCCCATCAATATCAAAGAAAAACAACTTCTTTTCCATTCCTTCACCCGCTCCTTCAGCTTCATCACATTCATTGTAGCATATCCGAAAAAGCAAAGATCAGCTGTTCGATGTTCACGATCAAAAAAAGGCATCAGAAAACTTTTACAGCCTTCCAATACCTTTTATAATTTATTTAATCCTCAGAAACATAGAAACACGTATAATCCGCATATTTCTCGACTTTTACTTGAAAGGCACTATTTGCAGGAACGATAAATTCTTCATTTTCACTAACTGTTTTCCATGATTCCTCATTAGGCAATAAAACAGTCATCGATCCTTGCGTAACCTTCATGATTTCTTTTTTCTGGGTATTGAACGTATAGTCTCCTGCTAACATAAAGCCCAACGTAACATTTTCGCCGTCCTCCAAATGAATCGTACGACTGGTGACCTTCCCATCAAAATAAATATTTGCTTTAGATTCTACATTAACCTTCTCGAACATACATACTCTCCTTTTTTAAAATCTATACATTTCGCGCAACTTTTGTCTTGTAGCTTTTTTGCAGATACGTAAGGCCGGTAAAGATAATGACCACAATCACGATCCACGTAAGAGCAGTAATATCTAGCCCTGTCACAAATTTCGCAGCGATAATGACTCCAATAATTCCTCCAATAGTAATCCCCAAGCTAAGCTTTCTAGCATATTCATTTGTTTTAATGAAATTAATACTAGCAACCGGCATCAATGCGGCACAAGAAGCCGACATGATAGGAAAGGCTACTAGCGGACTCAGCCCTAACATGTAAACCATAGCCATACAAGGCGCATATAGCCCAACACCCATAGTCATCAACGCTCCTAAGGCAAAGTTTCCGACAATCCCAATAATCAACTTAACTCCTGTTAATCCAGTAGCTACATTTCCCTCTCCAAGAATATTGATCATCCCTGTTTGCTTTAACGTCATCAAAATCGCGGTTACAATCAACGCCAATCCCATAACAAATTGTACTCTTTGCTCAGGAAGTCCTGTGACATATCTCGAACCAATCCAAGAGCCAACGGTAGCTGAAGCAACCAATAAAAACAAGGTTAATGGCTCAACCTTTACCACCGTAATGAAAATAAGCGCTTCCAACAAGCATGATAATGCATGGCTGACGTTTAAGGTTCCAGGTAATTTTCGATCGTCATCTAGCTGCCTAGTAACCTTCACCAAAAGTGTCGTTGGAGCAAAAGCACCGATACCTAACGTATCAAAAAAATCAGTAATAAACCCAATACCTATGGAAATAGGCATGCTTTCATCACCCAAATCTTTCCGATGCTTGAAGATGTCTCTGCCGAAGACACTTACATGTAAACCAATGAACCCGATCAATACAACCAATAATACTGTTTTCATACTTTAACTCCTTCTAGAAAATTATTAAAAAAGAGCAGTCATCCCATACGTTTAGTCTGCTTTACGCATTCTATAGGTATGTACGTTTATTTCATACTGCACAATTTTTTACCTCTTTACTAACTCCCTAACCCTCTTGAATACCGCAGCATCTCAACAAATAATTTCATTTAAATGAAATTGAATGAAATAGAACATATAGATTTATTTACAGCTGCTCATTTATTATTGTCCGAAAAAAACACTATCATTATTAGTGATTTCCTGATATACGTAATGTGATTTTTTTAACTTTAACAGATACAAGAAAGAAATCAGCTACTAAAAAGCGCCTAAATAAATCTAAAATAGACTCGTGACAAACAGAGAAAACTGTTGTAAATATGTGATAAATTCACTATAAGCTAGTTTCATCTACTCAAAACATTTGTTAGCACACAGCGTTTCATTATTGTTATATATTTCACATTTACAAAAAAATAAAAAGAAACTATCTCTACTCGATTGAGTCCTTCCAGTTATCCTTGCTGCGACTTTTCATTTGCAATTATAGTCATAAAAAAATAATTTATCAAGACTTTTTTCACTAATATGAATTATTTTACTGTTTTATCCGCGATATTTTCATTTTTATGATCATGCTCTTTTTCGAGTAACCCTGCAGATAGACCAATTTATAAAGTTATCTTTTAAATGAAAAAGTCGCACACTCGTCATTTGAAACAACTATTCTACTTTCTTTTAGGATAAAACAAATACTGAAAAAAATTTAATCCACGAAATCCCGCAAATATGTTAAACTCAGACAAAAGCAAAAAAAGAGGAGAATTCTTGTGACTGAATATACTGGCTTCGACAAAATTTATCGCGACATCGTCATGGATATTATTGAAAACGGCACGGATCAAGATCCTGCCTTGGTTCGGGCAAAATACGCCGATGGCAGCCCTGCTCCTACTCGTTTTATTCAAGGCGTCAACTTTAAGATCACCCCAGCAGACGGTATTCCGATCTTGAAATCAAAACGCGTCTTCCAAAAAACGCCCTTGATCGAATTGGAATGGATCTGGCAAGAATTATCCAACGACGTTACTTGGCTGCAGGAGCATAACTGTAAAGTCTGGAATGAGTGGGTTGACGACAACAATACCATCGGCAAAGCATACGGCTATCAATTAGCAAAAAAATGCCGCAAGCTGCCAGACCATGAAGAAAAGCTTAATCAGGTCGAATACGTGTTGCATCAATTAGAAAACAATCCTGGCTCACGTCGTATTATGACTAGCCTGTGGGATGTCGATGACCTAGACGAAATGACTCTAGAACCATGTGTCTGGGCAACCAATTGGAAGGTCAATAATGGCGTCCTTGATTTGCATGTCAAACAGCGCTCCGCTGACATGGCATTAGGCCAACCCTTCAACACATACCAATACGCGGTCCTGCATCGCCTAATCGCCGACCAGCTCGGATTTGAGCTCGGTACGATGCACTGGTGTATCGATGACGCTCACGTTTACGATCGTCATATCGATGCTTTAAAAGAACAGCTGTCTCAACCAACCCCAGACAGCGAACCAACGCTTGTCTTACCAGATAAATTCGATGAGAATGGCCACAAACGTTCATTCTTTGAACGCCGCTTATCTGATGTGAAGCTGGAAGGTTATGAGCATAACGGTGTGATTAAATACGAGATAGCGGAATAACTAATAGAAAATAGAGTCGCAAAAGATCAAAAATCATTTGCGACTCTATTTTTATATCTATTCCATCCATTATTTAGTTATCTTACAAGCAACATCTTTCAGATTTTTACCAACTGATAGTACAATGAACCTTTATACAAAAACAGAAAGGTTTGATTACCCTCATGCCCAAAATTGAACGTAAAGCCCATGAAGTAGAAAACGCCATCGAAGAAGATATTGAGATACAGGGAAAAAGATTTCGTGTGTATTTTCAAAACAGATATACGATTCTCTCTCTGGCAGTCGACTTATTAACCGGCTTCTTTTACATCCTCGGCAGTGTCGCAGCCCTAACCTCGATCCCTGATCGAATCGGCATGTACTTTTACCTCGCAGGTTCGATCTTCCTAACCATCCGTCCGATTTTACGAATTATCAAAAATATTTTTATCTACGATGATCTGAAAGCAGAAAAAAAGAAATCGTAACATCACCCTATTTTGCAGAAACGGAAAATTATGTTCCTAAGTAAAAGCTAAAGAACAGTTTCTATGATGAACAGATCGCAAAAATGACGGCATCCCCTTATTTAATTGCTAAAAAGCGGAAGAAAGTCTGTTGCAAAATAAAAAAATGGCTACAGCGAAATTACTAAGCCGCTGTAGCCTATTTCTAGTTTGGATAGTACATATTATAGACAATCGTTTGATTTTCCTCGGTATAGGTCAAAGGTGCCTCTTCGTTGAATGAAATTCTAAAACCTTGCATTTCTGCTACTTGCTCCACTCCCTCTGAATCAAGGTAGACAATGCCTAATTGAAGATATCCAGAAACTTCCAGATTTAATCCACTTGGACCTACCACTTTGTTACCTACTTCTCCTTCAAGTTCAAGCTTTCCATTATCCGGTATACGGTAATTCGTGTCATATAAGACGAATCCTACCGCCTTCACGCTAGTCCATTTAGGTACCCCCTCTTCGTCTATATAGACATAGAAATCTCTACCAATGTTTGAAGTTACTTTGCTGAAATCAATGATTACACGCCCTAACTGTTTTTCTTTTTCATACACATAAGTGACTTTTTGTGGCTGATCAGTAAATGTGCCGGTTGCATTTTCTGGAATTTCTTTTAAAATATAGCCGGTAATCGTCTTGGCTTCTGATGTATATTGCTCGCCAACATTTCCCGTTAACGTCTCAGCTGGGGCGATTGCGTTACCCTCTTCATCAACATAATGAACAATAACATCCGCTCCTTGGACGAGTTCCTTCGTGTACACATAAGTGACTTCTTGTGGCTGATCAGTAAATGTGCCGGTTGCGTTTCCTTGAACTTCTTTTAAGCTATAGCCAGTAATCGTCTTTGCTTCTGATGTATATTTTTCACCAATATTTCCTGTTAACGTCTCAGCTGGAACGATTGTATTGCCATTTTCATCCACAAAATGTACCAATACTGTACCTTCTTTTTTCTCAGGAACCACTGGTGAATCGTGATTGTTGGACGAGTGGATATAGCCGAGATAATCATACTCTGAAACGGAAAAAGCGGGTTTAAATGTACTGCCCTTGGCTAGTG
>ENA-OQNO01000107-OQNO01000107.1-human-gut-metagenome-genome-assembly--contig:-NODE-107-length-102730-cov-7.742298_pt1 | contig 102730 bp, 110 predicted proteins | sample MGYA00242629_ERZ504880 | MGnify/ENA primary metagenome ERZ504880 (study PRJEB26092, sample SAMD00036377) | human gut metagenome | host: Homo sapiens | study: EMG produced TPA metagenomics assembly... | reverse complement strand
TTTAACTGTTAGCTCCTGCCGAAGATCGTCACATCCGAGGAGGCTCATTGTCAAGGACAATCGGAATAGCATACGGAAAGAAGTTCTGCACCTTATAAAATTTGTCAAAAAAACTGTTGCCATTCCAAAGTATATATTCTACAGAAGTAAACAAATAGCTTATATTTTAGGATGTACACAAATTGACAAGTATAATAAAACTTTGATAAAATACAAATGTTTTTTTATTTTTATGTGTGATTAGTTAGAACTTACTTAAATCCTATTATAATATTTTTGTTAATGATTTTAATAAAATGATTGGAGAGAAAATGATGGATCAAAAAGCGTTTATCGAATCTATTGATTCTACAATCGATAGATTAAAAAAAGAAATTCGATTTTATAATAGAGTAATTGGTATCGGAAATATTATAAAAATAGTCTTATCAGCTAGTATCCCAATATTAATTGATCAGGCTTCCGAACACAGGTCTTTACTATTGATTGTTTCAATTGCTTCAGCAATAATTACAATTATACAAAGTGGGATGTCTGCATTTAACTATCAAGATAAAGTACAGACTTCGACAGAGTTATTAATGAAAATTGAAAAAGAAAAGTTGTTATATATAACGAAAACATCCCCATATAATAAAACAGATGAAGAAAATTTCCATTTAATCGTTACAACCCTTCAAACTGAATTAATTGATATTATCTCTGATTTTAATCAAGTTAATAACTAAAAATTTATTTAATTAGAAAGTAGTGCAGATAATACTAATTGTACAATTAAGAAAAGAGATAAGACTTTACATTCCTAAAAAAATGTAAAGTCTTATCTCTTTTCTTAATGCTATAAATTCATAATAACATTATGGACAATAAATTTAAAATTTATTCAGACTGTAGACAAACTCCTAAATTTAGAGTGTTGTTTGCAGTCTGACGACTCAAAAATGAGTCGTATAAATCAATTATAGTAATAAGTCATTGATTTCTTTAAATTCTTTATCAAGTTCTTTTTCATCATATTTTTCATATTTATCAGCTTCATGAAGAACTTTTTTAATTTCATGAATAGCCTTTCGTTCAACTAACCATTTTTTTAGGTTATGTTTTTTTTTCTGGATTTTTAGATAACGTATCAAGTTCGTCTAACTCTTTATCCAGTTTATTGACAACAGAAACAATTTTGTTTACAACTTTTTCTTCTTTGTTTTCTAAATTTGACATTTATCTTCACGTCCTTTTTATTTGATAATTTAAGTATAGAACTTTGATATAGTTTATACAAATAGAAACGCTTCTTCGTGTATTCTGTGATTTTCTTTTGAAATGAGGAAAACTTTGGAGTAAAATGAACGTGGACAGAACAATATTTAGGAGGAATAAACTATGTGTACGTCTATTACTTATGTAACAAGTGATCATTATTTTGGAAGGAATTTTGATTATGAAATATCTTACAATGAAGTAGTCACTGTTACTCCAAGAAATTATAAGTTGAATTTTCGAAAGGTAAATGATTTGGATACTCATTATGCAATGATTGGTATTGCCGCTGGTATAGCTGACTACCCTCTTTATTACGATGCGACAAATGAAAAAGGATTGAGTATGGCTGGGCTAAATTTTTCTGGGTATGCTGATTATAAAGAAATACAAGAAGGGAAAGACAATGTATCTCCTTTTGAATTTATTCCTTGGATTTTAGGACAATGCTCAACAGTAGGAGAAGCTAAAAAATTGTTAAAAAATATCAATTTAGCAAATATAAATTATAGTGATGAACTTCCTTTATCCCCTTTACATTGGCTATTAGCTGATAAAGAAAAATCAATTGTCATTGAAAGTATGAAAGATGGACTTCATATATATGATAACCCTGTGGGCGTTCTTACCAACAATCCTTCATTTGACTATCAATTATTTAATTTAAACAATTATCGTGTCTTATCGAGTGAAACTCCTAAAAATAATTTTTCAAATCAAATAAGTTTGAATGCCTATAGCCGCGGTATGGGAGGGATAGGCTTGCCTGGAGATTTATCCTCAGTATCTCGTTTTGTTAAAGCGACTTTTACGAAGCTGAATTCTGTATCTGGAGATTCAGAGTCAGAAAGTATTAGTCAATTTTTCCATATCTTAGGTTCAGTAGAACAACAAAAAGGTTTGTGTGATGTTGGTGATGGAAAATATGAATATACAATTTATTCTTCTTGTTGCAATGTTGACAAAGGAATCTATTATTATCGAACATATGAAGACAGTCAAATTACTGCAATTGATATGAATAAAGAAGACTTAGATAGTCATAAGTTAATTAGTTATCCAATTATAGAAAAACAACAAATTAAATATATAAATTAGTTAATGTGTTGTGATTGATTATTTAATATAGATATAATACAAAAAGGCAAAGATATTTTCAAAACATTTTTTCTTGATGTGATATCCTTGTCTTTTTTGTAATGTTTTTAACTTATTGCTTTTGCAAAATTTATTTACCTGTTTTCTGGATCAACGATAGTGTATATTATGCTATCCTTGTTTGGATTTTAGGACGTTTAAAGAGGCACTTTTTTACATAACTTAATCCATAGACATAGACCTTTTAAGCATGCTGTGAGATAATAATAAAGAAGAGTTTAAAGCGCACCCCAAACCACTTCCCCATAAGTGTATTACGCTTTAAACTCTTTTATATTTGAATTCACTAAGAAGCATACCATATATTTGAATTTACTAAGAAGCATACCATATATTTGAATTCACTAAGAAGCATACCATATTTTTGAAAAAAAGTGAGAAAAAAGGCTTATAATTAGGATTTAGAGTAATTAATTAGATGTTTATTTTATAGGACTGATACTATAGATTACAAATAGTATCGTATTTCGCAATCTTAAATTATCTTCTTACTATAAATAAGATAATAAAATTTGTATTTGTCCTTTTTAGGTAACTTATTTTAATCTATATACCTTTCTGGATCAACGAAAGTATACTTTATATAGTCATAACGCCGATGATCGCTCCGTGCGTCTGGCACGTCAGTCACGATATCAAACAAAAAATATACATATTTCTTCATTCTAGTTTTCGCAGCAGGAATTTTAAAGTAGTTCTTATTAGAATAGTAGAGATTGATTAATAAGCTATCTTCGATTGCTAAAAAGAAAACTTCTGAATCCCATACTTTGTGAAAGTCTTTAATGAATTTGTTCGAAGGATCAAATTTAAACCATAATTGTGTTTTTCCTTCCATTAACATATAAAGTTCACCTCAAAAAGATTATACGAACAAACGTTCTTATTGTAAACCCTAAAATAGATTTTCCTGAATATGTATTGACAATATCTAAACGATAATATGCATTTCTTCTTATAAAAAGACCCCAGCAATTAAATTTGGTTGAGGTCTTTTTTCGTTCTTCTATTAATTTTTCTAACTCCTGTTTCAATATACATATAAAAAAGTAAAAATAATAGAAAAACTAGTGATAGCTTTGGTGATAGTGATATTAAAAATCAGAAAAGATAGAAAAAACAAGAGATAGATAAAATGCTGATATTTCGGCGTTTTCTAACGGTATAAAAGAGAAAAAAAGTAATAAATGTATACATGATACAAGAAAAACATGTTCGCACTTCTAGGCAAACCAGGCTTTGAAGACCTTGCGAAAGAATTGAACGAACGCCTGTAAGATAAGGGTTTTTCGCTAGATTTAAAAAATCAGTGATAGAAACATGTTGGCTTTGAAATAAAAGCTGGTACCCATTTAGGTACTTAACACATATTAACACCGTTTATTCGGAAAAAGGGGGTTGTGACAAGAATTTTGTCACAGCCCCTTGTTTGTATGGGAATCGATTCATTGCCTTGTTTTTTAGTTAAGGACTGGAAGAACAGGAAAGTGACTTCGAAGACCAATTCTATTTTTTTGTTTTCTAAAATCAACAAACAAAAAAGCACTCAAATCGAGTGCTTTTTTGCGATATTTTCTTAATCTTAAGATAGCCCTAATTTGTCTTTTATAGATGAAGGTACTTTATCGCTAGTGATTACTTTTTTCTCTATAATTCGCTTTTCGCTTGCTTTCAACTGCAAGATTGTTCCTTCGGGATAGGCAGAACCATTAGCAGAGTCGCCAGAAGTGATGACATCAAAATCCAATTGTCTTTTTTCACCGTTTTCAGCGTACGCATCTACGTTATATTTAAACCCTTTTCCAATTACTTCTCCATTATCTGCTTTAATATCAGTTTCTGCAGGCATCGGTGCTTTGATTACTGCATAATAATCTTTTCCTACATAAGTAGACTGATAGTAGTCCCAGCCTTTCCATCCTATAAAAGCAATCAATATGATAACGATCAACCCTAAAATTTTTTTCATGAAAGATCTCCTTTTTTATTTTTATTATATTAAATATTATACAGATAATAACGGAATATTATCATCGAAACAGCTAACAAAATTGTCATAAAAAACGAGATGGTTGATATTAGAACTTGTATTTTTGTTTAGGTCTAGAGATAAAGAGATACAATTTCCAAATATATGTAATGAATACAAAAAGACGTCTGTCGCGGATCACCGTTACAAACGTCTTTTATTGATTTTCCGAGATCTCATCAGTCGCCATTTGGAATGGGTCACTCCTTATCTAGATTCATTTAATGCTCGGACTGCTTGTTCAATTGTAATACCAAACGCAACGTTATTTTCGTTTTGTGCATCAATCGCCATAAAACGGTTAGAAGTTGTATCAAAGGCTACGCGGTATTGCATATTTGTTTTTGTAAACGTCATAAAATTCATCTCCTTTGTAATGTAATTCAGTTCTTGAAAGTTTCCTTTAAACTTTCGAACCTATAACAAGTTTAGCATCGTCCGTTTTTTCATGCAATTAAAAAGCATTTATCACTTTTCTTGTTTACTTTTTCTTAAATCAATTAGCTGTTTTCTTTCAAGCCAATAAGTAGTCCAACCATCAACGTTACAAAGACTATTGCTTGGATATAGATCATATGCTCACCCCCTGTAAATAATTTAGCAGGATAATGAAAAGAACACACGAACAACATAGGAATATAAACAAACGTTTTTGTCACAACATCTAGAATTATGATAAGAAAATAGTTATCTAAAAAGTAAAAAATAAATCAAATAAAAATAAAAAAGCAAAATAAAACGTTTTCAAATGGAGGGAGATTTGTTATTATAAAATAAAGAAAAACAAAGAAAAGAGGGAATGAAATGGTAAAAGCGGAAGTAGGAAGAACTTATATATGCAAACCGATCGGCGTATCTCACGAACTAATCGGCTGTATTGAACGTACATATAACAACACGGCTGTCGTGTATGTTGAAAGTTATGACCAACGAGACCATCCAATCATCCATGAAAGCAAGTACCGCATGCTCGTAAAATTCTGTGATATTAGTGCACCTGCTGAATTGGTTTCTTAAACGGTATTTTTGAGAATTCGCAAGAACTCCCTTATAATATAAATAAAGACAGAAGGGAGCGAGAAGATATGCCAAAAAGAAAAAGTTCAGGGAAAATGGGAATTATTCTTGCAGTGATCTCTGCAATTCCTGCTATTTTATCTATTGTTCGTGCGATGAAGGAATCAAGAGAAAGTTAAGGACACGTTATGAATGTCAAACAAAAAACGCATATACCTGCGGTAACAGGTTATGCGTTTTTTGTTGTATAAAGGCTTATTTCATCAACTATTTTTGATTAGCCAACACCCAAAACAAAATTTAGTAGCTTGTCTGAATAAGTGATTTCTTCATCTGTTTGTTTCACACTTTCATTTAGTAGTCCCATCTCATCGGTTATGATACCATCCACACCATAAAACATCATGCGACTCATAGCATCTGAATCGTTGATTGTCCATACATATACTTTTTTTCCATCTTGATGGGCAGAATTAATGAAGTTACGATTGATCGTACTATACTCCATTGTCAAAAAATCAGCAGGCGTTACGGGTGGTCCAACGATATTGAAAGGCAAGATATAGCCCACATAAAAGTTTGGTTCTGCTTCTTTTAAATCAGAAACAGTTTGATACGTCAAACTTTGCAAAATATGATGATTCTCTAAGATCGCTTTGCGGTATTTCTGAACAAATCGTTCGACCAGGTCATCCGAATCTTTTTTAGAGGTCTTGATCTCAATAAGTAATTTTTGGTTCAATTCATGCGCTTTTTCTAAATAAGAATCAAAAGAACACACAGGGGCTTGGAACCCATTTTCAGTAACCGTAAGATTTGTCAATTCTTTCAATGTCAAATCCTGTGGTGTTTGATTTACCCCTGTTAAGTGGCGAAGATTTGCATCATGCATCACTACGAAACGGCCATCTTTTGTTTCCTGTACATCCATCTCTATATAATCAGGACGATAGTCTCTGCTTGTTTTTTCAAGTGCTTCTAAAGTATTTTGCGCCCCATTTTGCGTACTTACACCTCTGTGAGATACAGTCACTGGGTTTGTCTGAACTGCCGAAGTCAGATAATCCATATTGTAAAGACAAACGCCAATACCGAAAAAAACTGCAAAAAGGGTCAAACCAGTGTTTTTCAGCGCAGATAAACGCACGTTGGGTGTTTGAGGCGTAAACCACTTGGGAATCTCTGGTAAGAAACCTTCGTCATCCATGAAATCAACGATGATATAAAAAATTCCTACAGTAGACATCACGATATTGAATAATAAAATTCCTTGTAAAAGCGTCATCGCAAATACAGCGCTGATCAATGCGTAATTCGGGAAAAATTCTTCAACAACACTTTGTGCCAAGATAACAACGATATATCCCAAAGAAGAAAGAAGTAAAATCGTACCGCCAATCACGATAAATTGCCCCATGATGGCAAAAAGACGTGATTTGGTCAGCAACCAGCTTTCTCGGATGGATGCTCGAAAAGGTCGATCTCGTAAAATCATTTCAGGTAAAGCGAAAATCAAACGAATCCCAATATAGCCAAGAAAAATGTAAACGAGTAAAAAGGAACTGACGACGATCCAGCGGTTAGCAAAAATAAAATCCATGATAAAAGCAGGAATTTTTATTTTTGACAGTAAATCAGAATTGAAACTTAACCCGCTGATCGGTAGAATCAATAAAAAATAAGCAAGAAAAAACAAAAAAGTAATAGGTCTCACTTTTTTCAGTTGAAGTATCGTCAAGTGCAAGAGCTGCTTTAAAGAAACCGGTTCTTTCTTTTTAATAAAAAAGACGCTCATCAAAAGAAATGCAAATTCGAAATAAACCAATAGTAAAATCGTCAGTAAAACGGCGATTAACGACAGCAGAACTCCAGGATGCTGAGAGAAAATCAAAGGAATATTGTCATAAGACAAATAGTCAATTGCTCCTCGGTGCAAAATAAAACGAGTCGTACTGCTCAATAAGGGTAAACAAATAAATAAAATAAAGCCATGCATCAGCAAGACATCACGGAAATAAGCTTGTGTCCCTTTCAAAAAATCCCACGCGTTGCCTAAGCTACGTTTCAAATAATACATCCTATCACCTACTTTCACATTGTAGCGCAAATCCAATGAAAAAGGAAAGGGCGCAATGTATCTTGCAGACCCTTTCCCAGAATTAACATTGGTAATCAATCAATAACTGATTTTGCAAAATAAATATTAACCAAGCAGACCACTTAGATATTGTCCTCCATAAATCAAAGCCATACTGTATAAGAAAATCGATAGTGGTTTAGCAATCAAAATAATCAGTGTATATCGTTTCACTGAAATGTTTGTCAATCCAGCCATCAAACATAACGCATCATCCGGAGCAACCGGAAGAAAAATAGCTAGAGCAAACAGCTTTTCAAAGCGGTTTTGATTGTCTAACCAGCCAATATATTTGTTATAGGTCTTATCGCTGATCATGGAAAGAATGAATGGTTTTCCGTAACGTCGTCCTAGAAGAAAGATAATAATCGAACCAATACAGATTCCAACATAGTTGTAAATAAAGCCAGCATAAGGACCAAATATCAGGACGCCCGCTGCAGTGCTGATTCCTCCAGGAATAATTGGAATAACCACTTGCAAGATTTGGATGAAGATAAAAATGACCGGACCTAGAATGATCGAATCACCTACTAATCCTCTTAAAGCATTCAAATCTTTGAAAACACCTAAATTAATAAAATAAATCGTCAGCGCGATTGATAGACCTAATCCGATAATGGAAATGAAATTTATCAGTTTTCGAGAGGCAGCAATATTCATTATTCATCAACTCCTTAGAGGTTCTTTGATATCTATACTTTACTAGAAAAGCAACTGTCTGCGCCACTTTTTAAGATGACAGAAAACAAACAATTTTGTAAGTTCATCATACGTTCATTATAAGTATAAAAGAATAATCTCAAAAAAACATCCAACTAAAGACTTATTTAATATCTTGTTTTTTCAAAAATAGAAAAAAGATAGAAAACGTTAACAATTATGCTTGGAAAGCATACTGATGGAATAAACTAAGCATTGGACAGGTTAAAAAATGGGGCTTAAAATAAAATGCGAAGAAACAATAGATAATGATGTAATTAAGAACAATGTTCGAATCACCTAGCAATCACGAACGGAGGAAATAAAAAAATGGCAGAAAAACAAACCGCAGGAAGAGATCAATTGGGGGAGTTTGCACCAAAATTTGCAGAATTGAATGACGATGTTTTATTTGGACAAGTATGGTCAAGAAAAGAATTATCTCCTCATCAGCGTAGTATCATCACCCTATCTGCTTTGATCTCAGGAGGGAATTTTGAACAATTGCCAGCTCATCTGAAAATTGGCAAGCAAAATGGCATTACTAGTGAAGAAATAGCAGAAATCATTACCCATTTAGCTTTTTATGTAGGGTGGCCAAAAGCTTGGTCGGCTTTTAGTTTAGCAAAAGAAATCTATCTAGAAGAAAATAGAGAAGATAAGAAAGAGGCGTAAATGATGACAAAACACGAAGAAATACAAAAAGGCGTGATTTTTCCAGCAGGTAAAAAAAACGAAGCATACGCTCAAGTATTTACCGGACAAAGCTATCTGAATATGTTAGTAAACGATCCCGAAGTTTCTGTTGGTGTAGGGAATGTAACTTTTGAACCAGGCTGTCGCAATCACTGGCATGTCCATACAGACGGCTATCAAATCTTGCTTGTGACCGGAGGAGAAGGCTGGTATCAGGAAGAAGGAAAGCCAGCAAGACGATTAATGGCTGGAGATGTCGTCGTAACGCACAAAGGGATCAAACATTGGCATGGTGCGACAAAAGACAGTTGGTTTGAACATTTGGCGATCACTGCTGGTAATTCAGAGTTTTTAGAACCTGTAACAGATGAACTATACAAAGGATTGGAAAATCAATAATATCAAGCTTAGAACAGCTCCTAAAAGTAGATTTTTAATCGAACTTTCAGGAGCTGTTTTAGGTGGATGAAGCTGTTTTGTAAAATAGGTTAATAATAGGGGCGAGGAGAAGCACGCCGGAAAATCTTGATATTGATAATCGGCTGGGCATACATGATTTCCACATCGTCAATCAAACTACCTAGCAGATGATAATCTTCCCAATCATGTCGAGGATTACCTAATAGCTCCTGATAGTAGATTTCCATGCTAGGGTCTCGAGGATGGTTCAGCAAATCAGCAAGTACATCTAGATCTTCTGGCTGAGTTTCTGTTGTGCCCTGTATTTCTATGAAAAGTCCCTCCTCAGCAAATTCTACGCCAATACGTATTTCAGTTATTTCGTGGGAATATAGATAAGTAAGAAGCTCATCGATGATTCTTTTTGATAATTCTTTTTCCAAGTGTCTTTTTTTCCTTTCTGACAGCGGTAAAGTTATCTAGTATCGGTACAAGGATGCCTGCAACGAATCCAGTTGAAAAACCACTGTTATATAAATTGAGTCCTTCGTGCAAAGTGCTGACGTTATGGACAAGAGCAATATGTAACATACCAGCTATTACACCGTAAAAACTGCCGTAAAAACCGCTTATGGGCGCGAGGCCTGTCCCAAACACAGCGGCAACGAGCATGCCGGTGCTGGTGATTTCATGAAATGTCCCAAACAAAGAAGCAAGAAAGATTCCGACTAGTATCGGAAAACTGTTTTTCAAATGACAACCAAAAGCACTGAAACCAACTGCAGATAAAATAGCACCGATGACAGGTCCATTTAACTTACCACCAACCAGCAAAACATAAGAAGAAAGCATTAGACCAACTAGCCCCATGTTGATCAAAGTAGCACCGATACCAGAATTAGCAATGAAATCAGTTGTCAGTTTTCCAGAGGAATCGAAAATCTCTCGAATACCCGAAAGTCGAAAGGAATTATAATAGAAACCAAAACCGACTGTCAGCAAAAAAAAGCCGAAAATGATCCAGACGAGAGGGGAATGGTATTCATTGGAAACCAATGTATTCTCGACAATCGAGTAGCTGAACAATCGCAAAACAGCAGTAAAAGCCATGGCAATCAAGCCTGAGGTAAATCCAATATTATAAAGCGTGAACCCGCGATGGAAAACTAAAGTTTGAGCAGCCAATGGCGGAAGAAGAAGACCAATTGCTATACCGGCCAAATTGCCCAGCAGAACACCTACTAGCAAAGGAAAGCGCATACCGAAAGTAATGTAACTAACGACCGGCGACAATGCGCTGCCGAACAGTCCTATCATAATATACTGAGAAAAAGGTTTATTGACAAATACAGCATACAGGTATACACCTAAAATGATCGAGATCGAATTATAAAGGTTTTTGCCAAAAAAAGAAAAACCGGTAACTGTTAAAATCGAAGCGAATAAGGGGCCATTTAAAATCACCTTTTGCCGGTAAGCCAAAAGCACAGAAAGTAAGGTCAAGATCCCAACGTTTATAAATGCGCTTCCAAAACCACCCAAAGCAAAATAATCTGTCAGAAGATTGCTTGGCGAGGTAAGAATAGTCAGTAGTCCACTCCAATTAGCGGCAGGTGTACCAGAAACTAAGCCAATAAAAAGAAAAAAAGTACCTGTAAAACTAAGATAAAAATATTTTCTTTTCTGTGAAACGATTCTTTTTTGAGGATGAATATAAATAACGTCAGTTTCGTTTTCCATTACACACCTTCTTTTTCGTTTTCTTTAACTATAACTTGAAATGAAAGATTTGGTCAACTATCATTTAGGTTAAAACTAAAAATGTAAGGGAACCCAGTGAATTTAACCAAATTTTTTTAATTTTGCAAAAAAAGTTAAAGAAGACTGAGAAAAAAATTTAAAATATAACGTTTTGAGTAAAATGTTTGCAAAAAATACTAAAAATAGGGTACAATAAAACAACATATACTGCAGTAAAGAAGTGGGGGAGTTTTAATGAGAAGAAAAGTCTATACCAAGGATCAAATTCTAAAAGCTGCTTATGATGTTGTTGCAAAGGAAGGGTTTAAAGGATTTACTGCGAGAAACATTGCGAAAAAGATGGGGATTTCGACTCAGCCAATTTATCTGGAATTCAAAAACATGGAAGATTTGAAAAATACGTTATTGGATTCAATCTTTGAACAACTAAAAGAAGATGTTTTCCCTATTGAGCGCACGGGTGATAAAATCATTGATCTCGGTTTGAACTATATCTACTTTGCAAAGAAACATCATAGTCTTTACATGGCATTGTACATTGATGAACATGGGGACGGAAAGAAAATGCATGATTTTTCTTACAACTATTTCCGTGAAATAGTCAAAGAAGATGAAAGATACAATCAATTATCGGATGATTATATCGATGCCTTGCATACTGGTACATTGGTAGCGGTGACTGGCTTAGCATCATTGATGTCATCAAACATCATGCATCCAACAGAAGAACAAATCATCGCACTGATCAAACGGACAATTGACTCGATTTTAGCATTAGATAATCCTGAAACAATCAGATAGTGTTCTATCATTATGAATTTGACCGGTAAGTCCGTTGGCTGTAAACTGTCAATGGACTTTTTTTGTAAAAAAACGGTTTCTGTTATTTATCTGTTAGAAATAGGCTTGACATTTCGTGGAAAAAGTTTAAAAATAGTACTTACGGAAGGTTGGCAGAGTGGTAATGCACCGGACTCGAAATCCGGCGAGCCGCAGTAATGTGGTGCACGGGTTCAAATCCCGTACCTTCCTTATATATCAACGATTAGACACGATTTCGATCGTGTCTTTTTTGTTGTATGTTTAGCCCAAAATATTTTTTGATTTCCTCTGAGTACGATCTTTCATACATGCTAGGAAATAAATCTCCTTGGACTTTTCTTTTGATATAAAAATACCAGATGTAAGATAAAAGTGTAAAAACGATTTGGTTTAGGGGGAAAGCGATGTGCATCGCGATCACTTATGCAACGAAAGACCATTCTTTTGGAAGGAACTTTGATTATGAGATTTCTTATAATGAAGTAGTTACTATCATTCCAAGAAATCATAATTTCAATTCAACTATGTCGATGAGCGAATGAAGAGCTCTCTTTGGCTGCATATTTTCTTATATAGTCATAATTAGACACGATCTTTCGGTCGTGTCTTTTTGTCTGGAGGCTATTTTTTGAACAGCATCCACTAATATTTTTTTAACACGAAGAGAATAAGATAGCCTCAAAAAAGAAAACATGGTAAATTAGATATCGGGACTTTATTTTCTGTAAAAACAGAAACTTTCATCTTTTGTTTTCACGTGACGAAACTGTAAGAGAGAAAATATTCGTCCGCTATTTATTCTATGTTAAGATGCATATGGATGAAATAAACAGTAATTTTATATTAGGATGTGAAAGTTAAATGTGCGGTATTGTAGGTTTTGTTAACGACAAGGACAACAAAAAAACAATTATTAATACAATGATGGATCGAATCGTTCACCGTGGACCTAATAGTTCAGGGGAATATATCGATAAACACGTTGCTTTAGGATTCAGAAGATTAAGTATTATTGACTTAGAGGGCGGTACTCAGCCTATTTACAATGAAGATCGGACAAAGATCATTATTTTTAATGGCGAAATCTATAATTATCAGCCTTTGAGAGAAGAATTGATTGCAGCTGGTCACGTTTTTCAAACACATGCAGATACAGAAGTCCTTTTGCATGGTTACGAAGAATGGGGAACAGAATTATTGCAAAAAATCCGCGGAATGTTTGCTTTTGCTATTTGGGATAATGAAAAAAATGAGTTATTCGGTGCGAGAGACCATTTTGGGATCAAACCATACTATTATGCAGAAATGAACGGAACATTTATGTTTGGTTCAGAAATCAAAAGTTTTTTGCCTCATCCTGATTTTAATAAAGAATTGAATAAAGAAGCATTGAAACCTTATATGACTTTCCAATATTCTCCATTGAACGGTGAAACCTTCTTCAAAGGTGTCTATCGTTTGCCTGAAGGCCATTATTATACGTATAAAGACGGAAAACTGGACATTCAACAATATTGGGATGCAGATTTTGAAACAAAAGAAACGCATTCCCGACAAGAATGGATCGAAAAAATCGACGAAACTGTTCAAGCTTCTATTGAAGCACACACAATCAGCGATGTAGAAGTTGGTTCTTTCTTATCCAGCGGGGTCGATTCCAGTTATGTAACCTCTGTATTGAAACCAGATCATTCTTTCTCAATCGGGTTTGATGATAAAACCTATAATGAAGCGATTGAAGCCAGAAAACTAACAGAATTATTGGACTTAGACAATACGGCAGCAGTGATCGACGGAGACATGTCTTTTAAAGCATTCCCATTGATTCAGTATCACTTAGATGAACCAGACTCAAATCCTTCTTGCGTGCCGTTGTACTTTTTAGCAAATCTCGCTTCACAAAGTGTACGGGTGGTTCAATCAGGAGAAGGGGCAGATGAACTATTTGCGGGATACCAAACGTATGGATTCCACACGAATTCAAAATTTATCCGTGTGATTGCGCAAGGACTGAAAAAATTGCCAAAAGGGACACGCTATAATCTAGGACGTAAAATCGGAAAAATGAAAAATTTCCATGGACGTATCCATTTATATGAATCACTTGCGCCAGCAAAAGAATATTTTATCGGGCATGCTCGAGTGTTCGAAGAATCAGAAGCATCAGAAGTGTTGACGCCAAAATATCAAACAGCGCCGTCTGTGAATGAGATCATGACTGTTCATTACGAGAAAACAGAAGGAATCAAAGATGAAGTCAATAAGATGCAATACGTCGATCTTCATCAATGGATGCCAAAAGATATTTTGTTGAAGGCAGATAAACTTTCTATGGCTAGTTCTCTAGAAGTCCGAGTACCTTTACTGGATATCGAAGTCATGAAATTGGCTCAACAAATACCAAGTAAGTTCTTGTTGAATCAAAACAACACAAAAGATATTTTCAGACAAGCTGCGAACAAACATCTTCCAGAAGAGTGGTCGAATCGGGTGAAATTAGGATTCCCTGTGCCAATCAAAGCTTGGTTGAAAGAAGAACACGGCTACGAACAAGTCAAAGCATTATTCGAAGCAGATTTTGCAAAAGAATTTTTTGATCAAGAAAAAATCATGAAGTTGCTAGATGACCATCACGAAGGACGTAAAGAAGAACAACGTAAAATCTGGACGATCTTCAGTTTCTTGACATGGTATAAAGTTTACTTTGTCGATGAAACGATTCCGCAAGCAGAAGCAATCGACTATGTGACTGTTTGATAAAAAAGAAACAACAATATGAGAAGAAGCATAGAAACATGTGAGATGATCTCCTTGTCTCTATGCTTCTTTTTAAGCGCTTAGTAACTGATTTCTTTTTCTTTTGTCCCATCTTTTTTATAGATGATCAAAGTTGATTGTTTGTTTTGAGCTACTTGCTTTCCTTTTTCGATTGCTTCTTTTTTTGTATCAAAATGGTTGCTTGCCTTTTTTGCCCCTTTAGATTTCACGATCCATTGTTCTTCCTCATATTCTACGATCACATCTGAATCAAGCAGTTTTCCGGCACGAGGATTCGTATCGTGTTCATCCGTCTTGCTTGGATTTTTTTCTTTTTCGAAGGTTCGTTTTTCTGATTCACTAGCATCTTCATCCCATTTTTTTGCTTGATCAATGGCAATTGGGATCGCACGGCTATCAGGGTACCCTTCATCCAACAGTGCATTTGCGATGTCGATTGCTTTTTTTCTTGTCAGTTTATCTAAGTTTTTCATTGATGCAGGAAAGTCCTTCATGTTCCATGGCATATTAATATCCCCCTTTATTAAAAAACATAATCTATATAAACAAGTGTAAGGGTATTTATACAAAAAGAAAAAGATTTTGTTTGAGAAGTAAAACCGTTGTATTTATCGTCAAGTAGTTTTACTTAACAAAATCGTGAAAAACACTAGCAATCTAGAAAAAATCATGGTAAGATAATCAAGTCTGAGAGTCATCTTAGAGGATTCTTGTAAAAATGGGAGGGAAAAACATGCGCGTAAACATCACTTTAGAGTGTACTTCTTGTAAAGAACGTAACTACCTAACAAGCAAAAACAAACGTAACAATCCTGATCGTTTGGAAAAACAAAAATATTGCCCACGCGAACGCAAAGTTACTTTGCACCGTGAAACAAAATAATGTTTTTAAAGTTCTCAATTCCTTGCTGGTCAAAGAATTGAGACTTTTTTTATCTCAAACCATCTAAAATCATAAGGAGCGGATGATATGTTTATTTCAATGTGGGCACAAGATAGAAATGGTCTGATCGGCAAAAATGGATTGCTACCGTGGCGATTGCCAAATGACATGCGTTTTTTTCGTGAACATACAATGGATCGAATCTTAGTGATGGGAAGAAAGACCTATGAAGGAATGGGCGATCTCTCACTTCCTTATCGCCATATCATCGTGTTGACAACGCAACCGAACTTTCGCACGAAAGAAAATGCAGAAGTGATGCATTCAATCGATGAACTTTTGGCGTATAGTCAAACAATCTCAGAAGATATCTATGTTTCGGGTGGCAGTCGGATTTTTCAAGAACTTCTTCCTTACACCGGTCGAATCTGGCGGACATTGATTGATAGCACGTTTGAAGGAGATACGTATATTGGGGATATCGATTTTTCAGAGTTCACTCTTATAGAGGAATACGAGGGAATAACGGATCAGGAAAATTTATATGCCCATCGTTTTCAAAAATGGGAAAGAGTAAAAAATAGGGTTGTTTCAAAAGAAGAATAATATCTGGTATTCAGTTTTTAATAATAAAAAAGCATCTCACGAATGAACGTGAAGATGCTTTTTTAGTTAAAATCAGTTTAGCTTTTCTTTGATATCATTGACTATTTCCTGACTGGCAATAGGTCCGTTATATAGCCAGCTAGATTCAGGGCCGAATTGCAGTACGTGATCGTCCTTCACTGCTTTGAGATTTTTCCAGCTTGGTTCATTGAACATAGCGGCATCTTTATCACTGTTTACAAGAATGATGTAATCAGCATCTAATTCAGCTAGTTTTTCCGAAGAAACAGCAGACCAGTCAGAAGTGGCTTCTTTGGACACTTCTTCTACTAAATCAGGCACACCAAATTTTAGATCGTCATATACGATTCTACCGCTTGACCGATTTTTGCTGACCATGAAGGCGGAGTTATTGGTCACCCATAACACTGCAGTTGTCTTGTTCTCAATTTTATCTGCTAATTCTTCGCGAGTGCTCTTGACGGATTTTTGATAATTGGAAATGACTTTTTCTGCTTCTTTTTCTTTTGCTAAAGCCTTGCCGACATCTTTTAGTTGTTCTTCCCATGTGACGTCTGTTCCGTTTTTTACGACATAAGTTGGCGCGATTTTACTATATTGCTCGTATTTCCCACCTTCGACAGTAGCGGAAGAAGAAATCAACAGCAAGTCAGGTTCGAAGCTTAATACTTTCTCATAAGGAAGATCATAAGAAATAGTTGGAACATCTTTCAAATCATCTTGCAGATAATCTTGGATAGAACCACTGCCCACTGTCCATTGGACGATAGGTGTTTCTCCTAGGGAAATCAGATAGTCTTCTAAGTAACTGCCGATGATCCGTTTAGGTGCGTTTGGAATGTCGACTTTATGTCCAAGCGTATCTGTGACTGTATGCGTGCTGGTGGATGAAGTCGTCGAATTGGTAGGTGTAGCTGTTTCTTTATCTGAAGAGGGGGAGCAAGCGCTCAATACTCCAGCCAACAGCAATATGCTAGATAATGTGAATACTTTTGTTTTTAAGTTCATTTCTTTCCTCCTGACATAATTGAGAATCTTTCTCATTGGTTATTATTCCTGATATTTCGAATGCTGTCAACCGCTTCATTTAGCTATAGATATGAAAGTAGCGCTTGACGAAATAGTGAAACAGCGTCATAATTGAGAATGATTTTCAGCGAAAGGATGGGTGAAATGACGAGACTAAGGGCAGCTGATATTGCAGCCGGCTACGAAAATAAAAAAATTATTGAAAACATGTCTGTTACGATTCCTGAAGGGAAAATCACGAGCTTGATTGGACCAAACGGAAGTGGAAAATCTACTTTATTGAAAAGCTTTACCCGCATAATACCTGTGAAATCAGGAAAGATCATTGTCAATGATTCTGATATATCTACATACAGTTCAAAAGAACTTGCAAAAAAAATTGCTTTATTAGCACAAACTAGTGAACATCCTATAGGTATGACAGTAGAAGAAGTAGTATCTTACGGACGATATCCCTATCAAAAACTGTTTAGCGGTATGGATGTACAAGATCATGAAGCAATCGAGTGGGCTTTGGATGCAACAGGTTTGTCTGGATATCGCACGCGAGATATCGCAACGTTGTCTGGTGGACAAACCCAGCGTGTCTGGATCGCTATGGCACTTGCTCAGGAAACCGATATCTTGATCTTAGACGAGCCGACGACGTTTTTAGATCCGTCACACCAATTAGAGATCCTACAGTTATTGACTCAAATCAATCAAATAAAACAAACAACGATCTTGATGTCGATCCATGACATTAATCTTGCTTCACGTTTTTCTGATTATTTACTAGGAATGAAAAACGGTGAATTGATCACGGAAGGTACACCTGAAGAAGTGATCACAAAAGAGTGTATGAAAAAAATATTTGAGATTGATGCAACGATCGTCACACTACCAAAAACGAATAAACCAGTTTTTCTGACGTATGATCTGTTGCCAAAAGAGCAGGAGGATCAACTATGAAGGCTAGGAAAAAAAACAAACTCTTGCTTTTGATCTGTTTTGTTCTTTTGATCATTTTTTTTATTGCTCTTTCAAATGGCGCAGCGAGTGTGGGAAAAATATCCTTTTGGCAGGCGTTGGTTGATTTTGATGGATCAAAACAAAGTCATCAAATCATAAGAAACATTCGTTTGCCTCGGGTTGCAGGGGCATTTCTCGTAGGGAGTTGTTTTGCATTGAGCGGTGCATTGATGCAAGGAGTGACAAGAAATCCTTTAGCAGATTCAGGTTTACTAGGAATCAACGCTGGTGCTTCGTTGGCAATGGCTCTTAGTTTTGCTTTTTGGCCCAAAGCTTCTGGCTTTTCTGTGTTTCTGGTGTCATTGGCAGGTTCTTTTGCTGTGACTTTACTCGTATTTGGATTTTTGCAGTTTTCGAAAATGGGCATGAATCCTTTACAGCTGATTTTAGCTGGTGTAGCTATTAGTTCTTTTTTTACTGCAATCAGTCAAGCACTTACCCAATTTTTTAATCTACAGCAGGATCTTGCTTTTTGGTTTGTAGGTGGAGCTGCCAATATCACATGGAAACAATTAACAGTGTTGTTCCCTGTATATGTGCTTGCTGTCTTGGTTTCTTTTTCATTAGGAAAAGCGATATCCTTGATTAGTTTGAGTGAAACCCATGCATTAGCTCTTGGAGGTCATCCTAAACGAACACGGTTGATTGTTTTCTGTCTAGTTGCAGTGTTAGCAGCCATTGCCGTTTCGTTAGTCGGACCTGTTTCATTTATTGGGCTGTTGGTTCCGCCGATTGTTCGCGGAATGGTTGGGACAGACTATCGTTATGTCCTACCTGTCTCTTTTTTAGTTGGAGGCGGACTGGTCATGTTGGCGGATTTTGCAGCAAGGATGATCAATCCACCTTTTGAAACACCTTTTGGATTAGTCATCGCATTGATTGGCGTTCCGTTTTTACTGATACAAGTAAGGAGGGAACAACGGTGAAAAGAATATATTGGACGTTGTATTTCTTGCTTTTTCTACTTATCGTCTTGTCTGTAGGTAGTTTGATGATTGGCACGCCTTTTATTTATCTTGATCAGCTTTTTGACACGTTCATAGGGAAAGGCTCCTCTTCTTTGGCGCTGATTGTTGGAGAGTTTCGTGTTCCTCGATTACTGATCAGTTTATTAGCAGGTGCTTGTCTTGGCGTCTCTGGTTATGTCTTGCAAGGAGTGACGAGAAATGAATTGGCAGATTCTAGCATATTGGGGATCAATGCGGGAGCTGGATTTCTAGTGATGCTTTATTTAGGTTTCTTTTCACAATATTCTCTGCCGTTTCTGTTGCTAGTCGTAGCCTTTATAGGTGGTATTCTCGCTGCTTGCTGTGTCTATCTTGCGGCCTATGATCGAAATGGATTTTTAGGGATGAATCGTATTTTATTGTCTGGTATTGCCGTTAATGCGGGTCTTTCTGCATTAACGTTGTTGTGCACCATCCAATTGTCAAAGGAAAATTATGGATTTGTCAATGCATGGTTGGCGGGATCGATTTGGGGTGCGAGCTGGTCCTATGTTTGGGCGCTTCTTCCATGGGCGATTATCTTGATTCCGCTAGGAGGATTTTATGCGCAGCGGATTGGCTTGCTATCATTTGGTCAAGAACGCGCGCAAGGATTAGGGCTAAATGTGGCTAAAAGTCAAAAAATCCTTTTGTTGTTAGCTGTTGCTTTAGCAAGCGGTAGCGTAGCGGTGACAGGGAGTTTATCCTTTGTAGGACTACTGGCTCCTCATGCTGCGAAGCTAGTCGTACGTAAAGAAAATCACTGGACCTTTATTCTAAGCAGTTTGTTTGGTTCCGTTTTTGTACTTAGTGCAGATATTGTTGCACGAGTGATTCTGCCAAGTGGGGAAATACCGACAGGGATTTTGATTGCCTTTTTTGGTGCGCCATATTTTCTGTATGTATTGTTTATCAGACAAAAACACGTGCTGAGCGGTTGAAGTTCATTAAAAGGCAAGAAGGCCGATCATTGTTAGGTCTTCTTTTTCTTTTATTTATACATTTATTTGAAAGTTCGATTGCTATTTTTCTTTTTTTCCTATACCATTTTATGAGAGAAGAAAGGGTGATTTTTTGGAGCAAATGAAAGAAAAATTACGCCGACAAGGAATCGAAAAGCTGAAAAATCTGGCCAAAAGCGGTAAGAAAAAGGACAAAGAACAGCGAATCTATGAACAGCTATTCGCAAGCGAGTACTGGAAGTCGGCACAAGTGATAGGGACGACTTTGTCAAATGAATTTGAGCTGGATACACAGCGGATTATCCAACGGGCGAAAAAAGAACAAAAGAAGATAGTTGTTCCTAAAACTTTACCAAAACGTCAGATGGCGTTTTATGAAATGGATGAACACACCGTTTTTGAACGTTCGAGTTTTGGCGTTCTCGAGCCACAATCAGAGAAGCTTTATTTGCCGGAAATGATCGACCTCCTCATTGTACCAGGGATTATCTACAATAGAGCCGGTTATCGAATTGGTTTTGGCGGTGGTTATTACGACCGGTATTTAAAAAATTTCCATCGAAAAACATGCAGCCTCGTTTTTCGAGAACAATTGAATGAACAATGGCAACCGGAAAGTTTTGATCAGAAGATCCAACAATTATTTATTGACTAAAATGAAATGGGAGGTTTTCATGAATTATCAACAGCAAATAAAAATGCGTGCATGGTTGAGGCGACCGTTATGGACCTATGCTTTTTTGGGGATACAGACAATAGTCTTCATTATAATGGAGTTGTTTCCGCGTCTTGAAATTCCTTATTATACTGGAATGTATGGTCCTTATCTTGTTCACTTCAATGAATGGTGGCGCTTAGTGACACCAATCTTCATCCATTTTGGAGTGATGCATTTCGTCATGAACTCACTGATATTGTATTTTATGGGGCAACAAATCGAGGCAATATACGGTCACTGGCGTTTTTTCCTGATCTATATGTTCAGCGGGATAATGGGAAATACAGCAAGTTTTGCTTTCAACGAAGCGAATGTTTTGTCTGGTGGTGCAAGCACTTCGATATTCGGATTGTTTGGTGCGTTGTTTATTTTAGGATTTCATTTTAAATATAATACGGCGATCCAACAACTAGTCAGACATTTTCTTTTATTTATTGCGATGACATTTGTTTTTGGTCTTCTTGACACCTCTGTAGATGTTTGGGGACATCTCGGCGGACTGGTGGGCGGTTTAGTATTAGGGAACATTTTAGGGCTACCGAAACAGCAGACAAGCTATTCGATACACCAGAAGATTCTTTCTACACTAGTTTTTGTATTTCTTTTTGTAATATGTATTTTACTGGGTTTAAAAAAATATGGTTTACTTGTATAATATGAAGGAAGTGCTTAAAGATGGAGAGCTTATATGATGTACAGCAGCTGTTCAAAAAATTTGGCATCTTTATCTATGTGGGTGCACGCATCTATGATATTGAATTGATGACTATTGAATTGCGGAATCTGTATGATAGCCGTTTGATCGATCATGATACATACATGACAGCGTGGCGCATATTAAAAAGAGAGCACCGAATTGAAGAAAGCCGAAAGAAAGGAAATTTGTAATGGACAAGAAAATTATTGGGATTGATTTAGGTGGAACAACAGCAAAATTTGCAATTTTAACACCAGAAGGAGAGATTCAACAAAAATGGAGCATCGATACCAATATTTTGGATGATGGCAAACATATCGTTCCTGAAATCATCGAATCAATCAACCATCGATTGAATTTATATAATATGAAAGCCGAAGACTTTATTGGAATCGGTATGGGTACTCCAGGAAGCGTGGACAGTGACGCTGGAACAGTTATTGGTGCATATAACTTGAACTGGACAGAAGTACAATTTGTGAAAAAACTGATTGAAGCAGGGACAGGAATCAAATTCGCTATCGATAATGATGCGAATGTGGCTGCTTTAGGTGAACGATGGAAAGGTGCTGGAGAAAACGATCCAGACGTTGTATTCGTTACTCTAGGAACAGGTGTTGGCGGTGGTATCGTTGCTGGCGGGAATTTGATCCATGGCGTGAGCGGAGCAGGCGGAGAGATCGGCCATATCACTGTGGATCCTGAAGGGTTCGAATGTACTTGCGGTAAACGCGGATGTTTAGAAACTGTATCTAGCGCTACTGGTGTGGTACGTCTAGGACGTTACCTGGCAGAAGAATACGCAGGAGATTCAAAACTGAAAGCAATGTTAGATAACGGTGAAGAAGTAACAAGTAAAGATATCTTTGAAATGGCTCAAGAAGACGATCCGTTTGCATTGATGGTTGTTGATCGCGTATGCTTCTATTTAGGCTTAGCTTGCGCAAACTTGGGGAATACATTGAATCCGTCAAGTATTGTGTTAGGCGGCGGAGTATCGGCGGCAGGAGAATTTTTACGCAGCCGTGTAGAGAAATATTTTAAAGAATTCACTTTCCCGCAAGTAAGAGAATCAACAAAAATCAAATTAGCAGAGCTTGGAAATGAAGCTGGTGTCATTGGCGCTGCCTCATTAGCCTTGAAATTTGCTTAAAAAAACGGAGGCATTACATGGTTTTATGGGTAATTAATATCATTTTGCTATTGATTGTGCTTGCAATCATCTTTTGGGAAGTCTATCTACGAGTAATGGCCAAGCGTTCAGCAACGACTTTGACAGAAGAAGAGTTTCGAGAAGGAATGAGAAAAGCACAAGTAATCGATGTTCGCGAAAAAGATGTGTTTGATGCAGGGCATATCTTAGGTGCAAGAAACATCCCTTACACTGTTTTGAAAGATTCACTAGGATCGATTCGAAAAGACCAACCTGTCTATATCTACGATCAAAAGAAAAGCTTGAGTATCCGTACGGCAAATAAATTACGTAAAGCAGGTTATAAAGAGATTTATTTGCTTAAGGGTGGTTATGACGGCTGGTCTGGAAAAATCAAAAGCAAAAAAGTATAAAGCATATATTTTTATGACAGCTTTGGAAAAACTAGATCAATAATCAGGTATTGACTAAGAAAAAATGAACGACGCGAGGGATAGTTGTGTCGTTCATTTTTTATTTTGTGCTATTATCTACATATAAAATATAAAAGAAAAAAGGCAGAAAGAAGGAAACAACTATGATCAAATTAAAGCGTGTTTACCTTGATGCTGAAGAAGAGGATGGCTTTCGGATACTCGTGGATAGGCTCTGGCCACGAGGGATTTCAAAAGAAAAAGCACACTTAGATCTATGGTTGAAAGAAATTGCGCCTAGTAATGAAGCACGCAAAGCTTTTGACCACGTACCAGAACGTTTTGCTTTATTTGCAAAGAAATATCAGCAAGAATTGTCTTTTGAAGAAGAAAAGACGCGAGCTGTTTCCGAACTCATCCAACTTATGAAAGAACATCCAGTCATTACTTTCGTTTATGGTGCAAAAAACGAGCACCAGAACCATGCCGTTGTGTTAAAAGAATTTATCGAAAAGGAGGTGTACAAATGAAAATAGGGATCATTGGTGCCGGACCTAGAGGATTAAGTGTAGCAGAAAGGATTCTGTATAATAATCAGGGCAGACATTCTCTTGAACTTATTCTTTTTGATCCAGAAGGTCCAGGCGGTCGAGTTTGGCGGTTGAATCAGCCGCCAGAATTATTAATGAACTCTGTTTCTCAACAAGTGACGCTTTTTACAGACGAGACGTTGTCCAGTGGGGGAACGGTAATGCCGGGACCTAATTTGTTTCAATGGAGTAAAGGACCTGCTACAGATTATATCGAACAGACGGTAACCAAAAATAAGCAACTATTTATAGAAGAAATTAACCGTCTAGAAAAAGATCAGCAATCTACTCGTTGCCTATACGGGCTTTATCAACGCTGGTTTTTCTCAAAGTTGCAAGAAGAATTTCCAGCTTCTACTCAGCTTGTCTATTCTTTAGTGAAAAAGGTCAGCAAAGAAAAAGACGGTTTCCTATTACAGACAGATCACCAAAGCTATCCTGTCGATCAGCTCATTTTAGCGAGTGGTCATTGGGAAAATGATCAGACAGAGGAGGAAAGAGCCTGGGTAGACTATGCAAAGAAAAATGATTTACTGTATCAGCTTCCTTCTAATCCTGCAGATGTCGATCTTTCAAAGATACCGCCAAAAGAAAATGTCTTTCTAAGAGGGCTTGGTTTAAGCTTTTTCGATTATGTCGGATTGTTTACGGTATCAAGAGGAGGGCACTTCGAAAACAAAAAGGGAAAACTGGTCTATCATCCATCTGGCAAGGAACCGATTGTATACAGCGGGTCAAGAAGAGGTCTGCCTTACTATCCTCGAGGGAGAAATCAAAAGCAAGGCGGAGCAATGGCATGGCCACGGCTACTTACAAAAGAGAACCTTGAGCAATGGCATCGATCGGGACTTTTGACTGGCGAAACATTTTTTGACTATCTGAAAAAAGACGCTGAGTTGTTTTATTACAAGAAAATCATCGAAGAACATCACTTGCCGATTTCAAGGAAAACTTTTGAGCATGATTTTCTTTCCCTCTCTTCAGAAGAGTGTCTTGGAAAGTATCCAGCATTACTTCCTTACAAATGGTCTTGGTCGTGGCTAGAAACTCCTCTTACCTATCAGGATGAGTCCTTTGCAGAAGCTAGCCGAGCATTTATTGAAGGGCAGATAAAAGAAGCGGAAAAAGGCAATTGCACAGGGGCATTGACTTCGACATTTGATGCATTGAAAGACTGGCGTGATCCAATCCGGCAGGCTATTGAATGGCACGTTTTTTCTGCTAAGGAATACAAAGAAATACTGTGGGGGTGGTTTACTCATCTAAACAGCTTTTTAACGATTGGTCCGCCAGTTATTCGGACGAAAGAGTTAGCAGCACTGATAGATGCAGGTATTTTTCATTTGATCGAACCGCCACTTGATATTCAGCAAAAGCAAAACCGTTATGTTATTTCTCTACAAGATAAAGAAATCAGCAGTCTCTATTTGATCGAAGCTCGTTTGCCACAAACAAGCTTTTCTCATTCAAGTAATCCTGTCATAAAAAATTTGAAGGAAAATAAACTTGTTCGCCCTTTTTCGTTTTCAGATAATACAGGAAGTTATCATTCAGAAGCTATAGATGTTGAGCGAGGTACGAATCGCGTGATTGATGCTTCCGGGAAAATCCAGTCTGGCTTTTATTGCTATGGAATACCAGTTGAAGGTGTGGATTGGTTAACTGCAGCAGCAGCTAGACCTTATACAGATCCATGGAATTTGAGACAAGCAGATAAAATAGCACAACTTATATTGACTGACAAATAAAAATACGCATGATGACTTATCTGTTCTTTCACAAGTCTTCATGCGTATTTTTTAAATAATTATTAACGAGAAACGCGTTTGCGCATTGCTTTTTTACGATTTTCTTCGATCATTGCTTCTTTTTCGTCAATCGGATCGATCACTGTTTTTTTCACAGAAGCGACCAAACCAGCAACGGCAGCGGCTGTTGCCAAGCTACCTACTAATATTCCAGATACAAATTTTTTCATTGAATCCACCTCATTTATTATTTGTTATATCTATTATGGAACAAAAGAGAAAAAAAGGCTAGTTTTACGTTTGTTTGTAAACCTTTGCAAAAAATCCTTGAAAATGTTTACTAAATGTTTTATTATAAATTTACCAGATAAATTTACGAAATTTTACTTTCTTCTTTTCTACCATAAAGTAGACTTCGTTTTTTAAATTATATAGAATCAACAAACACAATTTCACTAATCAAAGGAGTGTTTTTTATGACAATTTTAGTACTAGGCGGAGCCGGCTATATCGGTTCGCACGCTGTAGACCAGCTAGTTCAAAAGGGGTATCAAGTCGCTGTGGTAGATAATTTACTCACAGGTCACAAACAAGCAGTACATCCAGATGCTCATTTTTATGAAGGAGATATTCGGGATAAAGAATTTCTACGTTCCGTATTTGAAAAGGAACCGATTGAAGGAGTAATCCATTTTGCTGCAAGCTCTTTAGTAGGAGAATCTGTCGAAAAACCATTGATGTATTTCAACAACAACGTATACGGTATGCAAATCTTACTTGAAGTCATGCACGAGTTCAACGTCAATAAAATCGTATTCTCTTCTACTGCAGCAACTTATGGAGAGCCGAAAGAGTCTCCAATCACGGAAAATACACCAACTAATCCTAAAAATCCGTATGGTGAAAGCAAATTGATGATGGAAAAAATGATGAAGTGGTGTGATCAAGCGTATGGCATGCGCTATGTCGCTTTGCGCTACTTCAATGTAGCCGGAGCAAAAGCAGATGCATCTATCGGAGAAGATCATACACCAGAAACGCATCTTGTCCCAATCATTTTACAAGTAGCTCTTGGTCAAAGAAAAGCATTGGCTGTTTATGGAGACGATTACGATACACCAGACGGAACATGTATTAGAGATTATGTTCAAGTAGAAGACTTGATTGCCGCACATATTTTAGCTTTGGAATACTTGAAAGAAGGAAACGAAAGCAACTTCTTCAATTTAGGCAGTAATAAAGGGTATTCGGTCAAGGAAATGTTAGAAGCAGCGAGAGAAGTGACAGGGAAAGAAATCCCGGCAGAAATAGCACCAAGAAGAGCTGGAGATCCTAGCCGATTAGTCGCTTCAAGTGAAAAAGCGAGAGAGATTCTGGGCTGGAAACCTGAATACACAGATATCAAAGAAATTATCAAAACAGCATGGGATTGGCATGTCAGCCATCCAAATGGTTATGAAGAATAGGGGAATGAGATATGTCAATCAGTCAAACGATTTGTGATTTTGCCACACTTGCGATCGAAGCTGGCGGATGGATGGAAATGGACCGCTTATATTTACAGAATCGTCTTTTAGGGATGGTAGGAGAAGACGCTCTAGAAAGCGTCGAAGTAAGACCAGTTAAGGAAGAATCAGTAGACTTATTGGATCAGCTTGTCGCTAAGGCAAGAGAAAATGGTGTTCTTTCAGAATTACCAGCAGAACAAGAGATTTTTGAAGCACAATTGATGGATTTTCTTACACCGCCGCCTTCCGTTGTCAATGCATTCTTTGCACAGCATTATTCGAAAAGTCCAGAGGAAGCAACTGATTATTTCTTTGATTTAAGTAAGAAAAATGATTACATCAAAACAAGAGCCATCGCTAAAAATATCAAATTTCCAGCAGAGTCAGCATATGGTGAATTGGAAATCACGATCAATTTATCTAAACCAGAAAAAGATCCAAAACAAATTGCGGCAGAACGCGAGGCAGCCAAAGTAGATTATCCTACATGCATGTTGTGTATGGAAAATGAAGGATATAGAGGACGCTTGAATTATCCAGCCCGCACCAATCATCGAATCATTCGAATGAATCTAGATGGTGAAAGCTGGGGATTCCAATATTCTCCTTATGCTTATTACAATGAGCATTCGATCATTTTATCAGAGCAGCACCGTCCAATGAAAATTTCAAAGGAAACATTTGTTAGACTGCTTCGGATTACTGAAGTCTTGCCTCATTACTTTGTTGGTTCAAATGCTGACTTGCCGATTGTTGGAGGATCGATTCTTTCTCATGATCATTATCAGGCAGGACGTCATGAATTTCCTATGGCAAAAGCACCGATAGAAAAACTCATCAAATTAGCAGATTATCCGCAAGTCATCGCAGGAGTTGTGAAATGGCCGATGTCTGTGATCCGTTTGCAATCAACAGATAAAGAGTTGCTGATTGAAGCAGCTAATTCAGTGTTGGAAAAGTGGAAAGGATATTCGGATGAAACTGTAGAAATCCGGGCTTTTTCAGCAGATGGTACACCACACCACACGATTACGCCAATTGCACGAAGAAGGGACAATTACTTTGAGCTGGATCTTGTCCTTCGAGACAATAATGTTTCAGATGAGCATCCTGATGGTATTTTTCATCCGCATAAAGATGTCCAACATATCAAGAAAGAGAACATTGGATTGATCGAAGTAATGGGACTTGCTGTTTTACCACCTCGTTTGAAACCGGAACTAGCAGAAGTAGAGCGGTTCTTATTGGGAGAAGAAAACCAGATGGCTGAATATCATCGTCCATGGGCAGAACAGTTGAAAAAAGAGCATCCTGATTTGACGAAAGACGCGGTCACTGATGTTGTACAAAAAGCTGTAGGCCAGGTTTTTGCTCGTGTCTTGGAAGATGCTGGGGTGTTCAAGCGAGATGAAAAAGGACAAGCAGCGTTTGAGCGGTTTACTGCGATTTTATAAACGGAAAAAAGGAGGAGAGACAAATGGCAACAATTAAAGACATTGCTCAGTTGGCAGGAGTTTCTCCTGCTACTGTTTCAAGAGTGCTCAACTACGATCCTGAACTTTCCGTCGGCTTAGCCACAAAGCAAAAAATTTTTGAAGCAGCGGAACGCTTGAATTATACGAAGCACCGCAAAAATGCAGCAAATGCTAAGCAAACCCTTCGTCTGATCCAATGGTACGATGATACAGAAGAACTTGAAGATCTTTATTATTTGTCTATTCGTTTAGGAATCGAAAAAAAGGCAGAAGAAGCAAACGTTACTTTGTTGAAAGAAACGTGGGATTCCATTAGTGAGCTTCCAGCAGATGGAACGATCGCATTAGGGAAATTCGATGAAGCTCAGCTGTTGGATTTGAAACAATCCCAACAAGCCTTGCTTCTGGTAGATTCTGATGGCACTTCTCAAGGAATCGATTCTATAGTTGTCGATTTTAAGTCGAGTGTTCAAAAAGTCATTGAGCACTTTGTTTCCCAGAATGCACAACATATCGCGATGCTTGCTGGAACAGAATATACAAAGAAAAACCATCAGCGACTAAGGGACCCTAGAATCATGGCATTCCAACAAGTTTTAGCAGAAAAAGGCTACGACGAAGGTTCAATTATCGAAGCAAATTTTTCTGTCGATTCAGGCTATCAAGCGGTTAAAAAATATTTAAAAACAAACGAGCAGATTCCTGACGCACTTTTTGCGGCTAATGATGCCTTAGCGATTGGCGCGCTGAAAGCGATTCAAGAAACAGGTTTAGCGGTGCCAGAAGATATTTCCGTGATGGGTTTCAACGATGTCAGTGTAGCGAAATATGTGACACCCTCTCTTTCTACTGTGAAAGTTTATACGGAATGGATGGGAGAGCTAGCAGTGGAGACGATCCTTCAACTAAGTAATTCCAAAGCACCAGTTTCAAGAAAAATCATTGTGGAAACAGAGTTGATTGTTCGAGAGTCGACGAAATAAAAAAAGAAAAAGTTGTGGTAAAGTGTCGTGATACCGCAACTTTTTTTGTGTATGTAAGGAAGAAACTAGATTTGCCGGTCAGCAGATAATCATGTATCATTGTACTAGTTTTGCCTTTGATATTTTCATCATTGGAATAAAAAAGTATGCTACAATGGAAGGCGAGAATGTTATAGCAGAAAGGATCAAATATATGATTACATTAGGAATAGATACTGCAAATCAAACTTTGGCGATCGGTGTGGTGGAAGATAAACAAATTCTTGGGCAAATACAGACAAATATCAAACGCAACCACAGTGTGACGCTGATGCCTGCCATTGACCAATTGTTTGCAGATCTTCAAATGAGTCCCCAAGACATTGACCAAATCGCGGTTTCTGATGGTCCTGGTTCTTATACAGGACTTCGTATAGGTGTAACGACAGCAAAAACGATTGCTTATACACTAGATAAAGATCTAATAGGAGTATCTAGCCTGAAAGCCATCGCGGCTAATTGTGTCGGGGTGAATAAAATGATTGTGCCCATGTTTGATGCTCGAAGAAAAAATGTCTATGCTGGGGCATACCGCTGGAAAGAAAATAGATTAGAAACTGTACTTGAAGATGTACATATTGCTGCTTCTGATTTGTTTGCACAACTACAAGAGCTGAATGAAGCTATTTATTTCGTTGGGAGTGATTGTCATAAATTCATCTCTGAAATAAAAGAAATGCTACCTGATGCGATGATTAATACAGTTCCAGCATGGGATATCCCAAGTGGTGTGACTGTGGCTCAATTAGGTGCGTTGGATGAACCAGTTGCAGATAAACAAGCTTTTCTCCCTCGTTATTTAAAACGAGTAGAAGCTGAAGAGAAATGGTTAGAGACGCACACACCTGGAGACGAAAGCTATGTTGAAAAAATTTAAAGCATATGCTAGAAGCCTTTTTCAAGATAAAATGATCTATGCAGAAAAAACAATCGAACAAATCGATCGTCGCTATATACTAAGAGAATTGACTACAGAAGATATCAAAGAGCTGTTGGATGTCGAACGAGAAGTCTATAATGGCGAATTGCCATGGACCAAAAGTGCCTTTATGTCAGAATTGAAGTCACCACTTCCTCATCTATATTTAGGGATCTTTGATAATGGAAGAATGATCGGGTTTGTCGGTTCAAGGGCGTTCGGTTTAGATTGTCATATCACGAATATTGCTGTTCGACCGGCATATCAGCGTAAACGAATCGGTTCGCTGCTTATTGACGAAATCGAGAACTTTGCTATAATGAATCGCTGTGAGACGATGTCATTGGAAGTACGCATGAGTAATCAGGATGCGCAAAGACTTTATCGGAAATTAGGGTTTCAAGCAACGACGATCAAAAAAAGATATTACACTGAAACAAAAGAAGATGCGTTAGATATGATAAAAATTTTAGAAAATGAGTGAGATTAGTTGATTTGCAGAAAAAAAGATTTTGATGAAGCATATTTGGCAGAATGCGTATGGGCAATTAGCGAAAATGCTTATCCATATGGCTCACCTTGGACGAAGATGCAGTTTTTGACAGATATCCAACAGCCCCACACAGATTATCTTCTTTTAGTTGAAGATAATCAGATCTGTGGTTTTGTCGGGTATTCGAAAGTAATGGATGAAGTCGAAATCACGAATATCGCTGTTGCAGTTTCAGAACAAGGAAAAGGCTATGCACGGCATTTGCTACATCTGCTGATTGCGGAACAAATAAAAGATTCGCTGCATGTTTTTTTAGAAGTACGTCTGTCTAATGAAGCAGCAAGAAAACTTTATGAATCAGAAAAGTTCCGTATATTAGGTAAACGGAAATCATATTATCGCAATCCGACAGAAGATGCGATCATTATGAGCAGAAAGTTAAAAACGGAGACGATGAAATGAATGAAGAATTGATTCTGGCAATTGAATCAAGTTGTGATGAAACGAGTGTAGCGGTCGTTAGAAATGGAACAGAGATCTTATCTAACATCGTTGCTTCCCAAATAAACAGTCATAAACGTTTTGGCGGAGTGGTGCCTGAAGTAGCTAGCCGCCATCATGTAGAACAAATAACCTTATGCTTGGAAGATGCACTGGTAGAAGCTGGTGTATCGGCAGAAGATTTATCGGCAGTCGCTGTCACTTATGGGCCTGGACTCGTCGGCTCTTTGTTGATTGGTATTTCTGCTGCTAAGGCTTTTGCTTGGGCACACCAATTGCCGCTGATTCCTGTGAACCATATGGCAGGTCATATTTATGCCGCACGTCTGGTCAAACCATTCCAGTTTCCATTGATGGCACTTCTTGTTAGCGGAGGACATACAGAATTAGTCTATATGCAAGAAGATGGATCATATGAAATCATTGGGGAGACAAGAGACGATGCAGCAGGAGAAGCTTATGACAAAGTTGGAAGAGTCTTAGGTCTTTCTTATCCAAGCGGAAAAGAAATCGATCAGCTAGCTCATCAAGGAAAAGATAATTATCATTTTCCACGAGCGATGATCCATGAAGATAATTATGATTTCAGTTTCAGTGGATTAAAAAGTGCATTTATCAATTTGGTGCATAATGCACAACAGCGTGGAGAAGATCTAGACAAAAATGATTTAGCAGCTAGCTTTCAAGCAAGTGTGATCGATGTATTGATTACTAAAACACTTCGAGCTTGTCAAAATTATCCAGTCAAGCAACTGGTTGTAGCTGGAGGTGTGGCGGCCAATCAAGGGTTGCGTGAAGGATTGCAAGCTGCTCTGTCAGCTAAACTCCCTGAAGTAGAATTAGTGATTCCGCCTCTGAGACTTTGTGGAGATAATGCTGCAATGATTGGAGCAGCAGCACATGTGGAAATGCAAAAAAGAAATTTTGCCAGCTATCAGTTGAATGCTGATCCAAGCTTGGTTTTATCTGAATAAATGAAAGAGAGTGTGAAAAAGCTGCCCTGCATCAAGTTATAAGAACAGCAAAGAAAAAAACAGCTTCACATGTTTTTGATTTGGTTGAACTTATTACCGTAGATGCAAGCTTTTGAACACTATTTATTGTAATAAGGGTTGTGACAGATTTTTGTCACAAGCCTATTTTTGGCCTATTTTTAATTGGTTGTGTTATTTAAAATTACGAGACAGCTTGTTTTAAAAACATTTTATGCTGATATCTGTAATAAAAAATAGTTATTATATAAATTGTGTTCGTTTTTTTCTGTGCTATGATTAATTCAATAAATCATAGGATTTATTCGTGTACATAGAAAGTCTGAATACAAAATGAAAAAAGAAAGTAGAGAGAATATGAAGAAAAAGAAAATAGCTGCCTCTCCGGTTCCTTTAGTTGCACTAGCTGATCAATCGATTACTGCCGAGAAATATCGAACGATCCGGTCCAATATCCAGTTTGCAGCGATTGATCGGGAATTGAATACATTGGTCATCACTTCTTCCGGCCCAGATGAAGGGAAATCTATTACTGCCGCTAATCTAGCAGTAGTTTTTGCAAATAGTGGAAAACAGGTCTTACTTGTAGATGCCGATTTGAGGAAACCAACTGTAGCATTGTCTTTTCAATTGCCGCATAATGAAGGATTGAGTAATTTACTTAGTGAGCGTGAACGGATAGCGGACGATTACATAACTGAAACACATATAGAAAATCTTTGGATCTTGCCCAGTGGTCCAAAGCCGCCCAACCCTTCGGAAGTTTTAGGGACGAAAAGAATGGAAGAGATAATAGAAGAACTGATACTTGACTTTGATCTGGTCATCTTTGATATGCCTCCGGTAGCGACTGTAACGGATGCTCAAATCCTTGCAGCAAAAACGGATGGAACGCTACTTGTTGTCAGAGAAAGAAAGACAAAGAAACAAGAGTTGTTAAAAGCGAAAGAACTGTTGCAGATTGCAAAAGCAAATATATTAGGTGTAGTTTACAATGGAACAAAAAAAGAGAGTGATCTCACTTATTATTACCAATCATTTGAATAGACGAAACAAAAAGAAACAGCGCCCCCGATAAATATCAGGATCGCTGTTTCTTTTTGTCGCGTTATTCTCTCAAAGCTGGAGTAGTAGCGGTCTTACAGAAAGTAAAATGCTTTTTGTGATAATCTAACAGTCCTGAATCACGTAGTTGTTTGATTACTTGTCCAGCAGTTTCACGTGTCGTACCGCTATTCACTGCTAATTCTTTTAAGGTAATTGGATAAGGAATGGTGATATGGCCGTCTTCTGTTGGTACGCCAAGTTCTTCTTTCAAAATGAATAGATTTTGTTTCACTCGATCAAAAGCACTGGAGGTTAATCCAATTTGGATACGTAACTCATGTATTTCGACTACTTTAGAAATTTTTTGGATCATATAGATCAGTTGTTCAGGATTTTTTCGTGCTAATTTTTCATAGTAGGAAACAGGAAGATAGAAAGTTTCGATATCAGTCATCGCTTGAGCTGTATAAGTGTAGGTCTCTTCTCCAAACATTCCTGACATAGGAAAAAGGTTATTGGTAGTCACGTAATCATAATAATAATAGGTGGCACTTTCATCGTAACGTTCTAAACGAACAAGTCCTTTGGTCAAGATATATAACCGTTGTCTAGGATCTCCATCATCAAAAAGGATTTGTCCTTTCTTATAGGAACGAAGAACAGTATGTTCCTTGATCTGTTGGAACTCTTCATCCGAGAAATGTTCAAAATCAGGTTGATATCTGAGTTTTGAAAAGTGAAAATCGATTTTATTAACACGCATTAAAAAGTCCTCTCCTTATTGTTCACTATAGTTATTGTTACTTTTTTTAAAGAATTTGTAAAGTTTTAACACATCTGGATTAAACATAAGTTTTAATACTTTACAAATAAAATTTGTTATTATGTAAAAAATATACATCTACATTGAATAATTTATTTTGAAGATAAGTATTTGTGTATAAAAAACAATAATAATACATATAGCAAACGCTAACAATATTAGTATAGTTTATTTTTTTGATTTATTCAAAAAAATTTTTTAGATGAATAAATATTTTTTTGGAAGTGTATACAGAATAAAAAATGAATAAATTACGCTTAAAATTAGAAAAACGTTTAATTATTTAATTATCGAATATTAATGTGAGGGATGTCTCATTTTGAATGAGACAAAATTATGAAAGTGATTACAAAAGGAGGCTATCCTATACATGTAATCAAAAAGAAGGAGGCAACACAACATGGATAAACCTATTCACGTTTTCTCTGAAATAGGGAAATTAAAGACAGTTTTACTGAAACGGCCTGGACAAGAAGTGGAAAATTTGACACCAGATATTATGGATCGTCTGTTGTTCGATGATATTCCATATCTTCCGATTGCTCAAGAAGAGCATGACAACTTTGCAAAGACCTTGCAAAACGAAGGCGTCGAAACTCTTTACTTGGAAAAATTAGCAGCAGAAGCGATTGACGCAGGCAACGTCAAAGAACAATTCTTGAATAAAATGTTGGATGAATCTCATATCGCATCGAATGCAGTAAGAGATGGTCTTCATGAGTTCCTTCTATCAATGGAAACACAAGAAATGGTAGATAAAATCATGGCTGGGGTTCGTACAAAAGATATCGAAGTACGTTCTAGCAGCCTATATGATCTTTCAGCAGACGACGACTATCCATTTTACATGGACCCAATGCCAAACTTGTACTTTACACGCGACCCTTCCGCATCAATGGGAAATGGAATGACCGTCAATAAGATGACTTTTGAAGCACGTCGTCGTGAATCGATGTTTACAGAATATATTTTGAAACATCATCCAAGATTTGCCAATAAAGGGATCGAAGTATGGTTGGATCGTGAAAATCCTGATCATATTGAAGGTGGAGATGAATTAATCTTAAGCGACAAAGTAGTAGCAGTTGGGATTTCTCAACGAACAAATGCAAAAGCTTTAGAAAAACTAGCACGCCATCTATTCGCAAAAAATTCAGGATTTGAAAAAGTATTAGCAATCAAAATCCCGAACAACCGTGCAATGATGCATTTGGACACCGTATTCACAATGGTAGACCATGACAAATTCACTATCCATCCAGCAATCCAAAGTAAAGACGGTAAGATGGATGTCTTTACGATCGAACCAGATGGTGATGATATCAAGATCACTCATTCAGATAACTTACACGAAACGATGAAAGCTGCTCTTGGATTAGATGATCTTGTATTGATTCCAACTGGTAATGGGGATGAGATCGTTGCCCCTAGAGAACAATGGAATGACGGATCCAATACATTGGCAATCGCTCCAGGTGTCGTAGTCACTTACAATCGGAATTACGTATCGAACGAATTGCTTCGTAGCTATGGTATCAAAGTGTTGGAAATCAATTCAAGTGAATTGTCACGAGGTCGTGGCGGTCCACGTTGCATGAGTCAACCACTTGTCCGTGAAGACTTGAAGTAGTTTATAACCTGACGACAGTCTTACTGTCAGCTGTCGTCAGGATTTCCTCTTTAATCTTAAATAAAAACAATCTAAAGGAGAATGTTTAATATGAAAGAATCAGTATTCCAAGGAAGAAGTTTATTAGCAGAAAAAGATTTTACAAAAGAAGAGTTACAATATTTGATCGATTTTTCAGAACACTTGAAAGACTTGAAAAAGCGTGGGATCCCACATCACTATCTAGAAGGAAAAAATATCGCACTTTTATTTGAAAAAACATCTACACGTACTCGTTCTGCATTTACCACTGCAGCAATCGATCTAGGTGCACATCCTGAATACCTAGGTGCGAATGACATCCAATTAGGTAAAAAAGAATCAACAGAAGATACAGCTAAAGTGTTAGGTCGTATGTTTGACGGAATCGAATTCCGTGGATTCAGTCAAAAAATGGTAGAGGAACTAGCAGAATTCTCTGGTGTTCCAGTTTGGAATGGATTGACTGACGAATGGCATCCAACGCAAATGATCGCTGACTTTTTAACTATCCAAGAAAACTTTGGAACTGTAGAAGGCATCACTGTTGCATACTGTGGGGATGGTCGAAACAATATGGCTAACTCTTTATTAGTAACAGGTGCAATTTTGGGAGCAAACATGCGTATCGTTGCACCAAAAGAATTACAACCTGAAGAAGAAATCGTCAAAATGGCAGAAGGTTTTGCTGAAAAATCAGGGGCACAATTGATGATTACCGACGATGTTGATAAAGGTGTAGACGGAGCAGACGTTCTTTATTCTGATGTATGGGTATCAATGGGTGAAGAAGATAAATTTGAAGAACGGATCAAATTGTTGAAACCTTACCAAATCAATATGGAAATGGTAGAAAAAACACACAATACAGATCGTTTGATCTTCTTGCACTGCTTACCAGCTTTCCATGATACAAACACTGTTTACGGTGAACAAATGAAAGAACGCTTTGGCATCACTGAAATGGAAGTAACAGACGAAGTCTTCCGCAGCAAATATGCTCGTCAATTTGACCAAGCAGAAAATCGTATGCATTCAATCAAAGCAATCATGGCGGCAACATTAGGTAACTTGTTTATCCCTCGCGTTTAAGCATAACCACATTCATCTCACGAAAAAACGAGTCAGCATTGAGGGAAAATCACAAGACGCTGGCTCGTTTTGTTATCTAGAAAATTCAGAAGAACTGAAGAAAGGACGAATGAAATGGCCAAACGAAAAGTAGTTGTCGCTTTAGGAGGCAATGCCATCTTGTCTACGGATGCAAGTGCAAAAGCCCAACAAGAAGCGTTAATGGAAACAGCAAAGTATTTAGTGAAATTTATCGAGCAAGGAGATGAACTAATCATCTCTCACGGAAATGGTCCGCAAGTCGGCAACCTATTGATTCAGCAGCAAGCTGCTGATTCTGAGAAAACACCAGCAATGCCTTTAGATACATGTGTCGCAATGACAGAAGGGTCAATCGGCTACTGGCTCCAAAACGCGATGGGTGAAGTACTGAAGGAAAAAGGAATCGATAAAGATGTAGTTTCTTTAGTCACTCAAGTCATTGTGGATGAAAACGATCCTTCCTTCAAAAATCCAAGTAAACCAGTCGGCCCATTCTACACGGAAGAAGAAGCGAAAGAACAAATGAATGCTGATTCTACTGTGACATTCAAAGAAGACGCTGGACGTGGATGGAGAAAAGTAGTCGCTTCCCCTAAACCAATCTCGATCAAAGAAGCACGTGTCATCGAAACGCTAGTCGAACAAGGAGTTATCACGGTGTCTGTCGGCGGTGGCGGGATTCCTGTTGTAGAAACAGCTACTGGATTAGAAGGGCGAGAAGCCGTGATCGATAAAGATTTTGCTTCAGAAAAATTAGCCGAAATCATCGATGCGGATTTGCTGATCGTTTTGACAGGTGTAGACAATGTGTATGTCAATTACCAAAAACCGGATCAAAAGAAACTAGAAACTGTTACTGTTTCAGAAATGAAACAATACATTGATGAAAAACAGTTCGCTCCAGGAAGCATGCTTCCGAAAGTAGAAGCAGCTATTGCATTTGTTGAAGCAAAACCGAACGCTAAGGCAATCATCACTTCTTTAGAAAATATCGAAAATCTTTTAGCTTCTGAAGAAGGAACGATTATCGTAGCTGATTAATTTGTTAAGTCTTTCGTATTTACGAAATGATTTATAACTATCCAGGTGGTATTTCTTCTCCTTTAGGCCATCTGGATTGTTTTTTTTATTAGAAACGACTAGCCTTTCGTTTTTTTTTCTGATATAATTCAAGAAAGTTTAATAAGATTAAGATTTGTTGAACAAGAGAGTACTTGTATCATTCTTAGCTAGCGAATTCGGAAGTGGTGGAAGCCGAATGAAGGAGATACAACGAAGCGCACTTGGAGAATTCTGTTTTAAACAGACGGTCGTCTACCGATATCAGATGGAGCTGGTCCTTTTTTAGGACAATTGGAGTGGTACCGCGGGAAATCTCGTCTCTAATGATGGCATACTAAGTATGTCGTCATTAGAGATTTTTTTTGTTGAACAAATAAGAGAGTATTTTAGGAGGAATAAAGATGAATAATAAAGATCTTGTCGCAAAAGCTGTCTATGACGTTGTCAAAGACGATTTGACACTTGAACAAGTCGAACAATTACTAGAAAATCCAAAATCAGCCGAACACGGGGATGTGGCATTTCCAGCCTTTTCATTAGCAAAAGTTTACCGAAAAGCGCCACAGCAAATCGCTGCAGATTTAGCAGAAAAAATCGACTCTGCCAACTTTGAAAAAATCGAAGTGGTTGGACCTTACTTGAACTTTTTCATGAATAAAGAACTTATCAGCAAAAAAGTTTTGCAAACAGTAGTGAAAGAAAAAGAACATTATGGGGATAGCAATATTGGGAATCAAGGGACCGTACCGATCGATATGTCTTCTCCAAATATTGCAAAACCAATCTCAATGGGACATTTACGTTCGACAGTTATCGGTAATTCGATTGGCTTCATTATGGAAAAAATCGGATACCAGCCAATCCGCATCAATCATTTAGGTGACTGGGGCACGCAATTCGGAAAACTGATTGTTGCTTACAAAAAATGGGGTTCAGAAGAAGCGGTCAAAGCAGAGCCAATCAATGAACTGCTTCGTTTGTATGTCCAATTCCATGAAGTAGCTGAAACAGAACCAGAATTAAATGAAGAAGCTCGTGCTTGGTTCAAACGTCTAGAAGAAGGCGATGAAGAAGCTATCCAATTGTGGCAATGGTTCCGTGATGAATCGATGAAAGAATTCAACAAAATCTATGATCTACTAGAAGTACAGTTTGATTCATTGAACGGTGAAGCTTTCTATAATGACAAAATGGATGAAATCGTCGAACTTTTAGAAGAAAAACATTTGCTGAACGAAGATAAAGGTGCGGAGATCGTTGACCTTTCTGCTTACGACTTGAATCCAGCATTAATCAAGAAATCAGATGGCGCGACACTATACATCACACGTGACTTAGCTGCCGCATTGTATCGTAAACGTACCTATGACTTCAAGCAATCTCTATATGTAGTAGGGAATGAACAAAGTTATCATTTCAAACAATTGAAAGCTGTCTTGAAAGAAATGGGCTTTGACTGGTCTGACGATATGCACCATATCCCATTTGGTTTGATCACACAAGGTGGTAAAAAATTATCAACTCGTAAAGGAAAAATCGTCTTACTAGAAGAAGTATTGAATGAAGCAATCCAATCTGCTAAAGAACAGATCAGCGAGAAAAACCCTGATTTAGAAAACAAAGATGTTGTAGCTAAACAAGTAGGGGTTGGAGCAGTCATCTTCCATGATTTGAAAAACGATCGTCTCAATACATTTGACTTCAACTTGGAAGAAGTGGTTCGTTTTGAAGGAGAAACTGGACCTTATGTGCAATATACACATGCTCGTGCAGTCAGTCTGTTGGAAAAAGCAGGATTCGTCCCTTCAGAAACAGCAGACTATGCGTTGAATGACGATATCAGCTGGGAAGTAGTCAAATTGGTTCAAAAATATCCTGAAACAGTCTTATCCGCTGGGGAAAAATATGAACCTTCAGTGATTGCGAAACATGCAATCAAATTAGCACAGGCATTCAACAAATACTATGCTCATACGAAAATTTTAGCTGACGATGAACAAAAAGAAGCACGCTTAGCTTTAGTGTATGCAGTGACTGTATTATTGAAAGAAGATCTTCGTTTGCTAGGACTTCATGCACCAGATAAGATGTAAGAAAAAAAGAATGTGAAATCAGTGATCAGCTCCGAGTCACAAGGAATAATTTCAAAAAACAGCTTCTCGTGTTTGTTGGATATTGTGACTTGTGACCGAGGAGTTGGCAGGAGAACACCGTTTATTCGCAATAAGGGCTGTGACAATATTTTTGTCACAGCCCTTATTGCGAATAAAAGTCATTCTGGATTCTTGTCAGCGCACAAAATGTACTCTGTTAACTCCTTTAAGTTATTTACGCAAAGATCAGCACCAGCTTGTTGGAATCTAAGAGCAACAGACTGTTTTAAGCGATCTTTTTCCTCCATCTCTATTTGTTGGTATGCATCATATGAAAGTCCCATCAGCGAACTACCTTCAATCACACCAACTGTAAACACCCCAGCATTTTTTCCTTCTTGGATATCTGAGACCGTATCTCCAACTTTGATTACTTCATCAACCGACTTGTTTTTGAAATGTTGTATGTTTTTATGAATCATATAAGGAAATGGTCGTCCATATCCTTCGACGTCTTCAGAAGTTGCCATAAAGTCTGGTGAATACCCTCCTTTTTTTGCGGTTTCTGCTACGATTGCCATCATAGGAGCAGTAAATCCAGTCGTGGAACCAATATTGATCCCAGCGCTTCTCAACTGCTCGACCGTTTCCAATGTGTCGGGTTTCAAGGTAGAATGCTGGGCCAAATCTTTAAACAGATAATGTTCAAATTGCTGATACAATTCCTCCACCTCTTTTTCCTGAGGTAGTTGTCCATGAATCGCTATCCATTGTTCTTTGACAGAAGGGAGGGAAAGAAGCTGTTGGATATGATCCCATTTTAATTTTCCCATCGGTTCGCGGATCTCTTTGTCAGTCAGTTGGATTCCTTTTTCTAGAAAAGCATTTCTAAAAGCGTGGACAGGAGCCATACAGCCAAAGTCCACAGTTGTTCCTGCCCAATCAAAAATTACAGTTTTAATCATTAATGTTCTCCTTATAGTCTTTGATAATTGCTGTCAGTTCTAAAATGTCTTCTGGATAAATCTCGCCAATATTACCGATACGAAAACATTCATGATCGCTGATCTTCCCAGGATAGATCACAAATCCGTTTTGTTTTAAATGCTGATAGAAATGATTGAAATCAAATCGCCAGTCTTTAGGGTAAAGAAAAGAGGTAATGAATGGCCCCTGATACTCTTGGATGAAAGGCTGGAATCCCATCTCTGTCATTTTTTGTCGTAGCACATGATTATTGGCGAGATAACGTGAATATCGAGTTTCGATCCCTCCTTCTAGCTCTAGTTCCTTCAATGCCTGTTGAAAAGCCAAAACCGTATGAGTAGGGGGAGTGAAACGCCATTTGCCATTCTCGTTTTCCATCACGCGATACTGGTCATACAGATCAAGTGACAAACTTCGACTCACATTTTTTCGCTTTTCTAGTTCCACTTTATTAGCAAGTACAAAAGAAAAACCTGGAACACCTTGAATACATTTATTTGAGCTAGAAATCAAAAAATCGATCCCTAGTTCCGCTACATGAATCGGTATCCCACCAAAGCTAGACATCGCATCTACTATAAACAAAAGATTTCTTTCCTGTACGACAGTAGCAATTTCTTCCAAATCATTTAAAATACCGGAAGTAGTCTCGCTATGGACCATTGCAAGTGCGGAGATAAACGGATTCTCTTCAATCAACTGTGTAATCATATGTGCTTGGGGGATTTGGTGTTCAGGTACTTCATAAACTGCATAGTTTAGTTGCAGATATTTGCACATGGCAACCATTCGTTGACCGTATGCGCCATTTGAACAAATCAGCAAAGTATCTTCTGGTCTAATCACAGTACTTAAAACAGATTCTACCCCAAAGGAGCCGCTGCCTTGCATCAAGACCGTTGTGTATAGTTCTTCCGGTACTTGAGCAAGCTCCAGCAATTTTTTTCTTATCCATTGTGTCATCTCTTTGTATTCTTGATCCCAGGTACAATGATCGGTCAGCATCGCTTTTTTCACTGTTTCAGAAGTCGTTAATGGTCCAGGCGTTAATAATTTATACATGCGATTTCCTTTCATTTCTTTTTTATTGACATACACAAAGAGCAAGACTCTGCTCTTGCTAACATCCAATATAAATGATGAGTATTGTGATTTAATCAAAGTTATGAAAATTTTAAATAAAAACTGATGTATTTTTGTAAAGAGTGTAAAGGTTTATTTAACAAGGAAAATATTGAAAATAAAAAAACACGCATTCCTTATTAGGAACACGTGCTCTGATTAAAAAAGTGATACTTCAGTCGGATGGTGAAGAAATTCTTCTACTCGTTTTGCATCCTCCTCATTTTCTGAGATAATCATGATCGTATCAAATCCAGCAATCGTACTGACGATAGGAGGAGGCTTGATCTCATCTAAAACAGATGCAAATAAATGAGCATTGTCTGGCAAGGTATTAACGATTGTCAAAAAGTGGACTCGTTCGACTTTCAACACAATGTCTTCAATCATTTGAATCAGCCGATCCTCTTCTTCAGTCTTAGTATCAGGAGTACCTTTTTCGCGAAACAACACAAAGCGGGAAATACCGTTTTCATCAGGTGCCTTCACGATTTTCAGATCACGTATATCTCGAGAAATCGTTGCTTGCGTTGCGGTAACGCCATAATGCCCAAGTTTGTTTAATAGTTCTTCTTGCGTACGGATCGGGAATTCTTCAATGACTTGTTTAATCAGCAAATGTCTTTGAGCTTTGCGCATTTTCTTTCTCCTTTACGAAAGATTTCACATGTATCATAACAAAAAAAAGAAGGATTGCCCAATAATATTCGTCTTTTATATCTAAAATTATTTTATGGAAAAAAGAGAATAAAGAAACAAAGAGAAATCTACTGTTTTTCTTGAATTCTTTTTGTCTTTCAGGTAAACTATTGAATGTTGAGCAGAAAAGTACATTTGCTCTTGCGATATGGATCTTTTGTCTGTATAATAGCTGAGGGTGCTTTATGCATCAGCAAATCCACATTCTTATTGGATTGTCGGTAGGTGCTTGAAAAAGTTTGCCGGCAAGGTAGAAGATAAGAAGAGGGAAAATAAAACCAAATCGGAGGAAACAAACATGGCAGTAATTTCTATGAAACAATTACTAGAAGCCGGCGTACACTTTGGTCACCAAACTCGTCGCTGGAACCCAAAAATGAAGAAATATATCTTCACAGAAAGAAACGGAATCTACATCATTGACTTACAAAAAACAGTTAGATTAGTAGATGCTGCTTACGATTACATGAAAGATGTTGCCGAAGATGGCGGCGTTGCATTGTTCGTAGGTACTAAAAAACAAGCTCAAGAAGCAATCAAAGAAGAAGCAGTTCGCGCTGGACAATTCTATGTTAACCACCGTTGGTTAGGTGGAACTTTAACTAACTGGGATACAATTCAAAAACGTATCGCTCGTTTGAAACAAATCAACGCTATGGAACAAGACGGTACTTTTGAAGTATTGCCTAAAAAAGAAGTTGTTGGTTTGAACAAAGAACGTGAACGTTTAGAAAAATTCTTAGGCGGTATTGCTGATATGCCTCGCATCCCTGATGTTATGTATATCGTTGACCCTCGTAAAGAACGTATCGCTGTTCAAGAAGCTCAAAAATTAAACATTCCAATCGTTGCTATGGTTGATACAAATTGCGACCCAGATGAAATTGACGTAGTTATCCCTTCAAATGATGATGCTATTCGCGCCGTGAAATTAATCACTGCTAAAATGGCTGATGCTTTCATCGAAGGAAACCAAGGGGAAGATCAAGTAGCAGAAGAAGACTTCGTTGCTGAAGATGGCGGACAAGCAACTTCAATCGAAGAAATCGTTGATGTAGTGGAAGGCGACAATGCTTCTACTGAATCAGCTGAATAATTTCGTAGCATATGCTGCTTCAAAGTAAATATTTTCCTTTGAAGCAGCTTTTTTAGAAAATCTAAGGAGGCCCTTAAAAATGGCAGACGTAACAGCTAAAATGGTAAAAGAACTACGCGATATGACTGGCGTAGGAATGATGGATGCAAAACGCGCATTAGTAGAAGTAGAAGGCGATATTGAAAAAGCTGTGGATCTTTTACGCGAAAAAGGTATGGCTAAAGCAGCTAAGAAAAATGACCGTATTGCTGCTGAAGGTTTAGCTTCAGTTGCGATTCATGGAAACACTGCAGCAATCGTGGAAGTGAATTCTGAAACGGACTTCGTTTCTAAAAACGAAATGTTCCAAGACTTAGTGAAAGAAATCGCATCTTTAGTTGCTGAACATAAACCTGCTGACATGGAAGCAGCAATGAAATTAACAAACGCTAAAGGTGAAACTTTAGAAGCAGCTTTGATCGAAGCAACACAAGTTATTGGTGAAAAAATCAACTTCCGTCGTTTTGAAGTTGTAGAAAAAGAAGACAATGCAGCATTTGGCGGATATCTGCACATGGGTGGACGTATCGCTGTTTTAGCTCTATTGAACGGCACAACTGACGAGTCAGTTGCAAAAGATGTTGCTATGCATGTGGCAGCAATCAACCCTCGTTACGTAAATGAAAGTCAAATTCCAGAATCAGAATTAGAACATGAAAAAGCTGTTCTTACTGAGCAAGCATTAAACGAAGGTAAACCAGCTAATATTGTTGAGAAAATGGTTGTTGGTCGTTTGAATAAATTTAAAGCAGAAATCGCTTTGGTTGACCAACCATTCGTTAAAGATCCAGACATGACTGTTGAAAAATATGTATCTTCTAAAGGTGCGACAGTTGCAAGCTTCGTTCGTTTTGAAGTAGGTGAAGGGATCGAAAAACGCGAAGACAACTTTGTAGAAGAAGTTATGAGTCAAATTAAAAAATAATTCTGTTTTTAAACAGTCGGGAACGCACGGCAAATGTGCGCTCCCTTTTTTTAAGCAAATTCAAATTTGGCTGGCTTCAAAGACAGAGTATGCTAAAATATCATTAGAGTGACAGTGGAGGTATTGTGATGAATGAACCAAAGTATAAACGTGTAGTATTGAAACTCAGCGGAGAAGCATTGGCAGGCGATGAAAAATTCGGTATCAAACCGCCGGTGATCCAAGAAATCGTGGAGGAAATAAAAGAAGTTCACGATCTAGGGATTGAAATGGCAATTATTGTTGGCGGTGGAAACATTTGGCGTGGACAAATTGGTGCTGAAATGGGGATGGAACGTGCACAAGCGGATTATATGGGCATGTTGGCAACAGTAATGAATGCTTTAGCGTTGCAAGATGCGTTGGAAAATATCGACGTACCCACTCGTGTTCAAACATCAATTGAAATGCGTCAAATTGCTGAACCTTATATTCGGCGTAAAGCAGAGCGTCATCTTGAAAAGGGACGTATTGTCATTTTTGCTGGTGGTACAGGAAATCCTTATTTTTCAACTGATACGACAGCGGCATTAAGAGCAGCAGAGGTAAATGCTGATGTGATCTTGATGGCTAAGAATAACGTCGACGGTGTTTATTCAGCTGATCCAAAACTTGATGAAAATGCAGTGAAATATGAAGAACTAACTCATTTAGATGTCATCGCTAAAGGATTGCAAGTGATGGATTCAACGGCGAGCTCATTAAGTATGGACAATGATATTCCACTTGTTGTCTTTAATTTAAATGAACCAGGAAATATCAAACGTGTTGTACTCGGTGAAAACATCGGGACGACGGTAAGGGGGAAATAACATGGCAGATGCAGTAATGAATGAAGCAAGAGACAAAATGAAGAAGGCCCAAGAAGCGTTGCAACGTCAACTAGGTCAAATTCGTGCAGGACGTGCGAATGCGAGTTTACTTGACCGCATCACAGTTGATTATTATGGGGTGCCAACGCCTGTTAATCAGATGGCATCAATTACGATTCCTGAAGCCCGTGTGTTAATGGTTACACCATTTGATAAAAATATGATCAATGACGTAGAAAAAGCTATTTTGGCTAGTGATATTGGGTTGAATCCGGCTAACGACGGGAATGTGATTCGTTTAGTAATTCCTCAACTAACAGAAGAACGACGAAAAGAACTAGCTAAAGAAGTAAAGAAAGAATCAGAAGGTGCAAAAATTGCTGTCCGTAACATTCGCCGTGATGCAATGGATGAGTACAAAAAACAACAAAAAAATGGCGATATGACAGAAGACGATTTGCGTAATGCCGAAAAAGATATTCAAACATTGACAGATGATAATATCAAAGCGATTGATTCCATCGTTGCTGAAAAAGAAAAAGAATTACTAGAAGTTTAATCCAAAAAAACCTGAAGAATCGTTCTTCAGGCTTTTTTATTGCTAAGAAAAATCATTGAAAAAGGCTAAAGGTATTTATTTTTCGTAGGAATAACTGCATTTTATTGTTATAATGGCAGATGACTTTTTAAAAGTATTTTTAAGTTATTGACTTAATAAAGGAGGGAAAAACATGGTGTTACGATTTTTTCCACAAAAGCAAAAATATACACCAGAAGAATCGTCCTTTTCTTTCGATCCTAATAATGCAATTCCAAAACACATTGCAATCATTATGGATGGAAATGGCCGGTGGGCACAAAATCGTCGTTTGCCAAGGATCGCTGGGCACAAAGAGGGCATGGAAACAGTAAAAAAAATTACGAAGCATGCCAATCGCCTTGGGGTAAAAGTGTTAACGCTGTATGCTTTCTCAACTGAGAATTGGAAACGTCCAGAAGAGGAAGTAAATTTTTTAATGCAGCTTCCAGTAGATTTTTTTGATACTTTTGTTCCAGAATTAATTGAAGAAAATGTACAGGTTCACGTGATGGGATATGAGGAGTATTTGCCTGCCCACACACAAGACGCAGTGAAACGGGCGATTGAGCAAACAGCACAAAATGATGGGTTGGTTTTAAACTTTGCTCTTAATTATGGTAGTCGCGCTGAGATCATTACGGCGATCCAACAAATCGCTGAAGAAGTTAAAAATGAAGAACTTGCAGTTCAAGAGATTAACGATGATATTGTTGGAGATCATTTGATGACAGGATTTCTACCTAACGAACTTCGAGACCCTGAGCTAGTCGTACGTACGAGTGGTGAAGAACGGATTAGTAATTTCTTACTTTGGCAATTGGCCTATAGCGAATTATATTTTACCAAAGCCTTATGGCCAGATTTTGACGGAGACCATTTAGAAGCGGCGATTGCTTCCTTCCAACAAAGAAATCGGCGTTTTGGTGGATTGAATAAGGATACAAGTTCCACCTAAGTTTTGGGTCATCAGTAAAATAGTTGATACTTTAACTTAATTATAGAATGAATACTTTGAGTTTAACAAGGAGGATAAGAAATGAGACAGCGAGTCATTACCGCAGTTGTCGCCCTAGCGATTTTTATTCCAATTCTGTATATCGGAGGTATTGCAGTCGAATTAGCGGCAGCAGTTTTGGCAGGAATAGGAGTGTATGAGCTTTTTCGCATGAAAGGACTTGCAATTTTGAGCTTTGAAGGTGTTCTTGCAATTTTTGGGGCAATCTTTTTGGTCTTACCAGCGGAGCGTTGGCTGCCATTTTTAAGCGGCAACAATAGTAATTTTCTTTTATTTTATTTAACAGTAATGATTATTTTAGGTTTTTCAGTTGTTTCTAAAAATACTTACACTATAGATGAAGCTGGTTTTCCCGTCGTAGCAAGTCTATACGTCGGTGTTGGGTTTCAAAATTTAGTTACAGCACGAGCAGAGGGATTATCTATTTTACTTTTTGCGTTCTTTGTTGTTTGGGCAACAGATATCGGTGCATATATGGTGGGACGTCAATTTGGCAAACATAAATTATGGCCAGAAATTTCTCCCAATAAAACGATTGAAGGCGCTCTAGGAGGAATTGCTAGTGCGGTTGTAGTAGCTATAGTGTTTTTCTTAGTGCAACCAGAGATTTTTCAGCATAATTTATTGACAATGATTCTCTTCACAATAGTATTTTCAGTTGTTGGACAATTTGGAGATTTAGTGGAATCAGCAATCAAGCGTCACTATGATGTAAAAGACTCAGGGACTATTTTACCTGGTCATGGTGGAATCTTGGATCGTTTCGACAGTATGCTGTTTGTTTTTCCCATGATGCATTTACTAGGAGTATTTTAAAAAGAGTGGCAACACTCTTTTTTTTTGAGTAAATTTAAATACCTGCGACAACCAAAAATTTTTCTGAAAAAATTTATTATAAAATTATTTTCAAGCAGCGTCTCTTTCTGATTTACAATTAATAGATTTGCTTGAACTGAAAAATAGTAAAATATATTGTTTTGTTGCAGCAACTCAAAGAAACTATTTTTTACCGAAGTTCTTTTTTTAAATTTTCTATGAATTGGTCAGTTAATGAATATCTTATTGTCAGATTGTGATAAACTGTCTCTAAGAAACTAATGAAGGTAGGAAAATTATGCGTACGATTATTACGTTTTTAATCGTTTTTGGTGTTCTAGTGATCGTTCATGAATTCGGGCATTTTTTCTTTGCGAAACGCTCAGGGATTCTAGTCCGAGAATTTTCGATCGGAATGGGGCCAAAATTGATTGCTCACATGGGCAAGGATGGAACAACTTATACACTACGTCTATTGCCAATTGGCGGATATGTAAGGATGGCTGGTCTTGAAGATGAAGAAACTGAATTAAGTCCGGGAATGCCATTATCGGTTGAATTGACTCCTAAAAATGAAGTGAGGCGAATTAACGTCAGCAAGAAAGTTCAATTGCCTAACAGTATCCCGATGGAACTGATTTCAGCTGATCTTGTTGATGATTTAGTAATTAAAGGATATGTAAATGGTGATGAAAGTCAAGAGATGACTTACAAGGTTCAACATGATGCGACTGTGATTGAAGAGAACGGCACAGAAGTTCGAATTGCACCACGAGACGTTCAGTTTCAATCAGCGAAGCTGGGTTCACGTATTTTGACCAATTTCGCTGGACCGATGAATAACTTTATTTTAACCGTGGTATTATTTATTGCGCTAGCGTTTTTGCAAGGTGGTGTAGCGGTTTATAACACTAATCAAATTGGTGAGGTTCAGGAAAATAGTCCAGCTGCTACGGCTGGCTTAGAGGATAATGATACGATTTTGGCGGTTGACGGGAAGAAGATTTCTTCATGGGATGATCTAACAAACACAGTTACAAAAAAGCCGGGGAAAGAATTAACTGTGTTGATTGAGCAAGATGGCAAAGAAAAGACTGTTCAAATGACACCAAAGACAATAAAAAGCAATGGTGAAAAGGTCGGGCAAATTGGCGTCGGACCTTATATGAAAACGGGCTTTGGCGATAAAGTCATTGGAGGATTGACTCAATCATGGGACATGGTCAAGAGAATCTTTAGTGCTTTAGGGTCTTTGTTCACAGGATTTAGTTTAGATAAACTAGGTGGTCCAGTAATGATGTACCAGATGTCGGCAGAAGCCTCTCGAGCAGGGGTTAAAACGGTTATTTATTTGATGGCTTTATTATCGGTTAACTTGGGAATTGTCAATCTGTTACCTATACCCGCCTTTGATGGCGGAAAAATTCTTCTAAATCTAATTGAGGGGATACGCGGCAAACCACTTGATCCAGATAAGGAAGGCATGATTACTATGATCGGTTTTGGTTTTATTATGCTTCTGATGATTCTAGTTACGTGGAACGATATTCAGCGTTTCTTCTTTTAAAATGAAAGGATCGAAATTTTTTCGGTCCTTTTTCTAATGCAATCATAAAAAAAAACAGGTATACTGAAACATACTTGAAAAAGTGAAGGAGATGTCATTTTGTCTAAGAATCGTGAACTATTTGAAAATTTATTACGACAAATTGAATTGGCCGAGACGGAACAGCAACATCCGATGATCCAGGGATCAGAGATCAAAGAAGTGATTGTTCATGAGAAATCACGTGTGTGGGAATTTTTTATTCAAACACCACAAATTTTGCCAGCAAAATTATTCTATGCATTCCATCAAAAGCTGCAAATAGCATTTCAATCAATCGCGTCAGTGAAATTACATATTATTCCAGAAGACAATCAGTTTGAGGAAGAGCTTCTGCAAAACTATTGGCAAATGGCTTTGACTGAACAGGATTGCGATACACCGTTAGTTAAGCAGGTTTTGAGTAAACCCTTGCCTTTGATTCAAGGAAAACGAATTGTTTTGCTAATTGATAATGAAACAGTCATTCCATTTTTGAAACAGCAGTATTTACCATTGATTGAAGAAAATTTAGTTTCTTATGGATTTCCACATTTGCGAATCGATCCTGAAGTTGATAAGGAACAGGCAGATAAAAAATTACAGGAATTTGAAGTACGAAAACAAGAGCAGGCGCAAGCAATGCAAGAACAAGCTGCTGCTAGCTTAGCTCAATATGAATCGAAGAAAAAAGAGCAGAAAGAAAGTGCCGCTCATTTTGATGGACCTATCCAAATGGGTCGGAATATTCCAGCAGATGAACCCATTACTCCGATGGGAAATATCATTGAAGAGGAACGACGTATTACGATTGAAGGGTTTATCTTTGATAAGGAAGTCCGCGAGTTACGTTCTAAACGAAAGATTCTGATCTTAAAGATGACTGATTATACCTCCTCATTTGTAGTAAAGAAATTTTCTAACGGCGAAAAAGATGAAGCAATTTTTGAAGCTATCGCAAATAAAAGCTGGATTCGTGTAAGAGGAAGTGTTCAGGAAGATACCTTTATGCGTGACCTTGTCATGAATGCTCAAGACATTCAAGAGGTTAAACACCCAGAGCGTCAGGATACTGCGACAGAAAAACGTTCTGAGCTGCATTTGCATACGAATATGAGTACGATGGATGCTATCAACAGTGCTAGTGACCTAGTCGCTCAAGCTGGAAAATGGGGACATAAAGCTATTGCTATAACAGATCATGGGGGGGCCCAATCATTTCCCGAAGCTCATGCGGCAGGAAAAAAGGCTGGTGTGAAGATTCTTTACGGCGTTGAAGCAAATGTCGTTTCTGATGGGGTACCAATTGCTTACAATGATGCGCATGAATCACTAACAGACGCTACTTATGTTGTGTTTGACGTGGAAACAACTGGGTTATCTGCGGTATACGACACAATCATTGAATTGGCCGCGGTTAAGATGCATAAAGGAAACGTGATTGATACGTTTGAAGAATTCATTGATCCAGGTCACCCATTATCAGAAACAACGATCAATTTAACTGGAATCACCGACGAAATGGTGCGTGGATCAAAACCAGAAAAAGAAGTTATGGAGCTGTTTGAAAAATTTTGCGAAGGAGCGATTTTAGTCGCCCATAATGCAACATTCGATATTGGCTTTATTAATACAACATATGTCCGACATAATATGCCCGAAACTCCAAATCCGGTAATTGATACATTGGAATTGGCACGTTTCTTATACCCTGAGTTTAAGCGATTTGGTTTAGGTGTCTTAACTAAGAAATTCGGTGTTAATCTGGAACAACATCACCGAGCAGTATATGATGCAGAAGCAACTGGCCATTTAGCTTGGATTTTTGTTAAAGAGGCAATCGAAAAACATGGGATGAATTACCATGATCAGCTAAACGATCACGTTGGTGAAGGGGATTCGTATAAACGAGCGCGTCCATTCCATGCAACGATTTTGGCGAAGAATCAGGCAGGTTTAAAAGATCTATTCAAACTAATTTCTATGTCTAATGTGGAATACTTTGAACGAGTTCCACGAATTCCGCGTTCACAATTAAATAAATTGCGAGAAAATCTTTTGATAGGTTCGGCTTGTTCACAAGGTGAAATCTTTGAAGCGATGATGCAAAAAGGGGTAGAAGAAGCTAAAAATCGTGCCGCCTTTTATGATTATATTGAAGTGATGCCTAAGGCTGTTTATGCCCCTTTGATTGAACAAGAGCTGGTGAAGAATGAGGCGGATTTAGAAGATATTTTACGTAATCTAATTCAAATTGGTAAAGACTTAAATAAAACAGTTGTTGCTACAGGAGATGTTCATTATTTAAATAAGGAAGATGCAATCTATCGGAAAATTTTGATCAGTTCAATGGGTGGGGCTAATCCGTTGAACCGTCACAGTCTACCAGATGTTCACTTCCGTACGACAGATGAAATGCTGCAGGCATTCAGTTTCTTAGGTCCAGAACTAGCAAAAGAAATTGTTGTTGATGGTCCTGATAAAATTGTCGAGAGCTGTGAAGAAATCATTCCGGTCAAGGATGACTTGTATACTCCTAAAATTCCTGGCTCTGAAGAAGAGATCAAGGATCTAAGTTATAATCGGGCACGAGAGCTTTATGGCGATCCATTACCAGATATTATTGAGAAACGTTTAGAAAAAGAACTTACTTCGATCATCGGGAATGGCTTCTCGGTTATCTATTTGATTGCTCAAAAGTTGGTGCATAAGAGTAATGCTGACGGTTATTTGGTTGGTTCGCGTGGGTCTGTAGGTTCAAGCTTTGTGGCTACAATGACAGGGATTACCGAAGTGAATCCCTTGCCGCCGCACTATTATTGTCCTGAATGTCAGTATTCTGAGTTTTTTGAAGATGGTTCCTATGGTTCGGGCTTTGATATGCCGGAGAAAGCTTGTCCAAAATGTGGCGCTCGATTAAATAAAGATGGACATGATATTCCATTCGAAACTTTCCTAGGATTCCATGGTGATAAGGTGCCCGATATTGATTTGAATTTTTCGGGCGATTATCAGGCTGAGGCTCATAATTATACGAAGGTTCTGTTTGGCGAGGACTATGTTTATCGTGCTGGTACGATCGGTACAGTGGCGGATAAGACGGCGTACGGATTCGTCAAGGGTTATGAACGAGATCATAATCTGCATTTTAGGAATGCTGAAGTCGATCGTCTTGCCAAAGGTGCTACTGGGGTTAAGCGAACAACAGGACAGCATCCAGGTGGGATCATCGTAATTCCAGACTATATGGATGTTTATGATTTTACACCGATTCAGTATCCAGCAGACGATCAAAATTCTGAATGGAAAACAACGCATTTTGATTTTCACTCGATTCATGATAATGTTTTAAAACTCGATATTCTGGGACACGATGACCCAACAGTGATTCGAATGTTGCAAGAATTATCTGGAGTCGATCCTAAAACGATTCCGACGGATGATCCAGAAGTTATGAAGATTTTTGCTGGGCCACAGGTTTTAGGTGTGGAAGCTGATCAAATTTATTCGAAGACTGGTACGTTGGGAATTCCTGAGTTTGGAACACGATTTGTTCGCGGGATGTTGGAAGAAACGAGCCCGACGACTTTTGCCGAATTATTGCAAATCTCTGGGTTGTCTCATGGTACTGACGTTTGGTTAGGAAATGCGGAAGAATTGATCAGCCGTGGGGAAGCAAACTTAGCTGAGGTTATCGGTTGTCGGGATGATATCATGGTATATTTAATTCATGCAGGATTAGATAGCGGAATGGCCTTCAAGATTATGGAAACTGTGCGTAAAGGCCAGTGGAATAAAATTGATGATGGGTTACGTGAAACGTATTTGACTGCAATGAAAGAAAACAACGTTCCAGATTGGTATATTGATTCTTGTTCGAAAATCAAGTACATGTTCCCAAAAGCCCATGCGGCAGCTTATGTGTTGATGGCATTACGGGTAGCGTACTTTAAAGTGTATTTCCCAATTCTTTATTATTGTGCCTATTTCTCTGTTCGTGCGGATGATTTTGATTTGGTTGCGATGGCTAAAGGAAAAGATGCGGTGAAGGCCGCAATGAAGGCAATCACAGATAAAGGTATGGACGCATCCACGAAGGAAAAAAATCAGCTGACTGTCTTGGAATTGTGTAATGAAATGTTGGAGCGAGATTTTCATTTTGGCATGATCGATTTATACAAGTCAGATGCTCAAGATTTTGTGATTGACGGGGACACATTGATTGCGCCATTTCGTGCCGTACCTGGACTTGGTTTGAACGTGGCCAAACAAATTGTTGAAGCACGTAAAGACGGTATTTTCTTATCGAAGGAAGATTTGGCCTCACGTGGTAAAGTTTCGAAGACCTTGATTGAGTATATGGATACTCATGGTGTTTTGAAAGATTTGCCAGATGAAAACCAACTGTCACTCTTTGATATGTAAAGAAAAGGATAAGTTCAATAAAAAAAATGAAAGAAAATTCCATCATGAAAATGACACGGTTGAATTTTCAATAGAATTGTGCTAGTATAACAATGTAATCATAGACTGATGGTGAGTGAGCGGAATTTTCGCTCACTCTTTTTAATGGATTAAAGGAGGCTGACAGTTTGAGCAGTGTAGTCGAAACAGTGACTGACTTAGTAACACCGATCTTGGATGAACAAAATTTTGAGTTAGTCGAGGTTGAATTTGTCAAGGAAGGGAAAAGTTGGTTTTTAAGAGTATTTATTGATAAAGAAGGTGGTATCGACATTGAAGAATGTGCTTTTGTTAGCGAAAAGCTTAGTGAAAAGCTGGATTCGATTGATCCTGATCCAATTCCACAAGCATATTTCCTTGAGGTTTCTTCACCAGGAGCCGAACGCCCATTGAAAAAAGAAGAGGATTACCAAAAAGCGATGGGAGAATACATTAATATTTCACTTTATCAAAATATTGATGGAGAAAAACAATATCAAGGATTTTTAAAAGAATTGACTGATGATGAACTGACATTAACTGTCAAAATTAAAACGCGTACGAAAGATATGGTCTTTGATCGTAAAAATATTGCAAAGGCGCGTTTTGCGATCGAGTTTTAGTAAATGAAACGTTTCATTAACAGGAACTAGAATGTCAATTCCGCTTTTCACAACGATTCAGTTTTACCGCTTTAGTGGAATGATACATGCGATGAAGATCAAACCTATTTTTCTTTGAAGAATAGATTCGTTAATATGAATTAGGAGGAAAGTTAAAATGAGTAAAGAAATGCTGAATGCGTTGGATACTCTAGAAGCAGAAAAAGGTATTTCGAAAGAAATCGTAATTGATGCATTGGAAGCGGCATTAGTATCTGCTTACAAACGTCATTACGGACAATCTCAAAATGTTGAAGTGGAATTCAATGAAAAGAAAGGTGATATTCATGTTTATGCCGTGAAAGAAGTAACGGAAGAAGTCATGGATTCACAATTGGAAGTGTCATTGAAAGATGCGATAGAAATCAATCCAGCGTATGAAATTGGTGATACGATCCGTTTTGAAGTAACACCAAAGGATTTTGGTCGAATTGCTGCTCAGACGGCAAAACAAGTAATTTTACAACGTGTCCGTGAAGCAGAACGCAGTATTATCTATAACGAATACAGCGCCTACGAAAAAGATATTATGCAAGGTGTAGTAGAACGTCAAGATAATCGCTACATCTATGTAAACTTAGGGAAGATTGAAGCCGTTCTATCAAAACAAGACCAAATGCCAAATGAGCATTATAAACCTCATGATCGTATTAAAGTGTATGTTTCACGAGTAGAAAATACGTCAAAAGGCCCGCAAGTATTTGTAAGTCGTAGTCACCCTGATTTGTTGCGCCGCTTATTTGAACAGGAAATTCCAGAAGTCTATGATGGAATTGTAGAGATTGTCAGCATTGCTCGTGAGGCTGGTGATCGTGCAAAAGTTGCTGTTCGTTCAACAGATCCTAACATTGATCCAGTTGGAACCTGTGTGGGACCAAAAGGACAACGTGTACAAGCAATTGTAAATGAATTAAAAGGTGAGAACATGGACATTGTTGAGTGGGATGAAGATCCAGCAGTATTTATCGCAAACTCCTTAAATCCTGCGCAAGTAGAAGATGTTATCTTTGATATCGACAATCCAAAAGTTTGCACCGTAGTAGTTCCGGATTATCAGTTGTCGTTAGCTATCGGTAAGCGTGGGCAAAACGCTCGTTTAGCGGCTAAATTAACGGCTCACAAGATTGATATTAAATCAGAGTCTGATATGGAAGAATTTTATGCGAACTATGATGAATCAGAAGTAGAAGAAATCGTAACTGAGATTGAAGAAATCACTTCAGAAGTAGAAGCGATTGAAACTGAAGTTGAAGATATTGAATCAGAAGCGGAAGTTACAGTTGATAATATGATTGAAGACGAAGAAAACATTGCTTCTGATCAAACGGACCAATAATTCATTAGGAGGACAGCAAATGAAAAAAAGAAAAGTTCCTTTGCGAAAATCGGTCGTTTCCGGTGAAATGTTCCCAAAGAAAGAATTGATTCGAATCGCTAAATCCAAAGAAGGAGAAGTTTCCATTGATCCTTCAGGTAAGAAACCAGGACGAGGTGCTTATGTTGCGCTAGAACCAGCTGAAGTCGAGGAAGCATGGAAAAAACATATCTTGGACCGTACGCTTGGCACCGAATTAAGTGATGATTTTTATCAAGAACTACTTGATTATGTGAAACACCAAAAAGCCAGAAAAGAGCTCTTCGGCAATGAATAAACAGAAGGCCTTGAACATGTTAGGCCTTGCAATGCGTGCAGGCAAACTGATCACAGGAGAAGAAATGACAATTAATGAGATTCGCAAAAGGAAAGTAAATCTCGTTATTGTCACCATTGATGCGAGTGAAAACACTCAAAAGAAAGTATCAGATAAAAGTAAGTATTATCAAACGACATGTTTTGTCGAATTTACTCAAGGGGAGATTTTAGGCGCGATTGGCAAACCTAGAAAAGTAATCGGGGTTTTAGACCAAGGATTCGCCGACAAAATTATGACGTTAATAACAGGTTAGGAAGGTGATTGCATGGGAAATAAAAGAGTATACGAATTTGCAAAAGAAGTGAATCAATCAAGTAAGGATGTTGTAGAAAAAGCACAAACTTTGGGGATTGATGTGAAAAATCATATGGGTTCATTATCCGGGGATGATGAATCAAAATTGAAACAAGCTTTTTCTAGCAAACCGAAACAAAATACTCAGGCAAAACCATCAGCTAACCAGCACGAAAAACCAAAATTCCATGGAAAGAGCTCGAAGAACAACCCAAATTTCCAGAATAGAAAAGGAAATAAAGAATTGACACAAAACAATAGACAGAACAACTCAGCGAACGCAAACCGTTCAAACCAAGGACACCAACGTCCAGCACAAGGCAACGCAAACAATGCACAACGCCAAAATCAAGGGCAACGTCCAGCACAAGGCAATGCAAACAATGCGCAGCGTCAAAATCAAGGGCAACGTCCAGCACAAGGCAATGCAAACAATGCGCAGCGTCAAAATCAAGGGCAACGTCCAGCACAAGGCAATGCAAACAATGCGCAGCGTCAAAATCAAGGGCAACGCCCAGCACAAAGCAATACAAACAATGCGCAGCGTCAAAACCAAGGGCAACGCCCATCACAAAGCAATACAAACAATGCGCAGCGTCAAAATCAAGGACAGCGCCCAACACAAGGCAACGCAAATAATGCGCAACGCCAAAACCAAGGACAGCGTTCAGCACAAAATAGTCAAGGAGCGCGACCAAATCAAAATGGCTCAAATCAGGGCCAACGTTCGAACCAAGGCGGATCAACGCAAGGCGGCAACCAAAATCGCAACAAAAACAATTATGGCAACCAAAACCGTAACAATAATTTTGGCGGCAATCAAAATCGCAATAAAAACAAATTCAATAAAAAAGGTAAAAAAGGTAGACAGCAACAAAGTAATAAGCCTGCTGTTCCACCACGTAAATTCCGCGAATTGCCAGAAGTATTGGAATATACAGAAGGCATGAACGTAGCAGACATCGCGAAGAAGATTCATCGCGAACCAGCTGAGATCATCAAAAAATTATTTATGATGGGAGTTATGGTCAATCAAAACCAACCATTAGATAAAGATACAATTGAACTGTTAGCTACGGATTATGGAATTGAACCACAAGAAAAAGTAACTATTGATATAGCTGATATTGATCGATTCTTCGATGCAGAAGATGTAAACGAAGAAAATTTAGTTTCTCGTCCACCAGTCGTAACTATTATGGGGCACGTTGACCATGGTAAAACGACGTTACTAGATACCTTGCGTCATTCTCGCGTAACAAGCGGAGAAGCAGGTGGAATCACACAGCATATTGGTGCATATCAAATTGATATTGACGGCAAACCGATTACTTTCTTGGATACACCAGGGCATGCTGCCTTTACAAGTATGCGTGCGCGTGGAGCAAGTATCACAGATATTACTATTTTAGTCGTAGCAGCTGATGATGGTGTAATGCCGCAAACAATCGAAGCAATCAACCATGCCAAAGCAGCGAAAGTACCAATTATTGTAGCAGTTAATAAGGTTGATAAACCTGGTGCCAATCCACAACATGTAATGCAAGAATTAAGTGAGTATGAACTGATTCCTGAAGCATGGGGAGGTGATACAATTTTTGTTGAAATTTCAGCAAAATTCAATCAAAATATCGACGAACTATTAGAAATGATTCTATTGGTTGCTGAAGTAGAAGACTTGAAAGCTGATCCAACGCAACACGGAATCGGAACAGTTATCGAAGCTCGCTTAGATAAAGGAAAAGGACCTGTAGCAACATTATTGGTTCAACAAGGTACGATGAGAGTCGGCGACCCAATCGTTGTTGGGAACACATATGGTCGTGTTCGTGTTATGACGAATGATATTGGCCGTCGTGAAAAATCTGCTGGACCAGCGACACCAGTAGAAATTACTGGGTTGAATGATGTACCTCAAGCTGGGGATCGTTTTGCGATCTTTGAAGATGAAAAAACAGCTCGTGCAGCCGGTGAAGAACGGGCAAAACGTGCGTTGCTTGAACATCGCAGTGCAAGTGCTCGTGTAACATTGGACAACCTATTTGAATCTCTTAAAGAGGGCGAATTGAAGGAAGTCAATGTAATCATCAAAGCCGATGTGCAAGGATCTGCCGAAGCATTAGCAGCTTCATTGAAAAAAATTGATGTTGAAGGTGTGCGTGTGAAGATCGTTCACTCAGCTGTAGGTGCTATCAATGAAAGTGATGTTACCCTGGCAGCAGCAAGTAATGCGATCATTATCGGGTTTAATGTTCGTCCTACACCACAAGCAAAACAGCAAGCTTCAACCGAAGAAGTTGACATTCGTCTACACCGAATTATCTATAAAGCAATCGAAGAAATCGAGACAGCGATGAAAGGTATGCTTGATCCTGAATACGAAGAAAAGATTACTGGTCAAATGACTGTACGCGAAACGTATAAAGTTTCTAGGGTTGGTACAATCGCAGGATGTTACGTTAACGAAGGATCTATCCAACGTGATAGCGGTGTGCGTATTATTCGTGATGGAATCGTAATTCTCGAGGGCAAACTTGCCAGCTTGAAACGTTTCAAAGATGATGTGAAAGAAGTTAAAATGGGTTATGAATGTGGTGCTATGATCGAAAACTTTAATGATATTAAAGTTGATGATGTGATCGAAGGATTCATTATGGAAGAAATCAAGCCTAAATAGTATTACAATTCCACTTCCTACTGATAAATGTAGGAAGTGGAACAGTATCTGCTGAAATTTCATCCATTATTCGTGACTATTAAAATTTTAGTTAGTGGAAATAGAAGGAGGCAGTCGTTATGCCAAATTATCGTGACCGTCGTCTGGCTCAAGAAATTTTGAAGGAAGTCAATGACATCTTACGAAAAAAAGTTCGTGATCCACGCGTTCAAGACGTGAACATTACAGATGTTCACGTGACTGGAGACTTGCAACAAGCGACGATTTATTACAGTTTGTTATCTGATAAAGCATCAGATAAAGAAAAGGCACAAGAAGGTTTGAACAAAGCACGGGGATTGGTTCGGCGCGAACTAGGCCATGCTTTGTCAATCTACAAGACACCAGAATTGTTTTTTGAATTGGATGAATCAGTTGAATATGGCTCTAAGATTGATCAAATGATCCGCGACTTAAATAAAGAATAAATTTGTTAGAACCTGAGATTTTTTTCAGGTTCTTTTTTGCATTATTGAGTAAATCCTGTTAAAGTGTATGCAGTTTGTAAATAATCCTTTTGCTGGATATTTTCAAGGAGGCAGAGTCTAGAATGACCACGGAATTTGAAGAACGGATGAAGGAACTCCATAAGGAATTTGAAAACTTAAGTCCAGAAGAACGCAAAGCCGTTAAACAAAAAATAAAAAGAATTAATGTTTTAACCTCTCGTAAATTAGAGCGGATGAAACATGATTTACTGCGTATGGAAACCAAGCGTGCACAGCTTTCGTTAGATGGCGAATCACAAGAATTGTCCGAATTGGAAGATCGGATTATTAATAAGAAAAGAGAGTTCTTAAAATTATTATTTAAGGCAAAAGAAAATTGTTCCAAGAGGTGAGTGAATGGGCCTAATTGAGATTATCATCATTTTAGCCATTGCCATTACCTTGTCGAATGTTTTAGCAAAAGTTTTCCCGTCTTTCCCGATTTTTATGATCCAGATTATCCTCGGCATTATCCTCGGACTTACGGAAGTTGGTAGCTCGATCAATTTTGAACCAGAGGTATTTCTTGTAATGATTATTGCCCCGCTTTTGTTTCGTGAAGGGGAAACTGCTGATATCCCTTCAATCTTGAAGCATTTTGGCTTAATATTGCTGCTGGCTTTTGGCGGCGTCATCTTTACATTATTTGGATTGGGATTTGTTCTGCATAGTATTTTGCCAGCGATTCCATTGGCTGCTTGTTTGGCTTTTGGGGCTTCCTTGGGTCCAACCGATGCAGTAGCAGTTAGTTCGTTAGCAAAGCGCTTAAATATTCCTGAATCAGTCATGCACGTTTTAGAAGGGGAAGGATTAATCAACGATGCAACAGGTGTTACAGCCTTTCAGTTTGCCGTAGCCGCATTGCTAACCGGACAATTTTCGGCAGCTGATGCTTCGATATCCTTGCTCGAATCAAGCGTTGTAGGTGTACTGGTTGGTCTAGTGATCATTTGGGTCAAAAATGAAGTCATAAAAATTATTGAGCGAATCTCTGCACAAGATGTGTCGGCGTATCTGCTGATTGAATTAATACTTCCATTCGTCGCTTATTTTATTGCTGAATTGTTTCATGCGTCAGGAATTATCGCAGCGGTTGTGACGGGTGTATTGCAGGCCACCGGCTTCCGTCGTGTAAATCTATTTGAGGCACAGCTTTCCAATGTAACTGAAAGCTCGTGGAGTACGATTAGCTTTATGTTGAATGCATTGGTTTTCATTTTTTTGGGAATTGAACTTTCTCAAGTTTTTTCTCCTGTGTGGAATAGTCGAAATTATTCCAATGTGCATTTGTTAGGGATTGTATTATTATTGACAGCCTTACTATTTGTTTTACGCTTTTTATTCGTTAGCGGCTATTACATTGTGACTCAAGGCTGGAAGAAAAATCATGAACAGCTGAGAGACCGCTTGCTGTTAACCTTTGGTGGTGTCAAAGGAACAGTTAGTATCGCAACTATTTTTATTTTACCAACAACGATCAATGGATTGGAGTTTCCTGAGAGATCTTTACTGCTGTTTATCACCGCCTGTGTGACTTTTCTAACATTGATTATCGGAATGATTTTATTACCAATCTTATCTGAAGGTGAAGTGGTACCGCCAACTGATCCTAAACGAATGTTAATTTTACGGGAAGTAATTAGCGAGCTTTACGAAGATTTGGATAATAAAAAATTGAATGAAAAAGAACGCTTTGCACTGCTTGCGGTGATCGCAAATTATCAAGGAAGAATCCAAACGCTCTTCAATAATTCGATGCCGGAAAGTGCGCAACAAGAATTTCAAGAAATCCAAGCGTTGATTATTTCAGTTGAACGAGATGGATTAGATGAAAGTTTTAGAAGACATCAGATCAATTCAGGTGCGTATCGGTTGTATTCTCGTTTCATTTCAAATGTGTCTGAGTCAGTGACAAAACAGATGCTGTCATTGCTTAGCTTTTGGTTAATTTTTGTACGGCGGATTATTCGTATTATCATGCATCCAAAAATGTTTTGGGAACGTCGGCAAAAGCGTAAAGAGACGGTTGATAACGAAGATATTTCAACTCTTAGAAAAATCTTTATTCGCAATAGTGAAGCTATTTTGGATAGTTTGGAAAATCTACGGGATGTTTATGATGAGGACTTGATTGATTTCTTTGTGGATGAACGAAAAAATTTGATGAATCAGGTCAGTGGACATGGTTTATTTGGTACTTATTTGATTCAGCAAGATCCACTTTATGCGAAAGAATTGATACGCGGATTTTATTTAGAGAGAAAGATTATTGATAAATATGAAGTAAGCGAAGATATCACCAATTTTTCAGCAAATAATTATCGTGATCAAGTTAATCAATTAGAGTCTTACGCTATGCAGCAGCGATCAGAACCAAGTATTTCATTTGTGATCAGTCGACAACGACAAAAGAAAAAAGCAAAAGAAAAGAAATATTAACCGTCAACTTGGCGGTTTTTTCTTTGGCATTAATAAAAGATCAGGTAAATATCTTCAGAGAGTTGGCTGGTTATTTCTTAGATTAGCTATGCTATAATGGGAGCGTTGATTATAAATAGAAATGAGGAAACAGCGATGGACGGTATCTTGCCGTTATGGAAAGAGCGCGGCATGACAAGTCATGACTGTGTCTTTAAATTACGAAAAATTTTACAAACAAAAAAGGTTGGTCATGGGGGAACTTTGGATCCTGACGTCGATGGGGTATTACCTATCTGTATTGGTAAGGGAACCAAGGTGATCGAATATTTACAAGATAGTGGGAAAATTTATGAAGGTGAGATTACGTTGGGCTTTTCTACAACTACAGAAGATCGCAGTGGTGAAATAGTAGAGAAAAAAGCAGTAGACCGCCCTTTAACTGAAGCTGAAATTGATCGAGTAATGGCTGCTTTTATCGGGAAAATCAAGCAGATACCACCAATGTATTCAGCGGTTAAAGTCAACGGGAAAAGATTGTATGAGTATGCGCGTGCTGGTGAAACGGTAGATCGCCCTGAACGGGAAGCGGAGATTGAGAGTTTTAAACGTACGACTGCTCCGATTTATAATGAAGAAGCAAAAACTCAGAGTTGGAGATTTCAAGTTACTTGCGGGAAAGGTACTTATGTACGGACCTTGGCTGTTGATCTTGGGGCAAAGCTAGACTATCCTGCTCATATGTCCGATCTTACTCGTTTAGTCAGCGGCGGTTTTTCAGTGGGACAGGCAGTCACATTGTCGCAAGTTAGCGAATTGATGGAAAAAGGTCAGATCAATCAAGCATTGCAACCGATTGAAGAGGCAATGAAGGAATTTCCGCGAATTGACTTAACAGATGCTGCTTGGCAAAAGGTAAAAAATGGACAAGTTCTATCTATGAAATCTTTTGGAATCAAAAAGATGCCAGCTGATCTGATCGCATTTTTTTATCAAGGAAAATTAGTTAGTCTTTACGGACAACACCCAGAAAAAAACTGGCTTTTGAAACCAAGCAAAGTAATTCGAAACGAGATTGCTCAAGTTCCTCAGGCTTAGTAGCTGAGGAAAAATAAATACAATAATATGAATTAGGATGTCAATCCAACTTTTGGCAGTGATTAAAGAGGAAAAGCCCAATCTGATTACGATTAGGAAAAATGTATGTATAGTTGGATGATATACGGCATGAAAATCAGACTTATTTTTCTTCAAGAAAAATAAATACAATAATATGAATTAGGAGGCACACTAAATGGAAATTGTTAAATTACGGCATCCATATAAATCAGAGGAAATTCCTGTTGGAGATTGTGTGTTGGTGTTAGGATTTTTTGATGGTGTTCATCGTGGTCATCAAGAAGTCATCAATACTGGTAAAAAAATTGCGAAAGAAAAAAATTTAAAATTAGCTGTGATGACGTTTAATCAGCATCCGGCAATTGTTTTTCAACAAGTACAGAGCAAGCCGATTCAATATCTTTCGACTTTGAAGCAGAAAGAAGAACGGATGTCCGAGCTGGGTGTTGATTTGTTATACGAGGTAGCCTTCACATCTTCGTTCGCTGCGTTAAGTCCTCAAGAGTTTGTCGATCAATACATCGTAGGGCTACACGCAAAAGTGGCAGTCTCAGGTTTTGATTACAATTTTGGAAAAGACCAAACGGCTGATGCCGAAAACTTACCTAACTATGCGAAAGAGCGCTTTGAGGTAGTAATTGTTGCTAAAAAAACAGAAGAACACGAGACTGAAAAAATTAGTTCTTCGCGAATTCGCCGGTTATTGTCTGAGGGGCGTCTAGACGAGGCCAATCATTTACTTGGCTATATTTATGAGATTAGCGGAACGGTGATTCATGGCGAAGCACGGGGTCGAAAACTTGGTTATCCGACAGCCAACATCCAAGTACCCGATGATATGAAATTGCCAAAAGAAGGCGTTTATGTCAATGAAATTCAAATTGGCGATCAATGGTATCCAGCGATGGGCTCGATAGGTCATAATGATACTTTTGGAACCAATCGTATGTTGACAGTTGAGATCAATATTTTAGACTTTAATGAAGAAATTTATGGTGAAAAAGTTAAGGTACGTTGGTATCATATGTTGCGGGGACAAGTAGCTTTTGAATCCGTTGAAGGATTGATTCAGCAGCTTGAGATAGACGAAAAGGCCACCAGAGAATATTTTAAGGGTTAAGTAAGTAGGACATTCAAAAATGAGTGTCCTTTTTTGTTTCCACCATTTATAGTTAACGTTTTTTTATTAGAGAATAGCAATCTATTAAATTGTGTAAATTCTAGTATTTTGATGGTTATTTGTTAGTATAAAATAAAAAGGAGTTTTTTTGATGGAAAATTCTTGGTATATTCGCCCTTATCAAGAGGAGGATGCAGAGGATTTATTTAAAATGATGGAAAAGGAGTCTGATTGGACAGATTATTGTAATGGTGAAGGGAAGAAAAAATACGCGCGAGTTTTATTGACATCAATAACTTATTTACTTTTTGAGAAAGAAAAGATTTGTGGGTATGTTCGTTGCCGAGAAGATGATGGTTTTGGCGTATATGTTTATGATTTATTAGTAGATGCTGATTGTCGTGGAAAGAGCTATGGTCGCTTTTTAATGGAGCAAGCCTGCAAAGATTTCCCTGAACAAACGGTATATGTTATGAGCGATGTTGATCCCTATTACGAAAAGCAAGGTTATCAAAAAGAGGGAACGATTTTCATAGTAAGGCCGCAATAAAAGTATGAAAAGCTGTTGACTCTCCCTTAACAGGAGACAGTATTCTGTTAATGAAAGGGGAGGATCATCGTGAGTGTAGCTATTACAGCTGATCAATTAACTAAAGAAATCAAAGGTAGGAAAATCGTCAACCAACTCTCCTTCACCATCAATAAGGGTGAAGTTTTTGGTTTATTGGGGCCAAATGGAGCGGGGAAAACGACCACTATTGAAACACTGTTGGGTATTAAACGGCCTGATTATGGATCAGCAAAAATTTTAGGATTAGATCCACGTAAGCGAAGACGAGAAGTTTTCGAAAAAGTTGGAGTTCAGCTGCAATCTTCCAGCTATCAAAATAATATTCACGTGAATGAGCTATGTCGAGAATTGGCTAGTTTATATCAAAAACCTAGAGATTACCGTGAGTTGTTGAGATTGTTTAAATTAGAGAAGTTTAAAAAGCAACCTGTTGAGAAGCTTTCAGGCGGAGAAAAACAAAAGCTCTCGATCGTGTTAGCCTTGATTCCTGATCCAGAGATTATTTTCTTGGACGAGTTAACGACTGGATTAGATACGGAGGCACGCAGAACGGTTTGGCAGACTTTGCTAAAATTAAAGAAGACCAATTTAACAATCTTTTTGACGACGCATTATATGGAAGAAGCTGAAATTCTATGTGATCGTATTTGCCTCATTAAGAATGGCAGCATTGTCGTTGAAGGAAGTATTCCAGAATTATTGGCGGAGAGTTCTCAGAGTAATTTAGAAGACGCGTATCTTTGGTTTGTAGGGGAGGACGAAGATGAATAAGGTAATCAATTTGGCAAAGGTTGAAGGAAAATTGGCGATTCGTTCTATTGATGGGATTTTATTCGGGATTGGAATGCCTCTAGGTGTATTGCTATTGACGACCATGATTGCTGGAAATAAGCAGGCGGGAAATACATCCTATACTTTTTTAGACAGCAGTTTTAGCTCGCTTTTAGTCGTTGGCATTTGCGCCACTGCATTTATGGGAATTCCATTAACAATTTGTGATTATCGCGACAAGAAAATATTGAAGCACTTTTTCGTGACACCCGCTTCACCTGGACATTTAATCGCAACTCAGGTGTTAGTAGCTATGACAACGGCGATTATTTCTGCAGGACTCGTTGCATTGGCAGCCATCGTCTTTCTTGATTATCGAATGCAGGGTAATTGGCTCTTATTGATTGCTAGTTATTTTTTAGTTATGATTGCTATGTACAGTTTGGGATTATTGATTGCAAGTCTATGTAAAAATATGAAGATCGCAAACCTTGTGTGCAGTCTGGTTTATTTTCCGATGCTCTTTTTATCTGGCGCAGTGATTCCCTTTGAAATTTTTCCAAGAGGGATGCAGAAAGTAGCCAGCGTGCTTCCTTTAACCCAAGGTGTTCAATTGTTAAAAAGCGTCAGTCTAAATCAACCAGTTGGAAATCCACAATTTGTCATAATATTGTTGAGTGTAATTTCGATTGTGGGATTCGGTTTAGCAGCGAAATTCTTTCGCTGGGAATAGCCAGAAATTAGGGGGAAAAGAAGTGGATCACGAATGTGAAAAAGTTGAAGAAAAATTATACCGCATTGGTATGTTCTCTAAAATGAATCAGGTTACAATCAAAGCACTACGCTATTACGATGAAGTGGGGCTGCTTCGCCCCCGTTTTATCGATCCTGATAACGGCTACCGCTACTATAGTTCGAGTCAATTAGAACCTCTGCATCGTTTGCTCGCATTACGCAGAATTGGCTATAGTATAGAAGAAATTAAACGTGTACAAGATGGCGAAAGTGAGCAGCGGATATTACAAAGAAAAAAGCAGCAGCTGATGAAGGAAATTTCTGATCGAATGTCGATGCTTTCTCAGATTGAAGGGTATTTGCAGCAAGAGGATGATAATTATCATATGGTGATTAAACGATTACCAGAAGTCATCGTTGCATCAATGAGGAAAATCATTCCCAGCTTTGAAGCTCTTTCATCAATGATTCCTGAGATGGGCTCACAGATGGAGAAGGCTGGTTGTGTCTGTGCATTGCCTGAATACTGCTTCAATATTTATCATGATGCTGGATATAAAGAAGAGAACATCGATATTGAAGTCTGTGAATCCGTAGTTGAAATGAAAGAAGAAACGGATGAATTAAAATTTAAGAGGATGGATGAAGTGCCTCAAGCAGTCTGTACAATGCACAAAGGTCCTTATGAAAATATTCCTAGAGCATTCGCAGCAGCGATTAAATTTGTTGAGGATAATGATTATGAGATTATTGGTTCTATTCGAGAAAGTTATATCGATGGTATGTGGAATAAAGATAGTGAAGATGATTGGCTGACGGAAATTCAAATACCTGTAAAAAAAACTGAGAAATCGTTGCAATAATTTCTCTCAGATTATAGACAAAAAAGTTCTAAACTCATATTTTGAGTTTGGAACTTTTTTGATTGATTTCGTTGATTATGACAGTTTAAGGTTTAGCAAGAATAGTTCGTGAAGGTTAATTAATTCATTAATTAAAGCAAGAATAAGTTCATTTAACCATCTTTTATAGCAATTTTTTTCACATTTTTTGAAGAATAATGAATATTAGCAATTGTCCAGATAAATTGGTTGTGTTACGCTAAATTTAGTTTCATGAAAACGTTCTACAAAAAAACAGAAAGAAGGAATTGTAATGACAAAGGATCGGTTTGTAAGGGTTTATTCTCAAGGAAAATTGGATGCGATCATGATTTTTGTTGATCGAAAGACGGGTGTGAATTATATGTTCAATAAAGTAGGCTACGCTGGGGGATTGACACCGTTGTTAGTTAAAGATGGCAAACCAGTGATCACACCGATTGAAGAGTTAGATAAATAGCAGATAGCACTAGCGAACAAGCCTGCATCTAAAAGATATGCTACTATTTTCTTATAAAGATGATGGCGGCATGAAAATCAGATTTATTTAAATAAGGGGTGAGTTAGATGCATGCTTGGGATGCTATTCAAAGGTCAGTGGATTATGTGGAAGAAAATATCAAGGAAGAGCTATCAATCGAAGAATTAGCAAAGGTATCTTATCTATCGGTATACTATTTTCAAAAATTATTTAACCGTTTGGTTGGAAAAACAGTTAATGAGTATATCAAAGCGAGAAGAGTAGCAAATGCTAAATCGTTGTTGAAGACCGATAAACGGATCGCTGACATAGCTTGTGAATTCGGTTTTAATAGTCATGAGACATTTACAAAAGCTTTCAAAGAAATATATGGTGTTACGCCGGAGACTTATCGTAAAAATGATCTGTTATTGACGGATTTTTTAAAGCCGGATCTATCGATTTATTATACGGTGGTGGATGAAGGGGTGCCGTTAGTGGTAGACGATCTAGTTCTTGAAGTAAACAGGCGAGAACTGGCAAAAACCGAATACTATACTGGATTTTCCAGACAAGTCGAGTCGCGTGAAATGAACAAAGTAGGAGTCAATGTATTGATTGAGTTATGGGATGAATTTCATGAGAAACAAGAAACGATTCCTAATTTAATTGAGAATGGGGTACAGATTGACTGCTTTACGAGTGATACCACTCCTGAAAAAGTCCAATATTTTGTAGGTGGATTATCGGATGCTCAAACCTTGACGAATTATAATCACTATCAAATGAACCCTGGAATCTACTATGTTTGCACGTTTGAAGCGGAAAACTTCAAGTATCTGGTAGAAGATGCTTTGTACAAGGCAAACGACTATTTCTTTGGGACTTGGCTCAAAAGGCATGGAATAGAAATGGAGAATATGGCTCCTTTTCTAGTGCAAAAATATGTAAATGTAACAGATGAGCCAAAGATCGAAATATGGATTAAACCAACCAAAGACTTAGAAGTAAGTTGATACAAAAAAGCTTCGGATCATTCATACTGATCCGAAGCTTTTTAATTCTTCTTTTCTTTACTGATTGAAATCGACATTTCTTTATGAAGGACATAGCCCCAAAAAATACCAGTTAATTGTGTCATCAAAAAGAGAACGATCAATGGGATTGCCGCTATAAAAGGCGAAGTGGAATGATATAGGCTGACTAAAGGACTCTTAAAAATAATTAATGAGCAGCTCAATATGATATTGACGAGATTACCAAAAACCAATAAGGATAGCTGCTTAGTAATTTTTGCATAAAAGCCAATCAGTATGGTAAGGAGCAGAAATAGAAAAATCCCTATGATTGAATCAAATAAGTAATCAACTGCTAAAGATAGATGAACATAGGGAATTAAATAGAAAACAAAGGGTACACGCATGATTGTTTTCTTACTCATTGTAGGGATCACCTCGACAATCATTTATTGTATGGTTATTTTATGATTGTTAAATGGTCAATTCAACACAAAACAGTAAAATACTATGGATAATGAAAGTTCTTTTATACTGTTATCAATAAATCATAAGTTATTTAGAGCTAAATTTTTTTATTTTAAAATGGTTTTTACGATTCTAAAAAAGAAAGAGACATTAAATTAGTAAACTTCTAAAAAGGGAGTGTAAGTATTGAAATAAATCATGTAAGAATGACGATTCTTTTCAAATCACTAGCATGGAGCCGATATTTTTCCTTTACTATCTGAGCTTTTGTGATAATATGATTAGAAATGGAGGGGTTATATGAATAAATTGCAAGATCGATTTAACAAAAATGTCTATGAAATCGCCGTCTCATTGATTCGTCAATTTGATGAAAAAGTCTCTGGAATTCCTAATATGTTGAAGTTGACGTTAGGAGAGCCGGATTTTAATACCCCTGAACACGTGAAAGAAGCAGGGCAACAGGCGATTAAAGATAATTTTAGTCATTATACTGGCATGTCGGGTCTAATTGATGTTCGAGAAGCAGCGAGTCGATTTTTATCTGAAAAATATACGGTCAATTATCAACCTACAACTGAAGTTTTGGTGACAGTAGGGGCAACGGAAGCGTTGTCGGCAAGTTTGTTATCAATTTTGGAGGCTGGTGATAAGGTATTGCTTCCGGCTCCGACTTATCCAGGCTATGAGCCATTAATCTTATTAGCAGGTGCTGAACCTGTTTATATTGATACGCGGGAAACAGGTTTTGTTTTAACGCCGGAACAAATCGATCAGGCAATGGAAGAACACGGCGATAAGGTGAAAGCAATCATCATTACATCGCCATCAAATCCTACAGGCGTTGCCTATAATGAAGCAGAAGTATCTGCTTTAAGTGAAACCTTGAAAAAGTACCCAATTTTTGTGATCAGTGATGAAATTTATAGTGAATTAAATTATGAAACGAAGCATGTTTCATTTGGAAAATATTTACGCGACCAAACAATCGTCATCAATGGGTTATCAAAATCTCATGCGATGACAGGCTGGCGAATCGGATTTATTTTTGCTCCAGCAGAATTGGTAGAACAAATAATTAAAGTTCATCAGTATTTAGTTACAGCGGCTTCAACGATCTCGCAAAAGGCCGCGGTTCGGGCATTAGTTCAGGGAATTTCTGATGCAGAGGTCATGCGGGAAGAATACCGAGAACGTCGGGATTATGTCTATCAAGCAATGACGAAACTGGGATTTGAGGTGGCACGTCCGTCAGGAGCCTTCTACATTTTTGCGAAGATTCCAGCTGAATATGAGCAAGATTCAATGGCTTTTTGTATTGATTTAGCTGAAAAAAATCAATTAGCAATTATCCCAGGAATTGCCTTCGGACCTGAAGGTGAAGGCTATGTTCGGATTAGTTATGCTGCTTCAATGGAGAGTTTGGTTGAAGCCATGAACCGTTTGTCAACCTACCTAGGAAAATAAAAAGAAACGATCAAATCTTTTTAGGTTTGATCGTTTCTTTTTGCCGAATACTACTTACTTGTTTAGATAGTTGAATAGACCGCTGATCGTTTTGTCCTTCAAAGCAATCTCGTTGCTATCAACAGTCGCTTTTACAACATGATAAAAATCAGGCAGATCAGGCACCTCTTTTAGTTGTGCCGCAACAAAATCGTCGGTACCAGGATAAGTTGTTTCTTTTTCTGAGTTGTTTATTGCATAAGTAATCACTAACATGTTGGTTCGCTTCTCTCGATTATACTTTTCATTACAAAAGTATTGTACACCAAAACTAATTAAAAGTAAGCATTTTTGTCTTTACTCAATATTTACAGTTCTTTACGAATCGTTTACATAGCTTCAATCAGATATTTACGTTCCATTGGTAAAGTAACGGTGTACTAAAAATAAGAGACACGGCAAAAGCATACTGTCGCTTCCCTTATAAAAACTGTTTACTATCTAAATTGAGGAGTGTACATGATGAAGAAAATTATTTTAGCATTAGCATTTTCAGGAATTCTCTTAGCAGGGTGCGGTACCGGAAACGCAACAAAGGATTCAGGATCAGCGAAAGAGGACACCGCAAAAATTACAGCAGTAGGTTCAACAGCTCTACAACCGCTAGTTGATGCGGCGCAAGAAAGCTACACACAGGATCATCCAAATGTCCAAATCTCTGTGCAAGGTGGCGGTAGCGGCACGGGCTTAAGTCAAGTTGAGAGCGGCTCGGTTGAAATTGGAAATTCCGATGTTTTTGCTGAAGAGAAAGATGGCGTAGATGCCAGCAAGTTAGTTGATCATAAAGTAGCAGTCGTTGGTTTTGTTCCAGTGGTTAATAAAGATGTTGGTGTAAAAGATATTACTAAACAACAACTAATCGATATTTTTACCGGAAAAATCAAAAACTGGAAAGAACTGGGAGGCAAGGATGAAGCCATTCAGGTGGTTAACCGTGCTTCTGGCAGTGGAACCCGTGCGACTTTTGAGAAATGGGGCTTAGATGGAAAAGAGCCAATTCAGTCACAAGAGCAAGATTCATCAGGAACAGTGAAAAAAATTGTAGCGGAGACTCCAGGATCAATTAGCTACCTTGCGTTATCGTATGTTGATGATAGTTTACAAGCGCTACAATTAGACGGCGTTACAGCAAACGATAAAAACATTACGACCAACAAATGGCCGATCTGGTCTTATGAACACATGTATACAAATGGCAAACCGGAAAAAGCGTTAGCCGATTTCTTAGAATACATGGTTAGCGATGATGTGCAAAATGGACCGGTGAAGGAATTAGGTTATCTGCCAATTACTTCAATGAAGGTTGAACGCGCTGCTGATGGAACAGTGAAATAATAACTAAAAAGAAAAAAGTCGAACCCCGCTAGTGTTTTCATCATGAAAACACTAGCGGGGTTACTTTATTTGTCAATTATTTGTTTGGCAATCTAATTGTAAAGGTGGAGCCTAAGCGAGGGTGACTTTCGACCTTGACTTCACCGCCGAGGATCTCGCTGTATTCTTTAACAATTGCAAGACCTAATCCGGTTCCGCCAGAATGACGAGCGCGGGCTTTGTCTACACGGTAAAAACGTTCAAAAATTCGTTTTTGATCTTCCTTTGAAATACCGATGCCATGATCTGTTACGGTTATTTCTAATTGATCGGTTAGATGATAGGCTATTTCAATTTGACTTTTTTCGGGAGAATATTGAATTGCATTTTCAAAAAGATTCTTTATGATCGGTTGAAAGAAAGTCAAACGTGTCTGGTAAAAACAATTTTCCATGCCCTCAATTGAAACAGTGATCTGTTTTTCCCTTAGTAGATGCTGATATAACTCAATTTGCTGGTGCAAAAAATAATTTATCTCAATTGTTTGCCGATCTTCTGCTAGATCATTGCTATCCTTTGATAATTCGATGATATCCTGAATCAGTCGCTGCAATCGTTTGGCATCATTTTGCATGATTGTCAAAAATTCTGCGGTCAGCTCGGGGTCATCTTTCGCACCATCCAAGAGCGTTTCTGTAAATCCTAGTAACGAGGTAACCGGTGTTTTCAATTCGTGGGAGACATTTCCAACGAAATCCTTTTGAATTTTTTCTAAACGACGAACATGTGTCAAGTCGTAGACGGTTCCCATAATTTGATCGCCCTCGACTTCATTTTCAATATAGCGTAAACGAATATCCAAATTCATCGCGCTTGGTAGTTTAGTCGAGATTTCCTGATGGACTTGATTTTTATCGACTAATACCTGTTGGATCAATTGGATGAACTTATGATCCTCAATCACCTGCCAATAATATTGTTGACTAATCCCGCCGATTTGCAGTAGCTCTTCCATAGACGGATTAATCATGATAAAGCGCCCATCGGTATCAATGATGAAGACACCAATCGTCAGTTCATGGAAAAGTGTGGAGAATTGTTCTTCTGTCGATGTGTAGGCAGCATAGGTTGCATTCAACTGTTCACTAATCTGATTCACAGTAACATAGAGCTCCTGCCATTGCGGCGAATCCTGCATCACGTAATTGCTTTTCTCTGGTTCTTTCAACATCCGCTGTAAAACTGGGAGAACGGTTTCGATTGGTCGATTCCGTTGATAGGTCAAGTAGCAAATAATTAAATAGATAAATGTATAAAATAGCAGTAAGATAACAAAAATCGTTCGCTGGAAGTTACGTGTTTTCGGCTGAAAGGCGGAGGTTCTTTTTGCTACTCTTAAAATACCAACTGTTTTATCGCCAGACCTAATGGGTTGAGCAGTATAGAGCAATTCAGTTTTTAAGGTAGCACTGTATCGAACGGAAGAACCAACAATATTACTGTTTAAAACAATTTTTACTTCTGGTCGATTTTCCCGGCTACCAGAAAGCTGCGGTTCGGAGCTGTCAAAAATAATTTTCCCCTTAGCATCTAACAGAGTGATCCGATCATTGGCCTCTCTAGAAAAACTCTCTATCGCCTTTTTATTCTCGTTAGAATCAAGTTGAGCAAGATCCAATCGATGGATCATTAGTTCACCATTACTACTCAAAAACTCCTCTTGCTGCTCTAACAATTCTTTTGTATAAAAATGGTTGGCTAATTTCCAGCTGCCGAGAAAGAGCAAACAAATAAGCAATAAAGGGACAAGATAATCTAAGTGTTTGCGTTTCATTGTGCTGGCACCTGAAACTTATAGCCAAAGCCGCGAACGGTTTGTAGATATTGTGGATGTTTAGGATCTATCTCGATTTTTTCCCGCAGGTGTGATACATGAACGTCGACAATTCTACTTTGACCAGAAAAATCATATTGCCAGATGCGATCAAGTAAGGTATCACGATCAATCACACGTTCTTTACGTTTCATGAAATAGACTAGAAGTTCAAACTCTTTTGGTGTCAGTTCAATTTTTTTGTCTCGTACTGTGACCTGATAATTTGATAAATCCGCTTTAATATCGCCAGCAGTTAAAAACTCGTGTTCAACAGGTTCTTGGCGCGGCTCTACACGACGAAAGATTGCTTTCATGCGGGCTAGGACTTCTCTTGGAGAAAAGGGCTTGGTCAGGTAGTCATCAGCGCCGATCTCTAAGCCTAGGATGCGATCAATGGCATCATCCTTAGCGGTCAACATTAAAATCGGGGTATCGACTTTTTCCTGACGCAGTTTTTTTGCAATCTCCAGACCGTCCATTGACGGCAGCATCACATCTAAAATAATGAAATCAAATTTTTCATTTAAGGCTAATTCGTAGCCTTCTTTTCCATCTTCAGCAGTGGTGACAGTGTAGCCCTCTTTTTCTAAATTAAAGCTCAATAACTTTACGATTGAAATCTCATCGTCTACAACTAATACACGTTTCATATGTGTCTCCTTTTTTATAAGAACATTTGTGAAAGACTATTTCCATACCTGAATAAATGGTATAATGGGAAGGCAGTTTTGTCACCTATTTTCTATTAATTTGTTGGGAGAAATAACAATGCTAGGGATCAGTGCTTGTTTGGGCGGGGTAGCTTGTCGTTATGATGGTGGATCAAATGAAATTACAGAGCTGAAAAAGCTAGTTGAGAAGAATCAGGCAATCATGATTTGTCCAGAGGTTTTAGGCGGTTTACCGACACCTAGACATCCTGCTGAGATACAGGGCGGTGATGGTTTCGCTGTGTGGGAAGGCCTAGCAAAAGTTCTAGATAAAGAGGGCAATGATTTGACAGAGGAATTTAAACAAGGAGCAATCAAGGCCTTTGAAGAAATACAAAAGCTGAAGATTACGGGCCTGGTTTTAAAGGAGAGAAGCCCATCTTGTGGCAGCAGCTTGATTTATGATGGCAGCTTTTCTGGAACTCGGATCAAAGGAATGGGTGTGGCAACCGCGTATTTTATCCGACAAGGCTTACCTGTTTATTCTGAAGAAAACTGGCAAGAAATGAGGATAACGTAATGGAGATCGAAAAAACGAATCGCATGAATGCGTTGTTTGAATTTTACGCGACGCTTTTAACTGAGAAGCAAATGAATTATATGGAGTTGTATTACGCCGATGATTTTTCTCTAGGAGAGATTGCTGAGGAATATCAGGTGAGTCGTCAGGCGGTTTATGATAATATCAAAAGAACAGAAAAAATCTTAGAGGATTACGAGCGCAAGCTTCATTTGTTTTCTGATTACATCGTAAGAGAAGAACAACTGGATAAGTTGGCGTTATATGTGACGGAGCATTATCCCAAGGATGAGTTTTTAGCCGAAACAATTACCGGCTTACAAGATTTAGATGAATAGAAAGGAAAATAAGCAATGGCATTTGAAAATTTGACGCAGCGTCTGCAGGCTGCGATGGGGAAACTACGTAAAAAAGGAAAGGTTACAGAAGCTGACGTTACTGAAATGATGCGAGAAATTCGTCTCGCTTTATTAGAGGCCGATGTTAACTTACAAGTTGTAAAGCAATTTACCAAAGAAGTGCGCACACGTGCTTTGGGCGTAGAAGTTTTAGAGAGCTTAACTCCCGCACAACAAATCGTGAAGATTGTTGATGAAGAATTAACCAAAACATTGGGATCAGAAGCGGTTGGAATTGAGAAATCACCAAAAATTCCGACAGTAATCATGATGGCAGGTTTGCAAGGGGCAGGTAAAACAACCTTTGCTGGAAAGCTTGCCAACCAATTGATTAAAAATGAAAAAGCGCGTCCTCTAATGATCGCAGGAGACGTTTACCGTCCAGCGGCTATCGACCAATTAAAAGTATTAGGCCAACAATTAGACGTGCCAGTCTTTGATATGGGTACAGATGTCAGTCCTGTTGAAATCGTCCGTCAAGGGATGGAAAAGGCCCGCGAAAATAAAAATGATTATGTTCTAATTGATACGGCTGGTCGTCTACATATTGATGAAGCATTAATGGATGAGTTGAAACAAATCAAAGAAATCGCTCAACCAAATGAAATTCTATTAGTCGTTGATGCAATGACTGGACAAGATGCGGTTAACGTGGCGCAAAGCTTCAATGAACAATTAGGAATCACTGGGGTCGTTATTACCAAATTAGATGGAGACACTCGTGGTGGTGCGGCACTGTCGATCCGTGCTGTGACGGGAGCACCGATCAAGTTCATCGGTTCAGGTGAAAAACTAACCGACCTAGAAGTCTTCCATCCAGATCGGATGTCTAGCCGAATCTTAGGTATGGGTGACATGCTGACTTTGATCGAAAAAGCACAGCAAGATTACGATGAAAAGAAAGCTGAAGAACTTGCTCGCAAGATGAAGGAAAACAGCTTTGATTTCAATGATTTCATTGAGCAGCTAGACCAAGTGATGGGCATGGGACCAATCGAAGATTTACTGAAGATGATTCCAGGGATGAGTCAAATGCCAGGGATAGAAAATGTCAAGGTTGATCCAAAGGATGTTGAACGTAAAAAAGCGATGGTTTACTCCATGACCCCTGCTGAACGTGAAAACCCAGACTTATTAAATCCTAGCCGTCGTCGGCGGATCGCTGCTGGTTCAGGAAACTCAGTTGTCGAAGTCAATCGCATGATTAAGCAATTCAAAGAATCTCGGAAAATGATGCAGCAAATGAGTAAAGGCAGCATGCCTGCTGGGATGGATCAAATGTTTGGCAATGGTATCAAAGGCAAAATGGGTAAGATGGCGATGAACCGGATGGTCAAGAAAAACAAGAAGAGAAAAAAGAAGCGTAAATAATAGAAGAAATTTGTTAGAAATACGATGTAAAACAGCGTCTATCTCGTTTTTGAGATAGACGCTATTTTGTGGATTTTATTCCATAATAGAGAAAATCAATTTTTCTAAGTTAAAAATAAGCTAGCTCTAAAAAGAAACGCCAATGATACAGGAAAAAGACGCCGGCAAGACTCAAAATGAGATAAATCTGTGGTTCTCTTTGCGAGAAAGACTGGATTTCTTTCGGAGTTTTATTGAATAATTTGCGATAAAGCAACCAAATTAGGAAACCGACAAATGCACCTAACGTGTTCATCAATAAATCATCAATATCAGTTGCCCGACGATTAAACAATTGGAGCAATTCGATCATCAATGAAAATTGGAAACCCAGCAAAACCGACACCACAGGTTTGCGACACTGTTTCCAAACTAACGGCAATAAAAAGCCTAACGGTGTAAACATAATGATATTCAAAAGATTCAACAGACCAACGCCTGATTGAAAGGGAACCAGATTAATTTCCTCGGGGCGAATCAATTCTGGATAACTTAAAAGGTCTTCCAACGTACCGACACCGGTCACGTCAATCACCAGATAGAGATAAAATAAGAAAATAAAACGCCAAAGCATTGATGAAATGAAAATTTTCTCCTGTTTCTTTCTCAGCGAAAAATATTGATAAATCAGACAAGGTAGAAAGACACATCCGATTCGATAAAGAGAAAATAAAATATCTAAAACACCCATAGAATCACCTCATTTGATGATTGAACTTGTTAAGAGTCTTTGCTAGATGTTTCGTCACTTCGCCGAAAAACAGTATAAGGCCACAGATTCCGGCGACGATTAGAGTAACTAGGACAGTCGATAGAATCGGTTGGCTAATTGACGTATCGATCCGACTCATTCGGTTAGTCAAAAAGATCATCCAAGGATTAAAGAAATTAAAAATGAGAACAAAGGAAGTAAACAGCGTCATCATTCCCCAGATCGGCCAGCGCGATTCTTTATGAAGCAAATAGGCATTATCGTTTTCTAATGATAATGACTGGAATTTTTGATAGGTCCAAAAAATTAAAAGCAGACCAACGACAACCAAAATACAGTTTACCAACATATTGCCACCGTTTTTTCCAACCGAATCAACAAATAAAGTTCTTGGTAATGAGGAATGACTTGATCCTTTTACTAAGTTTATAATGTCACTCAATGAATAGATCGCATTTGGCAGCCAACTCCTCAAAAAGAGAAATACAAATAAGGTCAAGGGACCAAAAAATACATTTCCAACCATAGACCCAATAAAAGTACCTGCACAAAATAAAAAAAAGAGTAATGAAGAATGACTAATTATAGAAGTAACTAATTGTCCTAAGGTCGCATTCATATAAGGAGCTGGAATCAGCGCATGGATCAGCAAGGCGTACACAAATTGACTAATCAGGGTTACCAATAAAAAAGGAAGGGCGACATAGAGAATTTTACTCTGAAATAGAATCTTTCGTGAGCATCCTAATGAAAAAAGATAGTGATTAAAAGCTGTTTTCTGATCAATAAAGAAGAGCAAGAATCCTAATAAGGGAACGAGTAGCAATAAAGCACCATTAAAATAGGTTGAAAAATTTGAATAATAAAAAGTTTTCTCAGAATAATTTGAGGCTTCAAGTGTTTCGAAACCGCCTGAATCGGAGTGATAAAATTCCAGTTGAGCTTTTTGAAATTGGTGATAAGAAGTATAGTGAACATTTTTTTCCGTTTTTTCATCCCAATAGGTGATTCCAGCGCGATTTTTTTCAAAGTTTTCTTTGGCATGAGGTTCATGATAAATCATTTTCCATTGTTTATTTTCAGTTAAGGCGTTAAATACACCCACACCAATCACCAGTAGACACGCGGCGATCAGTACTTTCTTATAACGCTCAAAAATAATAGCACGGATCATCTCAAAATCCCCTTTCTACGTGTTTTTAAATTGGCTTCGAAAAGATCTTCTAAAGTTAAAGGCAATTCTTCATATACTAACGGATCAAATTCTTTGATGGCTGTTTCTAATTCTGCTGTGAAATTTTCAAATACAACAGTAACGACACGACCTTGAAAATCCAGCATTTTAGAATTTTCTTTGATTACCATAGGTACTTTTTTTGTTTTAAAGACCAACTGAAGTTTTTTCGCTGTTTCTCGCATATCTTCCAAACGGTAGTCTTTGATGATCGATTGATCTTTTAGCAGCAATACACGATCAATCAAATTTTCCAGCTCCAGTAAGTTGTGAGAAGCGATCAATGCCGTACAAGAATTTTCGCTTAAATGGCTCATCAGTAAACCAATCACTTCTTTTTTCACGATAATGTCTAACCCATCAAAAGGTTCGTCTAATAATAAATACTGCGCATTAGAGCACACAGCTAAAATAATTTGGAACAATGCTTGCTGTCCTTTTGAAAGCTGGCGGTAATTTTTATTCAATGGAAGCCCATGCATTCCTACCAATTCTTTAAAGGAGACAAAATCGAATTTTGGATAGGCTAGTTGATAGAATCGCGCAATTTTTTTAAGAGTATAGAGACGGAAAAAATTTTCTTTTTCATCAATAAAAAAGATTTCCTGTTTTAATTCTGGTCGCTGATAAATCGATCTTTGATCAATCAATATATCTCCTCTATCAGGTAAATATTGTCCAGCAATTACGCGTAATAAGGTGGTCTTTCCAGAACCGTTTCGACCGACAAGCCCAACGATCTCATGTTCAGCTAATTCAAACTCAACCGTTGTGAGTATTGGTTGCTGATCAATTTTTTTGTTCAAATTTTTTACAATCATATGGTAAGACCTCCCAAATTTTTTTCTGCTTCATATATCCAAGCAATCAATTCACTCTGCGAGATTTGTAGATGTCGTGCCTCGATAACAAGTTCATTCAAATGTTCTTTTAATTCTTGGATACGAATCTCATCTCTAGGGGTTTCTTCAATCGCGCGTACAAAAGTACCCTTGCCTTTGACGGTAACAAGTACTTTTTCCGTTTCTAATACCTTATAGGCTTTACTGATGGTATTCGGGTTCATTAACAATTGCTTCGCCATTTCTCTGACAGATGGTATTTTATCTCCGGGCTGTAAAATACCATGTAAGATGTCTTCTTTGATTCCTAATACTAATTGCTCGTAATAAGCACGGCTGCTGTTTTTATCGATATGAACCATACACTCACCTCCATGTATCTACGTGTGCTAGTATACATAGTACACTTCAGTTAGGCAATGACTTTTTTTCATTTTCTGGTATACTCAAGGGGAGCGTATGTTCGTTTTTTAAATTTGAAAATAGGAGTGATGCGGATGTATCGGTGTCAATGGTCAGGAAATAATGAAAATATGCAGGTGTATCATGATACGGTATGGGGTACGCCAGAATACGATGATCAACGTCTTTTTCGAAAGTTAGTTTTGGATATGAACCAAGCTGGATTAAGCTGGCAAACGATTTTAAATAAAATGGATAATTTTGACAACGCCTATGAACAATTTGAGATTAAAAAGGTTGCAGAATTTGATGAAGCAAAGATCGAATCGCTAATGCAGGATGCAGGAATTATTCGCAATCGTCGAAAAATCGAAGCGGCGATCAACAATGCGCAAAAGATACTAGCGATGCAAGCTGAGGGAGTCAGCTTTTCTGATTATTTATGGGGCTTTACCGACCATCAAGTGGTAGATAATAAGATAAAAAATGCTTCAGAAGTACCGGCGAAAACAGAGCTGTCTGACCGAATTGCCAAAGATTTAAAGAAACGCGGCTTTAAATTTGTCGGCAGTACAACGATTTATGCTTTTTTACAGGCAGTTGGAATTGTAAACGATCATGAGATGGCATGTTTCCGATATGAAGAGCTGAACACTGGGATGAAGCAAAACGACTAAGATAGGCAATAAAGTTGAATTGGTCTTGCCACTTGATAAAATGAATAGAAGAAAGAGGTGGGATTAGATGGCACACGCAGTATTCTACGGAGCAATGAGTTTAGATGGATATTTAGCGGATAAAGAAGACGGTTTAAATTGGTTGTATCATCAAGAAGGTGGCGAACTAGTACCTTATGATGTATTTTATCAAGCGATTGATTATACGATGATGGGACGCAGAACCTATGAAGTAGTAAAACGTGATGCACAGTTAGAAATTCTTTATCCAGAGAAGGAAAACTTTGTCTTTAGTCACACGGATTTAGACGTTGATGACAATCTTCAAGTGGTTAATGAAGATCCTATAACGTTTATTCAAAATCTACCATCAGAGAAAACGATTTGGGTTGTTGGCGGCGGTGCCTTGTTGCAACCAGTGATTGAAGCTGGCTTAATTGAAGAGTGGTGGATTCAAATCGTACCAATACTATTAGGCGAGGGCGTTCCGCTCTTTTTGCCACAAATCAACCAACAAAAACTAAAGTTGATCGAAACAGAACAGTTCGGTCAGTTTGCACAGCTACATTTAAAGCAAGCTTAATCGAAATTTCTTTATAAAATAAATTCGAACGCTCCTATTCCTTTTCAAATTGGAAAGAATAGGAGCGTTCTGTCTTAATACTCATGTTCATCGATTTCGCTTGCAGCTGCTTCAAACTTTGCTTGACAAGGCAATACTTTCTTCTCTTTTTCAGGAAAGGTTTGATCAAAAGCCTCTAATCCTTGGGGATCAGGATATAGCCCTTCTGAAAAGACAATATGGCCGCTAATAGCATCAAGCGCCCCATCCTTTAGCGGTAAGGCCATAATACCAGTATAAAATTTTCCATCCGGCATGGAGATGTTGTACTTCTTTGTGCCAATAAAACCATATGTATGGTAGTGATAAGGAAAGCCACCCAGTACGATTGCCTCATAGCCTAAGCGTTTTGCTTCATTGATGGAGTGTTCGTTCAGCATTCGACCATAGCCTTGTCGATGATACTCTGGTGCGATACTAACGGGACCAAAGGAAATGACTGGATACTCGTTGTTATCAGCATCAACGATTTTAGCTTTACTATAAAAAATGCTGCCAATAATGTTTTCATCTAGTTCAATGACAAAGGTCAGCTCTGGAATAAAATCCGGATGCTTGCGAAGTGTGTGTGCAAGGTAATGTTCCTCAGCTCCAGGTAAATATAAATTCCAAAAAGCTTCGCGAGTAATTTCTTCAACCCTGCGATAATCTCGTTCTTCTTCAAGTCTAATAGTAATAGTCAAATGATATCCTCCAATCTAATTCTAAATTGAGTATAGCATAATAAGTGCATCAAAAAAGACTGCGGACATTGTTCATTTAAGAACAGTATCCGCAGTCTTCTGGTGAAATTATTTAACTAATTTATTGAAGAATTCGATATATTTATCTGTGATTGTTTTAAAGAATTCAACCGTACCATCAGCAATATGTCCGTCATTATCAACAAGATTCATAATGCCGCCGATGTAAGCTTCTGGTTGTTGCAAAGTAGGAACGTCTAAGAAAACTAATGATTGACGTAATGCGTGGTTTGCACCAAAGCCGCCAGGGCCACCAGGGGATACAGTCACGACTAAACCAGGTTTACCACCCCAAACACTGCTGCCCATTGGACGAGAACCAACATCTAACGCATTTTTCAACGCTGCTGGAACAGAACGATTATACTCTGGAGTAACGAAGAATAATCCATCGACGCTATTTACATCGTTACGGAAACGTGTCCAAGCTTCAGGAACAGAGCCTTCCACTTCAAGATCTTCATTGTAAAATGGAAGATCGCCAATTTCAATAAATTTTGCTTCAAAGCCGTCAGGCAGTAATTCTGCAAATTGTTTTGCAACGATCTTATTGTAAGAATCCTTGCGCAGACTGCCGACTAAAATACCAATTGTTTTTGTCATAATAATTCCTCCTAATTCGATCATTACGATCGCTGTTGTTATCTACATTTATTATCTTACAAAAAATAAGTAAAATGTGCAAAAAATATGCTTTGAAAGAAAAATAGACCTGTAAAGAAAAAACTCTTTACAGCTAACTAAAAGCGTGTTAGACTACATCTTGTGATTAATTATATGGAGGTGTAGTTATACAATGGCAGTTAAAATTCGCTTGAAACGTATGGGTTCTAAAAAGAAACCTTTCTACCGTATCGTTGTTGCTGATTCTCGTTCTCCTCGTGATGGACGTTTTATCGAAACTGTGGGTACTTACAATCCTTTGAAAAACCCTGCAGAAGTCGTATTAAAAGAAGAAGATGTTTTAAACTGGTTACAAAAAGGTGCACAACCTTCTGATACCGTTCGCAACATTCTTTCTAAAGAAGGCATCATGCAAAAACACCACGAAGCTAAATTCGCTAAGAAGTAAGGTGATCAATTATGCAAGATTTAACTAACCTTGTGTTGACTATTGTTCACCCTTTGGTGACAAAGCCTGAAGAAGTGAAGTTAGAGATTGAAGAATCTAAAGATTTCTTTGAGTACAACCTAGTCGTTGCACCAGAGGATATCGGCAGAATTATCGGAAAACAAGGTCGAGTAGCAAAAGCGATTCGTACGATCGTTTACAGTGTTCGAACGAATGGACCGAAAAAAGTTCGTCTCAACATCGTGGATGGTAAATAAAGTAAGAACACTCGAGTCAGTTTGATTCGGGTGTTTTTTCATTAGAAGTACGATAAACTATGGGTGGAGGTGTTCCATCATGAAAAAATATTTAATTTTGCTAAGTGCATTGTTTGTTTTATCGGCATGTAATTCTGGAAATAATGATTCAAAAGATAGCTCGACGAAATCGACTGTTGCTACGACTGAGAATACCAGCACAGTGAGTTCGAAAAAAAGTGATTCAAGTAAAAATTCGTCAACCATTTCAAGTACAAAGGCAGCAACGAATTCTTCTGGTACAGATTCCACTCACGGCAATCATGGGATGGCGGCAATCGATGAATTAAAGGCAAATTATCCAAATGATAATTTTCCCGACCCAGCAACTATCAGCAGCGGGAAGGAGATTGGAATCAGCGCTTCTGAAGAGCAAGGTATTTTGAAGATCAATTTTTATATTGTAAATGAAGCAACCCCCTTTAATGATCCATCGTTGAAGAATCAGACACCCGTGGCTTATTTCCAGCGCCAGTCCTTTGACTCAAAGGAAACTGCCAAAAATGAAGTTGGTCAGACTTATGATGCAAATGGTCAACAGGTTGATCTAGGTCATACTATCACAGGTTACCGAAGTGCTGGTGCCGGGTCTAGTTTTGTTATGTGGAAAGAAGGCAATTGGAGCTTGGCTGTACAGGCAAACAATCTTGAACAAGAAGATCCTGTTCCATTAGCCAAACAAACAGTTGAATATTTAGAGGAAGCTTTCTTGCCAGTTCCGTATGATGCTGGCCAGATCTCATTACGTGTGGCTAAAGGTGATTATCAATCCAATCGTGTGGTTTGGCAAAACAATCAAACAGTATACACAATCATGAATAACGATTCAATGAGTGCCTTGAAAATGGCTGTCTCAATGGCAAAATAGATGAAAAGAAAGAGGAAACTACGTGACTAATTATTACAAAGTTGGAAAAATCGTCAATACTCACGGAATTCGCGGTGAAGTTCGCGTGATTTCTACGACTGATTTTACGGAGGAACGTTACCAAGTAGGGGAGCAGCTTTTCTTATTTCGCGAAAAGCAAGATGTTCTTCCACTAACCATCGCAAGTTATCGCCGACATAAAAATTTTGATTTGCTTAGCTTTGAAGGCTATCCAAATATCAATGATGTTGAATCCTTTCGCGACGGCATTCTGAAAATCTCAGAAAAACAGCTGAGGGAATTGGATGAACATGAATATTACTACCATGAGATCATCGGATTAACGGTTGTAGATGAAGACGATAAGGAAATCGGCAAGATTACGGAAATTTTATCTCCTGGAGCCAATGATGTCTGGGTAGTTAAGCGTAAAGGGCAAAAAGATGCATTAATTCCTTACATCGAATCAGTCGTTAAAGACATTGATTTAACGGAAGGAATCGTCCATGTTGAAATTCCAGAAGGGTTGTTGGATGATGCGAATTGATGTACTGACACTTTTTCCAAAAATGGTTGAAGGTCCGCTGGGAGAATCGATCATCGGCAAGGCCATTGAGAAAGGGTTACTGGAGATCAATGTCCATGATTTTCGAGCGTATTCGGGGAATAAACATATGCAAGTCGACGATTATCCATATGGTGGAGGCGCAGGTATGCTGCTGAAGGTACAGCCTATCTATGATAATTTAAAGGCGATTGAAGAGGAAACCGGTGAGCAGAAAAAAAGAGTTATTTTACTTGATCCTGCCGGAAAACCTTTCAATCAAAATATGGCGGAGGAATTTTCACAGGAGGAGCAATTAGTCTTCATTTGTGGACATTATGAAGGCTATGATGAGCGCATTCGCTCGCTAGTAACTGATGAGGTTTCACTAGGCGATTATGTTTTAACTGGCGGTGAACTTGGCGCTGTTGTAATGATCGATGCAACTGTTCGTCTGTTACCAGAAGTGTTAGGCAATCAGATTTCGGCAAAAACAGATTCTCACTCCACAGGTTTGCTGGAGCATCCGCAATATACGCGACCAGCTGAATTTGCGGGGATGAAAGTTCCAGAAGTTTTAATGAACGGCAATCATCGTTTGATTGAGGCATGGCAATTAAAAGAATCATTGCGCCGAACTTATTTGCGTCGACCAGATATGTTGGAAAAATTAGAATTGACTCCTGAGATGGAAAAATTCTTAGCAGAGATCAAACAAGAAGAACAATAGTGTATGTCGAGCCCTTTTATATCAAGGGCTCTTTTAGTGGTTTGATTAAATGCTATTAAATCAGCCTTGTTACGTTACGTAACTATTTTGCTACAAAGAGTTTCTTCCTATAACCGACTGATTAATTGTATGATTGAATCAGAAAAGGTAGTGGGGGGAAAGCAGATGCTTAGTGGAGAAAAAATTAGACGACTGCGATTAGAGCAAGAGTTATCGCAAAAGGATTTGGCAGAAAAACTAGAGGTATCAAGACAGGCGATTGCCAAATGGGAGACCAACCGCGGAATTCCAGATATCGATAATTTAAAGAGAATTGCCCAGCTTTTTCAAGTGAGCATTGATTATTTAGTTAATGATCAGGAACCGATTGATAATCACTTAATCAAACAATCAATTGATCGCTCGAATTATACAAAGCCTAAAGGAAATGCTTTGTTGGAAGATCAAATCGTATTAGAAAAATTTCCGAACGCGGAAACAATCTGTGAGTTATACCGTAAAAGAAAAATGTCGAATAAAGAAAAGATTGTCGATTTCTTACTGCTTCCGGGTATCCATGAAGTGGAGGATCATTGGCGTGATCCTAGCAAATACTATTTAATTAAAGAAAAGGGAATCTATTATTTGATCAATATCACTCAAAATGAGCTTCTTACCCGCAGATTGACAATTGATGTTAGTGAAGACAGCTTTGATTTTGCGGAGAATCACTTCATCAAAACACGCCGGAAATTGAAATAATCATCTTCTGACAAGAATTTTATCTTTACAGATAGAAGTTCCTCTGTTAGAATATTCAGGTGAGTGTAAAGCTCATCTATTATACGATATTCCGCTGGGACAGGTGGTCCTATGAATGTTTGGAATAAGGAGAATGATAAAGATGAATCCATTGATTCAAGAACTAACTCAAGAACAATTACGTACTGATATCCCAGCATTCCGTCCTGGGGACACTGTTCGCGTTCACGCGAAAGTTGTCGAAGGAACTCGCGAACGTATTCAGTTATTCGAAGGCGTTGTTATCAAACGTCGTGGAGCTGGCATCAGCGAAACTTACACAGTACGTAAAATCTCTAACGGTGTTGGTGTGGAACGTACTTTCCCACTACACACTCCACGTGTTGCCAAAATCGAAGTTGTTCGTTACGGTAAAGTGCGTCGTGCAAAACTTTACTATCTACGTGCATTACACGGAAAAGCAGCTCGTATCAAAGAAATCCGTCGTTAATCCTAAAGATGTATTTCGAACCCTTGAGGAATCAAGGGTTTTTTGTTTTTTAGAAAATCTTTGAAAAGCAGCGACGCTTATGATTCATCCGGCTGTTGTCCATCATGAGCCGGCCATTGACAATCCAGCAACTGCATATTCGTAAAGATAGCTTTGAAAGAAGATGCTTCAGGAGAGCAGGCGTAAATTCCAAAGCGGATTTTATTCTTTCCATTGAACATGTGGCAAATGCGCATTTGCTGAAATGTTTTGCCATCAGGTGAGCACTCAATACAATAGTCGTCTTCGCGTCTGCTTAGGCGGTACCACATAGACTTAATCGAAGCATCGATTTCGGTTGTTGCCCAGTCAGAAAACCCATGATTTGTGACGACACTTCCCAAATGCTGAAACTCTTCATTTTCATATTCAATCGAACCTTTTAGCCAATTTTCACTATCTAAATACATGACAATCCCACATTGATCAAAACGATGGTAACTTTCAGTAAAATCTGTTTTTACGACAAAGCTAAAATACTTTTCATCCGTTTCCATCTGGAAAACGGGCGCGTTATCATTTTGAAAATGATAATATGTATTTTGCCACAGATCCGTATGCGGTTTTGTAAGAACCTCTATTTTGTCATCCAACAGCTCGTAGCTTTCTGGCAAACGAGTCCACTTAAAATCCTGCAAGTTCATATTTTTACCCTCCATAGATTCTGTCTTAATAAAAGGGTATCAAAAAAGCAGCTAGTGTTCTAAGAAAAAGACTATGCAAAGAGAAATTTGAATACAACTGTATGAACAATCTTTGCAAATATTTGATAACGTCCTAATTTTTACTTTGATTCCTTTCATGCAAATAAATGATAAATGACTGTTGAATTTGGTTTTCTATCTCGGAACCAAATCTGGTACAATTAGGTATGGTATTTATCGTTTACTTATTTTCGCATTTTTTAAAATGAAAAGAGAAAGGAAGTGAAGGATAACTATTTGTGAATCCATAAACAAATAGGGCTCCGAAGATATGAATCGAAAAGCACTATGGGTAACACAAACAGGCGTTTTATTGGCATTATTGATTGTCGTACAGGCAGTAACAGCTGGATTGGGAAATACCTTAGTCACGGGTTCTTTAGTCAATTTGATTTTGATTGTCGCTGTAACTACAGGCGGATTAGCTAGTGGATTATCAATTGCGTTGTTATCACCGATTTTTGCATTTATGCTTGGTATTGGGCCGGCATTTCCACAAATTGTATTTTGTATAGCAATTGGAAACGCAGTTTTAGTAACTATCTGGCATTTTATCGCTGGATTCAATAAAAAACAGGGAATTGCGAATTTCGCATTAGCGACGGTGATTGGTGCCCTTGCGAAGTTTGGGGTATTATATTTGTCAATTGTTCAATTCGTTGTTCCGATCTTATTAAAAATGCCAGCTCCTAAAGCTGCAATGGTTTCCGGAGCATTTTCGTTTCCACAGCTGATTACAGCTTTGATCGGCGGCGCATTATCTATTTTAGTCGTTCCTGTCCTTTCTAAAGCGCTAGGCCGTCAAAGAGTGAGCTAAGACGTTTTTTACAAATATTTTTGCTAAATAGATTTCAAGATAAATCCTTTCAGTTATAAAATCTTTCTAGATTTTTTATAACTGAGAGGATTTTTTTAGTTATCAGATGTGATTAAGAACTAGTTGACTTAAATTTTTTTTTAGCAATCTTGACTAAAGCTTCGGTGATTTTTTCGTAGTCAGATTGAACAAGTTTTTGATGACAATAGATGATCGGTTGATGCAAACGCAGAGCAGAGATAGTATCAACCGAAATAGGAATCTCACTAATGATGATGTCAACACTGTCATCGAGACTATTGGCCGCTTTTAAATTGAAATAAGATGAGAAATATTGACACACGTCATTTTGCAATGCTTGATTTGAAATGATCGAAAGAAAAGCGACTGTAATTGGTGCTGTATGTTTACCAAATTCAATGCTTTTATCATAGATTAAGCAATATTGAGAAAGAAGATAATTATAAAAATCATCGTCGCAATCATATTCGATTGATCTCATTTCAGCTTCAACGAGCGATTGAATATGTTCAATCTTATATTTCTTTCGAGAATCAATTGCTTCATGTGAATAATATGGAAGCAGCGTCAGAGTATAATTCAGCGGTGCACCAATAAAAGCAACTCGATAATGTAAGCACAATATGGAGTAGAAAATTTTATTTTGTTCTTTTTTAGTTAACGGAATATCTAAATGATAATTTATTCGATCCATAATTTGAAAAGCATTGTGAGCGAATTGTTGGTCGTTAAGCCGTTCATCTAAAAGAAAAAAATCAGGAGGTGTATCAATAGAAGAGAAACTGCCAATAGCAAGCAGACTGCTACAAATCAGCTGCGTCTCAACCTTCAGCTTCTTCTCTGAATGATGAGGCAGATATCTACCAATAGAGGTAGCGAAGGTACTAAAGGCTTCTGTATTAGAAAGCGAGTATGGTTTGTAAAGGGAGATCGAAATAGTTTCTTTATCAATACTAAAGCCCCGCCGTTCTCTTAAAAGGTGAATGGCTAAGTAATAATGAGTTAGTACATTTTTGTCCAGTGATCTAACGTTGTAAACTTCATCAGGACAATCGTCTAAGAGTGAGGACAGGTCTAAATAACTGAAGGATGGAAATGGCCAGTACCCAGCACCGTAAGTCGCGAGATATAACGCAGTATAGAAAAATCTTAGACTGACTTCATTACCGTCTAGATTGACTTTTCGTCGTGAATGAATCCTTAAGCCCATTGGTTTGAAGTAGTGGTTCAATTCGGTAATGATCCTGCGGACGTGAGAGTAAGATACGTGTAGGCTGTTTGCTGTGTCTTGCAGGGTATCAAACGAGGTCATTAACAATGATTCAATCAACTTAAACTTAGCCGATCGCTTGATATAGAAGTTTATAAAATTTTGAATATTAAAGGATTCAGAAAGCTGTAATTTAAATAACTGGTTTGATTTAGAATAGCTTAAATCGATAAAACTAGAACTCTCAGAAAGACGAATATCTTCAAGAATCGAATGGAAAATAGAAATAGCAGTTTGATTATTGATGTTTAAAGATTGCAAAAGTGTTTCCAAAGTACAGATATGATAATCAGAATCAAAGATTGTTTGAATGAAAAGCAGTTTCTTTTTATCAAGCTTATCGACTAAAAAATCCATTTTATTCTCCTTTTGTCATCATATTTAGATGAAGAGTATCATATAACACTTATTAGCGATAGAAATTAAGTTTGAAAGCACTTTAAGTGAAGGGACTTTAAAAATATTTTTAATAATAGTGTTTGTTTTTATATGGAAAAATATTAAATAGGAGAGATACCAACAAGTAATAATAATTATCGCAAGTGTTCTTTTTTTATTACATATCAAGAAAAATTGAACAAATCACAGAAATAAATTCTTGTAACCTAAACTCAATAATAATTTAAAAATAAAGGGATAGAAAAAGGAATTTTTTTATTACTAAATTTTAATTTCTTGCAAAATAAGCTTTTTTAATCTAAAATTAATTTATTTTTCTAATATTAAGAAAAGAATGTAATTAATAGTAACGCTATCTTTTGTAGAATATGGTAAGAATGAATTTCTAGTTCGAAGGGAGTGGTTGGAAATGATTCTTGAGCTAATGGATAGTCGTTATTTAAAACGTTTTTTGTTACTCGATTATTTACATATCAATCAAAACCATTCAATTGAACTAATGGAATTAGTAAAGTTATCACAGGTTTCTTATCCCACTGTTAAAAAAATCATTACTGATATACGGATGGATATTATTGATTTAGGCTATAGCGAGTATGTGGAATTGATTGATTTGCCGGAGCAGAACAAAGTGATTTGGAATGTGAAGAAAAATTTCTCATTAATGATTTTTCGACTTTATTATTTAGAGAATTCTTACCGTTTCCAGTTGTTTTCATTATTTTTAGAACCAAAAGAATGGACGATTTCTGAAATAACGAAAAAAATAAATACTACATATACAATGGTCAAAAAAGAACTCATCTATTTGGAGCGATTTATTACTATAAATGCCAATAATCTTCATCTAAGAACAGACCGCAGGCTGACTTTATTAGGAGACGAGGTAACGATTCGCTTGTTTTATACAGGGATTTTTCAACAAGTTTACGGTGGGTATAAATGGCCATTTGTTTTTATCAGCACGAATGAAATAATAAATTTATTAGAGAGTTTAGATGTTGGAATATATCGAAAATTCTCAGCAAGATTTGTAAGTATTCATTATGGATTAGCGATCTCGTTATTGCGAGCAAACAAACGCTCGATTCCCGACAATGTTTATTACTGGGAGCCCATTAGTATTCAGGAAAAGAAAATGTATGACCATTTATTTTCGTTACTAAAAAAGAAAATGGCTATGATTCATCCAACTATTTTAAAACGAGAGGTTAAATTCATTATCAGTTGCATCATCGCCAGCGATCTTGGACACCATGATGGCAGCCTTCCTGTTTTCTTTAATGAATCTCCGAAGCTAAAAGAAATTGGCTTCCTACATATGATAAACGAAAAAGTACATATGGTTGAAAGATTTGCATTGCGTGAAATGACAACTAAAGAACGTGATAAACTATTTGCTCGACTGGTGGGTGTATTTTATCAAATTTTGATTTACCAAGAGGCTCTGCATCAACGGCTGATTGACCTTTATGTCTATCATCCTTTTGATTTTCCTGCTAATAAAGAGCGAGAGCGGACTTTCTATCAAATTTTTATGAGTAAATGTAGTAGAAATTTGAACGCATTTGAAGCGGAATATATTGAGTATTTCTGTGTAGCCTATTATAAAATTCTGTTCTTTGAATTGGATAGGCAATTGTTTCATCCTAAGATTCGTATTTTTATTATTAGTAATCGAACACCGGAAATGCTAGTTAGCACGAAGCTACAGACGATTGGAGACTATTTTTACATTGAAATAGCTGATTCTCTTTGCAGAGAAGTAGATTTAATTCTTACGGACATCGCTTTGTCGAATCAAACAAAATCATTTTTACCAAGAAAAATTCCGATTCTTTATCTAACTGAGGGATATTGTCCAAGTGACAATAAACTACTTCAAGAAATATTGCCCAAAATTGCGGATAAAAAATATCGTGAAATTAAAAAAATTGGGCATGAAAAGAGATTTTGATAAAAATAGGACGTTACTAGGAGCAAATTAGATTAATACTTTATTCGAATTTGCAAAATTAAGCATCAGTTGCAGGAGCGAATCTATTAGAGATTTATAGGAACACATCTTTTAGATTCTCTTGTTTAACATTTGTCATAGTTTGAATGATTAAAAAATATAATGTAGATCTATTCTGCTATATAAACAACGAAAAATAGAATGATTTCTTCATCTAGCTAATAGATACGCTTAGAAGATCAATGCTTTTCTCTTCTTTTTAACATTCTAATGAAGAAGAGAAACTAAGATGGATTAACCATAAGTAAAGGAGCAAAACGATGGGACAAATATTATTTATTACAAAATGTATCGAACGAGAGCGTTTTTTAGAAGGCGCTTTTAGACAATTAGGGCATGAGGTTTTTCTTTCTGATCAGTTTTTAACTCTTCATATAAAAAGAGACACAGTTGCTTCATTAACTGATTTTTTTAAAATAATTGTTTTGAGTGAGACATTAACGAATCAAGAAGTTCTTTTATTATTGAAAAGCTTTAAGGGGCAATCGTTAAGCATTTTTAGAGAAGTAGAAAGGCTGCCGACTAAAAAGGAGCAACAACTTTGGACTGAAAGAGGCATCAATGAATGGCTTGTAAAGGATATGATGCTGGAAGAAATAAGAGAAATGCTGGATGGCTACATTGATTCTTCAAAGGAGAGGCAGATCTTCACGGAAGAGGAGGAGAATGAAAAACGATCATTGAGTAGTTTAGCACTAAATTCAACGCAGTTACGTTTTTTACAAATTCTTTATCGGGAACACGATCAAATCATCTCTCGGGAAAAAATGTGCGAATTACTTTGGGAACGCCCCGGTAATGCCTCCAACTTATCTCAATTGTCTTGCTTAGTGAAACTATTAAGAAAAAAACTTAATGACCAAGGAGTCGAAGGGGAATCGATCCTTACAGTTTGGGGACAGGGTTATCGGTTAAGTGACACCTTCTTTAAACAAATAACAACTGAAATAAAAATTTAAAAGTAACTAAATAAAATGAGTTTTCGTTCATTCGTAAAAAAGAGCTGACCCGAAAGTCTATGAGACTTTTGGGTCAGCTCTATCTTTATACAGGGAGTTAAACTTTGACTTTTGTACGATCACGATAACTGGTATGAAGAATATGATGCGCTTTTAAACTGCCCGGTTTTTCCAAGAACTCTTGATAGATTTTTTGGACGATTGGGCTTTCGTTTGATTTCCGCAGTCCTTTACCTTTGTCTTCGGCATATAATGCAGCTGCTCGTTTTGTTTTTAGATCAACGAAATTACGGACTGATGCAGGTTGAACAGGTTGACCGCCACCGTTGATACACCCACCAGGACACCCCATGATCTCAACAAAGTGGTAGAATTTTTCACCGGATTGAATCTGTTCCAGTAATTTCTTTGCATTGCCGATTCCGGAGGCGACTGCAACATTGATCGTTGCACCACTCATTTCGTAGGTTGCTTCTTTAATGCCGGACATTCCACGCACCTCTGTAAATTCTACTTGTTCCAGTGATTGTCCGGCTAATGTTTCAGCCGCAGTTCTTAAGGCCGCTTCCATGACACCTCCGGTAGCTCCGAAGATATATCCAGCTCCTGTCGCTTCATCCAGTGGATTATCGAAGGCTTCGTCTTCTAAATCCACGAAGCGAACACCAGCTTTGTCGATCATTCGAGCTAATTCGCGAGTGGTCAACGCAACATCACAGTCGGAATAGCCAGCCGCTGCTTCGTCCTCCCGCGTGACTTCGAATTTCTTAGCAGTACAAGGCATAATTCCCACCACAAAGATATCCTTTGGATCGATGCCTTCTTTTTCAGCATACCAAGTCTTCGCAAGGGCACCGAACATTTGCTGCGGTGATTTACAAGTCGACAGATTGGGAATCAATTCTGGATGATAGTGCTCACAATATTTGACCCAGCCCGGCGAACAGGAGGTGAACATTGGGAATGGCCCATTATTTCCCACACGCTCTAAGAATTCGTTGGCTTCTTCCATGATTGTAAAGTCAGCGGCTACATTGGTATCAAAGACTCTGTCAAAACCAATTTGACGTAAAGCGGCGATCATTTTTCCTTCCACGTTGGTACCAATCGGCATATTAAAGGCTTCTCCTAAAGTCACACGAATCGAAGGAGCAGTCTGAACAATCACATGTTTGGTTGGATCTTCCAAGGCATCCCAAACTTCTTGTGTCTGGTCTTTTTCATGGATTGCGCCCGTCGGACAAACTACGATACATTGTCCACAGGAAATACATGGAACTTCACTGAGATTTTGTTCATAAGCGCTGCCGATATGGGTTTCAAATCCGCGATTATTCGGACCAATTACACCAACTGCCTGCCATTTTGAACAAGCAGCGACGCATCTGCGGCAGAGAATACATTTATTATTATTTCGAACCATATGAACTGCGCTGTCATCAAACTCGTATTCACAGTTTTCCCCGTTGAAGTAATCTTCGTCGGCAACATTGAATTCTTTACAAAGCTTTTGCAGTTCACAATTTCCGCTGCGGATACAAGAGAGGCATTTCCGCTCGTGAGTCGAGAGAATCAGCTCCAGAGTCGTCTTTCTTGATTCAAAGACTTTTTTCGAGTTAGTCTTGATATCCATACCTTCAGAAATTGGATAGACACAGGCTGTTACTAAACTACGGGCACCTTTGACTTCTACCACACACATGCGGCAGGCACCGATTTCATTGATTTCCTTTAAAAAGCATAAGGTAGGTATTTCGATATTATTCACCCGTGCTGCTTCAAGAATAGTCGATCCTTCTGGAGCAGTACAGACTTTTCCGTTGATGGTAATCATAACTTCTTTCACTTGCTCCACCTCCTATATGACTGTAATCGCATCGTAGCGACAGGTATCAATACATAAGCCACATTTCGTACAGATCGACTGATCAATTTCGTGTGCTTGTTTCACTTCACCACTGATCGCACTTACTGGACAACCTTTGGCACAGGCTCTGCATCCTGTACATTTATCTGGCAGAATACGGTATTGAATCAAGTTTTTACATACGCCAGAAGGACAACGGCGCTCTAAGACATGAGCTTCATATTCTTCTCTAAAATAGCGCAGGGTAGAAAGCACAGGATTCGGTGCTGTCTGTCCTAGGCCGCAAAGTGAGTTCTCTTGGATATGATGACAGAGTTCTTCCATCCGATCCAAATCGTCTAGCGTTGCCTTACCCAGAGTAATTTTTTCTAGGATTTCTAAAAGACGTTTTGTTCCGACACGACATGGGACACATTTTCCGCAGCTTTCCTCAACAGTAAATTCTAAGAAAAATTTGGCGATGTCCACCATACAGTTGTCTTCATCCATGACGATCAAACCGCCCGAACCCATCATTGAACCGATTTTCTTCAGGTTTTCATAATCAATTGGTACATCATAATGCTCTGCTGGGATACAGCCGCCAGAGGGACCGCCTGTTTGAGCTGCTTTGAATTTCTTGCCAGCAGGAATTCCTCCGCCGATATCTTCAACGATTTCTCGTAAAGTAGTTCCCATTGGAATTTCCACTAGTCCAGTATTCTGGATTTTTCCGCCAAGAGCAAAGACTTTAGTTCCTTTTGATTTTTCTGTTCCGAAGCTGGCAAACCATTCAGGCCCTTTAAGAATGATTTGAGGAATATTCGCTAATGTCTCAACGTTATTAACGATCGTCGGTTTTCCAAACAGTCCCTTGACGGCAGGAAAAGGCGGACGTGGACGAGGCTCGCCGCGATGACCTTCAATACTTTCGAGCAAAGCGGTTTCTTCCCCGCAAACGAAAGCGCCAGCACCTAAGCGCAAATCCAGATCAAAAGAGAAACCGCTACCAAAAATATTTTTGCCTAAAAGTCCCTTTTCACGTGCTTGCTTGATGGCGATACGCAAACGATTTACAGCAATGGGATACTCTGCTCGGACATAGATATAGCCCTGGTTCGCACCGATTGTATAACCCGCGATGGCCATGGCTTCGATGATTGCATGAGGATCACCTTCCAATACGGAACGGTCCATAAAGGCACCCGGGTCGCCTTCATCGGCGTTACAGATAACGTATTTTTGATCCGATTGGCTGGCTTTGGCGAAAGACCATTTCATGAAAGTAGGAAAGCCAGCACCACCACGGCCTCGCAAGCCTGAAGTTTCTAAAAGACTCAACACATCATCGCGAGAGTATTCATTTACAACAGTAGCTAAAGCTTGATAACCATCGAAGGCGAAATATTCTTCGATTTTTTCCGGGTTGATCCGTCCACAATTTCGCAGAGCAACTCGTTTTTGCTTGTGATAGAAGGGAGTGTCCATTAATTTGTTAATAATCTCTTTGGTGTCGGAGTCATGATAGAGTAATTTCTCAACTAATTTCCCATTGATTAAATGATCTGAAACAATTTTTTTCGCGTGTTTTGGTTGAACTTGATGATAGAAAACGGCTTCTGGATAAATAATAACAATCGGACCTTGAGCACATAAACCAAAACATCCCGTTTTTACGATATTTACTTTATTCGTCAATTCATTCTTCGCTAATTCCTCTTTAAGAGCATTGACAAACTCGCCGCTTTTAGATGAAATACAGCCGGTTCCAGCACATATAAGAATCTCTTTCTCATATTGCTGTCCTTCGATAACTTCATCATCTAAACGCATCGTAATCATCTGACGATAAGTATTTCGAAGTTCGTTTAACTCATTCCAATCTTTCATATTTTTTCTCCTGACTCTTGAAGTTTTGTATAACAAAAAACAATTTTTCCACAAATCTTTTTTCAATTGGCTTTTAAATATGTAGTAGATTTCTGGAGAGGGAGGATCAATAATCAGTTATTCTCTTTTTGATATGTGACGAGCACTTTATCAGCTTTTTTCTTAGACAAACGACCATAGACTTCTTCATTGACTGTTAATACAGGTGCTAACCCGCAGGCACCAATACAACGGCAAGATTCTAAAGTAAATTTGCGATCTGCAGTGGTTTCACCAGGTTCAATCTTTAATTCAGAGGAATACGAATCTAAGATATCCCCAGCTCCTTTCACATAGCAGGCGGTTCCCATACATATACTGATCGTATATTCTCCTTTGGGCACGAAGGTGAATTGGGCATAAAAGGTTGCGGTGCTGTAAAGCTCTTCCATAGGAATCTCCAATTCTTTAGAAAGCCTTTTCAAAATATCGATTGGCAAATAACCATAGATTCTTTGAGCTTCCTGCAAAGCAGGCATCTGTGCGCCACGCTGCCCCTTTAGTGCCTCTATGCAATTTTGGAACTCTTGGTACTGACTTTCGGTTTCGATAAAATCAAACGCTACTTTTGTACTCATATAATTCTGTGTCCTCCTTTCTACGCTCAACCAAATTCTCTAAATACTCACAACATTGTTTATCAAGCAAAGCTGGTTATATAGATTAAGTATATCAAAAATGACGTCAAGTTTGTGATTAATTATACAAATGAGAATGATAACTGTTCTCGGACTTAAAAATTGAATTTGGCATAAGAGAAATGAACTATTATCGGAGATAAATGAGAATCGACATTAAAAATAATTTCGTTATTATAAATAGGGGATATAGCGTCTTTAGCTTTTTAAAACAAAGAATAATATATTTATCTCTTTCATAAACTGTTCTTTTAATAGAGAAAAAAAGCTTCTAATTGTCTCGCAAAGTTAATAATACCTATATATCCAAAATTATTTTAAAAAAATAAAAAAAATAAATTGGTATTGTATGGTGATTAACGCTATGCTTATTTTATAGAAATTATTATTTTAAAGTTTAGAAATAAAAGCGCTTTAATAGAAAATAGAAAGTAGGAAATCAAATGACTGAACACGGACTGAGCCAACGCCAAATCTTTGGAGTAATAAGAAAGAACCTAGAAGCCAAAGCACTTAAGCAATTTGATGAGTTTCATGATGAAGCAACGTTGTTAGAATATGCTGTTGCGGTTCTCGTGAGGAATGCACTTGTGCTTGGCGACTATTCATTTTTCTTAAAAGAACAGATCTGTGAAGTATTCTTTACTGCTAAACCCAATGAAGCGATGCGAAAGTTTTTGCCTTTTTTCATTTCGTACTTTTCAGACAAGGAATACAATCAAATTATTCTACGTCTGTTTAAGAATAAAACATCATATTATCAACATACTAAAACCGCTCGTGAATATAGCAAATATCTAAATAAATCAACCTCTCAAATAGTTCTTCCAGATAACCAGAAAGTTTCTATTGAATCCATTTTTGAAGATAAGAGCGGGAAGAAGCATAAATGGATTCTGCGGGATGCAGATCCTTCAAAAAAGAAGGAAGAAATTGAACATATTCTTGAGGTCTTAACACTGCTGTCCATTTTTGAAGTAAATGGCGTGCGTCGCTTTGCACAGCTAGTTAAATCTAAGCGGATTGTTAGTGAAGAGGAAGAATTAGTTAAGCAAAAAGCGGCACCGAAGAAAGTAAAGGGTAAAAAAACTGCTGCGAAAAAAGAACAGCAGGAGTCTGCACAGCATTCAACTACTGAAACGAAGCAACTAAAAGATCAGCAAACGGTTCGGACAAGTATGCCTACTAATATTGATCCAAGAAAAATGGACTCTAAAGCTTTGAGGCAATCAGCCAAAACAACGATACCGTTAGAAACAGATTTGACAGCGTTTCACATTGAAAACGCTGACTCGCAGACTGATAAAATCACCACGATTCCGATAGCAACACAGGAAGTACCAGAGCATTACTTGGATCAAAGTTCACAGAACCTATCGGAAAAAGAGCTAGAACCAGCTTTAGCGACGATCGAAGCATCCGCTGAAGATACAGAAAGCCCTTCAAAACTCGACCAAGTGACTCCAACAAAGAAGAAGGTTAGTAAAAACTTGCTAAATATGCTGAAAAGGTTTAGTAAAGGAAAATAATTTAGAACTATTGTTAAGGAGTTTATTTGGCATGGAAACTGTTTTTCTATCAGTAAGTCTGTGATCATGAATCAGATTTCAGGATGAAGAGTATCTTTTTTTTAGCCCATAGATATAAAGAATTGTTTTTTAAGCAATGGAGTAATGCGCTCATTTTTGCCTAAGCTGAAAGAAATCCTATATAATAGAAAAAACAGCGACGGGAGAAGACGTATCATGACTCAGGAAGATGGATTTTTTCAAGGAAAAAAAGTGAATAGCAGGAAATTACAGGCTTACGGTTTTAAAGAAAATGGGGGAGTTTATTCTTATGATACGAAAATCATGCAAGGGGATTTTCAATTGACTGTGACCATTTCAAAAAAAGGACAAGTAGAGACAAACCTGCTGGAACTTGCCAGTGAGGAAGAGTACATCCTGCACCGAACCTCAGCAGCTGGTTCCTTTGTGGGTGCAGTCAGGTCGGAGTATCAGTCAATCCTGCAAGATATTGCCGATAAATGCTTTGAATCAGATTCTTTCAAAAATGAGTCAGCAAAAGAAGTCATCAATTATATCCGCGATACGTATCAAGATGAATTGGAATTTCTCTGGCCTAAAACTCCGGGCAATGCCATTTTCAGAAGAAAAGAGACAAAAAAATGGTATGCAGTATTATTAACGGTTCAGAGAAATAAACTTGGTTTGCCATCAGATGAGCAGATCGAAATTCTAGATTTAAGAAATCAACCAGAAAAGGTCGCAGCACTTGTAAAGGAGAAAAACTATTTTCCAGGCTATCATATGAATAAAAAATACTGGCTAACGATCTGTCTTGACGGAACGGTCCCTTTTAAAGAGATTAAACTACTGATTGATGAAAGCTATCAGCTTGCGTTGAAATAAAAATGAAAGAAGACAGTAGTTGGGGAACAGCTACTGTTTTTCTATCAATAAATTTACCTATTGACATGGGACGCGTCCCATAACCTATAGTAGTATTAGGACGGAATGAGGTGGTAGTTTTGGTAAATATTCGTGATATTGCTGAGATGACGGGAGTCTCTAAAACAACAGTTTCAAGAGTCATCAATAATCAGCAATATGTTTCTGAAGATATCCGAAAAAAGGTTCAGGCGGCGATTGAGGAAACTGGTTATGTGGTTAATGGCAATGCGGTAAAATTGAGTATGGGAAAAAACTATACGTTAGGTGTTACCCTGCCTTACAATAACTCCTGCTACGATCGTTTGGTTAATAGTTTGCTGTTTCACGCGCGAGAAAAGGGCTATCAGGTCCTGCTCTTACCTACCTATTATGATGAGAAAATCGAGAGTGAGTACTATTCATTGCTAGAAAAACGGATGATTGATGGGCTTATTTTAACATCTAGAGCGAGTAATTTGGATAATTGGACGAAGCTTAAGTCAAAAGGGCGGATCGTTTCAACCGAAAAGGTCACCAATCCTAAAATTCCGATGATCTTTCCAGATCGAAAGAAAGCCTATGAAGAATTGTTCAGCATGCTAAAAAAACAGGGTTTCTCTAAGGTTATTTTTACAAATAAACGCAGTCTTTCTGAAAGTACCAGTGCTCAAGATAAAGCCGCCTGCTACCAAAACTATTTTGGTGAAGTGATTGAAGGGCAAAATTTCTTTACTGGTATTGAGGATTATGACAGTGGGTATTATTGGGCGAAGGAAACCTTTAAAGAATTAGCGATTCCAGAGGTGATTTATGCCAATGCCGATGATACTGCTGCCGGAATTATTAACGGCTTGCAGGAACTCGGTATTACCCATAAAAAAGATTTCCAAATGATTGGCGAAGGAAATCAACCATATAGTCAGCTTTTAAATTTTTCAACGATCGATTTTCTGCCGCAAGAAATCGGAGCAGAAGTTATCAATTATATTTTATCGGATCAGGGAATGGTAAATGTGGCGAAGGAGCCGCGCTTTATTGAAAGATTGAATCAAGAAAGGAAAAATGGACATGCATATTGAACACGTAGCAATTTGGACTAAGGATTTAGAGGCGATGAAGGAATTTTACGAAAATTATTTCAATACCAGCAGTACAGAGCTTTACCACAATAAAAAGACAGGCTTTCGCTCTTACTTTCTCAGTTTTGATTCAGGCAGTCGGTTAGAGCTCACTTCAAAACAGCATTTGTCGAATCGAGTGGCTGACAGTCTAGGCTATACTCATTTGGCGATTTCCGTGGGATCGAAAGAAGATGTCGATAGCTATGTTGAAAGTTTTTTAGCTGATGGCTTTCCGTTATTAAATGGACCAAGAACAACTGGGGACGGATACTATGAAGCAGTGATCCAGGACCCAGAGGGAAATCTGATTGAACTGACGACGGATTAATTAAGAAGTAGTATTGTTTGTATGCAGCAATCAAAACGATTGCTGCTTTTTTTGAAAAAATTTTTTATTTCTGTATGATTGAACATATAATGACTGACAAGGAGTGTTTGGATGGAGCAAAGCAAGGATCGAAAAGTCTATAATAAACGGTTGGGTGAAGAGGATGATTTTTTTAAGAAATTCTCAGCATTGGATAATGAAACCTATCAAGCAAATGTATTGGATAAGCGTCAAAAAGAGTTAATCGGATTAACGATTTCAATCATGTCGAGATGTGAAGAATGTATTCTCTATCATCTGGAGGAATGTCAAAAAGCAGATGTGACACGGGATGAAGTGATGGAGGTTGTTAAAATGACTGTAATCGGAGGTGGCTCCGTGCTGTATCCTTTTGCACGGAAAGTTTTGAAGCTGCTAGATGAATTAAAGTATGAATAATCAATAAGTATTTTATTGATTCAGACTGTAGACAAAAGACGTCTCGAACTCGTAATTTGAGTTTGAGACGTCTTTTTATCTGATTTCTTTCGAAATTTTGAACAAAAAAATAAAGGCTCCTTGCCTTTCCATAGCCAGGTGGCTAATTTCTTTAAATTCATTGCAGCAAACACTAGCATCGTATGCGTCGCGACTTTTTCCAAGCCTCGATACTTGGTCCAA
>ENA-OQNO01000098-OQNO01000098.1-human-gut-metagenome-genome-assembly--contig:-NODE-98-length-106412-cov-38.461297_pt1 | contig 106412 bp, 103 predicted proteins | sample MGYA00242629_ERZ504880 | MGnify/ENA primary metagenome ERZ504880 (study PRJEB26092, sample SAMD00036377) | human gut metagenome | host: Homo sapiens | study: EMG produced TPA metagenomics assembly... | reverse complement strand
CATACCGTCGCAGCATGAGAGCGTCTATGTTGTCGGCGGTGTATTCCAAACCGTTCTGATTCAGCACCCGGACGCGCTTGGCAAGGCACATACTGGCCAGCCCGTAGTCCTGTGTTACGACCACATCACCCGGTTTTACCCGGTTCACCAGCGCAAAGTCCACACTGTCAGAACCTTTATCGAATACCAACGTCTGCGCACCTTCTCGCTCGATTTGGTGAGAGGTGTCGCACAGGATGATGACCGAGATGCCGAACCGCTTTGCGATCTGCAACGTCAAATCGACGACCGGGCAGCCGTCTGCATCGATCAAAATATTCATCGGCTTTCCTCCATCACCCACCGAAAGGCTTTCGCCGTGCGTAAGTCGGCGTCTTTGAAATGCCCGCCGCTGTTCCATTGAAGGGTGCAGTCTGTGCCACGCGCTGTAAGCTGACTGTGCAGGGTGCGGATGTTATTGCCCACTACAGCCATGACGGTGTTTTTCGTGCACTCTTCCTTGTCACCAAGGCTCAGATAAACGCGTTGAGTTTGCATCGGGTACTGCTGTTCAAACTCCATCCAGCTCGGAAACCAAACAGAGGGCGAGGCGGCAGCGATACCATAGAACAGATCAGTCTGGGTGGAGGCCCACAAAGCAAACAGCCCTGCCAGCGAGTAGCCGCCCAGAATGATTCTGATGTTTTCCGGCAGTGCAAACTGCTTTTTCAGGGTAGAAATCACCTGCTCTGTCAGAAAGTGCAGCGTGTCCGCTGCATCGCCGCCGAAACTCTCTTTGCCCCATACCACAGGAGCTTCCCACGGGGAAAGTTCATCGTTCCAACTTTCCACCGAAACCGCAGCAAACAGAAACGGATGCGCTGCGCCCTGTGCAATGGCTGCAACTTCGTTGTCCATGCGCTGCAATTCGTGTTCATCCGTCATCTGAAGCAGAAGATATTCGGCGCAGTCTGCGCCGTAAATACGGCAGGGTCTATCTCCGATTTGAACTTGCTTTGCGGTCACGGCAACTGCCTCCTGAAAAATTTTTGATGAGTCCAGTATAACAGCTGCGAGCGGAATTGACAATTCAGATGGATGCAATAGCTTCTGCAAGCAGTGCTTCGTGGTACCATTCTGATACGCCGAAGCTCTCTTGCAAGCAATGTCTTTGTATATACAAAGCCCCTTGCCTTGCAAGAGCTTGTTGGGCACAGCCCAAACCTGTTGTTCTGCATCGTGCCGATGCAGGCTTCGCGTTTCTGCAAAACGCTCTTTCAGCACTCTGTAAGAGTGCACAGCCATCACGGTTCCGTGATGTTCACAGGGATTGGGACTGCATCCCAACAAGCAGAATACGCACGGCAAATTTGCAATGCCATGCGTGTTTGAGCCTTTGTATATACAGAGGCACTGCTTGCAGATGCTAGAGCAATCAACAAATGCAAACTGGATTTTTTGTGAAAAGATACAGGAAAGACAATGAGATTGGTGTTTTGAGTCAAAACGCATTGCCTGCGAACGCGGCAGAGAGTATACTTTGATATAATAAATCATAAGTTGTCGAAGCACTACTTGTCCTTAGCAGAAAGAAGATGAGGAATCATGGCAAAACTGAAAGCGAACAAACCGACTGCGGATGTCCTGATGAATTCCATGCGTGCGATGGGATATTCCTTTGAGGCAGCGATTGCGGATATTGTGGACAACAGTGTCAGTGCACAGGCCCGGAACATTGTGCTGCGATTTCCGATAGACCCATCCGACTGCTGCGTTGCTGTCTGCGATGATGGTATCGGAATGAATAAGAAAGAACTGCTGGATGCTATGAAATATGGCAGCCAGCTGAAATCCGCCAATCGTTCTGAGGATGATCTTGGAAGATTCGGGCTCGGAATGAAAGCAGCTTCTCTGTCTCAGTGCCGCCGGTTGACTGTTGCGAGCAAAAAGGACGGTAAACTTTCGGCCTATATATGGGATCTGGACATCATTGAGGAAAAGAAAGATTGGTATATGGTTGACTGCTCAAAGGAGCAGATTGCGGAAATCCGATATGTTGACTTCCTGAGCGACAAAGAAAGCGGAACGATTGTTCTTTGGGAGAATTTTGATCTTATTGAGAAGTCGAGTGGAAATGTTTACGCAGAACTCGGAAAACACCAGAACGCAACAGCAGAGTATCTGTCCTTGATTTTCCACCGGTATCTGAATGGTGAGGGCCGGAATCCACTGACGATCATGGTAAACAATTATAAACTGACAGGATTGGACCCTTTCCTTGAAAATCACAGAAAAACGAATGTCCGCAGAAAAATTGAAATTCCAATCAAGGATTCTGAAGGAAAGGAACAGATTGTAAGCGTTCAGCCATTTGTTCTGCCCTTCCAGAAAGACCTGAGTGCAGAAGATAAGAGATTGTCTGGTGGGATTGAAAATTATCGGGCAAAGCAGGGATTTTATATTTATCGGAACAAACGGTTGATAATCTGGGGAACATGGTTTGGCAGACATCGGGATGAACTGACAAAGTATGCTCGGATCAAGGTTGATATTCCGAATTCACTGGATGACATCTGGGAAATTGATATCAAGAAGCAGCATGCCACAATTCCGGCGATTATCCGCAACCGCCTGACGAAAGCTGTTGACGAAGCAATGGATCTTGCAGTGAAGGCACAGACCTATCGCGGACGGGTTGAGAAAGTGGATGAAAAGGTTGACTACATCTGGGACCGCATAAAAGAACGGGATAACCAGTTCGTATACAGGATCAACCGGAATTCCCGGATTTTTGACCTTCTGAAAGAAAAAGTGGATGATGAAACATGGAACCGACTGGATATGGTGCTGGACGAAATCGAGAATTCGGTTCCCTATCAGCAGATTTATATTGACAAGTCGCAGAACCGCGTTGATGATACTATGGATGATGAACGGGTTGCTGAAATTGAGAGCAAGGCCAGAATTCTGATAAAGATGTCCATGGATATAGGCGCAACTGATCGCAATGCTGTGATCGGACGCCTGTTCCAGTCTGAACCGTTCTGCAAATATCCGGAGTTGGCGGAAAAACTCAGGGAGGCATAAAATGGGACTCGATATTGAGAAGGTCGCCATGCTGACAGGTATGGTCGATAAGCTGGTACAGATGAAACATGTGGATAATGCTCTGGATGAAAGTGTTGTTGAGGAGCTTATCCAAAAAGCATTATTCATCAGCGATGTGCCTTACAGTGATGATGAAATTGCAGCCGTCAAACGGGATATTGCCTATAAATATCAGATTCAAGCACGTCCTGGCCAGAGCATTCTGGCAGATTATGAGCAAGCCAACTGGTATGACGACAGAAAAGCTGAAATTCAGCAGAATTTCTGGACACGATACAAGAATTATCTGATTGACGAAAAGCATTTCAGCCCGAACGTGGTCAGTACGCTGGGTAATGACACGTTGGATCAGAAGCTGATGAATTATATTCTGGATCCGAAGGCGGACTACGGAAAACCTGTACTGAAACGCGGCCTGATTATCGGCGACGTACAGTCTGGAAAGACTTCGACCTATATCGGCTTTATCTGCAAAGCGGCAGATGCAGGCTACAAAGTGTTCATTTTGCTGACCGGCACGATCGAATCCTTGAGGAAACAGACACAGGAGCGAGTGGAAGAAGGATTTATTGGTATTGATATGTCGGCCAATACTACCGGAGGAAAACGCGTTGGCGTGGGTCTCGACAACAAGCCGATACATGCAATGGCATTGACCTCCCGCGCAAGTGATTTCCGTGGGAACTCCAATAAAATAGCAATGTCGCTTGGCAAGGATAAGGATGCTGTTGTCTTTGTCATCAAGAAGAATACCACAACGCTCACCAAGCTGACGAAATGGCTGATTGACCTGAATGCTGATCCGCGGACACACAAGATTGATATGCCGATGCTGATGATTGATGATGAGGCGGACAATGCTTCCATCAATACAAGTTCCGATAAAGAAGATCCGACCAAAATCAACAAGCTGATCCGGAAACTGGCTGATGTGTTCACAAAGTCCAATTATGTCGGATTTACAGCAACACCGTTTGCCAACGTTTTCATCGATCCGGAAACAACGGAGAAAATGGAAACGCATGACCTTTTCCCGGAAGATTTCATTGTGGCGCTTCCGACACCCAGCAACTACATCGGACCAACAAGAATTTTTCCGAAGGACGCAGAATTCCATTCGCAATTGGTTTATATAACGGATGCAGGCCGGGAAGAAGAAGACGGCTATTCTTTCTATTTCAAGCACAAAAAGGACTGGAAAGGCAAACTCCCGGAAAGCATGACAGATGCCATCTATGCCTTTTATCTGGCGAATGCAATCCGTGATCTGCGGGGTGATCAAAGAGAGCATCGGTCTATGCTGATCAACATTTCCCGGTTTGTCAAGGTCCAGAAGTATATCAAGGAAATTGTCGAGAAGATTCATGCGGAAGCATACCGGTCGCTGAAGTATAATCTTTCCAGTGACTTTGAACTGTCCATGAAAGACCCGGTGCTGAACCGGATTTACAAGGTCTGGCAGAGTCAGTATGAAAAATGCGGATTTACATGGGATGAAGTTGCAGCAGCGCTTTTCGATGCAATGGAGAAAATCCAGATCAAGGTTGTGAACAGCTCCAGATCTTCTGAAAAGCTTGAATATCCGAAAAATGAATCTTTGCGTGTGATTGCAATTGGTGGTCTAGCACTGTCCCGTGGTCTGACGTTGGAAGGACTCATCATCAGCTATTTTTACCGGAATACTTGTACCTATGATGTTCTGATGCAGATGGGACGCTGGTTCGGATACCGGCGCGGATATGAAGATCTTTTCCGTATCTGGACGCATAAGGCATCTGCGGAGTGGTATGCGGAAATCGCGGATGCGACTGAAAAACTAAAGGAAGATATGGTGTTGATGCGGGATCTGGGGCAAAAACCGCGTGATTTTGGTATCCGTGTACGGAACAACTCGACAGACCTCAATATTACGGCCTATAACAAAATGCGCAATGCCACGGATGAGTTTGATGTGAGCAGCTACTTTGGAAGTATTGTTGAAACACCATATCTCCGGTTTGATGTGGAAGCCCAGAAAAATAACTTCCGGGCGGTGACAGATCTTGTAAGCGAGTGTCTCTCCAGAGGATATAGGTTTGAGCGCAGGGCAACAGGTTCCGGAAGAAAAGGCCGGTATGTGTTGTCGGATGTTCCGAAGGAATTGATAGTAGAACTCATTGATAGGCTCTCCATATCGAAGTACAGCTCGTATTTCAACACAAAGCAGATCTCGGAATTCCTGAGTGGATGCACAGACGCATCCATAGATGTCTTTGATGTTGCTTTTATGGACGGAGAAAGTCCGGATAAGGTGGCAGATGTCTGCGGTCAGAAAATTACCTGTGTCGAACGAAAAACCTGTATTATCGACAGTGAACTTGACAGACTGAGTATCGGCAGAAAAGGTAAATTGGGAGGCCCTGGAGATGGTTTGGTGGGAATTGTTGATTTCAATGGGAAAACTGCAGAAGAAATCATTGAAAATGCCAAGGCATCTTTCCGTAAATTCTATGAAAAAGAAAAAGGAGTACCATTTGATAAGACAAGGGTATATCCATCGGAGACATGGTTCCGCTTTGTTGTGGACAGAAAACCACTTCTGCTGATTTATTTGATTGATGTTGGTGTAGCGGAGGAAAATCAGAAAAAACAAGAAGCAGAATTCAAAGCTGTAATGGGAAATACGCCGGCAGTAGGTTTGGCATTGGGTCTGCCACGCAATGATGAGGAAGCAGGGCTTACATCCACCCGTTATAAGGTCAACCGTGTCTATAACTGGTTTGATCGGGAGGAAATGGAAGATATCCTTGCAGAAGGAAGGGAAGAATAATGACAGGCGTCATGGAGGAACGTTTTGCGGCTTTTCTGAGACCCGGATATTTTTCGAGAGTGGACAATCAGCATCCGTTGGAATTGTACATTGGTCTGGACGAAAAAGGGCGAAAAGCCATCGAACTCCGGGCAAGGTTCACAGCCCGAAAAGTGACGGGCACATCGGCTATTGATGTGAATCAGTACAAGAATGAAAAATACAATACAATCCGTTTTTCCTTGTGCGATGAAGAGATAAAAGGATTGTTCTTCAAATTTTGCGATGACCTGATAGAGCAATCGCGTGGCATCAGCGACAAGGGGCAAGGATATCAGACCATTGTCAACCGTTTTTTCCAGTGGAAGAAACTGTTTGTGGGTTCCAAACATGTATTCCTTACAGAACCCGAAATCATGGGGCTGATCGGAGAAATCCTGTTCCTGCGTGGGAAACTGGCAGAACAGATCGGGCTGGAGAATGCGCTGAAGAGCTGGAGCGGGCAGGAACTCACGCATAAGGACTTTTCATATGGAGATTCGTGGTATGAGGTAAAAACCATTCACCGTGGGATACCGGCAGTGAAGATATCCTCCATCGAGCAGCTTGAAAGCAGCACGGACGGAGAACTTGTGGTTTTCTTTCTGGAAAAGATGAGTGCCGCTTACAATGGTGTGAATCTCAACAAGCTGATTCTGGAGACAAGAAGCCTTTTTGCATCGGATGAAGACCGGAATGATTTTATGGCAAAGGTTGCCCTTCAGGGATATGTGTACAATGACTACTACGATGACTTTATCTATGAGATAAGAAGCTGCAACCGGTATCGTGTGACAAACGGTTTTCCGAGATTGACGCATGAGTTGCTGCCAGAGGCAATCTGCAAGGCATCGTATGAAATTCTGCTTCAGAAAATTGAGCAGTACAAACTGAAAGATCAAGAGGCCGTATAATGGACTATCAGGAGTATAAAAAGGAATTTCTGGAATCTCTGCGCAACGATTCGGCCATCAACGGGACGGACACGGAGGATGAATTCCTGAACAGGACATTGAGCCTTCTGGTTGACTATGATGAAGTTAATGATCCTGTCCGCTTTGGTATGGGCGACAAGAGAGGGCGCGGAAATCGCCTGATGCGTGCAGATGGTTACTGTTTTGATGAAACGGATCACAGTCTGATCCTGTTCATCAGTGACTTTCAGGATTCAGAAAATGCCGCCAACCTTACCAGAAGCAGGGTTGACGAATTGTATTGGAGATTGTATTATTTTCTGGATGAGGTCTGCAATGGCCGGATGGAGGACTACTTCGATGATTCGGATGACATCCTCCGGGTTGCAAGGATGTTCCGCAAGCGGATGACCTGCAATATCGACGACCCGCAGCTGATTCTGAAAATCAAGTTCTATGTTCTTACTAATAAGGAACTGGACACAGCCCTGCTGGATGCCAATCTTCTGGAAACAACGATCCGGAAGAAAAAGGGAGCCGCAAAGAAAACCCGCACAACCAAAAAGATCAAGAAAGCAGACTTTAACGGTAAACCGCTGGAAATCAACCTGTGGTATCCGGAACGTTTCTATGAAATGGAAATGACAAACAGCAATGAGCCGGTTGTCATTGATATCCCGAAGGATTTTTCTGAAGTCGGAGTTCATGGTATTCCGTGCATAAAGGGCGACATTGGTGAGAACCTTGGGTATGAAGCCTATATTGCAATCATTCCGGGAAAACTTCTGGCCGAGATATACATTGCCTACGGAAGTAAGGTACTGGAAGGCAATGTCCGTGCCTTTCTGGGAACCAGTGGAAGCAAGAGTGTCAACAATGGTATAAAAAGAACAATAAACAACGATGCAACAAAGTTCTTTACCTATAATAATGGAATAGCAACAACCGCAAAGGGCGTGGAAATTGAGAATATCAATGGACAGAATCTGATTACAAAGATAGTGGATTTCCAGATCATCAACGGCGGACAGACGACCGCAACGCTGGCGGATGCTGTTCTGAAAAAGACCAACGTTGAGCTGGAAGGCATTTATGTCCCGATGAAGCTGACTGTGATCGAGGACCGGGAAACGGAAAACGAGGACGGTGTCCGCTTCTATGACGAGATGGTGCAGGCAATTGCCCGCTATGCCAACAGCCAGAATAAGGTCACGGCAGCGGATCTGTTCTCCAATGACCCGTTCCATATCTGGATGGAAAAGATGTCGAAGAAGTGCCTTGCACCTCCGGCGAGATATACGATCCCGACAGGCTGGTATTATGAGCGATCCCGTAAGAAATACCAGCAGGAACAGGTGAAACTTCGCGGCGATGAACTGAGGCGTTTCCAGAAAAAATTCCCGAAGGATCAAGTCATCACAAAAGAGCAGCTGGGTATGTACCTGACAACGGTTGCCTGCAAGCCACACATCGTTTCCAAAGGCAAGAACTGGGTCATGAAGGAATTCGGAAATGACATCAGCAAGGAATACCGTGGGAACAATGATTCCTTCAATGAATTCTACTTCAAAAAAGGAATCTGCGCAGCGATTATTTTCCGGGCTGTTGATAACTACCTTGAAAGTCATAAGGACAGCGAAAAACGTCCGACGGGCTTTTGGTACAAAGTGGGCGGCTATAAGCTCAATATTGTACCCTATACGATTGCAAAGATCCTCAGCAAGATTCCGGATGGATATTCGCTGAACTGGAATGCAATCTGGCAGAAACAGGCATTGTCGCCTGCATTCATGCATGAAATTGAAATTGTGACCAAGCAGACCAATGACTTCATTTGCGACAGCCATGGTATGATTGTCACGGAATACTGTAAAAAAGAATCTACATGGGAAGATTATAAGGCCGATAAAACATATACCCCTTCAGTAGCCTTTATGGACGAGCTGGTTCCTGTATCGCTTATCAAGGAGGAAGAAACTTCTGCGAAAAAAGAAGCCAAGGAATCCAATGACCTCAAGGTTGTGATGGGTGTGGTTGCGTTGGGTCCTGGATATTGGAGCAAATTGATGGATGCTGGTATCAGGCGTTCAATGCTGTCTTATCAGGAACAGACGTTGTTAAAGCAAGTCGTGCAGCTTTCATCGACGGGAAATATTCCTGTCTCCGCTTCAGGGAAGGTGCCGTACAAGACAATGAACATGATCAGGTCGGTGCTTTCTATCAAGGAAAAACTGGAGTCGGAAGGAATATCAGTCACAAATGGAGAAAACGTATAATATTGTTGAATTGTTCAGCGGCATCGGAAGTCAAGCAGCTGCCCTGAAAAATCTTGGTGTAAAGATAAATACAGTCGGAACAAGCGAGTGGGATGTCCATGCAATCGTAGCCTATGATATGATTCATGGAGGAACAGATATTCCGGCGGATATTGCGCGGATGTCCAAGGATGAACTCCTTGAAAAAATGAGCCACTATACATTCAGCAATTCAGGAAAGGCACCACTGGAATATGAAGCTCTGCGTACATATTCAGTGGAATCCCTGCGATACATCTATACCAGCATCAAGCGAAATCATAACTTTGTCGATATAAGTGCTCTGGAAGGAAAGGAAATGCCGGACGGAATAGATATTCTCACCTATTCTTTTCCCTGTCAGGATCTTTCCAACGTCGGTGCATTCCACGGCTACAACAAAGGAATAGACAAGGATTCGGGCAGCCGATCCAGCTTGCTGTGGCAGGTAGGAAGAGTACTTACAGAGATGAAGGATACAGGAAAAACGCTGCCCCGGTTTTTGCTGATGGAAAATGTCCCGACACTTCTCTCCCAGCGCCACAAGAAAAATTTTGAAACATGGATCGGCGAGCTGAGCAAGTTGGGGTACGTCAGCAAATACTACCAGCTGAATGCTTCGTCTTTTGGCCTCCCCCAGAACCGCCCCCGCCTTTTGATGATCAGTGTATATGTCGGAGACGATGAAAACAAAAAATCGCTGACGGAAGATTATTTTGCAAGAAAAAGCAGTCCGGAGGATGTCGTGAACGATTTCCATACATCCGGGCACTATAAAGCAATAAAAATCCGTGATCTGCTTCGGAATGACTATCGGAATCCGATCTGGTTTGAGGAGGCAGTGGAGTGCACTCCCAACGATACTGTATCCAGAAGGAAAATCTGGGAAGATAATCCGCAGATTGTTCTGGAAGGAAATATCATCAATCCGGAAATTGATACAATCCGAACGATCACTACCAAGCAGGACAGGAACCCGAACTCCGGTAATCTGTATTTTGACAGCGGAATTGAAGGAAAAGGAAAGTTCAGATATCTGACTCCCCGTGAATGTATGCTGTTTATGGGATTCAAGGATACGGATTATTGGAAGTTGAAAAACAATAATGTCGCATTCCATAAAGGCGACCAATTATTTTCAAGAGATAAGATAATCCGGATGGCAGGAAACAGCATTCCGGTGAAATTGCTGGAAGGCGTTTTCTGGCAGATTCTCCAGATTGATAAGCTGATGGATAAAGACGATGGATGTTCACAGTAAAGCTGTCCGTAGCTATAATATGTCCTGCATACATGGCAAGGACACGAAGCCGGAAGAGATTGTAAGGAAATATTTATTTTCAAAGGGATTCCGTTACCGGAAGAATGACAAAAAACTTCCGGGAAGCCCGGATGTTGTGTTACCGAAGTACAGAACCGTTATATTCGTGAATGGATGTTTCTGGCATGGGCATGATGGGTGCAGATATTTTGTCTGGCCCAAAAACAATGCGGAATTCTGGCATCATAAGATAGAAACCAATATTGAACGGGATGCCCGGAAGAAAAAGCAGCTTGAAGATGCAGGCTGGAATGTGATAGTTGTCTGGGAATGCCAATTGCGTCCGGAAAAACGTGATAAAACATTGAAAGAATTGGAAAGTATGCTCAAAACAAGATTGGAAATGCGTCACAGAAAAGACAGCTGATAAGGAGGACAGCCATTATGCCAAGACCCAAAGGAAGCAAGAATAAAGCGAAAACTCCGGTGGTAATCATTGATTATGTAGCTGAACTGGAGAAAAAAATCTCAGAGAAGAACACCTTGGAAGCAGATATTACAGCATTGGAGGCTGACGTTGATGGGCTGAAGGTGCAGCTCAAAGAGAAGAAGACTGCACTGAAAGCACTTGACAAGGAGATTGCAGCATTGGAACAGAAAAAGTCCCGACAGGATGCTGAAGCGTTGAGGAAAGCCCAGAAGGAAGAAATCGACAAGGCGATTCAGCAACTTCTGGACGATGGAATGAGCATGGAAGAAGTTTTGAGCAGGCTGAGAAAAAACTGACAATTTATGGGAAAGGAGTGAATTTTTGTGGCAAAGAAAATTGAGGAACTGATTGAAGATGTCGATAGCCAGATTGTGAATATCCGGACAAAAAGTTTGGATGTGTCTTTCAATGAATTGTATGATATGTATGAAAATGAAGAATTGATTATTGCTCCAGATTATCAACGATTGTTTCGTTGGGAACCGGAGAAGCAGTCGCGCTTTATTGAATCGCTTATTTTGGAAATGCCAGTTCCTCCGATTTTTGTAATTGAGACAGATAATGGTATTTACGAATTGATTGACGGTTTGCAAAGAATTTCAAGTTATCTTCATTTCCGGGGAATAAAATTTGGCGAAAAGCAGGACGAATCAACGCCATTGGAATTGTCGGGGTGTGATATTGTTCCAGATTTGAATGGATATACCTTTGAAACACTTCCAAAAGCACTTCAAATCAAACTTAAGAGAAGTTTTGTACGAATGGAAGTGATAAAAAAGGAAAGCGAGCCTTCTTTGAAATACCACATGTTCAAGAGGTTAAACACAGGTGGTGAACTGCTGTCCGCTCAAGAGATTAGAAATTGTACTATTAGACTTCTCGGTTCGAAGGGAATAGAATTTTTGGATAAGTGCAGCCAAAATGAGGACTTCAAGGCGGTAATCAAACGAATAGGTGAAGATAAATTCAAAAGCAAATATGATCAAGAATTGGTTCTTAGGTTTTTTGCAGTGAAAAACGATTTAGACGACTATCGTTATCCGGTGACGGAATATCTTACGCGGTATCTTGAAAAAATCACTATAAATGAAGAGATGTTTGATTATCAAAAGGAATATCAAATCTTCTGTGATACATTCCACTTCATAAACAGTGTAATCGGAGAAAATGCCTTTTCAGGAAAAACCGGAAATGGTACGATTAAACAAGAGTTTGTTCTGTACTATTTTGACGGAATTTCTGTTCCGGTAGCATCTTTTGCCGATCGTATTACTTCATATCCTGAACCCTTCAAAATCAAAGAAGCCATTGAAAAGATAAAGTACGGAAAAGAACTCAGATCTTATAAAACAGGTAGTGTGAATGGAATAAAAACTCGTATTGAATTGTTTAAAAAAGGGGTGCAAGAAGCTCTTGACGCCTGATGAATTTCGTGCGGAACTAGAAGAGGAATTAAGATGGAGACAAGAAGAACTGGTATTTTTCAAGAATCAACTTAGTAATATTGAATCGGAAATTGATGCAGATAGATATCGAAAAAGTTTAGTGCTCATTCTTTATTCCCATTTCGAAGGATATGTGAAAATTGCATTGCAGACGTATATCAAGTACATCAACAGTCTTTCTCTGCAAAGAAAGGATGTGATTCCGGCTTTAGCTGCGGCGGGAATGAACAGAGAATTTCTTGCATATGAAAATCTTGATAGAAAATGTAGTGTTTTTAAAACAGAACTCCCGGATGATACTGCACTTCATAGGTTTTGTAGGAGAGTGGACTTTATTCAGCAGATGGAAGAATTTCAGAATAGCATACTACATCTTGATGATACGACAGTCAATACGGAGTCAAATCTACGCTATGTTATACCGCAGAAAAATCTTTATAAGCTTGGAATTCCAATCGATTTGTTTGTGGAGCATAAAAAGGACATTGACGACCTCGTAAATCGGCGAAATGGGATTGCTCACGGAAATGCTCATGCCGGCATATCCAATATGGATTTTTCTAATTGGGAAAGTAAGGTTCAGAGAATATTATCTGATATCACACGTTTGTTATATGATTATGCAAACCATCAAAGATATTTAAAAGATCTGTCTTCGAATGATGAGTGATTGTCATATGACGTGCTAAATGCTCCGGAAGGTAGAAATGAGAATCGGGGGTGCGGACACCTCTTAAATTTTGGAGTTCAAATACTCTACCAGTTCCCAAACCGTTGTCAACGGGTTACTTTGCTGTGAAATCGGCTCGATATCTTGATTCTGAAGCTGGCCGGCACGAGTTTTAGCTCGCTGAATTGCAGTAATCTGCAAAGGCTTCAAACCGTCAAAGTAATCCTTGTTTTTCTCATAATCAGGAAGTCTGCCCGGCTGTTTCAGCAAGCGAATCAATGCCTGACAATCCTCGACCTCTGCCTGTTGATTTACAAAGTGCAGTAGGAACCACAACTCGAAAGATGGGTTAGAATAGGCCAAATGATAGCCTTCCTTTTGAGCGGACTGTTTGGCACGCAGAAGAACTTCGTTGGAGTTATCGTCACGGTCAAATACGCACCAGATGGAGTCACCATCTTCCGGGTAGTATGGATTATTGCCCATCGTTGCTTTGGCCTTTTGCACAAGCTTGTCGGCAGACTTATACTGCGAAGAAATCGGGATAATGTCAATATTGCATCCTCGACTGCGGAAACGCTTAAAATAACGAATCTCCGTTTCGCTGCCCTCGCAGATAAGATACACGACCGGATTGCGCTTTCTGGCGTGGACAGATTTGCGGCTGATCTCTTTTATTCTGCCCATACTGCATTCCCTCCAATGAATGGAATCGCTCCATACCGGCCTTGCAGATACCCTTTGGAGATATTCTCACCTTTCCGGGGAGAAAACTCGGTCAGGGCATAAATATCGGTCTGCATGGTCTTTTCGTTCTTCTCTGCAAACCAAATCTGATCGCGCCGCAGCAATGTCAGGTCGAGAAGTCCGGTATCGTGTGTTGTGAAGATGAGTTGTGCATGGTTTGTATTGATAGCGGCATCCTGCACCATCTCGATCAGATGCCTTGTCAGCAGCGGGTGCATACTGGATTCGATCTCGTCTACTACCAAAACAGAGCCTGCTTCTAGTGCCGCAAGCCACATACCGATGCGAGAGAAGAAACGCTGTGTTCCAACGGATTCTTGCCCCAACGGGAGCCAGAACCCCTCAGAAGCGCCATCTTCGGCATCGAGGGTGTGCAGTGCGGAAATGATAGGCTCTTCCTTGGAGCCTGTAATGCGGATGTCCTTGATACCGAGGTCTGCATACAGCATTTCATGCAGGATACGGCTCTTTTCAGAGCCGCCCTGCCGAATGGCAGATAATGTAGCATCCAGCCGCATTTCGGTTCCCATAAAGCCTGTCAGTTTTTCAAAGAACCACAGATACGCTTTTTCGGTCTGGGGGCAGTTCCACTCGTTCGAGCTGGACAGATAAAGGCGGTTTTCAGCAGTTCGTCCAGCAAGCGTGAACTGCTCTTGAATATTCTCGCGGAACTGATAGCCATTGTTTTCTCTTGAAAAAATCAAGGCTTCCCGGCCATTCGGCCAGTGATAGAGATATTCGGTCAGGACTTTGGACTTGTCAAACGAGAACCCATAGGCATACTTGATGCCGCCATAAAAATAGATGGCTTCAAAGCTGGTCGGCTGTGTGGGCTGGTCAGTGAAAGCAAACGGCTCCTGCGGAAGGGACTCGCCCTTCAGCAGCTTGGCATATCGGCCACAGACCATTTCCCGCATGAGCAGGAGAGCATGGAGAACATTGCTCTTCCCGGCTGCATTTGCGCCGTACAGTGCCAGCACAGGCACAAGCTGTTTCTTCTCGTCCGGCGAAATCAGGCAATTAGACAGACTTTTATCCGTAGATGCTTTCAAGCTGATAATAGCCGTGTCCTTGATGGAGCGGTGGTTGGTGACTGAAAATTGAAGCAGCATCGCGATTCCTCCCAGATGATTTTCTGAATCCAGTGTACTCTATTCTGGGCAGAAAGTCAAATTTTGATTTTGAAATTTGCAAATATTCCGCAAAAATCAAGAATAAAATCCAAAATGTCGGCTTTTGATACCGTTCGGATGCTATCAGAAATCATTCTGCATACACGACTTCCCTCACCACCACTTCTTCAGCCTGTGCTTTCAGCCCATTCATGTGCGCCACCCAGAGAAGCTGTGCGCGCTCTTTGTCCGGCGCGGGGTACTTGTCTAACAGAGTGGTCATCGTGCGTTCCAGCCACGCGCAGGCCGTTTTCTGGGCATCCTGCAAATGCGGCCAGAGCGTACCGTTCAGCAGCATCTGGTGATACAGCACAGGGCGCTGGGTTTTGAGGTAGGCCAGCCGCATCTGGCCATATTTGCCCAGCGGTTCGGAATCATCGGTCTGCGGCAGGGTGAGCAGGGGCAGCTGATACTCCCCAACCTGTGCGTAATGGATCTCGGTGCGGACGGCGTTCGTGTTCTTCATGGAAATTCTCCTTTGTATTTTCAACGTGTTTTGCGGTCTTTGTGGAAAACGGTGTTCACTCCTTCCGGCTCTGCGCGGTCAGCCAGTTACCCTGCGCCTGATAGTAGTGCTCCATCGTGGTGGGGGCGTTCAGGATGGTGGTGCGCAGATAGGCCATGATGTTCTTGATGGGCTGGGTGGTGTTGGACATCACATCGAAGATGTACTCAACGTGCTGGCTGGTCAGCTTGTCCAGCCGCAGCCGGATGGCTTTGGTGGTCTGCGGCTGCTTGCCGACGTACTGGGTCTGCCGAGGACAGCAGTACATCTCCACAATGTTGTCCAGCAGTTCCTCCAGCTTGTCGGGGTCGTACCTCTGGGCAAGGGTGTCGATCTCCAGCCGTTCCCGAAACTCCTCCCGCACCTGTGCTTCCATCTGGTCAAAATCTGCGGATTCGTCTGTCTGCCCTGATAGATTAGTACTTTGTCTTTTAGTATTTTGTTTATTAGTATTTTGTTGCGTTGCCTTTTCCAAATTGGGCTCAGCCAAATTTGGAAAATCCAAAAATGGTGAAGAACAAGGTTTCATGCGGCTTTTCGGGCTTTTGGTTGCGGACGGGTCCGACGGCCCGCCTTCCTTGCCGGGAACGGCAGGAGCGTCCTCAACAGGCGATTCATAAACCTGATAATCGTAGTCGATGATCTGCCCTTTGGCATTGCGGACTTTCTGACGGCGGACGTAGCCGTGTTCTTCCAGTTCCAGAACAGCGGTGCGTACACTGTCCAGACCATCCTTGCAACCAACGGTCAGCCCTTTTAGGCTGTAATCCCAATCGTCCGGCAGGGAGAGCATATAGGACAGCAGTCCCTTGGCTTTCAGGGACAGTCTCTTATCCTGCAGGTGGTGGTTGCTCATAACGGTGTAGTTGACATTTTTATTGACGCGGAATGTTGACATGGCGGCTTCCCTTTCAGCCCAATGCGGGCAAGAGAAAACGCAGCATCTCCCGGCTTTCGGGAAACGCTGCGTTCAGACAGGGAAGCCTGCTGTGAGCTGGCACAGCAACGGCAGCACTGCATATTTCTAACGGACATCTAACACAACTACACCTGAAATGCAGCCGTTGACGCCCCGTGTGAAAAAGGCTTTTTCTAACGTCATTTCGCAAAAAGCGGCTGATTTTCGCCTGCAAATTGCGGTGTGACGTGCCTTTTTGGAGGTTACAAGAATGCCCTCAGCTGCCAATGACAGCCGCGAGGAACCAGCTTCATCCAACAATTTCAAAGACTCGAAATCGTTTTGTCCTTAACCGGGCACGTGGGTTCGAATCCCACCATCTCCGCCAACAAAAGGCACCGGCTCAGGCCGGTGCCTTTTTTGCGGCTAAGATGGTGAGGATGAGAACAGGGCGGCGGCCCGCAGACCGCGCCTTGCTCTTGTATAGTATAACGCACCCAATTGTGAAATGCGTGGGCTTCGTAGGCCTACATGGTGAGCCTGATAAGTCTGCCTTTGGAAATATATTCCATTTCTCAACGCGCAGGCATGAAAAAGACCGGACTTTGCCGGCCCTCCCCGAAGCATCCTATGAAAATCAATCAAAGTTTGCAATTCAAAATCTTTTTCAGTGTTTCTGAAAACTTTATGTCCTGCTCCTTCGTCCGTTTCGCACTCCCTTTCGGGTGCTTGCCGGCACGAAGGAGCTTTTTGTTTTCGTACCGCCGCAGCATGAGGGCATCCATGTTGTCAGCGGTGTACTCCAAGCCGTTTTGATTCAGAACTCTGGCACACCGGGCAAGGCACATACTCGCCAGCCCATAGTCCTGTGTTATGACAATGTCACTCGGCTTTACCCGGTTGACCAGCGCAAAGTCTACGCTGTCAGTACCCTTGTCAAATACCAGCGTCTGCGCACCCTCCCGCTCGATCTGGTGGGAAGTGTCGCACAGGATGACGACCGGGATGCTGAACTGCTTTGCAATCTGCAAAGTCAGATCAACCACGGGACAACCATCGGCATCAATCAGAATATTCATCGCATATCCTCCATCGCCCAGCGAAACGCCCTTGCTGTGCGCAGGTCGGTATCCTTGAAATGCCCGCCGCTGTTCCATTCAAGGGTGCAGTCTTTGCTACGTCCGGCAAGTTCACGGTGCAGGGCACGAATGTTATCGCCCACAGCAGCCATAGTTGCGTTCCTTGTGCGCTCCTCCCGGTCGCCAAGGCTCAGGTAAATGCGCTGCGCCTGAATGGGGTGCTGCTGTTCAAACTCCATCCATCCCGGAAACCATACGGAAGGCGAAGCGGCCGCAACACCGGAAAACAGAGCTGTCTGCGTGGATGCCCACAGCGCGAACAATCCGGCCAGCGAGTAGCCGCCCAGAATGATCCGGACGTTTTCCGGCAGTGCAAACTGCTTTTTCAGGGTGGGAATCGCCTGTTCTGTCAGAAAGCGTAGTGTGCCCGCCGCATTGCCGCCGAAACTTTCTTTGCCCCACACCGCAGGAGATTCCCACGGGGAAAGTTCATCGTTCCAGCTTTTTACCGGAACAGCGGCAAACAGAAAATTCCGGCCGCTTTGTGCAATGGCTGTCACTTCATGATCCATGCTTTGCAGCTCATGTTCGCCGGTCATTTGGAGAAGCAGGTATTCTGCATGGACTTCGCCGTAAATGCGGCAGGGGCTATCTCCGAATTTTAAGGGAAAATCAAGGCGATTAAGGGATTCTGCTTTATAGTTCATCGAAAAAATACCTCCCATTGATCGGCACGAGAAAAAGGCGTGAGGAGATTGGCTGCTTCCATTATAGCATATTCGGGCGGAGAGACAAGAAGCCCGGATGTGCGGCACGCTCTGCAGGGACTTCCTGCATTTCTGTATGGGAGAATCGACACAAAACCGGTTGACATCCACCGGAAGAAACCCTTACAATGGGAACAGAAACCATGTCGGGCAATGGAACAGGAGCAATTTTGGAATGAACAACACAGAAGCATTTGAGTTCTTGCTGAGCTGGAAGGATGACGTTCTGATGAACTGCCTTTCCGGGCGGCGGGATAAGGCCTTTGATCCGCAGGCCATGCAGAAGGTCCGGGCGGCCTGTGCCGTGCTGACCGAGGACGGGACCTATCCGTTCGACCTGTCGGTCACAGACCCGGAGATCTACCGTCAGGTCAGCACTTGGTTCACCGACCTGCTGCGCAAGTCCTGAACCGTTCCGACACGAAAGATGCATTTATTTTCCACAAACGCTTGACATCTTGTGCAATCTGCATTATCATAAAGCCATCAAGTGTTTGTTCAGAGAAGCGAGCAGAACAAACAAGAGGGAGCCTGTTCCCTTTTGTTTGCTCTGCTCTTTTTTGTTCCCGCTACGCAAACGAGCATGCTGTGACAGGCAGAAGATCAGGAGGTTTTTATGCTGGATGTAGCAATCATCGGCTGCGGTGTCGTTGGCGCGGCTGCCGCCTATGAGCTCTCGCATTATCCGCTGCACACTGCAATTTTTGAGGCCGAGAACGATGTGGCCGACTGCACCACCAAGGCCAACAGTGCCATTCTGCACGCTGGGTACGACCCTGAGCCGGGCACCCGGATGGCACGGCTCAATGTGGAGGGCGTTGCACTGGCCAAAGAGATCTGCGCCCGGCTGGATGTGCCGTACCGGCAGTGCGGCAGTCTGGTGCTGGCCCTCAGCCCGGCGGAGCTGCCGCATCTGCAGAAGCTGTACGAAAACGGCCTTGCCAATGGGGTGCCGGGCATCCGGCTGCTGTCGGCAGAGGAAACACGGGCCATGGAGCCCGGTCTTTCGCCGGAGGTGGCCGGAGCGCTGTATGCACCCAGCGCGGCCATCGTCAGCCCGTGGGAATATGCGCTGGCCATGGCGGAGGTGGCGGTGCGCAACGGGGTGGAACTCCACCTCAGCAGCCCGGTCACCGGCATTCAGAAAACCGCGTCCGGATGGGCGCTGACCACGCCGTCCGGCGTGGTGGAGGCCCGCTACATTGTCAACGCCGCCGGCATCCGGGCCGATGCCGTGCACGACATGGCCGCTCCGCACCGGTTCACCATCCAGCCCACCCGCGGCGAATATTACCTTCTGGACAAATCGGAAGGCACGCGGGTGCAGCATGTCATCTTCCAGTGCCCCAACGAAAACGGCAAGGGCGTGCTGGTGGCACCTACCGTTCACGGCAACCTGATCGTTGGACCCAATGCCGAGCCAGTGGCGGGCGATGACACCGCCTGCACCGCCGCCGGGCTGGCCTTTGTCAGCGCGGCCGCACGCCGCAGCGTGCCGGACATCCGCTTCGGCGAGTCCATCCGCAACTTTGCAGGCGTCCGCGCCAATGTGGACACCGGGGATTTCGTCATCGGCGAGGCGGAAGGTGCACCCGGCTTCATCGACCTGGCCGGTATGAAATCGCCGGGCCTGTCCAGCGCACCGGCCGTTGCCAAAGAGGTGGTCCGCATTCTGGAAGGCCACGGGGATCTGCCTGCGGCCAAAACGGATTACCGGGACGGCCGCACCCGGGTGCGGTTCAAGGAGCTGCCGCCGGAAGAAAAGGCAAAGCTCATTGCCCGGAACCCCGCCTACGGCCGGGTGATCTGCCGCTGCGAGACCATCACCGAGGGCGAGATCCTGGACGCCCTGCACACCGAGATCCCGGCCACTACCATCGACGGCGTCAAGCGCCGCTGCAACGCCGGGATGGGCCGCTGTCAGGGCGGCTTCTGCGGGCCCCGGGTGCTGGAGCTCATCAGCCGGACGCGGGGCATCGACCCGCTGGACGTCCTGCAGGACAAGGCAGGCAGCAACGTCTTACTGTGCGAAACCAAGCAGGAGGGAACCAACCATGATTGATCTGGTCATCGTCGGCGGCGGCCCTGCAGGCCTTGCCGCAGCCTACAGCGCATGGCAGCACGGCCTGCGCGATATTCTGATTTTGGAGCGTGACAACGAGCTGGGCGGCATCCTGAACCAGTGCATCCACAACGGCTTCGGGCTGCACCGTTTCGGCGAACAGCTCACCGGCCCGGAGTACGCCGGGCGCTACATTGAAATGCTGCGCTCCACTGGCGTCCGGGTGGAGCTGGGCACCATGGTGCTGGAGGTCACGCCGGATAAAAAGATCCACTGTGTCAGCAAGGAGAAGGGCTACCAGATCCTCGAAGCAAAGAGCGTCATCCTCTGCATGGGCTGCCGGGAGCGCACCCGCGGGGCCATCGGCATCCCGGGCACCCGCCCGGCCGGTATCTACACCGCCGGTGCCGCCCAGCGCTATGTCAACATGGAGGGCTATCTGGTAGGCAAACGGGTGCTCATTCTGGGCAGCGGCGACATCGGCCTGATCATGGCCCGGCGGATGACGCTGGAAGGGGCCAAGGTGCTGGCCTGCGTGGAGGTCATGCCCTATTCCGGCGGCCTGACCCGCAACATTGTGCAGTGCCTGCAGGATTTTGACATCCCGCTGTACCTGTCCCACACCATCGTGGACATTCAGGGCGATACCCGGGTGGAAAGGGCCATTGTGGCCAAGGTGGACGAGAACCGCCGCCCCATTCCGGGCACCGAGATGGAGTTTGACGTGGACACCATCCTGCTCAGTGTGGGCCTGATCCCGGAAAACGAGCTGACCCGGCAGGCCGGCATCCCGATGGACCCCCACACCAAGGGAGCCGTGGTCTACGAGAACATGGAGACCGGCATTCCCGGCGTGTTTGCCTGCGGCAACGTGGTGCATGTGCACGATCTGGTGGACTTTGTTTCCGGCGAGAGCGACCGGGCCGGAGCCGCCGCCGCCGCCTATGTGCTCCACGGTGAGACCCCGGACGCGGCCGTGCTGGACCTTGTCCCGGGCAATGGCGTGGGCTATACCGTCCCCCAGCGGGTGCGCCCGGCGGACGTGGACAAGGGTGTGGAGATCTCGTTCCGGGTGCGGCAGAATTACGGCCCCAGCCAGATCACCATCACCTGCGGGGAGAAGCAGCTGGCCCGGTTCAAGCGCCAGCGGATGGCACCCGGCGAGATGGAGCACATCACCCTGCCCGGGATCCTGCTGGCAAAGGCCGACGGCCTGCTGACCGTTGCAGTAGAGGAGGTCGTAGCAAAATGAACAAAAAGCGTGAGATCATTTGTATCTGCTGCCCCCGTGGCTGCCACTTGCAGGTGGACCCGGAAAACGATTATAATGTAACCGGCAATGCCTGCCCCAACGGTGCCGCCTATGGCAAGGAAGAACTGACCCACCCCACCCGTATCCTGACCAGTACGGTGCGGGCCGAGGGCGGGCGCTATCCGCGCTGCCCGGTCAAGACCGCGCAGGCGGTGCCCAAAGAAAAGATCATGCAGGTCATGGCTGCGCTGGACGGCGTCACGCTGCACACACCCATCCGCACCGGGCAGGTCGTGCTGACCGACGTCTGCGGCACCGGTGTGGATGTCGTAGCCACACGGGACCTGTAAAACCGCCCCTGAGCGAAACGGAGGTCGTTGAACCATGTTGACAAAGTATGTTCTTGCACTGGACCAGGGAACCACCAGCAGCCGCGCCATCCTGTTTGACAACGAGCAGAACATCATCGCGGTGCAGCAGCGGGAGTTTGAGCAGATCTACCCGCAGCAGGGCTGGGTGGAGCACAACCCCATGGAGATCTGGTCCACCCAGTACGGGGTCATGAACGAGGTGGTGGCCCAGAGCGGCGTGGATGTCCATGACATTGCCGCCATCGGCATCACCAACCAGCGCGAGACCACCATCCTGTGGGAAAAGGCCACCGGCCGCCCCATCTACAATGCCATCGTCTGGCAGTGCCGCCGCACCGCCCCGCTGGTGGACGAGCTGGTGCAGCAGCCCGGCATGACGGAATACATCCGCGAGAATACCGGCCTGATGCCGGATGCCTATTTTTCCGCCACCAAGATCAAGTGGATCCTGGATAACGTGCCCGGCGCGCGGGAGCGGGCCGAGGCGGGCGAGATCCTGTTCGGCACTGTGGACACCTGGCTGGTGTGGAAGCTCACCGGCGGCAAAGTCCATGTGACCGACCGCACCAACGCCAGCCGCACCATGCTCTACAACATCCGCACCCTGGACTGGGACGACACCCTGCTCAAAGCGCTGGATATCCCCCGCTGCATCCTGCCCCGCGTGGCGGATTCCAGCGAGGTCTACGGCACCACCGACCTGTGCGGGGTGCAGGTGCCGGTGGCCGGCATTGCCGGGGACCAGCAGGCTGCACTGTTCGGGCAGGGGTGCTTTGCCAAGGGTGAGGCCAAGAACACCTACGGCACCGGCTGCTTCTTGCTGATGAACACCGGTGACACCATCTGCCGCAGCCAGAACGGCCTGATCTCCACCATTGGCATCAGTCTGAACGGCAAGGTGGAGTATGCCCTAGAGGGCAGTGTCTTTGTGGGCGGTGCCGTCATCCAGTGGGTGCGCGATGGCCTGCGGATGATCCAGGAGAGCCGCGACGCCGAATACTATGCCCAGAAGGTGCCGGACAACGGCGGCATCTACATCGTGCCCGCCTTCACCGGTCTCGGCGCGCCCTATTGGGATATGTACGCCCGCGGTGCCATTGTAGGCATCACCCGCGGCACCACCCAGAACCACATCATCCGGGCGGCGGAGGAGTCCATCGCCTACCAGAGCGCCGACCTTGTGGCCGCCATGGAAAAGGACACCGGTGTGCCCATCACCTCCCTGAAGGTGGACGGCGGTGCTTCCCGCGACCAGTTCCTGATGCAGTTCCAGGCCGACATCCTGAACAAGGACGTTCTGCGCCCGGCCATCCGGGAGACCACGGCCCTGGGTGCTGCCTATCTGGCAGGCCTTGCCACCGGTGTGTGGAAGGACCGGGACGAGATCCGCAGCCTGTGGCACTGCAACATGACCTTTACCCCCGCTATGCCGGAGGCCGAGCGCGCACGGCTGCTGTCCGGCTGGCACAAGGCCGTGGGCCGCAGCAGTGACTGGGCAGAGCATTAAAAGAATTTGTCTGGATTTTGACTGCTTCCAACAAAAAATCACGAATTTGTGAATTGTCTGTTGACAAACCGTTGAGAAATGGTATACTGAAAGCATCCCAAGAGAATTGAGATGGGGATGCACTGTGCCACACGACCGCAGTGCGTCCCCATTTTTTTGTTCCCATCGCACCCCTTGTCCGCCCGTTCACATCTGTTCCGGGGGCTGGTTCTGGAAGTGCAGCCGCCGGGCATGTCTCTGAAAAAAGAAGGAGGATCCCCATGAAAAGCACCGCAAAGGCCACCGAAAAGCGTTCGCGCACGGTCGTTGTGCTGGCGATCGCTGTGGCGTTGATGCTGCTGGGCAGCATTTTTGCCCAGATGTTCAACACCTCATTCTACAAGGTCAAGGTCTCCCGCATTTCCTTTGATACCGACTCCGGCACCCTTTCGGGCCTGTTGTACATGCCCAAGGGCGTGGACGCCTCCAACCCGCACCCCACCATCGTGACCACCCACGGCTACCTGAACAGTGCCGAGATGCAGGACGAGACCGCCATCGAGATGTCCCGCCGCGGCTATGTCGTGCTGGCACTGGATATGTATGACCACGGCCATTCCCACGGGAACGCCGACAATACCGGCGGCTTCTTCAACTTCTGGCCCACTTCGCTGTGGGATGCCGCACAGTACATGTACAGCCAGGACTACGTTGCCAAGGATGCACAGGGCAACGGTCAGATCGCGGTCAGCGGCCACTCCATGGGCGGCTTCTCCTCCGAGATGGCCATCTATCTGGATGAGCAGAACTATGCTGCCGCCGGTTACCGCATCATCAAGGCCGGTTTGAGCATGGGTGCCGATTACTCCTGGACCTCCTACCTGAGCCTGGACGAAGAGGCTGCAGTTGCCACCTTCGGCGGACGCACCATCGGCAAGATCTGCGGCCAGTACGACGAGTTCTTCTTTGCGGCCGACGAGCCTCCCACGAAGAGCGGCACCGTCTACCACAAGGACTATGTTGCCACCACCGCTGGCAAGACCCTGCTGGAGCAGGAAGCTCCGCAGGCTGACACCTGGTACACCGGCTCGGACGGCGGCCAGCGCATCATTTACCAGCCCAGCGAGATCCACCCCTGGAACCACTTCTCCACCGCTTCCACCAAGGATGCCATCGAGTTCTACGCCACTGCATTTGCCGACCAGTCCGGTCTGGTGCAGAACATTGCTTCCACCAGCCAGATCTGGTACTGGAAAGAAGTCTTTGAGCTGGTCGCTCTGGTGGGCTTCCTGCTCATGCTGGCACCTCTTGCCCTGCTGCTGATGAAGCTGCCCTTCCTGTCCAATGCAAAGCAGGCCGTCGCAGCACCCACCCCGGCCGTCGGCACCCTGTCCGGCAAGCTTGGCACGATCAGCCTGTTCGTGGTCGGCATGCTGATCCCGGCCATCATCTTCCCCGCCGTGTACGACGGCAGTCTGACCGCAGAGCCCATCCGCTGGATGCGCTACGCCAGTGACATTGCCCTGCTCCTGTCGGTGGTGGGCATCGTTCTGGCAGCCCGCAGCACCGAGGACGACCGCAAGACCTGGCTGTCCGGCTCGGTGTGCGTCCTGATCGCTTCCATCGTCCTGCGTGTGCTGGTGACCAAGAACATCTTCGAGACCAATGCCACCTGGCAGGGCCCCACCGTCAACAGCATCGTGACCTGGGCTCTCATCTGCGCCTGCATCTCCATCGTGACCATGGTCTGCGTCTACCTGTTCGGCGGCCGCAAGCAGAAGGGCATCACGCTGGAACAGTACGGCATTGCCGCAAAGCCGGTGTCTGTGGCCGCAGCCTTCTGCGTGGCACTGCTGGTGAGCGTGATCGCCTACGCCTGCCTGTTTGCCGTGGATGCCATCTTCAAGACCGACTTCCGCATCTGGACCTTCGCCTTCAAGACCTTTGAAGCCAGCGCCATCCCGGCGGCGGTCAAGTATATGCCGTTCTTCTTTGTGTACTACTTTGTCAGCGGCGCCGCCGCCATCTCCAACACCAGCAGCGAAAAGCTGCAGGGCGGCTGGGGCTACCTGCTGGCTGCTCTGACCAACATGGGCGGCATCCTCCTCTGGCTGGTGCTGCAGTACGGCACCCTGTTCCGTACCGGCGTTGCCTTCTACCCGGGACAGGCCCTTGGCGGCATCCTGCTGTTTGCGCTGGTGCCCTCGCTGGCCATTGCATCCTGCCTGGCCAAGTACCTGTACAAAAAGACCGGCAGCGTGTACGTTGCGGCCTTCCTGAATACCATCCTGATGACCATGATGACCGTGGCCAACACCGCGATCTATTTCCAGGCATAAGCACAACCGCAGACTGGGGCTGCACTTTACAGTGCGGCCCCTTTGTGCGATAATGAGAACCATCTGAACCATCTGAGAGAAAAGGAGTCCTGCCCGATGCATCCACTTGCTGAAACTCTGCTGGACGAGCCGGTGATCGCAGCCGTCAAGACGGATGACGCTCTGACGGCCGCCCTGGCCTCGCCCTGCAGCACGGTCTTTCTGCTGGCGAGCACCCTGCTCAATGTGGGGGAACTGGTCCGGCGCATCCACGCGGCCGGAAAGCTGGCCGTCGTGCACATCGACCTTGTGGACGGCCTTTCGGCGCGGGAAGTTGCCGTGAATTCCCTCATTGCGCTGTGCCACCCGGACGGTATCATTTCCACCCACCCGTCCCTGATCCGGCGGGCGCGCCATCAGGGCCTGCTGACCATCCAGCGGGCGTTCATCCTGGACTCCCTTTCCCTGAACAACCTTTCCGGCCAGCTGGAACAAGGCAAGCCGGACTTTGTGGAGATCCTGCCCGGCATCATGCCCCGGGTCATCACCGAGATCAGTACCCGCACCCGGGTGCCGGTGATCGCGGGCGGTCTGCTGCGGGACAAGGCCGACGTCATGGCCGCCATGCGGGCCGGTGCCTCGGCAGTGTCTACCTCTGCCCCGGAGCTGTGGGACATCTGAGCCCCGGAAAACACAAAAATGCCTGACCGCTGTCGTTGGCGGTCAGGCATTTTTTATGGAAAGCAGCAGCGTTACGGTTGGCTCTTCCTGACAAGATCTTTGGTGTACAGGGCGCGGGTGGCATTGAGCACGGCAATGACCATGACGCCCACGTCGGCAAAGATGGCTGTCCACATGCTGGCCATACCGATGGCACCCAGCAGCAGGCAGGCAAACTTGACCGCCAGCGCGAACACGATGTTCTCGTACACGATGCGCAGGGTGCGGCGGGCGATGCGCATGGCCAGTGCGATCTTGGCCGGGTCATCGTCCATCAGCACCACGTCGGCGGCTTCAATGGCGGCGTCGGAGCCCAGGGCACCCATGGCGATGCCCACATCGGCGCGGGACAGCACCGGGGCGTCGTTGATGCCGTCGCCCACAAAGGCCAGATTCTCCTTGGACTTCTTGGCGGCGATGAGTGTTTCGATCTGGTCCACCTTGTCGCCGGGCAGCAGACCGGCGTGGTATTCGTCCAGACCCAGCTGGGCAGAAACGGCCTTGGCCACCGGCTCGGCGTCACCGGTGAGCATGACGGTCTTGCGCACTCCGGCGGCCTTCAGGGCCCGGATGGCCTCGGCGCTGTGGGGTTTGACCACGTCGGCGATGAGCAGGCAACCGGCGTATCTGCCGTCGATGGCAACGTGCACGACGGTGCCGGTCTCGCTCACGGCGGGGGCAGAAAGGCCCAGCCGCTCCATCAGACGGGCGTTGCCGGCGGCAACGGGCTTGCCGTCCACCTTGGCGGTCACGCCGTGGCCGCCAAGTTCCTCCACGTCGGTCACGCGGGAGGTGTCGATCTCCTTGCCGTAGGCGGCCTTGATGCTCAGGGAGATGGGGTGCTTGGACCAGCTTTCGGCCAGGGCAGCGGCCTCCACCAGCTGTTCGTCGGTGGTGCCGTCGGCCGGGTGGATGCCGGTCACCTTAAAGGTGCCCTGGGTCAGGGTGCCGGTCTTATCAAACACCACGATGCCGGTGCGGGCCAGCTCCTCCAGATAGGTGGAGCCCTTGACCAGGATGCCGCAGGCGGAAGCACCGCCGATGCCGCCGAAGAAGCTCAGCGGAATGCTGATGACCAGTGCGCAGGGGCAGCTGATGACCAGGAAGGTCAAAGCGCGGTAGATCCAGTCCCCAAAGCGGGCGGGCTGGCCCATCAGCAGCAGCACGATGGGCGGCAGGAAGGCCAGCGCCAGCGCACCGTAGCAGACAGCCGGGGTGTATACCCGGGCAAAGCGGGTGATGAAGTTTTCGGCACGGGCCTTCTTCATGCTGGAATTTTCCACCAGATCGAGAATTTTCGAGACGGTGGACTCGCCGAATTCCTTGGTAGTCCTGACTTTCAGCAGGCCGGTCATGTTCACGCAGCCGCTGATGACCTCGTCTCCGGTCTGGACGTCGCGGGGCAGGCTCTCACCGGTCAGGGCGGCGGTGTTCAGGGCGGAGGTGCCCTCTACGATCACACCGTCAATGGGCACCCGCTCGCCGGGCTGCACCACGATCACGGTGCCGACCTCCACGTCATCGGGGTCCACCTGCTCCAGCTTGCCGTCCTCGTCCTCCACGTTGGCGTAGTCCGGGCGAATGTCCATCAGGCTGGAAATGCTCTGGCGGCTCTTGCCCACGGCCACGCTCTGGAACAGCTCGCCGATCTGATAAAAGAGGATAACGGCGCAGCCTTCCACATAGTCGCCCAGGGCAAAGGCACCCACGGTAGCCACCGCCATCAGGAAGCACTCGTCAAAGGGCTGGCGGTTCTTGATGCCCTTGATGGCCTTGCGCAGCACGTCCTTGCCCACCACAAAGTACGGGATGAGGTAGAGCAGCAGCTCCACCGGGGTGGGAAGTGCCGGCAGCACACGGAGCAGCAGCTTGAGCAGGATCACAAGGGCCAGCGCGATCAGGATCTGCTGCAGGCTCTTTTTTTGCTTTTTGGTCATACAAAACGCTCCTTTTGTCGGATTGCGGCGGTTCTGAGAAAAAACGGGAAAACGCAGTGGAATTCAACAGGTTTTCCCCACAAAAATGGATTTTCCACCCTTTCCCCCGTGTTTTCCACGGGGTTTTCCCGCAGAAAACTTGCTTTTCCACGTTTCTTTTTGGAGTTTTCCGCGAAGGATGTTGAAAAGTGCGTGGAAAGTGTTGAAAACTGCCCGTTTTTTCCACGAAAAAGAGGAGTTTTCCGCTGCCCGGCGGCAGAGGAAAGAAAAGCTCTCCCACAGGGGGAGAGCTGCCGCCCGGCAGCGATGCCGGGAACCGGACCGGAAGAGGTCAGATGTCAAAGATCTCGCAGTCGTCCTCCACCTTCTTGCAGGCGGACAGCACATTCTCCATGGTGGCGTGGGGGTCGGCACCCTCGGCAAACTCCACCTTCATCTTCTGGGTCATGAAGCTGACAGTCGCCTTTTCCACACCGGCAACGGTGTTGGCAGCGTCCTCCATCTTCTGGGCGCAGTTTGCACAGTCCACTTCGATCTTGTAGGTCTTTTTCATCGTAGATACCAGCCTTTCTGTTTTTGTGCGGGCCGCAGCCCGGAAAATCATTCTTCGATATGGTCCATCCCCAGAGAGAGGATGCTGCGCACATGGTCGTCGTCCAGTGCGTAATACACGGTCTTGCCCTCCCGCCGGAAGCGTACCAGCTTGGAATCCTTGAGCACCCGCAGCTGGTGGCTCACGGCCGACTGGCTCAGCTGCACGGCGTTGGCAATGTCCTGCACGCACAGCTCATTGTCGTGCAGGGCGTACAGGATCTTGATGCGGGTGGAGTCGCCGAACACCCGGAACAGGTCGGCCAGCTCGTACAGCACTTCGTCATCCGGCATGTCCAGATCTTCCGGCTGCACGAGGGGTTCGTTCTGCTGTGCCATGGAAGCATCTCCTTTCGGGATGAAATCATATGAACGCCTGTTCATGTGTTCATGATATCACGCACATGCCTGCCTGTCAAGCCCTTTGCAGAAGAATTTTGACATTCCCGCTGCATTGATGAAAAAACACCGCAAAACGCCAAAAAGATGCAAATTGAAAAAAGAAAACCCGGCCCGCTGGAAAGCGGACCGGGAGCGGACGGGTGGCGGAGCGGCTCAACGCTTCTTCCCGGATGCTGCCCAGGGGGCGTACATCAGTACAAGGGCCAGCGCGATGGCGGGCAGAAAGCCCAGAATGTAGAATTTTTCGCCAAACCACGCGGTAAAGGTGCTGGTGATGACGTTGCCATAGGGGTTATTCAAAAAGTAAAAGTTGGTGTGCAGGGGTTTGTTAAGAAAATAGATGGGCAGGGCCGAGCCGAACAAAAAGGCCAGCACCTGCGGCACCCGGCGCACGCTGGGGCGGTAGCCGCCCGCCACCAGCAGCACAGGGTAGAGCACCAGCAGGGCGTGGATGCTGACCGAGTGCAGGTTGATGAGGGTGAACCACCCGGGCACATCCCGCCAGCTGGGGCACAGCAGAGCCAGTGCCGCGCCGGGGATGCACAGGGCGTACAGCTCCTCCTTGCACCAGCTGCGGTCGGTGAGGGTGTTGTACAGGCAGACGAACACGTTGATGCTGCACAGGTGCAGCGGCAGATAGCTCCAGTTCCACTGGCCGGTGCAGGCCATGCCCAGCAGCAGGGCGGCCTCGTCGGCCAGCAGGGCCGCCGTGACCCCCACCAGAATGTGCCGCCGGGTGCGCAGCGTGCTGCGGCGGTACCACCACACCATGCACAGAAGGAACAGCGCCGACAGCGCCAGCTCTATGAGATGGACAGTGCCGAACAGCGGGTAGCACTCATAGCCCGCACCGTATTCGGCGGCGGTGATGTCATAGGATTTCCAGAAGTCAGACATGGAGGTCCCCTCTCTTTCAGAGCCTATCATAGCACAGACAGCCGGAAACCGAAACGGTATTTTTTACAAAATGCGCCAAAGTGGGTGCATTCTTTGCCAAGCTGTGGTATCTTATAAAAGTATAAAACAACAAACTGCGCAAAACGCACAGGAGGGAATTTTTTATGACACTGGAATCTGGCATCCGCGGTGAGCAGAGCGTGTCTGTCACTGCTGCAAACACTGCAAAAACCATGGGCAGCGGCACGCTGGACGTGTTTGCCACCCCGGCCCTGGTGGCCCTGGCCGAAAAGACCTGTTGGATGAGCGTGGCCCCGGCTCTGACCGAGGGTGACGGCACCGTGGGTACGAAGCTGGAGCTGGAGCACACCGCTCCCACCCCCGTGGGCATGACCGTGACCTGCGAGAGCGAGCTGGTGGCCGTGGAAGGCCGCAAGCTCACCTTCAAAGTGAGCCTGCACGACGAAAAAGGCCCGGTGGGCGGCGGCACCCACGAGCGCTTTGTGATCCACAACGACAAGTTTGCGGCCAAGGCGGAGGCAAAGAAGAACTGAAAAAGCCTTCCCCCAAGGGGGAAGGCTAAGGCTCCCTCTTTGACGGAGGGAGTTCTTCCGGCTCCAGCCGCAGCGGCGGTGGGTCCTCGGCCAGCAGCTGCTGTTCGGCGTGGGCCTGTGCGTCCTGCAGCAGCTGTACGGCCTGCACGCTGGCGCGGAACAGCTCAAAATACATCGCTTTATAATCCGGCACGGCCCCACTCCCCTTTTGCATTCCGTGGGGATAGTCTGCCCCGCAGCACGGGGCCTGATACGCTGCCGGAACGAATCGCCTGAAACGAAAAGGAATCATTATGAAAAACAAGAATCTGTCCTGGGCAGCGGCACTGTTCGTGTTTGCCCTGCTGCTGTGGTGCACGGCAGCCACTCCCGGCAAGATCGCCGACCCGTCTACCTACACCTGTGCGGTGTACAGCACCTTCTTCTCGCTGCTGCCGCCGGTCATTGCCATTGTGCTGGCCCTGAACACCAAGGAGGTGTACACCTCCCTGCTGGTGGGCATCGCCTCGGGCGCACTGCTGTATGCCAACGGAAACCTGGAACTGGCCCTGAATACCCTCTTCTTTAACGAAGAGGGCGGCATGATCGCCAAACTGTCCGACAGCAGCAATGTGGGCATCCTGGTGTTCCTGGTCATGCTGGGCATCCTGGTGGCCCTGATGAACAAGGCCGGCGGCTCGGCCGCCTTTGGCCGCTGGGCATCGAAGCACATCCACTCCCGGGCGGGCGCACAGTTTGCCACCCTGCTGCTGGGTGTGATGATCTTTGTGGACGACTATTTCAACTGCCTGACCGTGGGTTCGGTCATGCGCCCGGTCACCGACCGGCAGAAGGTGTCCCGCGCCAAGCTGGCCTACCTCATCGACGCCACGGCGGCCCCCATCTGCATCATTGCGCCGGTGTCCAGCTGGGCGGCGGCGGTCACCTCCAGCGTGCCGGAGGGGTCTGGCATCAACGGCTTCACCATGTTCCTGCGCACCATCCCCTACAACTACTATGCCCTGCTTACCGTCGTCATGAGCCTGTTCCTCATCTTCACCGGCACGGACTTCGGCTCCATGAAGCTCAATGAGGACAACGCGAAAAACGGCGACCTGTTCACCACCGAGGACCGCCCCTACGGCGACGACGTGGACGACGGCACCGAGACGAAGGGCCATGTTGTGGACCTGATCGCACCGGTGCTGGTGCTGATCGCGGCCTGCATCTTCGGCATGATCTACACCGGCGGCTTCTTTGACGGGGTGGACTTCGTCACCGCCTTTGCGGACTGCAACGCCTCTGCCGGCCTGGTCATGGGCAGCAGCATTGCGCTGCTGTTCACCTTCGTGTTCTACCGGGTGCGCAGCGTCATGACCTTCCAGGACTTTGCGGCCTGCATCCCGGAGGGCTTCAAGGCCATGGTCAGCCCCATGCTCATCCTCACGCTGGCCTGGACCCTGTCCGGCATGACCGGCCTGCTGGGTGCCAAGTATTATGTGGCCAATCTGCTGGGCGGCTCCGCTGCGGCGCTGCAGTATCTGCTGCCGGTGATCATCTTCCTGGTGGCGGTGTTCCTGGCCTTTGCCACCGGCACGAGCTGGGGAACCTTCTCCATTCTGATCCCCATCGTGTGCCACGCATTCCCGGAAGGTGAAATGCTGGTCATCTCCATCGCGGCCTGCCTGTCCGGTGCCGTGTGCGGCGACCACTGCTCCCCCATCTCCGACACCACCATCATGGCCTCGGCGGGTGCCCACTGCAGCCATGTGAACCATGTGTCCACCCAGCTGCCCTATGCCATCACGGCGGCGTCCTGCGCGGCGGTGTGTTATGTGATCACCGGCCTGGCACAGGCGGTACTGGGCAGCCGGGCCAGCCTGTTCACCTCGCTGGTGCTGCTGGCCGTGGCCATCGTCATAGAGCTGGTGGTGCTCAGCATCATCCGCGCCCGCACGATCAAAAAGACAAAAGCATGATTGGGCTTTGCCGTCGCGGGCAACTTGTGATAAACTGAAAGAAAACGAACGAGCGGAGGCGCGATCCATGCTGGAACAGGCTTTTCAGGATGTATACACCAAATTCAAGCTGCATTTTTATCAGAACGTATTCCAGCGTTTTGCCACGCGGGAAGCGACCCTGACCACGGTGGAGTCCTTCTGTATGGAGGGCATCATGGCCATGGGCGAGCCCACCATTGCGGAGTTCTCCCGCATGATGCAGATCTCCACCCCCAATGCGGCCTACAAGATCGGCAGTCTGGTCAAAAAGGGCTATGTGGAAAAGATCCAGTCCACCGTGGACCGGCGCGAGTACCACCTGCGCCCCACCCAGAAGTATATCGACTACTACAACATCAGCTACTCCTACCTGAGCACCGTGATCGAGCGGGTGCGCAAGCGCTTCCCGGAAGAGGACGTGGACAAGCTGGAGCAGATGCTCACGGTGATCAGCGATGAGCTGATGCCGGAGCTGGACCTGATGAATAAGACCCGGCAGCGGCTGTCGGAATAAAAAATGCGCCCGGGAGTATCCCGGGCGCATTTTTGGTAGGGCGGCTTTACAGCACCATAAACAGGGTGCCGGCGGTGATCAGGGCACAGCCCACCAGGTTTTTGGCGGTAAAGGGTTCCTTCAGGATCACAAAGGCCAAAGCCAGGGTGATCACCACGCTGAGCTTGTCCACCGGAACCACCTTGGAGGCGGCCCCGATCTGCAAAGCGTGGTAATAGCACAGCCAGCTGGCCCCGGTGGCCAGGCCGGAAAGGATCAAAAACAGCCAGCTGCGGCGAGAGATATCCCCCACGCCGCCCTGGGTCCCGGTGAGGAACACCATGCCCCAGCTCATGACCAGCACCACCACCGTGCGGATGGCGGTGGCCAGGGTGGAGTTGACCCCCTGGATGCCGATCTTGGCCAGGATGGAGGTAAGGGCCGCAAACACGGCACTGCCCAGTGCAAACACGAACCACATAGTAAGATGCGCCTCCCTTTTTGTCCAGTGTAACACCGCAGCCCTCCCGGCGCAAGGGTGCACAGGCAAAACCGCCGGGCAAGCACTGGCCTGCCCGGCGGCTTTATCCTCAGTGATAGAAGGTATCGAAGTTCACCTGACGGTAGAAGCGCTGCTGCAGCTGGTCGAAGCTGTCGCAGTTCTGGGCCAGCAGCCACATGCTCTTGGTGACCACGGCTTCGATGGTCATGTCATGGGCTTCCAGGAAGCGGAATCGGTTCTTCACCCGCTTGCCCACCTCGTACACGCCCACGTCGCTGCCCTCATAGGTCACCTGCGTGGTCAGGATGAGCACCTTGTGGGTCTGCTCGTAGTGGCCCAGCCCCTCGGCAAAGGCGTCCATGAGCCGCTGCGGGATGCCGCCCACGCCGAAGCTCTCCACGATGACGCAGTCGTACAGGCGGAAGATCTCCGGGATCATGCCGGGGTCCATGCCGGGGATGAGCTTGAGCAGGAACACCCGGGGGTTCATGGCGCGGCCGAACTCCACCGGGCCGGTGGGCCAGGGCGAAGGCACATAGCGCACCAGACGGTCGCCCTGCACCAGTGCCAGCTCCGGGAAGTTGACCGAGGCAAAGGCGTCGTAGCTGATGGTCTTGTTCTTTTTGGCACGGGTGCCGGCAATGACGTGCCCGCCAAACACCACCATCACGCCCCGGCTGCCCGGGTCCAGTGCACAGATCACGCTGTCGCGCAGGTTTTTCTTGGCGTCGGTGATCTCGTTGGAGATGGGCTGCTGGGCACCGGTGAGGATGATGGGCTTGTCCGCGTTCTGGATGAGGTAAGAAAGTGCCGCTGCGGAATAGGCCAGCGTATCGGTGCCGTGGCAGATGATGAAACCATCGTACAGGGCGTAGTTTTCCTGAATGGCGCGGGCCATCATCAGCCAGTGTTCCTGGCCGAGGTCGGTGCTGTCGATGCTGCACAGGGCCAGCGTTTCCGGGATGCACAGGTCGTTGAGCTCCGGAAGATGGGCCAGCAGCTCGTCGCTGCTGAGCACGGGCCGGAGGCCCTGCGGAGTATGTACGCTGGCAATGGTGCCGCCGGTGGTAATGAAAAGAATGCGCTGCTTGGTCATAAAAAGCCTCCATGGCAGAAAATCAGAGAAACAAACCCAGTATAACACACTCTTTTCCGGCTGAAAAGTGCCCCGCAGCGGCAAAAGGCTGCTTTTTGCGACCCGGTCACAGAAGTTTTGCGGAAAAAGGTGTATACTATAAGAAAAGTTTCCGATGCAGTGGATGTGGTGAAGCTGCCCACTACGACCCCATCCGCAAATTAAAAATCATGTTTCCTCTGATCATGGCCAGAGCGAAGCGGAGGCCATTTTAAATCGTGACTCTGAAAAGGAGGACCAACCATGTCCAACATTGTGATCGTAGGTTCCGGCCCGGCGGGCGTGTCTGCCGCACTGTACGCGGTCCGCGCGGGGGTGGACACCACCGTGCTGACCAAAGGCCCCGGTGCGTTGGACCGGGCCGAGAAGATCGAAAACTACTACGGCCTTGCTCAGCCGGTTTCCGGTGCGGAGCTGGAGCGCCGCAGCATCGAGAACGCCAAACGCCTGGGGGTGCGGTTTGTGACCGCCGAAGCCGTGGGGCTGACCTATACGGATAAACTTACGGTAGAAACCATAGGGGAAGATTACCCGGCGGACGCGGTGATCCTGGCCACGGGGGCTTCCCGTGCGGTGCCGCACATTCCGGGCCTTGCCGGGCTGGAGGGCCACGGCGTGAGCTGGTGTGCCGTCTGCGACGCCTTTTTCTACCGCGGCAAGGATGTGGCCGTGCTGGGCAGCGGAGCCTATGCCCTGCACGAGGTGCAGGCCCTGCTGCCGGTGGTGAAAAGCGTCAGCCTGCTGACCAACGGCATGCCGCTGACCGCAGAATTCCCGCCGGAGGTGACCGTATACCCGCAGAAGGTGGAGGCTGTTCTGGGCGAACAGATGGTCACCGGGGTGCAGCTGTCCGACGGGCAGGAGATTGCCCTGTCCGGTGTGTTCGTGGCGCTGGGCGTGGCGGGCAGCACTGCGCTGGCCCGCAAGATCGGGGCCGCCGTGGAGGGCAGCCGCATCGTGGTGGATGAGAAGATGCAGACCACCGTGCCCGGCCTGTACGCTGCCGGGGACTGCACCGGCGGCCTGCTGCAGGTGGCAAAGGCTGTATACGAGGGGGCACAGGCCGGCACGGAGGCCGCCAAGGCCCTGCGGAAAGGATGAGTGCCATGCAAAAGACCCCGGAAGACCGCAATTGTCTGGCCTGCGCGTTCCCCTTCTGGGCGCAGCTGACCGCTGACGAACAGGAGATGCTCTGCCGCTACACCCGCCCGGTGCACTACCGCAAAGGGGCCCGGGTGCACAGCCCACTGGAAAGCTGTGTGGGCATTCTGCTGCTGCGCACCGGCCAGCTGCGGGCCTATCTGCTGTCGGAGGACGGTCGGGACGTGACCCTCTACCGCCTGTTCGGCGGGGAAGTGTGCATCCTGTCGGCGTCTTGCGTGATGGACTCGGTGAATGTGGACCTGTACATTGACGCTGAGGAGGACACCGAGGCACTGTGCATCAGCGCGGGCATCTTCCGCCGTCTGATGCAGCAGAATGTCTATGTGCGCTGCTACGCCTACCAGCTCACGGCAGAGCGCTTTTCCGACACCATGTGGACGATGCAGCAGATCCTGTTCATGAGCGCCGACCGGCGGCTGGCCATCTTTCTCACCGACGAGCTGGCCAAGACCGGCGGCGACGAGGTGCGCATGACCCACGACCAGATGGCAAAGTACATGGGCTCTGCCCGCGAGGTGGTGAGCCGGATGCTCAAATACTTCGCGCAGGAGGGCTGGGTGCGGCTGTACCGCGGCGGGGTGCAGGTGCTGGACAAGCCAAAGCTGCAGCAGCTGGCAAGAGGCGAATGAAAAAAGAGGACGATGCGTTATGCATCGTCCTCTTTGCTGTTACGGGAGATCAGCCCTTGCAGCCCTGCTCTTCCCAGTCGCCGAAATCGCTGGCGTCAGCAATCTTGGTGGCGTCGAACTTGCCGTTCTCGTCCTTGGGGGCGACGGCGGGGCCGGCCTCCACGGGGTTGGGGTTCGGGGCCTCGGGGTCATACACCGGGCGCTCTTCGCTCCGGTCCGGCAGGGTCACCGGCTCGTTTGCGGCGGGTGCCTCGGCAGCGGGCTCGGCAGGAGCTTCCGGGGCGTCGGCTTTGGCCGGGGCGGTGGGCTGCTCTGCGGCATCGTCCGCTGCTTTGGCCTCTGCTTCGGCGTAGGCCTCGGCGGTCTTTTCGGCCTCGGCGGCGTCCTGCTCGGCTTCTTCGGGGAACTCGACCTCCTCCACATGGAGCGGGTCTTTCTGGTTCAGGATCTTGTCCAGTGCCACGATGGCGGCACCGGTGACGGCCACGGCAGCGGCCGTGCCCAGAATGCGGAACAGTGTTTTCATGCCAGAACCTCCTTGCGTTGGGTTGGAAACGTTACGAGAACGTTACGACTTCATTCAGCGGCTTTTCGGCAGGCTCCACCGAAATGGCGGTCAGCACCGGGCCCTTGCCGCGGTAGATGTTGTGGAACTTGTAGCTCACCTTGGCGGTCACCCGCACCCAGCTGCGCTGCTCCAGAGCCTTGTAGCCGTCGTAGCTGCAGGGGAAGCCCACGAACTGGATATCCTGCACGCAGCAGGTCATGGCAAAGCGGCCGGGCACGAAGCTGTTCTTGCCGGCGCGGTTGGTCTGGCACACCTGTGCCAGGAATTTGACCGTCTTGCCGGTGTACTTCTGGGGCTCGTCCTGGCAGTCCATGTACCAGATGCCGAAATCATCATCATGGATGTCGATGACCGGGGCGTTCACGTCGAAGGGCAGCGGGTCGGGGATGTCGTCATAGGCCACGCTGCCGTCCTTGAACTCGTAGGCGATGTCGCACTTGCGGGAAGCTTGACGCACCAGCTTGTGCAGCTCCTGCCGGGCCTCGTCGTTATTCACGGCTTCGGCGCGGTTGAACACGATCAGCTCACTGCGGGCGATCTTGTCCAGCAGCAGGCTGCGCATGGAGTTGTCGCGGGCATAGGTCAGGGCGGTGGTGCCGTCGGCGGTGGCGATGCACTGGTACACCAGCCAGTTTTCCGGCAGGGCATCGGCCAGCTCCTGCAGCAGCCACATGCCGTTGTACTCGATGACCACGCGGCCTGCGCCGGATTCCTTTTCCAGCTTGGCCAGGTTCTGCGGGTTCATCTCGGCCTTGTCCTCGATCACCTTGACGGTCACACCGGGGAAGGCGAACTTCTTGGGGTTGTACTCTTCTTCGCCCTCTTCGCAGATCAGCAGCAGGGTCTTGTCGCCGGAGTCGAAGTTGGGGTCCTCAAAGGTCTCCTGAATGAATTTGGTCTTGCCGCTTTCCAGAAAGCCCACAAACAGGTAGACCGGAATTTCTTTTGCCATAATGGATGGTTTCTCCTTCTTTTACATCTCAGCAGCCGAACAGCTCTGCAATGGCCTTCTCGTTCAGCTTGGAGCCGATGACCACCAGTTTGCCGCCCACGTCGGCGCCGCGGGCACGCACTTCCCACTCGCCGGGCACATAGTCGAACTCCAGCCAGCCGTCGGCACCGCCGTCCACGATGCCCTTGCTGCGCAGGATCATGCCGTAATTGCCGGTGTCCAGCTCGGTGAGGGCGTGCTCCACTTCGGCCTTGGTGAACTTGCGGGCCGTCTCGACGCCCCAGCTGGTGAACACCTCATCGGCGTCGTGGTCATGATGATGGTGGTGATGGCCGCAGCAGCAATGCTCCTCGTGGTCATGATCCTCATCGTGATCATGGTGGTGCTCATGCTCGTCGTGGTCATCGTCCTCGTCATGGTCGTGATGATGATGCTCGTGCTCGTCCTCATCATCGTCATCATCGTGGTGATGGCCGCAGCTGCACACGCCGTTCTCGTCGTCGTGATGGTGATGATGGTGGTGCTCTTCTTCCTCGTCCTCCTCGGCGTGCTTCTCGTTTGCCTTGGCGGCCATGGCGATCAGCTCTGCCTTGAAGTCGTCCTTGGTGGACATGGCTTTCAGGATCTGCTCACCGGTCAGCTCGTCCCATGCGGTGGTCACGATGGTGGCGGTGGGGTTCTTCTCGCGCAGCATGGCCACGGCGGCGGCGATCTTCTCCTCGCTGGCGGTCTGGGTGCGGCTGAGCAGGATGCAGCTTGCATGGCTGATCTGGTCGTCGTAGAACTCACCGAAGTTCTTCATATACATCTTGACCTTGTTCACATCGGCCACGGTGACAAAGCTGTTCAGCTGCACATCCAGGTGCTCGGCCACGCCTTCCACGGCGCGGGTCACGTCGCTCAGCTTGCCCACGCCGGAGGGCTCGATGACGATGCGGTCGGGGTGGTACTGCTCCACCACCTGCTGCAGGGCGGTGCGGAAATCACCCACCAGAGAGCAGCAGATGCAGCCGGCGTTCAGCTCATTGATCTGGATGCCGGACTCCTTCAGGAAGCCGCCGTCGATGCCGATCTCACCGAACTCGTTCTCGATCAGAACGACCTGCTGGCCGGCAAAGGCCTCCTTGATGAGTTTTTTGATCAGAGTGGTCTTGCCGGCGCCCAGGAAGCCGGAAAAAATATCAATTTTGGTCATAGTTTGAATGCCTCTTTCTTTGTTAGCAGACAGAGCCGCAGAGCGCTGGCCCGTAAAATCTTACATCTCTATTATAGCAAGCCTGTCAATGGGAAAACGGCCTTTTTCAAGAAAAAATTGTAACATTTTTTGCAATTTGGTTGCGTTTTCGCGTTTTGGACGACAAATAAGGGGAACCGGCGGCCCCGGCGGGCAGCGATTCGGCAAGGGGCAGGCTCCGGCAGAGAGACGGACGCCCCCGGACGGCAAGACCCCGTCAACGGACGGTCAACGACCGGCAGACGGTCAGCCCCCGCAGGATGCAGGTGACACTGCGGCGGCTGTTGACAGCACGGCAACCGTGTTTGCGTCCGGAACAGCCGACACTCCCGCATTGCATTCTTTGCGCCGGAATGCTACAATATGCAGTAGCAAACCACCGCCGCCGGACGTTCTTCCGGCAAATATGAGAAAGAAGGCTTTTCTTATGAGCATGAATACAGTTCCCGAACGGCTGGCCGCCCTGCGTGCCGCCATGCAGGCAAACGGTGTGGACGTGTACCTGATCCCGGTGGGCGACCCCCACTCCAGCGAGTACCTGCCCGACCACTACACTTCCCTGACCTACTTCTCCGGCTTCCATGGTGAAAACTCCAACTTCGTGGTCACCATGACCGAGAGTGCTGTCTGGGCCGACGGCCGTTACTTTGTGCAGGCCGAGAAGGAGATCGCAGGCACCGAGATCCAGCTGATGAAGATGGGTGAGCCGGGCGTGCCCACCGTGGAGGAATACTGCGCCAAGGTGGTGCCTGAGGGCGGCAAGCTGGGCCTGTGCGGTCTGACCGCCAGCTGCGCGCTGGTGAACAGCGTGAAGAAGGCGCTGGAAACCAAGAACGCCGCCATCCAGACCCTGTTCCTGGAGGATGAGCTGTGGACCGAGGGCCGCCCGGCTCTGCCCGCCACCCCGGCCTGGATCCTGCCCAAGGAATACGCAGGCTTCTCCCCCGCCGAAAAGCTGGGCCAGCTGCGTGCAAAGCTGGCCGAGTTGGGCTGCACCGCCCAGCTGGTGGGCAAGCTGGACAACCTTGCCTGGCTGCTGAACCTGCGCGCCATGGACATCGAGTGCACCCCCTACGCCATGGCCTACTGCTATGTTACCCCGGACCGCGCCGTGCTGTTCATCCACACCGCCCGCGTGACCCCGGAGGCAAAGGCGGAACTGGAAGCCAACGGTGTGACCCTGGCCGAGTACGACAGTGTGCTGGGCTTCATGGCCGCTGAGACCGAGCCCCAGACCGTGCTGGCAGAGAGCGCCACCGTGAACTATGCCGTGTATCAGGTGCTGGAGAACAACGCCGCCCTCACCGTGAAGGACCTGGCCGACCCGCTGCTGCCCATGAAGGGCGTGAAGAACGAAGTGGAGCTGACCCACGACAAGGAAGCCCACCTGCGCGACGCTGTGGCGATGGTGCGGTTCCAGATCGAGCTGGAAAAGCGTCTGGAAGCCGGCGAAGAGCTGACCGAGCTGACCGTGGACGAGATCCTGCACAAGTACCGCTCCGCCACCGACAAGTTTATTGTGGAGAGCTTTGGCACCATTGCGGCCTACGGCGGCAACGCAGCCATGATGCACTACCACGCCACCCCGGAGGACCACGCAAAGCTCCAGCGCAAGGGCTTTTTGCTGGTGGACAGCGGTGCCACTTACATGGACGGCACCACCGACATCACCCGCACCTACCCGCTGGGTGAGCTGACCGAGGACGAGCGCAAGTTCTACACCTGGACCCTGCAGTGCCACATCGACATCGCCAAGGCGGTCTGGCTGGACTACTGCGACTGCCATATGATCGACACCATCGCCCGTGAACCGCTGTGGCAGCACCTGATCAACTACCGCTGCGGCACCGGCCACAGCGTCAGCTTTGTGGGCAACGTCCACGAAGGCCCCCACGCCCTGAACGGCCGCAACACTACCCTGATGCGCCCGGGCATGATCGTGACCGACGAGCCCGGCGTGTACGAGACCGATCTGGTGGGCATCCGCATCGAGAACGAGCTGGTGTGCGTGCACAAGGCCGACAACCAGTACGGCACCTTCCTGGGCTTTGAGCCGATCATGTTCGTGCCCATCGCCACTTCTCCCATCGTGCCCGGTGTGCTGACCAAGGACGAACTGGACTGGCTGAACAACTACCACCGTCAGGTGTTCGAGAAGCTGGCACCCCGCCTGAACGACGAGGAGCGCGAGTGGCTGGCCAAGAAGTGCGCCGCCATCGGCTGCTGAGCACCCGGCCGCTGAACATCGCATAAAAAAGCGGGAAGCCGTGCCGGAGCGTGCAAGCTCCTGCGGCTTCCCGTTTGTTGTTTTTGCTTATTCTTTGGGGTCGCTGTCGTGCCGGGCCTTCCACTCGGCACTGCGTTCCTGCGCCGTTTCCCGCAGCTCCTCCCGCATGCCGTTCCAGCGCTCGCGCGCTTCGGCGGTGCGGGTCTGCACGTCCTCGCGGGCATCCTTCCAGTAGGCCTTGGCCTCGTCGATGACCTCCTTGAAGGGGCCGGAAGGGTAAGTGCTCTCCGCGATATCCACCAGGAATTTGTACAGCTGCGGACGCACCTGCTCGTAGATGCCAAGCCGGGTGTACAGCTCGGTGTAGTAGTGGAACACCTGGATCTTGTTCTGCACCAGAGAGGCGGCGTTGATCTGGGTGTGGCAGATACTCTGGGGGTTCTGGACATAGTAGTACCCTGCCTCCGGGATGGACACCAGCACGTTGGCGTACTCCAGGTACTGCATATTGAACACCAGGTCCTCGGCCCACCGCACCTCGCTGGTAAACTGGATCTGGTGGTCCACCAGCAGGTCCCGGCGGTACAGCTTGTTCCACAGCACCCCGTAAAAATAAGAGGCAGGCTTGTCCATCAGATGCCGGGCAAACTCGTCCTGGGTGTAGACCCCGGCAGGCAGAAAGCCGTACTCCCGTACCTCCGGGGGCCGGGCCACGGTCATGACCCCCAGCTCGTCCTGGAGCTTGTCCAGCACCTGTTCCGGCTTGGTGGCCCCGGCGGGGATCACCATCTTGTAAGGTGCGATGACCAGGTCGGCGTTGTTCTGTTCGGCAGCGGTGACCAGATGCTCGGTGAAGTCCGGGTCGATATAGTCGTCGCTGTCCACGAACTGCACATACTTGCCGCTGGCCAGCTTCAGGCCCAGGTTGCGGGTGTCGGACACGCCGGAGTTGGCCTTGTCCACCAGCACGATGCGCTCGTCCTTTGCGCGGAACGCTTCGCACACGGGCAGGCTCTGATCCTTGGAGCCATCGTTCAGCACGATGACCTCGATGTTCTGCCAGCTCTGGGCGCAGATGCTCTCCAGACAGCGGGCGATGTGGTTCTGGGCGTTGTACACGGGCAGAATGATGCTGACAAGGGGCTTTGACATGGCGGCGTCTCCTTTGTTGTTTTTTGATTACTATACCCCCGCACCGCGCAAAATGCAAGGGCGGGTTTGAAGAGGAGGGATCCTGTGATCTTTCACATTGCGGTGTGCAGCCCGGACGCGGGCCTGCGCAGCGGGCTGGAACGCCAGTGCATGGAATTTTTTGCCCGGCGAGCGGACGCCTGCATCGTGGAACACCTGCCGGACACCGACGCCCTGCTGCGGAAGGACGGGGAGGGCGTGCGGTACGACCTGTATCTGCTGGAGCTTTCCGGCTCGGCTACGCCGGTGGGGCTGGCGGCTGCCGGGGAGCTGCGCCGCCGGGGCCGCCGGGCCCCGCTGGCCTTTGTGGCCCGCACCACGGCCCACGCTTACAGCGCCTACAAGGTGGATGCGCTGCAATATCTGCTGCTGCCGGTGCGCCAGCGGGAGCTTTCGGCCCTGCTGGCCCGCGCCACCGAGCCGGAATACGGCCCGTCCGTCACGGTGAACACCGCCGAGGGCCTGCGGGCGCTGCCCTATGCGGGCATCGAATATCTGGAGTGCACCCACCACATCGTGCACTTCCACCTCACCAGCGGGGAGGACGTGCCCACCCTGTCGCTGCGGGTGCCGTTTTCTGCGGTGGCACAGCCTCTGCTGGCGGATGGGCGCTTTTTGCAGCCCCACCGCTCCTATGTGGTCAATCTGGCCGAGGCGGACCTGCTTTCTGCCGGGGAGCTGCGCATGCGCAGCGGGGCCCGCATCTCCATCCCCCGCGGGCGGGAGGGTGCCGTGCGGGACGCCTTCCAGCAATGGGTGCAGCAGCAGAAATACAGCCTGAAATAACAGCACGCCGGTGCTCCCACAGCGGGAACACCGGCGTGTTTTTTGCGGAAAAATTTCTCAGATCTTTGTCCAGTCCAGTGCGGTCCAGTCCGGCAGGAACTGGTCGCACACCTGCGCCATGGCAGGGGCATCGGCGGCACTGGCGGCGTCCTGCACGCCCAGCACGGTGAACCCGGCCTTGTGGGCAGTGGAAGCGGCGTAAATGGCGTCCTCGCACACGGCGCAGGCGGCGGGGTCGGCCCCGCCCAGCCGGTGCATGCACTCGAAGAACACCTCCGGGCGGCTCTTGTGCAGCACGCCCTGCGCCTCCACGATGAAGGAAAAATAGTCCGCGATGCCCAGCCGGGTGAGCACGGTGCGGCACTGGTCGGCCCAGGTGTTGGAGCACAGGCACAGCCGGGCCCCCTCGGCCTGCAGCTTTGCCAGCAGGGTGCGCACACCGGGCTTCAGGTCCACCGTTTCGTACAGCTGGGCGATCACGTCCCGCATCACGTCGTAATATTCCGCCTCGGTCAGGGGCAGGCCGTATTCTCGGATGAGGTAGCGGGCACCGTCGGCCATGCCCATGGTCAGCAGCACGTCGTTCAGGTCTGCTTTGGGCGTGCGGCCATAGCGCTGCAGCAGCGCCAGCGGGGCACCCCGCCACACCACGGTCATGCTGTCGGTGAGGGTGCCGTCCATATCAAAGATCCATTGCTTGCAGCGCATGGGGCAAAGTTCCTCCTTCAAGATGATTCCTGCCCAGTATACCACGGATCTTAGCCGTATAAAAGCCGTGAGGAACCAAAAAACGGGGAGAAATTTTCCGGAAAATATGGTATAATTTCAGCAAAGACAGACAGGGAGGCAGGCAGTATGGAAAACCAAACCACTCCGTGCAAAGCGCTGGTGCTGGCCGGCGGCGGAGCACGCGGCAGCTATCAGGTGGGCGTGTGGAAGGCTCTGATGGAGCTGGACTGGCACCCACAGATCATCACCGGCACCAGTGTGGGCAGCCTGAACGGTGCCATGTTCGTGCTGGACCTGTACGAGGTGGCGCGGGATATGTGGCTGACCATCCGCAGCAAGGATGTGATGGAGCTGCCCGAAGAAAACGCCGACCTGTCGGCCCTGCACAGTTTTCTGCGCAGTGTGGTGAAGGCCGGCGGTATGGATGTCTCGCCGCTGGAAGAGATCGTGGAACGGGTGCTGGACGAGGACGCGCTGCGCCGCGCCAACATCCGCTTTGGCCTTGTCACGGTGGAGCAGCGGGGCCTGAAGCCCCGGGAGCTGACGCTGGACGAGATCCCGCAGGGCCGCGTGAAGGATTACCTCATGGCCTCGGCGGCCTGCTTCCCTGCCCTGCGGGCGCGGGAGATCGACGGGGTCAAGTTCCTGGACGGCGGCTACAGCGACAACATGCCCACCGGCCTTGCCAAAAAGATGGGTGCTGACGAGCTGGTGTGCGTGGACCTGGAGGGGGTGGGCATCACCCGCCCCAACCTCACCGGTCTGCCCACCACCATGGTGCGCAGCTACTGGGAGCTGGGCGACATCCTGCACTTTGACCCCGATACCGCCCGCCGCAATGTGGAGCTGGGTTATTACGACACCCTGCGGGCCTTTGGCCGGGTGCGGGGCTGCGCCTATGCCGTGGACAACGGCCCGGACAGCAGCGCCGATGCTGCCGCGTTCCGGGCACGGTTCGACGCGGTGCAGAAGGCCGTGCGGGAGAAATACCCCGTGACCCTTACCGCAGACGCGGCCCTGCTGCTGGCCCGGATGAAGGACGCCGAGCTTGCCCCGCTGGAAGCCGTGGCCGAGGACGTGGGGGTAGACCCCACGGTGTACTACACCACCCGGACGCTGGGGCAGGCGTTTCTGGACAAATGCGACCGTGCGCGCATGGCCGGGTTCGCCCCGTTGTTTGCAGGCAGCGCGGACGCGGGCCGGGCGGCGCTGGCAGCCCTGCTGCCCAATACATTCTTGCAGGCGCTGGTCTGGCAGGCCCTGACCGCGCCGGAACTGCCGGAGGTGACCGAACATGAAGATCTGTAAAGGTGTTTCTGCGTCCCCGGGCCTTGTGCTGGGGCAGGTGAGCCGGTTGGAACGCCATGTGGAAACGTTCAGCACCGGGCCCTTTGACCCGGAACGGGAGCTGCGCCAGCTGGAAGATGCGGTGCGCACCGCCCAGAGCGAGCTGGACTGTATGGCAGAGCGGGCCGCTTCCACCGAGCAGGCCATCCTGCAGTTCCAGAGCATGATGCTGGACGACGAAGGCATGATGAACGAGGTGCGGTTCTGCATCAAGGCAGGCATCAGCGCCGCTGCCGCCATGGACAAGGTGGGCCAGCGTTACGCCGACCAGCTGGCCAACATGAAGGACAACCCCTACATGCAGCTGCGCAGCGTGGACATTCTGGACGCCACCAGCCGGGTGATCAACATTCTGGGCAACCGGCCCCGCATGTGGCTGGCACTGGACCACCCGGTGATCCTGGCCGCCGACCGGCTGATGCCCACCGACCTGTTCAGCGTGCCCTCCGGCATGATCCTGGGCGTCGTCACCACCGAGGGCAGCGGCCAGAGCCATGCCGCCATCATTGCCCGGGCCATGAACATCCCCGGCATCGTGCAGGTGGGGCCGGAGTTCCTGGACGACTGCGACGGCCGCACCATGATCCTGGACGCCACCAAGGGCGAGTGCATCCTGGACCCGGATGCTGCGGTCCGCCAGCAGGCAGAAGCCCGCATCTGCGAACTGCAGCGTGAAAACGAAGAAATGCGGGTGCTGGGCCGCCAGCCCGGCTACACCCGGGACGGCGCAGCCTTTGAGCTGCTGGCCAACTGCTTTGGCCCGGAGGATATCGACACCGCCATGCAGTCCGGTGCCCGGGGCGTGGGCCTGCTGCGCAGCAGCTACATGATGCTGCCCGGCCGCATTCTGGACGAGCAGGAACAGTTCTATTTCTATTCTTCCTGCCTTGCAGCGGCACAGGGCTGCCCTGTGACCGTGCGCACCTTCGATTTTGGCGCCGACCGCACCATGGCGGACGCCTATCAGGGGGTGCAGTCCTCCAAGCTGGGGCTGCGGGGCATCCGAAACAGCCTGCGCCAGCCCCGCCAGTTTGAGACCCAGATCTGTGCCCTGCTGCGCGCAGCGGCCCGCGGCCCGCTGCGGGTGATGTTCCCCATGGTGACCGATGTGGAGGACTGGGACGCCGCCATGCACATCGTGGAGCACTGCCGCCAGAGCCTGCGGGAGCGGGGCGTGCCCTTCAACGAAAAGACCCCCTTCGGCGTCATGCTCAGCGTGCCGTCGGCCTGCCTGACCGCGGAGGAATTCGTGGCCCACGGGTGCGATTTTCTGGTCATCGGCACCAACGACCTGACCCAGTACACCCACGCCGCCGACCGGGAGCTGGCCAGCGCGGAGCGGTATTACCGCCCGGCCAGCCCGGCCATGAAAAAGCTCATCGCCATGGTGCTGGAGACGGCAAAGGCCGGCAGCGTGCCGGTGACCATCTGCGGCCTTGCCGTGGGCAATCCGGTGAATACGGTGCAGTATCTGCAGATGGGCCTGCGCAGCTTCTCGGTGAGCCCGCAGAACCTGCTGCACACCAAAAAGGCTCTGCTGGAAGCCGACGCCCACCCGGACGACACCGAGCTGGAATAAAGCGATAAAAGAAAGGGGCTGCTGCACGCTGTGCAGCAGCCCCCTTTGTTTGGGGAACCTGCCGTGCAGCTTGCGGAATGCACAGCAGGGGGAGATGGCTTTTATAAAAATGGTTTCTCAGTTCATGCGGCGGCCTTTGCGGTCCAGCACAAAGCCTGCGGCCAGCAGGAACAGACCGCTCAGGGCGCTGCCCACCACTGCCAGCCAGTTTGCACCGGTCTGGGGCAGGGCGGCGGCAGCAGCGGGAGCAGCGGGAGCAGCTTCCGGCTTTGCGTCCGGGGTCACAGCGGCATCTGCCGGGGCAGCGTCAGCCTGCACGGCGTCCGGGGTCACGGCGGGGTCTGCCGGGGTCACCTCCGGGGTGGACGGGACGTCCGGGGTGCTGGGCGTGTCCGGGGTGCTGGGCTTGTCAGGCGTGCTGGGCTTGTCAGGCGTGCTGGGCTTGTCAGGCGTGTCCGGAGTTTCCGGGGTGCTGGGCGTGTCCGGCACGATTTTGGGCAGCACCACATGTTTGGTCTGCCCGCACTTGTCGATGGAGCAGATGTAGTCGGCGTAGCCGTCCTTTTCGGTAGTAGGCTCTACGACTTTGCCCACCAGCTTCCAGTCGTGCAGGTCCTCGTCCTCCAGCTCTTTGGTGTCAATGTTGGGGTTCTCTTCCATGTACTTGCGGTTGTGGACGACCTTGGTGAGGTCACCTTTGTTTTTGTCAGAGAGGGTGTGCTTCGCATTGTAGAGAGCGCCATAAGCTTCATAAGTGGCATGAAATGAATAATCATCAAGTGTTTTGGGCGCATTAAAAGTGGCAGTGCCCAAAGGAGTGTTGCGGTAGGAATTGATGATGGCAGCGTTGTCTTCGCCCAGATTGGAAGAGCCATCCTCGTTGTATTCTGCGCCCTCAGATGGGCTGATGCTATCATATTTATGTGTAGAAGAGTCGTAATGATCGGCGGTGCCAATTAAAGGTAGGGAGTCACTGCTGGTCGTGTAGGCATTTACGGTCGTTTTTCCGGTAGAGCTGTTGATCGTAAGGTCCAAATTGCCATAAACTGTGCCAATAGCGGGTCTGGATTCTTTGCCACAGGTGACGGCATTTACTGTTCCACCGGTAATATTGATCACAGTGGAGGTGCCTCCATTATACTCATGGCCATAACTGGTGCCGATGGCAACACTATGACTAACGGCAGTAACGTCAGCATGATCTTCGATGTTGACCGTAGCAGAAGACGAGCCACTGCCAATGGCTGCTCGATAGTCGAAGGTTTCGGCGTGTACCGATGCATGACCAGAAATTGTGATCGTGGCTTTACCAGAAGCATTAATACCTTGACCGATGCCACTGCCCTCTACGCTAGCAGCCTCCACAGTGGCATGATCGGTGATGGTAATATCACTGTCGCCTGACGGTTCATAACCGGATCCAATGGCACCACTATCGTATGCATAGGCGGTAACATGTGCATCGCCCTCAATGCGGATGTTCTTGCAGGTACCGCCGTCGCCGCCGCCGATACCGGCAGCGTGAGTACCGCCGCTGGCAGTGATATCACCACCGGTGATGGTAATGTTGGAAGTATCGTTATAACTCTTTCCATCGTGATATCCGCCGCCGCCGATACCGGCACCAGTATAGCAGCCGCCTGCCACCAGCGTGCCGGTAGCATCGGTACCGGATTTTTCCTTACCGTTATCGTTCAAATCGTCCTTGATGGTCAGGGTGCCGGTGCCGTTTACGTCTGCTTTTTCAATACCGGCGTGTTTTGAACTGCCGCTGAGAACGGTATTATTGCCGTTCAGCTCAAGGTTGGTGTCGCCATCGCCCTTGATCTCGATGGGTGCCGAGCCGGTGTTATCCCAACTGAGCTCCGTCTCAATGTGCACATCCTGCAAGGTCACATCGGTAGTCTGATCTTTTGCCGTCTCCACCGTGATGGTATTTGAAGTCTTCTCGCCGCCGCTGGTAATGGTAACGCCGGTCTTGTCCTGATAGTCGTGCAGGATATCATCCTTGTCGTTCCGGGCGTAGCCGTCCTTCTGCGTATTGTCCAGCTGGGTCACATAAGTGAAGCCGTCGTCTTTGGTCTGTACCGTCACACTGCCCTTGTTCAAATCGTAAGTGTCCGCAAACGCCGCTGTGGCGATGGAAGAGACCATTGCCATCAACGCAGCTGTAGAAAGTACCCGCAAGGCAAGCTGTTGTTTCACGTTTTTCCGCATTACAAAACCCTCCAAACAAAAAAACTTACAGAGACGTAAACGTTACCGGGAACGATACCGAAAACCGGCAAAAACCGGAACTTCGGGGCAGAAAATCACATGGCTGTGCATTTTCATGCCCGGCGTCTCTTTGTGGCGCAAGTATAGTACTGTGCCGTGGAGAATGTCAAGACAAAATGCTGAATTTTCGGGGGGGGGGGGTAAGCAATTTTGTAAAATGAGCACAAAAACAGCTGAGAATTTGCGACAGAATGACAGGGCAAACCTGTACAAAAATCCGGGAGATCTTTATACGAGGCAAAAAATAAAAAACGGGCCCGGGAAAGCCCGCAGACTTTCCCGAACCCGTGGGTCGGAATTTTTCGTTTATGGAAGGTGCGCCGCCCGGAGCCCCGGTTATTCCAGATTGCCGGTCAGGGTCATCACGGCGGCAAGCACGGCCAGCGGGGCGGTCTCGCACCGCAGGATGCGGGGGCCAAGGCCAACCGTTTTGGCTCCGGCTTTGGCGGCCATTTCGGCCTCCTCGGCGGCAAAGCCGCCCTCTGCACCGGTCACGATGGCGATCTTCCGCTTTTTGCCGTCGGCGGGTGCGGCCTCGGCCAGCAGCTGGCGCACCGGCGCGCCGCCGCACTCGTAGCAGAACAGCACCAGGTCGTACTGGTCAAAGGTGCGGCACACGGCCCCGAAGTTGGGCAGCGGCAGGGCCACGTCCGGCAGCACGCCCCGGCCGCACTGCTTGGCGGCTTCCAGCGCGATGCGGTTGTAGCGCTCATTCTTCTGCTCCTCTTTTTTGGGGGCGGCCACGCAATACCGGCTGAAGAAGGGCACCACATGGGCGGCCCCCAGTTCCACGCCGTGCTTGATGATCTGCTCCAGCTTGTCCTGTTTGGGGTAACCGGCCAGCAGGGTGACCTCCACGCTGGGCTCGGCGGCGCTGGGGCAGCCCGGCTCTACCGAGAATTCCACGCAGTCATCCCCGAAGCCGGTGATGGTGGCGGTGTATTCCACGGCGCTGCCGTCGCATAGAATGACAGTATCGCCCATGCGGGCACGCATCACGCGGGCCAGATGATGGGCATCGGTGCCGCGTAGCACAGCCGTGCCGTCGGCGATCTCAGTGGTAAAATAACGGTGCGGCATAGTTCCTCCTTATGCCTTTTTGCAGACGATGCACTCCCAGCCGCGCTTCTCCTTCACTTCCACAACGGCAAGGCCGGCGGCTTCCAGCCCGGCGATCACCTCGTCCTTGCGGGTGTCGATGATGCCGCTGGCAATGAAGGCGGCACCGTCGGCCATCAGGCCGGGCACGGCGGGGGCCAGGCTGAGGATGGCGTTGGCCACGATGTTGGCGGTGATGATGTTGTATTGGCCGCTGGCCTTGTCGGACAGGTCGCCCACCAGCACGGTCAGCTGATCCTGCACGCCGTTCAGGGCAGCGTTCTCCCCGGCGGTGCGCACGGCTACAGGGTCAATGTCCACGCCCTCGGCCACGGCGGCACCCAGCTTCAGGGCTGCAATGGCCAGGATGCCGCTGCCGGTGCCGATGTCCAGCACCCGTTCACCGCCCTGGACCCGCTCGTCCAGCGCTTCCATGCACAGGCTGGTGGTCTCGTGGCCGCCGGTGCCGAAGGCAAGGCCGGGGTCCAGCACCAGCTTGACGCGGTCGGTGTCGTACTCCTGCCAGGAGGGCACCACGGCCAGCCGCTTGCCGATCTCCAGCGGGTGGTAATACTTGCGCCAGCCGTTCTGCCAGTCCTCCTGCTCCACACCCTCGGTCTCCACGGTGTAGGCGATGCCGGCAGCCTCCATGCGGGCAGAGATCAGGGCCAGGGTCTCCACGGGGGAAGCGCCCGGCTCCAGATACATGTGGATGATGACCCGGTCGCGGGGCTTGTCCAGCAGCTCCTGCTCGATCAGATCCACATGGGCGATCTCGGCCACCTGCTGCTCGATGTCGCTGTAATCTTCGATATAGATGCCGCCCTCGGCGATCATGGTGGCAACGGCTTCGGCGTTGTCGGCGTCGGACTTGGCCACGGTCAGGCGGATATCGGTCCATTCCATGGGGAAAACCTCCTTCAAAATTCTGTGTTTCCTTATACTAGTATAGTACCCGATTCCCGTCTGGGATGCAAGCCTTTGGGCAAAATGCCGGAGAAAAGAAAAGATTTTTCAACATAAAGCCGAGGATTGTACACGAAAACCAAAAAATGTTCACGCAAAAATACGCAAATAAGGACTTTTGACGCAAATTGATAGATTTATCGCGGAAAGGACTTTCCTTTTTTGCAAAAGTATGTTAATATTCTATTACGGAATTATGGACGGTCTGCAACCAGAGACTGTCTGTAAACACAAACATTTCTTAAGGAGGAATGTGCTTTATGATGAAGTATCTCCAGAAACTGGGCAAAGCACTGATGCTTCCCGTCGCTGTGCTGCCGATCTGCGGCATCCTGGTGGGTCTTGGTTATGCCCTCGCTCCGGGCGTTATGGGCGTTCCCGGTGCACCGACTTCCGGTGCAGCATACACCGTTGGCTTCCTGCTGGTCAAGGCAGGCGGCGCTCTGATCGATAACATGGCATGGCTGTTCGCCATTGGTGCCGCTGTGGGCCTGGCCGACAACGACGGTACCGCAGGTCTGGCCGGTCTGGTCAGCTTCCTGATGATGCAGCAGCTGCTGAACCCCGGCGTGGTCGGCATGGTCCGCCATCTGGAAGAGGGCACCGCTACCTACATCGCCTTCCAGAAGGTCGCCGGCAACTCCTTCATCGGCATTCTGGCCGCTGTTGTGGGTGCTGCCTGCTACAACAAGTTCAAGAATACCCAGCTGCCTGACTGGCTGGCATTCTTCTCCGGCAAGCGTTTCGTTGCCATTGCTACCGGCGTGATCTCCATTCTGGTGTCCGTCGTTCTGCTGTTCGTCTGGCCCGTCATCTTCGACGCACTGGTCGCCGTCGGCAACGGCATCGCTGGCATGGACGGCATCGGCGCTGGCATCTACGCTTTCCTGAACCGTCTGCTGATCCCCACCGGCCTGCACCACGCTCTGAACAACGTGTTCTGGTTCGACACCATCGGCCTGGGCGACCTGTCCCACTTCTGGGCAGGCGAGACCAGCGCAGATGTGGGCTGGAGCCTGGGCATGTACATGTCCGGTTTCTTCCCCTGCATGATGTTCGGTATTGCCGGTGCTGCTCTGGCTATGGTCAAGACCGCCAAGAACAAGAAGGCTGCGATCGGTCTGGTTCTGTCCGCTGCAATCTGCGCCTTCGTCTGCGGCGTTACCGAGCCCTTCGAGTTCGGCTTCATGTTCCTGTGCTTCCCCCTGTACATTGTGTACTCTGCCCTGTACGGCATCTTCACCATCATCACCTACTACTCCGGTTTCCGTGCTGGCTTCTGCTTCTCCGCAGGCGCTACCGACCTGGTGTTCTCCGCTTCTCTGCCCGCAGCTGCTAAGACTTGGATGATCATTCCTCTGGGCATCGCAGCATTCCTGGTGTTCTACTTCGTGTTCTACTTCGCCATCACCAAGTTCGACCTGAAGACTCCCGGTCGTGAGGATGACGACGAAGAGGCTGAGAAGAAGGTCGTTCTGGCCAACAACAACTACACCGAAGTCGCTTCTGCTGTTCTGGCTGCTGTCGGCGGCAAGGAGAACGTGAAGGAAGTTGGCTACTGCGCAACCCGCCTGCGCTTTGAGGTGCTCGACAACGCTAAGGTTGACGAGAAGGCTGTCAAGGCTGCCGGTGCTGCCGGTGTCATCCGTCCCAGCAAGAACGCTTGCCAGGTCATCATCGGCACCAAGGTTCAGTTCGTGTACGACGAGCTGAAGAAGATGCTGTAACTGGCACTTCGGTAAAACAAAACAGGCGCGGAGGGCTGGTTGCCTCCGCATGACACCGCCGGGGGCGGGCGCAGAAAGCGCCCGTTCCCGGCGGCTTTTTTGTTCACACAAACTGCTTTTCTTCCAAAATGGAACGTGCTATACTGAAAAAAACGCGCTGCCCGCTCCGACCGCTGTGCACCGGTGGAAGCGGGCGGGCCGCTGACGAAAAACGAGGTGTTTTGTATGATCCTTCAGAATGCACTGGTTTATACGCCGCGCCACACCTTTGAGCGCGGTACGCTGTTCATCCGCAACGGGCGCATCGTGCCCTTTGCCGCCCCGGAAGCGGGCGAAGAGGTGATCGACGCCGAGGGCCTGTATGCCCTGCCGGGTCTGGTGGACATCCACTTCCACGGGGCCATGGGCAAGGACTTCTGCGACGGCACCGAGGAGGCCATCCAGACGCTGGCAGATTTTGAGGCCAGCAAGGGCGTGCTGGCCATCTGCCCCGCTACCATGACCTACCCGGAAGAGTTTTTGAACCATGTGATGGACGCCGCCGCCGCCCACAAAAACGGCAAGGGCGCCGATCTGGTGGGCATCAACATGGAAGGCCCCTTCATCAGCCCCAAGAAGGTGGGTGCCCAGAACCCGGAGTATGTGCAGGGTGCTGACGCGGGGATGTTCCGCCGTCTGCAGAAGCGCGCGGGCGGCCTGATCAAGCTGGTGGACGTGGCCCCCGAGGAGCCGGGCAACCTGGATTTCATCAAGGAATGCCACAATGAGGTGCGCATCTCCATTGCCCACACCTGCACCGACTACGACACTGCCGTGCAGGCCTTTGAGGCCGGTGCCACCCACATGACCCACCTGTACAACGCCATGCCCGGCATCACCCACCGTGCCCCCGGCCCCATCATTGCGGCACTGGAGCACGGCGCAGAGGTGGAGCTCATCACCGACAACGTGCACATCCACCCGGCCATGGTGCGGTTCACCTTCAACACCTTCGGGGCCGACCATGTGTGCCTGATCGCCGACAGCATGATGGCCTGCGGCCTGCCGGACGGCCAGTACAGTCTGGGCGGACAGGCTGTCACGGTCAAGGGTCCGCTGGCCACCCTGACCGAGCAGCCCGGTACCATTGCCGGCAGCAATACCTGCCTGTACGACTGCATGAAGCGTGCCGTGCTGGAGATGAACGTGCCGCTGGAGAGCGCCGTGCGCGCCGCCAGCGAGAATCCGGCCCGGAGCATCGGCGTGGACAACGACTACGGCAGCCTGGCCGCCGGCCGTTACGGCAACGTGATCCTGGCCGACAAGGAACTGAACATCAAGGCCGTGATCCAGAAAGGGACCCGCATCGTATGAACAAGACCTTTACCTGGCGGCTGCTGACCCCCGGCGAGCTGACCGACGTGTATCTGCAGGAAATGCGCCGCGACTTTCCCGCCGGGGAGCTCAAGCCGCTGAGTATGATCCTGACCAGCGAGGCCGAGGGCCTTGCCCACACCTGGGGCGTGTTTGACGGGGAGACGCTGGCCGCCTACCTGCTCATGGTGCGCCCGGAGGGCAGTGCCATCAGCCAGCTGGACTATTTTGCCGTGGTGCCCGCCTACCGCGCGGGCGGCCTTGGCGCAAAGCTGCTGGCAGCCCTGCCGGAGTACGAAGCCGGGGCACAGGCCATCATCATTGAGGCCGAAGTGCCCGAAAAGGCTGAGGACGAGGCCATGGCCGTGCGCCGCCTGGGCTTTTACGCCCGGTGCGGTGCCCGCGACACCGGTTACTATGAGCACCTGTTTGACGCATGGTTCCGCATCCTGGTGCTGCCCTGCCCCGGTGCGCCGGAGCTGAGCGACAAGGACGCGCTGGACGCCCTGGTGAGCTGCTACAAACGCACCATCAGCGAGAGCCAGTGGCGCAAGTATGTGCAGTTCTACGCCTCGGACGGGAGCTTGCGCCTGTAAGGGAGACCCCGACGCAGGGTCGCAAAGGTAAAACAGCAATTGCTGAAAAGGAGGTTTTTCTTATGACAACAAAAATGACTCGGCGCACGTTTCTGAAGGGGGCTGCGGCTGCTGCGGCAGCAGTGTCCCTGTCTGGCCTGCTGACGGGCTGCGGCGGTGACCAGCTGGCAGACAATGAGGTCCAGATTGGTGCATATACCGTAAAGGTGTATGGGCTGGATGTGGACCAGGGCACGGAGATGAACAAGGCTGGTGCCATCCTGGGCAAGGTGAAGCTGAAGTTTGCAGACGGCGGCGGCAACTGGCAGACCATGAGATATGATGGGATGTTCAGCGCAACTGTCAATGGATGCAATCTGACCCAGGTGGCTCCCACCGGAAGGTTTACCGTGACCGATTCCATGGGCGGAAAGCTGCACAGCACGGTGGAGCAGGAGCTGCGGCTCAGCTTCCCCAACGAGGGCTGGCGTTACCAGTACCAGAACGGTGCAGTGGCAGTGCTGACCATTACCATCAACGGCATACCGGGTGTGCTGTATCTGGTAAAACGGGACGGCAGATACGTTGCCACCAAGATCAAACCCATGAACTGATAAAAAAACCTTTGCCCCGGGCACTCTGAAAAGAGTGCCCGGGGCTTTTTGTCGTTCTGCCCAGGGGCAGAAGGGTGGTTTTGGGCAGTTTTTCCGGCAATGTAAAGAAATGTGCCACGGTTTTCACCGTCAGTTTACAAGCTCCTTGCAAAAGCCAGGCCCGGCCCCCAAAGTTTTACCTGCATTTTGCCCGTGTATGGTCGCAGCCTCCGGCGGGAATGCGCTACAATAAGGCCGTTCCCAAAGAAGCACAATAAGAGACGCCGGGCGGGTGCCCGGCCCGATCTGGAGGAAAATATTATGAAAAAGATCACGCGTCGTTCGTTCCTGGCTGTCTGCGGCACCGTGGCTGCCGCTGCTGCCCTCACCGCCTGCGGCGGTTCCGCTTCTTCTGCTACGGCATCCACCGCTTCTTCCGCTGCCGGGAGCGCTGCTGCCGGCACCCTGAGCGGCAATGTGGCCACCGGCGGTTCCACTTCCATGAAGAACGTCATCGCTGCCCTGACCGAAGGCTTTGCCAAGGTGGAGCCGGGCGTTACCGTCAGCTATGACCCCACCGGTTCCGGCGCAGGCATCACCGGTGCCACCGACAAGACCCTGGACATCGGCCTGTCCTCCCGTGCCCTGAAGGACGACGAGAAGAACGATGTGGACGGCACCACCGTGGCGCTGGACGGCATCGCCATCATCGTGAATAAGGACAGCAAGGTGGCTGACCTGACCGTGGACCAGCTGAAGCAGATGTTCACCGGCGAGATCACCAACTGGTCTGAGGTCGGCGGCGACGACGGCGAGATCGTGCTGATCGGCCGTGAGGCCGGTTCCGGCACCCGCGACGGCTTCGAGAGTATCGTGGACGTGAAGGACAGCTGCAAGTACGCACAGGAGCTGACCGCTACCGGCGCTGTCATCAGCGCTGTGGAGGCCAACCCTCTGGCCATCGGCTACGCTTCCCTGTCCGCTGTGGGCAATACCGTGGCCATGGTCACCGTGGAAGGCGTGGAGTGCAGCGAGGACACCGTGAAGGACGGCAGCTACAAGATCCAGCGTCCCTTTGTGTTCGTCACCAACAAGAGCGTGGCCCTGTCGGAGCAGGCCCAGGCCTTCATGGACTTTGCCGCCAGCAAGGACGCTGCCGACCTCATCCGCACCGCAGGCGCTGTGCCCGTGAACGAGTAAAAGGCGCTCAGAGCCAGCCCGGCCGGGAGTTCCCCCGCGAAATTCGGGGCTTCCAGCTCCCGCCCTATTGCCTACGGCAACAGGGTCCCACCCTCGGATCATTCGCTGGTGAAACTCCCGGCCGAACTGACCCGGTAAACAGGATGGGGACAATGATAAAATTAGCCCACCGCGTTGGCCTGCCGTTTCTGCGAGCCGACGCGGCTTTTATAAAGGTTTTCAGCTATGAACAAAAAATCCTATCTGGCTCGGGTACGACTGCCCCGCACCCCTGCCGACTGGCTGGAAGTGATGATGAATTTCATCTTCTTCCTGTGCGGCATGCTGGCGGTGGGCTGCGTGGTGCTCATCACGGTGTACATGGTGGTCTCCGGTGTTCCGGCCATCCACAAGATCGGCCTGTTCCGGTTCTTGCTTGGCACCGAGTGGGCCTCCACCGCCGCCGACCCGAAGTTCGGCATCCTGCCCTTTATCCTGTCCAGTGTGTACGGTACGCTGGGTGCCACCCTCATCGGTGTGCCCATCGGCCTGCTCACGGCGGTGTTCCTGTCCAAGGCGGCCGGCCCGAAGGTGCGCACGGTGGTGGTCACGGCCATTGAGCTGCTGAGCGGCATCCCCAGCGTGGTGTTCGGACTGCTGGGCATGCAGGTGCTGGTGCCCGCCGTGGCAAAGACCTTTGGCAAGGCGTCCGGTGCCTGCCTGCTGTCGGCCATCGTGGTGCTGTCCATCATGATCCTGCCCAGCATCGTGTCCGTGTCGGTCACGGCCCTCAACGCCGTGCCGCCGGAGTATGAGCAGGGCAGCCTGGCCCTGGGTGCCACCGACACCGAGACCTGGTTCAAGATCAGCGTGCCCGCTGCCAAAAGCGGCATTGCCGCCGGCATCGTGCTGGGCATCGGCCGCGCCATCGGCGAGGCCATGGCGGTAATGATGGTGGCCGGCAACAGCCCCAACATGCCGGACAGCGTGTTCCGCAGCGTCACCTTCCTGACCACGGCCATTGCCAAGGAAATGAGCTACGCCGGCGGCCTGCAGCGGCAAGCGCTGTTCAGCATCGCGCTGGTGCTGTTCGGGTTCATCATGCTCATCAACATTGTGCTCAACGTGGTGCTGAAGGGAGGCGACCGCGATGCATAACGGGTTTTTGCCCTCCCGCCGCGCCTGGAACCGTGTGATGACGGTGCTGGTGTGGGCGGCTGCCCTGCTGGTGATGGCGCTGGTGGCGGGCATCATCGGCATGGTGCTGGTGCGCGGTGTGCCGCACATCAGCTGGAACTTCCTCACCACCACGGCCAGCGTGCTGAAAGGCACCGACGGCATCCTGCCGGCCATCCTCAACACGCTGTATGTCATCCTGCTCACATTACTTATCGTATTGCCTCTGGGTGTGGGCGCGGCGGTCTACCTGACCGAATACGCCTCCAATCGGCGGCTCATTGAGGTGATCGAGTTCACCAACGAGACGCTGGCCGGCATCCCCAGCATCCTCTATGGTCTGGTGGGCATGCTGGTGTTCAGCCAGGCGCTGGGCTTCCAGACCTGTCTTTTGTCCGGCAGCCTGACGCTGGTGGTCATGAACCTGCCCACCATCATCCGCACCACCCAGGAATCCCTAAAAACGGTGCCCCAGGGCTACCGCGAGGGTGCGCTGGGTCTGGGTGCCGGCAAGTGGCATATCATCCGCACCATCGTGCTGCCCTGCAGCATGGACGGCATCGTCACCGGCTGCATCCTGGCCGTAGGCCGCATCGTGGGCGAGAGCGCCGCGCTGCTGTTCACCGCCGGTGCAGCGGAAGTGATCGCCAAGGGTGTGGTCAAGGCCTACACCTCCAACGGCGCTACCCTGTCGGTGCTGCTGTACCTGCGTGCCTTTGAGGACGGCGACTTTGCCTCCGCCTGGGCCATCGGTGCCGTGCTGCTGGTGCTGGTGCTGGTCATCGATCTGGCGGCACGGCTGGCTAAAGCAAAACTGAAACAGAAGCAGTAAAAATAAAGAGGTATGCTATGGAAAGCACAACGATGCCGGTCATCTCGGCAAAAAACCTGAACCTCTGGTACGGCGACTTCAAAGCGCTGAAACATATCTCGCTGGACGTGGGCGAGCGGGAGATCACGGCCCTCATCGGCCCCTCCGGCTGCGGCAAGTCCACCTTCCTGAAAACGCTCAACCGCATGAACGACCTTGTGCCGGGCGTGCGCATCGAGGGGGATGTCCGCCTCAAGGGGCAGGACATCTTTGCCCGGGACATGGAGCTCACCGACCTGCGCCGCCGGGTGGGTATGGTGTTCCAGAAGGCAAACCCCTTTCCCATGAGCATCTACGACAACATCACCTACGGCCCCAGGCTCCACGGTGTGCGCAATAAGGCAGAGCTGGATGAGCTGGTGGAAAGCTCCCTGCGGGGGGCGGCCCTGTGGGATGAGGTGAAGGATCGCCTGAAAAAGAGCGCCCTGGGCCTGTCCGGCGGCCAGCAGCAGCGCCTGTGCATCGCCCGCGCCCTGGCGGTCAAGCCCGAAGTGCTGCTGATGGACGAGCCCACCAGCGCCCTGGACCCCGGCTCCACCATGAAGGTGGAAGAGCTGATGAGCGCGCTGAAAAAGAACTACACGGTGGTCATCGTCACCCACAATATGCAGCAGGCTGCCCGTATCAGCGACCGCACGGCCTTCTTCCTGCTGGGCGAGCTGGTGGAGGTGGGCCCCACCAACCAGATCTTCAGCGCCCCGCAGGACAAGCGCACCGAGGATTACATCTCCGGCCGGTTCGGTTAAATCGAGGAGGAAAGACCAATGAGCATCCGCAAACAGTACGACACCGATCTGGAAGCCCTCAAGGCGGCGCTGGTGGAAATGGGCAGCAACTCTGCCGAGGCCGTGGAGGCCGCGCTGGAAGCACTGTGCACCGCCGATGCCGAAGCCGCCCAGAAGATCGTGAAGGGCGACAGCCGCATCAACAACATGGAGCGGGACATCGAGCACCGCTGCATGACCCTGCTGCTGCGCCAGCAGCCGGTGGCCGGTGACCTGCGCCGCATCTCCACCGCCATGAAGGTGGTCACCGACATTGAGCGCATCGGCGACCATGCTTCGGACATTGCCGAGATCATCCCGCATCTGGTCACCGTGCGCAAGGAGGGCGACCCGGCGGTGAGCCAGGCCATTGCCATGGGCCGCAAGGCATACCAGATGATCCAGGACGCCATGGCGGCACTGACCGCGGAGGACGAGCTGGCCGCCCACAAGGTCATTGCGGCCGACGACGCCGTGGACTTTGACTTCAATGCCATCAAGCACACCCTCGCGCAGGAGATCGCAGCCGACCCCGCTAAGGTGGACGCTGCGCTGGACCTGCTGATGGTGATCAAATATCTGGAACGCATCGGCGACCACGCGGTGAACGTGGCCGAGTGGGTGCAGTTCGTGCGCACCGGCCGTTACAAGGACGAGAGCATGTTTTGATCAAGCGATTTTCCTCATTTTCTTCCAGATGGGCCGCGCTGTGCAGTTCGTGCACAGGCGGCCCTTTTTGCGGGGAAAAATAATTCAAAAATTTTTATCATTTCGTGCAATCTTCCGGGACCGTGTTTCGTATACGAAGTGTAAGGGCCTTCAAGCAAGACCTGCAGTTCCCGTGCGGCGGGTGTCCGGCTTCCCCCAGTCCCCGCCCGCCGCACCGTTACAGAGGAGATCCAGATGATGCAGACCAAGAACGAGATGCTGGAGAGCCGCACGGAAGCCGTCAGCCGCGACGCGCTGGTGCGGGCGGCTCTGCAGGAGATCACCCAGAATTACCGCGAGGCCAGCCTGTCCAATGTGGCGCGGGCCTATGGCGTTTCGCTGGCATACGTCAGCGAGTGCGTGCGTGCGCAGACCGGCAAGACCTACAAGGAGCTGCTGCAGAGGCACCGCATGGAGACGGCGGCCCGCCTGCTGCGCCGCAGCGATCTGAACATCCAGCAGATCATTGCCCAGGTGGGTTACGAGAACACCAGCTATTTTTATCGTCTGTTCCACGAGCGCTACGGCCTGAGCCCCCGTGAGTACCGTCAGGTGCGCGCAGTCCGCAGCCGGACCACGGCCTGAGCATTCCAGGCAAGAGAATCACTTTCCCCCTTGAGCAGGGCACCGGTGTGGGACGCACGGTGCCCTGCTTTTTTGCAGTTGTGCCGATGCACAAAAAACTGGTGTTTTCTGGCAGGATGTAGTATAATAACAAGTGCAACAAAGCTGTGCCGCGCCTTCCTTGCGGAGAATATGCGGCAGGATAAGAGGGTGTAAACAGATGTTTCGTGGAGCAGTGAGAGGAGATCTGCCGCAGATCCTGCAGATCTATGCCCATGCGCGGGAAGCCATGGCGGCTTCGGGCAACCCCACCCAGTGGGGCGACAACTTTCCCCTGCAGGAGCTTCTGGAGGAGGACATCGACTCCAACCGGCTGTTCGTGTATGTGGTCAACGGCCAGCTGCTGGGCGTGTTCGCCTTCATTCTGGGGGTGGACCCCACCTATCAGGTGATCGAGGGCGGTGCATGGCTGAACGATACCCTGCCCTATGGCACCATCCACCGGCTGGCCTCCTCCGGCAAGAGCAAGGGCGTGGCTTCGGCGGTCATCGAGTGGTGTCTGGAGCACTGCCAGAGCCTGCGGGCGGACACCCACGCCGACAACCAGATCATGCAGCATCTGCTGGAAAAGAACGGCTTTACGCGCTGCGGCATCATCCATGTGGCGGACGGAACGCCCCGCATCGCCTACCAGAAGCTGGCCCTGACCCAGCAGCGGAGCGAATCAAACTAAAAAACAGAATGCCTGCGGGTGCGGTTTTTGAACCGTCCGCAGGCATTTTTTGTGCGGGCTGCAATATCCGGCCGGGGTGCATCGTGTTGGAGATGAAGAGGAAAAAACGGTAAGACCTCAAAAAGTCTCACACATGGTAGAGCAAGAAGAAGGAGCGTGTCTCTTATGAAAAAACAGATGATCTCGGTTTGCGCGGCCACCGTTCTGGCTGCTTCCATGCTGGCAGGCGGCGCGGTGCAGGCCTTTGCGGCCCCGGCACAGCCCGCCGATGAGACGGCCCCGGCAGTGATCTCCGAAGAAAACTGCGTCTCCGACAGCTGGAAGCGCGCTGCTGACCCCACGGTGACCACCAAGGTGCGCAAGCTGTTCGACAAGGCCTTTGACGGGCTGGTGGGGGCAAGCTACACCCCGGCGGCGGTGCTGGCCACCCGCACCACCGCGAAGGGAACCCAGTACCGGGTGCTGTGCAGGATGACGGTCTGCTATCCGGGCGCACAGGAGCAGTATGTGGTGGTCACCCTGCAGCGCGGCCTGCTAGGCAGGGCGGAGATCCTGAACGTCGATGATGCCCTGTGCGAAACCGACCTTGTGGACGACAAAGAGATGACCGGAGGCTGGCAGGAAGCCCAGTCCCCTGCCATGACCGACGAAGCAAAGGCGGCCTTTGAAAAGGCCACAGAGGGCCTTCTGTGCGTGGATTACGTTCCCGTGGCCCTGCTGAGCACCCAGGTGGTGGCGGGCACCAACTACCGCATCCTGTGCGAGGCGACGGAGGTATACCCCGGCGCAGAGACTCATTATGCTGTGATGACGGTCTATGAAGGGCTGGACGGCAGCGCCAACATCCTGAGCGTGACCGACAGCCTTGCAAGCTGAGCTTGAGATCATACAATGGACAAAACGCACCCGGCGGGGCACACAAGATGCTCTGCGTGGGTGCGCTTTTTGTCGTCAAAACCGCAAAACTGTATTTTATGCAAATACAGTTTTCAGGGCGAAAAAATAAAAGTTCACAAAGATTGGAAAATGAGCGGGGAAAATGCCTGGAAATACTTCCTCTTTTGGGCCGTCTGTGCTATAATGACACTTGTTCTTGGGTAAGAGACAGAGAACTGTACGCATGAGGTGTACAGCATAAAGAGGAGTGTTATCATATTATGAAGACCCTGAAAGCTGCTGTTGCAAAATACAACGGCATCAGTCTGATCCTGCGCATCCTCGTCGGCCTGGCAGTCGGCGTGGTGCTGGCACTGGTGGCCCCGGGTGCCGGTTGGGTGGCTGAGTTCGGCAGCCTGTTCGTCGGCGCATTGAAGGGCATTGCCCCGGTGCTGGTGTTCGTGATCGTGGCAAGCGCCCTGGCACAGGGTTCTTCCAGGCTGGACCGCCGCTTTGGCACGGTGATCTGGCTGTACATGCTCACCACCTTTTTGGCAGCAGCCCTGGCGGCAGTTACCAGCTTTATGTTCCCGGTCAAGGTGGTGCTGGCAGACGCTGCCCAGTCCGACGTGATCCCCCAGGGCCTGGGCGAAGTGATGAGCACCCTGCTCACCAACTTTGTGGCCAACCCCGTGGCGGCCATCATGAACGGCAACTACATCGGCATCCTGTTCTGGGCCTGCATGTTCGGCATTGCCATGAAGGGCATCGGCTCGGAGAGCACCAAGACCTTTATGGCCAACACCGCCGATGCGGTGTCCCAGATCGTGCGCTGGATCATCAATCTGGCACCCTTCGGCATCATGGGTCTGGTGTACACCAACGTTTCCGGCAACGGCCTGGCCATCTTTACCCAGTACGGCAAGCTGCTGGCCCTGCTGGTGGGCACCATGCTGTTCATGGCCCTCATCGTTTCGCCGTTCATCATGTTCATCTACCTGCACTGCAACCCGTACCCGCTGGTGTTCCGCTGCCTGAAGGAGTCCGGCCTGACCGCCTTCTTCACCCGCAGCTCCGCCGCCAACATCCCCGTGAATATGGCCCTGTGTGAGAAGCTGGGGCTGGATAAGGACATGTATTCCGTGTCCATCCCGCTGGGCGCCACCATCAACATGGACGGTGCCGCCATCACCATCACCATCATGACGCTGGCCGCCGCCAACACGCTGGGCATTCAGGTGTCCCTGCCGGCCGCCATCGTGCTGAGCGCCATGAGCGCTCTGGGTGCCTGCGGTGCTTCCGGCGTGGCCGGCGGCTCCCTGCTGCTGATCCCCATGGCCTGCTCCCTGTTCGGCATCTCCAACGATGTTGCCATGCAGATGGTAGGCGTAGGCTTTATCATCGGCGTGGTGCAGGACTCGGTGGAAACGGCCCTGAACTCTGCCGGCGACGTGGAATTTGCCGCCACTGCAGAATATCACCAGTGGCGCAAGCAGGGCAAGGCTCTGCCGGGGTTCCTGGCTCAGTGAGAAAACCTAAATTTTAAAAAATGCGAACGACCGCTGTCCTCGTTGCGAGGGCGGCGGCCGTTTTTTGCGTGTAAAATTTGAAAATCAATAACGATTGGGGTTATCCGTCTGGCAAAGAAGATAGTCGATGCTCACGTTGTACAACAAAGCAAGAGAAACCAGCAATTCTGCTGTGAGCTGTTGAATGCCTGTCTCGATGTAGCTGTACTTCCGCTGTGTGATACCGATTTGGTCAGCAACCATCTGTTGCGTAAGGTCGTGATCTTCTCGTAAGTCTTTGAGTCTGTTCTTCATGGCTGTTGCCCTCCTTACTATTAAGGATAGGCAAGAAGAATTTTTCTATTGACTAATAGATAAATATTATCTATAATACAAATATGCAATAAAAATACGGCTTTTGGCGAGAGAGGAACTGCAAATGGTCGTAAAGTCGGAATCTGTGATGGGAGAGATCCTGAAAAAACTTCCGTGTGAGCCGCCAGAGATAGGCGGAATTCTTGGCGGAAAAAATGGAGTGGTCACATGCCATGTCTTGGACTACGGAAAGACGGGCGGTTCTCCGTGCAGTTATACGCCAAATATTGCGTATTTGAACCGGAAGATCGAGGAATGGTTCAAAGATGGAATTGAATTTATGGGCATCTTTCATGTGCATTTTGGTGGAGCAGAGAGTCTTTCGCCGGGTGACAAATTGTACATCGGCCAGATTTTGGAAGCAATGCCAGAAGAAATAACTTGTTTGTATTTTCCGGTCGTTAAAATGCCTGAGCGGGAAATGGTGGTCTATCGGGCATCGAACGATCATGGGAAAATCAAAATAGAAAAAGAGCCAATCTTATATCAGGGAGGAATTGACGATGGAAAAAGTTGATACCCGGAACAAGCGCATGATCGTGCTGCCGGAGGGCTGCTTCTGTGGAAACTGCATGGAGTGTATCTATGCTGACCGGAGTGACTGGAACGGGGATAGGGTTTACTGCCGCTGCCAGAAAGGCTGGACCCACGGCTACAACCGCCCGGAAGATCGGAACGGCTGCATCTGGTTTGAAGAACGCTAAGAAAGTGATGGACCTGTAGTAAAGGAGCAGATCGGCCATCAGGATCAGTGTGGAACAATGAACTCACCGGATCTGCTCTTTAAAAGCTGCAAAGTGCGGCTTGCTTTGGGGAAGGCTGCACTGGAATGAATCCAGAAAACGGAGGAATAGAAAATGGATCAGTTGGTGGTATTGATCGTGATTCTGCTGATCGGCGCATGGTTTTCCTGGCGGGATATCAGCAATGGCCGGGGATGGATGTGCCGATTCCTTTCGGCAGAAACACTGCAGTCGCTGAATTCGGACGGCGGGCAGGTGAAAAAAGCACTCCTGTCGGTGGTTGTGGGCTATGCAACTATCTGCGTAACCATCGTTAAGTGGCTGTTTTTGCTGGCAATTCGGTTGACAGATGGATTCTGAGCAATGGTACAGATGAAATAAAGCAACAGCCGTCTGCTTTCTTCAAAAAGAGGGCAGGCGGCTGTTGCTTTTAAAGGGAGGATGGAAAAATGTATTTAACGATGTTGATAGCGGGTTTTGTGATCGCATGCATTTGTCCGCCGATCGGCTGTCTGATCATTGCTGTAGATGCATACATGGTAGCGGCGGCGTATCCGATCCTTGTCGGGATCCTATGCGGAGTGGCATATCTTGCAATGAGTGCATGGATGATCTACAGCTGATTTGGAGGAAAGATCAATGGGATATTATAATCAGGCTCTGACCGATTATGTCGGAAAAATCTGCGATGTAGAAAGGGAACTCTATACGACACAGCGGTTGATCGCCAATCTGGACTACCAGATGCAGCGGCTTGGACACCCAAGGGAAGTCGATCCTCCAGAACCGACAGACGGCGGAAATCCGTTCGTTCAAAACGGCGGCTGGTATATGGTTTTTCTTCTGGGGATCCCCATCTCTGGTGTTGTTCGAAGCATCTCGTTGGGCATTGTTATTGCGATCGCTCTCGGTGTGTTCGGAACGGTCTGGGGAAACATCTACCAGCGTGCTGCGGATAGGGAAATACGCAACGAAAAATGGGCAAAGTATGATAGTGCCGTGGCTGCAGACAAAAAGAGAGTAGAAAAAGAACGTGCTTACAGGAAACAGCTCCAGAGTGAAAAGGAACTGCTGCTGCAGCAGCAGGCAAAACTGGAGCAGGCCCGGGCAAGACTGTATTCCCGCGGAACGATCCACGAAGCCTACAGAAGCCTGATCCCCATGGCGTGTTTCCACCACTATCTCTCAACGGGCATTACGAACACACTGGAAGGAAAGAAAGGCTGCTATGACCGGTTTGATGAGGATTCGTGGAGGCACGCTGTCCTTACAAATTTACAGCAGGCAGTACGAGAACTGCGAAAGCTGCAGCAGGTCAATCAGGGCCTTTATGAATGCCTGAACCAGAGCAATCATACCCTGAACCGCATTGAGCAGGGAAACCAGAGGATCTATGGGCAGCTGGACGCTGTGAGGACAAATACCGAACTGACCGCATATAATAGCCGGGTATCGGCACTTGCGAACAGTGCGATGACCTATATGTATTACGACAGAAATTATCGCTGATGCGCTTTCCCGAAAAGGCCTTAGTCCATAAACCCTGCCTTTTCCAGGGCCGTGAGGATCAGGGGGATCAGCACCAGCTGGGCGATGATGCCCGGCACGGCGGTGAGCAAGGCACCGGACAGAAACGCGCTGAACGGGAAGCTGCTGCCGGTCAGGCCTGCCAGCACGAAGCGCACAGCACCCCACACCAGACGCCCCGCCACCATGGCGGTGACGAGAGCGGCATACATCATGGGCAGGGTGTGCTTCACTCTGCGCCAGACAAGGCCGGACACAAGGCCGTAGGCGGCCAGCTCAAAGGCCATGGAGACGGCGATGGGAAACATCGGCGGCATGCCGAACAGCACCGAGCGCAGCAGCGGAGCCACAAAGCCCACGGCCAGCCCCCAGGGGCCGCCCAGCACAAAGCCGCACAGCAGAATGGGAAAATGCATGGGGCACAGCATGTTGCCCACCTGCGGCACATGGCCGGTGACCATGGGCAGCACAAAGGCCAGCGCAAGGAACAATGCCGCCAGCACGATGCGGCGGGCGGGCGAAACAGTCTTGGTGTTCATGAAAAAGTCCTCCTTTGCACAAAAAAAGGGGCCTGCTCCCGGCGTTCCGACCGGAAACAGACCCCTTCGTGGCGTCTTTTGAAAAAATACTCTGGACAAAAATATCCTCCGCATGGAGAAAACGGACTTCTGCCCGCACACCCGGCTCCGTGCCGGATTTTGACAAAATTATAGCAAATGCCCCGGCGGCTGTCAAGATGCGGCAAACGACCCGCAAATTGACCAAAAAGCGGAACTTTTCGGGCAAGATTTCCCCGTGTATGTACATTTTGCATGAAGGAACTTGACCTTTTTGCATAGAATAGCTAATATAAACTTGAAAAAGAGCGCACTGCTGGGACACACCTGCCCGGCAGGGCGTAAAACGGCTTTTTTGGAACGCTTGCAAATCTGAGGTTCATACGGGAGGACCATCATGACAAATGCAGAAAAACTTACCCTGGCAAAGCACGCCTGTCACATCCGCATGGGCGTGATCGAGGGCACGCACAGCGCAAAGTGCGGTCATCCGGGCGGCAGTCTGGACATCGCCGAGCTGCTGAGCTACCTCTATTTCGTGGAAATGAACATCGACCCGAAGGATCCCAAGATGGCCGACCGCGACCGTCTGGTGCTGTCCAAGGGCCATGCCGCTCCGGCACTGTACGCTGCTCTGGCAGAGCGCGGCTACTTCCCGGTGGAGGACCTCAAGACCCTGCGCAAGATCGGCAGCTACCTGCAGGGCCACCCCAACATGAACGAGACGCCGGGTGTGGACATGTCCACCGGCAGTCTGGGCCAGGGCATCTCTGCAGCCTGCGGCATGGCACTGGGTGCCAAGCACGCAGGCAAGCCCATCAACGTGTTTGCCATCGTGGGTGACGGCGAGGTGGAAGAGGGTGAGTGCTGGGAGGCCTTTATGTTTGCCGCCCACTACGGCCTGAGCAACCTGTGCGTGTTCTTGGACCGCAACCGCCTGCAGATCGACGGCTCCACCGAGACGGTCATGAGCAGCGAGCCGCTGGAAGAGAAGATGAAGGCCTTCAACTTCAACGTGCTGACCATCAATGGCCACGACTATGACCAGATCGAGGCAGCCATCCAGGCTTTCCATGCCGAGAACGACAAGCCCACCTGCATCATCATGGACACCACCAAGGGCAAGGGCGTTTCCTTTATGAGCAACTCCGTGGACTGGCACGGCAAGGGCCCCAACGACGACGAATACAAGGTCGCTATGGAAGAACTGAACGCCGCCTATGCCGCGCTGGAACAGGAGGAGAAGTAAGATGGCAGACGTGAAAAAGATCGCTACCCGTGAAAGCTACGGCAACACCCTGAAGGAGCTGGCCGCTGAGGGCCACGACGACCTGGTGGTGCTGGACGCTGACCTGGCTGCCGCCACCAAGACCGGCATGTTCCGCAAGGCTTACCCGGACCGCCACTTTGACTGCGGCATTGCCGAGGGCAACATGATGGGCGTGGCCGCCGGCCTGTCCACCATGGGCTATGTGCCCTTTGTTTCCAGCTTTGCCATGTTTGCCGCCGGCCGTGCCTTTGAGCAGGTGCGCAACTCCATCGGCTACCCCCACCTGAACGTGAAGATCGGTGCCACCCACGGCGGCATCTCGGTGGGTGAGGACGGTGCATCCCATCAGTGCTGCGAGGACTTTGCCCTCATGCGCAGCATCCCCGGCATGACCGTCATCTGCCCCGCCGATGACGTGGAGGCCCGCGCCGCTGTGCGTGCCGCCTATGCCATGGAAGGCCCGGTCTACCTGCGCTTCGGCCGTCTGGCAGTGCCGGTGTTCCACGATGCCGACAACTACCACTTTGAGATCGGCAAGGGCGAGCAGATCACCGAAGGCAATGACATTGCCATCATCGCCACCGGCCTGATGGTCAACGAGGCCCGCATCGCTGCCGAGCAGCTGGCCGCCGAGGGTATCCATGCCCGCGTCATCAACATCCACACCATCAAGCCGCTGGACGAGGAGATCGTCCTGAAGGCGGCCAAAGAGTGCGGCAAGGTGATCACCACCGAGGAGCACAACGTCATCGGCGGTCTGGGCGAAGCCGTGTGCGCCGTCCTGTCCGAGAAGCTGCCCACCCCCGTGCGCCGCGTGGGCGTGCAGGATGTGTTCGGCTGCTCCGGCCCCGCATGGGACCTGCTGGCAAAGTACGGCCTGGATGCTGCCACCATCTGCAAGACCGCACATGAGATGCTGAACAAGTAAAACCGATTTTGCAGCGCGCTGCCGTGCCTGAGTGCCCGGCGGCGCGTTTTTTATGTGACCCGGTCACGGAAAAACATGCGGCATCCGGGGTATACTGATGCTGTCAGAAAAAACAAACACCTTTTACGGAGGGATAAAATATGGCAGTTGTGACCATTACGACCGAAAACTTTGCGCAGGAAGTGCTGCACAGCGACAAGCCGGTGCTGCTGGACTTCTGGGCCAGCTGGTGCGGCCCCTGCCGCATGCTCAGCCCCATCGTGGATGAGGTGGCCGAAGAGCGCACCGACGTCAAGGTGGGCAAGGTGAATGTGGACGAGCAGCCGGACCTGGCGGCACAGTTCGGGGTGATGAGCATCCCCACCCTGCTGGTGTTCGAGCAGGGCAAGCTGGTGCGTCAGGCCGTGGGTGCCCGCCCCAAGGCCGGTGTGCTGGAGCTGCTGGGTTAAGATGTGCTGACAGAGCCATCCGCAGGAGACTGCGGGTGGCTTTTTTGTGTTCGCCCGCCGTCAACTCTTGCGGCCCGGCGGTGAAACATTTTCGCCTTTCTGTACAAACGCACCGAAAAAATGTAAGATGGAGCTGCAAACACTGTCACTTTCCTGCTTTACAACTTTACCAAGATAAAGTAAAATAAAGACAGAACACACCCGGGTGTGCCCATTGTGTGCGGAAGGTGCCGCACCCACCGGCCGGGAGGACCGGTGCAGGATGGTGTAAGAAGAACAGGGGGATCCGACATGGAATTTGATCTTTCGACGCTGCAGCCCAAGGAGCGTGCCTCCTTTGCCCTGCGGGCGCTGTACGAGGCCGCAGGGTGCCGCAAGTACCACATGGGCCGGTTTGAGGAGTACAGCCTGTATCAGGCCAACCGCAGCTTTCTTTCGTCGGAGCAGGTCATCACCTTCACCGACCTGGACGGCCGTCTGCTGGCTCTCAAGCCGGACGTGACCCTCTCCATTGCCAAAACGGCGCAGCCCGCCCCCGGCGAGACGCTGCGCTACTACTACCACGAAAACGTCTACCGCCCCTCGGCAGAGAGCCACACCTTCAAGGAGATCGGCCAGATGGGTCTGGAATTTCTGGGCGGTGTGGGCGAAGCGGAAGTGCAGCAGGCCGTGTGTCTTGCGGCGCAGTCGCTGGGGCAGCTGGGCACCGACTGGGTGCTGGAAGTGAGCCACATGGGCTATCTGTTCGGCCTGCTTGATGCTTTGCAGGTGCCGGAGGACGCCCGCGCGGGCCTGCTGCGCAAGCTGGGCCAGAAAAACGCCCACGAGCTGCGGGCCGCTGCCCTCGCCGCCGGGCTGGACGAGGACGCCGCCGACATCCTGTGCCGGGTGCTGACCCTCTGCGGCGGCTACGCCGACACCCTGCCCCGTGCCGAAGCCCTGTGCCGCAACGACGCCATGCGGGCCGCGGTGGCAGAGCTGCAGGGGCTGGCCGGGCCGTTGGAACAGGCGGGCGGTGCCATCCGGCTGGACCTGACCCTGGCCGGTGAGATGGAATACTACAACGGCCTTGTTTTTCAAGGCTACCTCAAAGCCCTGCCCCGCCCCCTGCTCAAGGGTGGCCGGTACGACCTGCTGATGCAGCAGTTCACCCCCGGGGCCGGTGCCATTGGCTTTGCGGTCTACCTGGACGAGCTGGACCGCCTGAGCGCTCCCCTGCCGCCGGTGCAGAAGAACAGCACCGACAAGGTGATGCTGAACGTGGCCCTGCCCAAGGGCCGTCTGGGCGACAAGGTCTACAATCTGCTGGCCGGCATCGGCTACGGCTGCCCGGAGGACTACAACGCCACCCGCAAGCTGGTGGTGGAGAACCCGGCGGCCGGCATCCGCTACTTCCTCGTCAAGCCCAGCGATGTGGCCATCTACGTCGAACACGGCGCGGCGGATGTGGGCATCGTGGGCAAGGACATCCTCACCGAGGCGGAAGCCGACGTGTACGAGCTGCTGGACACCGGCCTTGGCAAATGCCGCATGTGCGTGGCGGCCCCGGCCGATTATCAGGACGACCCCAGCCGACCGGTGCGGGTAGCCACCAAATTCGTCAACATTGCAAAAGCCTACTACGCCTCGCAGGGGCGGGACATCGACATCATCAAGCTGAACGGCTCCATCGAGCTGGCCCCGATTTTGGGCCTGTCGGATGTCATTGTGGATATCGTGGAGACCGGCACCACCCTGCGGGAGAACGGCCTGAAGGTGGTCACCGAATTTTTGCCCATCTCGGCCCGGTTCATTGCCAACAAGGCGAGCTACCAGTTCAAGCACGCTGAAATGGACACCATGCTGGAAAAGCTGCGGGCGCAGCTGCAGAACAAGGAGGAAGCAAAATGATCAAGCTGTACAACTTCGACGAGCTGAAGCCCGAAGAGATCCTGAACCGCGACATCCGCGCCGAGAAGAACGTGGAGGACGTGGTGGACGGCATCATTGCCGATGTGCGTGCCCGGGGCGACGAGGCCCTGAAGGACTACGCCCTGAAATTTGACGGGGCTGTCATTGAAAACCTGCAGGTCACACAGGAAGAGATCGACGAGGCCTTTGCGGGCATGGACCCCTATTTCCTTGAGACCCTGCGGCAGGCGGCGGCCAACATCGAGAACTTCCACCGCCAGCAGGTGCACAAGAACTTTGTGGTGAACGATAAGCCCGGCATCGTGTTGGGGCAGAAGTACACCCCCATTGAAAAGGCGGGCGTGTATGTGCCCGGCGGCACGGCGGCTTACCCCTCCACCGTGCTTATGGATGTGATCCCCGCCAAGGTGGCGGGCGTGGCCGAGATCGTCATGACCACCCCCGCCGGGAAGGACGGCAAGGTGAACCCGGTCATTCTGGCCGCCGCCGCCACGGCAGGCGTGACCAAAATTTTCAAGACCGGCGGCGCACAGGCTGTGGCGGCGCTGGCCTACGGCACCCAGAGCATCCCTGCCGTGGACAAGATCGTGGGCCCCGGCAACATCTATGTGGCTACCGCCAAGCGCAAGGTGTTCGGCAAGGTGGGCATTGATATGATCGCAGGCCCCAGCGAGATCCTGGTGCTGGCCGACGGCGGCTGCAACCCCGCCTGGGTGGCCGCCGACCTGCTGAGCCAGGCCGAGCACGACAAGCTGGCCAGCCCCGTGCTGGTCACCGACAGCGCCGACCTCGCCAAGGCCGTGCAGGCCGAGCTGGAAGTGCAGATCCCTCAGCTGCCCCGCGCCGCCATCGCCCGCGCCAGCGTGGACGACAACGGCAAGATCATCGTCTGCACCGACCTGCACAAGGCCATCGAAGCCTGCAACATCATCGCCCCGGAGCATCTGGAAGTGTGCGTGGAGGACCCCTTCGGCGTGCTGAACGAGATCAAAAACGCGGGCAGCATCTTCCTGGGCCGCAATGTGCCGGAGGCACTGGGCGATTACTTCGCCGGCCCCAACCACACCCTGCCCACCAGCGGCACGGCCCGCTTCTCCAGCCCGCTGGGCGTGGACGACTTCGTCAAGAAGTCCAGCTTCCTCTACTACACCCGCGAGGCACTGGGCGAAGTGGCCCCCCGCATTGCCGACTTTGCGGAGCGCGAGGGCCTGCACGCCCACGCAAAGAGCGTGACCATCCGGTACGAGAAGTAAAAGAGGCGAGGTCGTTCGCCATAACAGAATAGACCTGAGGAAACCATTATGAGCCGTTTTCTTTCCCCCACCCTGTCCGCTGTCACCCCCTATACGCCGGGCGAACAGCCGCAGGACCAGCAGTACATCAAACTGAACACCAACGAAAGCCCCTATCTGCCCAGCCCGGCGGTGGTGGCGGCGGTGAGTGAAGCCGAGGTGGAAAAGCTCCGCCTTTACTCCGACCCCGCCTGTGCCGACCTGCTGCGGGCAGCGGCGGCCCATTTTGGCCTGCAGCCGGATCAGATCATGCCCGGCAACGGCAGCGACGAGAACCTGTTCTTTGCGCTGCGGGCCTTCTGCGACGAACAGCACCCGCTGGCCTATGCCGACATCACCTACGGCTGCTACGGCGTGTGGTGCGGGCTGCTGCACATCCCCAGCCACATCATCCCGCTGAAGGATGATTTCACGCTGGACCCGAAGGACTACGATGGCCTGCACCAGACCATCGTCATCGCCAACCCCAACGCCCCCACCGGCCTTGCCCTGCCGCGCAGCGCCATCGAGGGCATCTTGCAGGCCAACCCCGACAACGTAGTCATCGTGGACGAGGCCTATGTGGACTTTGGCGGCGAGAGCTGCGTGCCCCTCATCGACCGGTACGAGAACCTGCTGGTGGTGCAGACCTTTTCCAAGTCCCGCCAGCTGGCCGGTGCCCGGCTGGGTCTGGCCATGGGCAATGCAAAGCTCATTGCCGACCTGAACCGGGTGAAGTTCAGCCTGAACCCCTACAACATCAACCGCCTGACCCTGAAGGCCGGGCAGGCCGCGCTGGAAGATACGGCCTACTTTGACCGCACCCGTGCCGCCATCGTGGACACCCGCAGCTGGACGAAGCAGCAGCTGGAAGCCCGCGGCTTTGCAGTGCTGGACAGCCGGTCCAACTTCCTGTTTGCAAGTACGAGCCGGAAAGACGGCGGAACACTATACAAAGAGTTGAAGAAAAACGGCATTCTGGTGCGGCATTTTGACGCACCCCGCATCGCCAACTGGCTGCGCATCACCATCGGCACGCCGGAGCAGATGCAGGCCCTTGTGGAAACACTGGACAAAATTCTGGAGGAATGAACCATGGAAAACCGGATGATCTCTCTGGAACGCAACACCAACGAGACCCAGATCGACCTGACGCTGGATCTGGACGGCTCCGGCCGTTACGAGATCGACACGGGGTGCGGCTTCCTGAACCACATGCTGGAGCTGTTTGCCCGGCACGGCCGGTTCGATCTGGTGCTCACCTGCCACGGGGACGTGGAGGTGGACTACCACCACACCACCGAGGATGTGGGCATCGCGCTGGGGCAGGCGTTTGCCCGGGCGCTGGGCGATATGCGCGGCATCCAGCGCTACGGCAGCTTCCACCTGCCCATGGATGAAGCGCTGATCCTGTGCGCGGTGGACCTGTCCGGTCGCTGCACCCTGAACTGGGACATCCACTGCACCACCGAGAAGGTGGGCGATTTTGACGTGGAGTGCGCCAAGGAATTCTGGCTGGGCTTTGCCCGCAGTGTGCCCGCCACCGTCCACTTTGTACAATTTGCGGGCGAAAATACTCACCACATCCTCGAAGCCTGCTTCAAGGGGGCCGGTCACGCGCTGAGCGCGGCAGTGAAGATCGACGAAGCCCACAAGGACGAGATCCCCTCCACGAAAGGACTGCTGGTATGATCGCGATCATGGATTACGGCGTGGGCAACCTGTTCAGCCTGAAATCCAGCCTTGCACAGCTGGGGCAGGACACGGTGGTCACCGCCGACCCCGATACCATCCGCAAAGCCGACCGGCTCATCCTGCCCGGCGTGGGTGCCTTTGGCGATGCCATGGACAAGCTGGTGGCCACCGGCCTTGTGCCGGTCATCCGGGCCGAGGCGGAAAAAAAGCCGCTGCTGGGCATCTGCCTGGGCATGCAGCTGCTGTTTGAAAAAAGCTATGAGTACGGCGAACACGCGGGCCTGGGATTTATCCAAGGCGAGGTGTGCCCGCTGGAGCCGGACCTGACGGACAAGAGCCTGAAGGTGCCGCAGATCGGCTGGAACGCACTGCACATCGTGAAAGACGACCCGTTGTTCCAGTATATCCGCGAGGGCGAGTATGTATATTACGTCCACAGCTATTACGGCAAGAACTGTACCGAGAGTACACTGGCGACCAGCGAGTATTCCATCCCGGTCACCGGCGCGGTACGGGCGGGCAAGGTGTACGGCACCCAGTTCCACCCGGAAAAGAGCGGCGACACCGGCCTGCGCATCCTGAAAGCGTTTGCGGAGTTATAAGGAGAATATGATGCAACTGTTTCCAGCCATTGATCTGCGCGGCGGCAAGGTGGTGCGCTTGACCCAGGGCGACTACAGCCGCATGACCGTATACGGCGAGGATCCCTGTGCCCAGGCACGGCAGTTCTTGACCGCAGGCGCAAAGAACCTGCACGTCGTCGATCTGGACGGCGCGAAGGACGGCACCCTTTCCAATTACGACACCATTGCCGCACTGGCCAAACAGGGCGGGCTGTACATCGAGGTGGGCGGCGGCATCCGCACCGAGGAGCGCATAGAAACGTACCTCGCTCTCGGCGTGGGGCGCTGCATCCTGGGCAGTGTGGCGGTGACGGACTTTGCGTTCACCGCCCGGATGCTGCAAAAATACGGCGACAGGATCGCCGTGGGCGTGGATGCCAAGGACGGCTATGTGGCCATCCACGGCTGGAAAGAGGTCAGCGCCGAGCCGGGCGTGGACTTCTGCAGGCGGCTGGCAGACGCCGGGTGCACCGCCATCATCTACACCGATATCGCCTGCGACGGTGCCATGCAGGGCACCAATCTGGCCCTGTACCGCCAGCTGGCAGCAGAGGTGCCCGGCGTGGCCTTTACGGCCAGCGGCGGCATCTCGTCCGAGGCGGAGCTGCTGGAACTGAAAGAGATGGGCACCGCAGCCGCGATTCTGGGCAAGAGCCTGTACACCGGCGCACTGGACCTTGAACGCTGCGTACAACTGGTACAGGATTGAACGGAGGGGAAACCGATATGATCACAAAACGCATCATCCCCTGCCTGGACGTGCGCAGCGGGCGCGTGGTCAAGGGCACGAACTTTGAGGGCATCCGGGATGTGGCCGACCCCGTGGAGATGGCCCGGATGTACAATGCGGCCGGGGCCGACGAGCTGGTGTTCTACGACATCACCGCCAGCTTTGAGGGCCGCGCCCTCTTCACCGACATCCTCACCCGGGTGGCCAGCGAGGTATTCATCCCGCTCACCGTGGGCGGCGGCATCAACACGCTGGAGGACTTTGACCGGGTGCTGAAATGCGGTGCCGACAAGGTCAGCGTCAACTCCGGTGCCCTGCGCGACCCCGACCTGATCCCGGCGGCAGCCCGGCGCTACGGCAACCAGTGCGTGGTGCTCTCGGCGGATGTCAAACGGGTGAACGGCCAGTTCCGGGTATTCGCCAAGGGCGGCCGCGAGGACACCGGCCGGGATGCGCTGGACTGGATCCGCTGGTGCGTGGACCACGGTGCCGGGGAGATCTGCCTGAACAGCATCGACACCGACGGCGTGCGCAATGGCTTTGATCTGGAAATGCTGGACGCCGTGGCGGCCCGCGTAGACGTGCCCATCATCGCCAGCGGCGGTGCCGGAAAAAAAGAGGATTTTCTGGAGCTGTTCCACCACAAGGGCATCGACGCGGGCCTTGCGGCCGGCATCTTCCACCAGAAGCTGCTGACCATCCGGGACCTGAAGGAATATCTGGCGGAGAATGGCGTGGAAATGCGCCTGTAAAAATACGCCGTACCCCTTGCGTTTGCAAGCCGAATACGCTAAACTAGAGCTATCCCCATCCGGGGAGGGAGAAACGACCATGGAACTGAAATTTGACGAAAAGGGCCTGATCCCTGCCATCGTGCAGGATCACTACACCAAAGAGGTGCTCACCCTCGCGTACATGAACGCCGAGACGCTGGCCCTCACCATTGCCGAAGGTCGCACCGTGTTCTGGAGCCGCAGCCGTCAGGAGATCTGGCGCAAGGGCGAGACCAGCGGCAGCGTGCAGCGGGTGGTGTCCATCACTGCCGACTGCGACAAGGACGCACTGGTGGTGGAAGTGGTCAAGTCCGGCCCGGCCTGCCACACCGGGGCCGAGAGCTGTTTCTTCAACGAAGTATACGTCTCCCCGGAGCTGAAACAGTTCAGCTGGCAGGGCCTGTATGAACTGATCAAAGGCCGCAAGGATTCCCCCAAAGAGGGCAGCTACACCACCTACCTGTTTGAAAAGGGCAAGGAGAAGATCCTGAAAAAGGTGGGCGAAGAGTGCACCGAGGTCATCATTGCAGGCGAAAAAGAGGACAAGGAAGAAACCGTTTACGAGATCAGTGATCTGGCCTACCATGTTCTGGTGCTGATGGTCAGCGCCGGCATCACGGTGGAGGACGTGACCCGTGAACTGGAAAAACGACACGTCATTGACCATAAGGTCAAGCAGGAAAGGATGCAGTGAAGCAATTATGGCAGATTATAAGAAGTCCAGTGTCCATTGCCACTCCACCATGTGCGATGGCAAAAATACCTTGCAGGATATGGCAAGTGCTGCGTGCGCGCAGGGCCTGACCACGCTGGGCTTCACCGGCCATAGCTACACCCAGCGCGACCGCGAATACTGCATGAGCCCCAGCCGCACCGCCCAGTACAAGGCCACCATCGCCAAGCTCAAGGCCGAGTACAAGGGCAAGGTGGACATCCTGTGCGGCATCGAGTGGGATATCCTCAGCGAGGACAAGCGCACCGGCTACGATTACTGGATCGGCAGCGCACACCACCTGTACGGCAAGAACACCGGCAAGTATTACGAGATCGACTTCCGCCCGCAGGACCTGTGGGACTGCATCAACGACGACTTCGATGCCGACCCGCTGGCCGCTGTGGAAGCCTACTTTGCCGAGGTGGAAAAGGTGGCCGCCCTCAAGCCGGATATTCTGGCCCACATCGACCTGATCAAGAAGCTGAACGCCAAGGGGGAGTTCTTCGACGAGGAGTCGCCCCGCTACAAGGCTGCTGCTCTCAAGGCCCTGCAGGCCGCAAAGGACAACGACTGCCTGCTGGAAGTGAGCACCGGCGGCGTTTACCGCGGCTACCGCAAGGACTTCTACCCTGGCCCCTGGCTGCTGGGTGAGTGGCAGAAGATGGGCGGCAAGGTGATCATCACCTCCGATTCCCACGACATTGCCAGCCTGACCTACGGCTTTGACGAGGCCGCTGCCGCCATCAAGGCCGCAGGCTTTACCAGCGTGGAGGTGCTCACCGGCCACGGCTTTGAGACCCAGGAGCTGTAAAGAGCACGATTGGAATTGCCGCCGCTTGCGCTCTGGCAATTTTCAGCGGAAAAATGTTTTTGATTTTGCAGTCAGAGCGGCCTGCGGGCCGCTCTGACTGCCTTTTCACGAGAGGGGCCGCCGCGGGCAGCTTCTTCGTAAAAAGCAACTGCATAAAACGACAAAACAAGGGACTGCTTTCCGGGCGGCCCCTTGTTTTGCGGTAAAAATAAAGTTGGAGGAACCCTATGACCCAGACCCAGTCCCGGAAGAAGAACCTCTTCCAGATGAATGTAGACCTGATGCACGGCCCCATCTTCAGGAGTCTGGTGCTGTTCATGCTGCCCATTCTCATTTCCAACCTGTTCCAGCAGCTGTACAACACCGTGGACACCATGATCGTGGGCAACGTGCTGGGCGACACCGCCCTTGCTGCCATTGGCTCCTGCGGAGCCATCTACGAGCTTCTGGTGGGCTTCGGCCTTGGCATCGGCAACGGCCTTGCCATCGTGGCAGCGCGCGCCTACGGCGCTCAGGACGAGGACCTGCTCAAGCGCACGGTGGCCGGGTCGCTGGTCATCGGATTGGTGGCGTCGCTGACCATCACCACGGCAGGCTTTTTCGGCCTGCGGCCCCTGCTGGAGCTGCTGGACACCCCCGCCGAAATTCTGGAAGATGCCTACCGCTACATCATCATCATTGATCTGGGCGTCATCGTCATGTTCGCTTACAACCTGTGCGCGGGCCTGCTGCGGGCCATCGGCAACAGTGTGATGCCGCTGGTGTTCCTGCTGCTCAGCTCGGCGCTGAACGTGGTGCTGGACCTGTGGTTCATTGCCGGGATGGGCCTGGGCGTGGCCGGTGCCGCTGTGGCTACCGTGATCGCACAGGGCGTGTCAGTGGTGCTGTGCATCCTCTATGTCATGGCGCGGGTGCGCATCCTCATCCCGGGCCGGAAGCATCTGGACGTGGGCCGCAAGCTGTACTGGGACCTGTTCAGCCAGAGCATCTCCATGGGCCTGATGAGCAGCATCGTGTCTGCCGGTTCGGTGATCTTGCAGTACGGCATCAATGGGCTGGGCACCCTGACCATCGCCGGACACACGGCGGCCCGCAAGCTGTTTGCCTTCACGGATATGCCGCTCATCGCCATGGCGAATGCGGCGTCCACCTTCGTTTCCCAGAATTACGGCGCAGGCCAGCCGGAGCGCATCCGCAAGGGCATGCGGGAGATCTACCTGTATTCGCTGGTGGTCATGGTGGTGACGGTGCTGCTGATGCAGGTGAGCGCCGAGTGGCTGGTGCGCATGGTGTCCGGCTCGTCGGAGGCCCTCGTGCTGGAAAACGGCGCACGCTATCTGCGCTGGACCTCCCCCTTCTATGCGGTGCTGGGGGTGCTGCTGTCCACCCGCTATGCCCTGCAGAGCCTGGGCGAAAAGGTGCTGCCGCTGTTTTCCAGTGTCATCGAGTTCCTGGGCAAGATCGTGTTCGTGCTGGTGTTCATCCCCCGCTTTGCCTACAATGCGGTGATCCTGTGTGAGCCGGTGATCTGGTGCTTTATGGCCCTATATCTGGTGGCGGTATACCGCTGCAATCCCTTTGTGTTCCCCAAAAAACAATGACCCGGTGCCCCGGGCAAACAAAAAGCGTCTGCAGAGGCTTCTGCAGACGCTTTTGTATTGGGGGTCTCCTTACAGGGCCGAATAGCCAAAGCTGTTGACCAAGGCGTCGATATGCTGGCCGGCCTTGCACATGGGGCAGTCGCGGCTGTCAAAGCTGGCGTAGTCCGGCAGGCTGGCGGGGTCGAAGATGGAGGTGACCGGGTAGCCCAGGCACTCGTGGGTGGTGGCAAAAATAGCCGAAAGCCCGGCCACCATGCCGCCGTAGTAGTTCACGGCCTCCACAGCGGCCTGCACGGTGTAGCCGGTGGTGATGGAAGCGGCCAGGATGAGCACATGCTTGCCCTTGACCATGGGGGCCAGATTGTCGCGCAGGATGATCTGGCTGCCGGTGGTGTACTCCGGGGTGATGACATAGATGGTCTGGTGGGCGTTCATGTTGGCAAAGCCGTCCTTGGTCAGCTCATTGGCCAGACAGGTGCCGATGACCTGGGTGCCGTCCAGACAGAGCACGGTGTCCACGATGGTGCTGTGCTGGTAGGCACTTACCAGTTCTCTGGCCACGGCCTTGGCCTCCGACAGGCGGGACTTCTGGGTGGTGACGTCGATGTAATAGTTGATGTGGCTGTGGCTGGTGGCAAAATGTCCCTTGGCAACGCGCAGGAACAGGTCACTTTTCTTGGTGGGCAGCTTGACCATGTTGATCATAACAGACAGCACTCCTTTTCAGCCGGGCGGGCGTACCCGCCGCAAAATATAACAGCGCGGCGGCAAGTGGCTCTGCCGCTGCGCTTTGTCCGTTGCTTGTTCTTTTATTGTACCGGAAAATGGAACTGTGCACAAGACACAAAATCACTAAAAAACGATAGACACTTTGCGACGAACTGCCCAACAAAAGGGCCAAAAAAGCCCGCACCAAGGGTGCGGGCTGAAGTGCAATAAAAGGGAGAATTACTTGCCGGTACCCTCGTTAGACTTAACAAGGTCGGTACCAGGGATCTTCCAGGTTATGCGGAGCTCAGGCTGCTTGGCCTGGCGAGGAATGAAGATGAACTCCAGGGTCTCCTCAGACTGGGGAGCGGAAGAGGCGTAGAGGGGCACACGGACTTTGTACTCACCCACAGTCCGGGGCGGGAGCTCGGGGAGAATATTAGGAGCCTTGCCGTCCTCCCCCAGAACAGCCTCGATGGACAGGTTGAACGAGTTGTTCCACTTGCTGTTGCCGTCTTTGTCCAGGACCTTTACTACGAAGCTCTCGTTGGGGTCCATATGAAGGGGGGCATCGGAGTTGTTCTTCACCGTGAAGGTAAAGACACCGTCAGTGCCCTCCGTATCCACGCTCTTCAGCAGGCCGCCGGTGGTGCCCAGGGTCGTACCGTAACCCAGCTTTTTGATAACAGGGTTGTTGGGGTCCTGGATCTCACAGCCCGTCAGCAGGCCGGCACCGGCCACAGCCACAGCGGTCATGGCAGAATACTTCAGGAAATCACGCCGGGAAAAAGTGTAAGACATGATACGTTCCTCCGTTTATCAACAAAATATGGTGTAAGGGTCAGCCCAAAGCAGGGACCGCAGTATCCGGGGAGATGATCCAGTTTGCGGTGTACTCGTTGTACTCGGTATCCGGGGTGTAGATGATACGCAGGGAGGCGATGGGGCACTCGGTATCCTCAGGATTCTCAGTATTCTCAGTCTCTACAGGCAGGCCGGATGCCTTAATGGTGTAGATGCACTCCTTACCGCGGCTGATGGGGTTGGGCTCACCAGAGTCCAGGCGAGCGGTGACGTTGCCCTGGGTAGAACCAACAAAGATGTTTGCGATGCAGTTGTTGTTCTTATCGTAGGCCTTGACTGCAAAACGATTGGGGCTCACGACGATGGGGTTCTTGCGGCCGTTGACGATATGGATCACAAAGGTCGCGTTGCCGGATGTGGGGTCATACTCCAGGGATTCCAGAGTGGATTTTACCTTCAGCACGACATTATCACTGGGATAGGTGGTCTGGATCGCAGTTTCTGCGCCAGAACCAGAGCAGCCGCCCAGCAGGCTGGTACCGGCCACAGCCACGGCGGCCACGGCGGTGTATTTCAGAAACGAGCGGCGGGAGAAAACGGTAGACATGATTTGGTTCCTCCTCCTGGAATGTAAAATTATACAGTTTATGCCAATGGAAGTTACTTATACAATAGGCGAAATGACCGCAAAAGTCAATGCTTTTTATAAAATAATTGTGAACATTCTGTGGGCATATCGTACAAAATGGACGAAATCGAATGCAATTATCCGCGGATCACATCGGCGGCCTTCATGGTAAAGGTCAAAGTCTTGTCCGGGGCAAAGGTGGGCATGTAGGTCACCTGCAGCTCCTTCCAATTCTTGGGCACCATCAGCATCAGCACGATGTAGCCGGAGCCCTGCGGGGGCAGGCTCTCGCTGTCGGAGAAGCTCTGGGAGTTGGAGTTGTACAGGGACACCGTGGCACTGATGGCAGCACCCTGACCGTCGCAGGTGGCAACAAAGTCGGTGGTAGCAGCGGCCATGGCCTGGAAGTTGGCGTCCACGTTCTCCAGCGGGGGCACGGGGTAAGCGGCGTTGATGGCATCCACGACCTGTGCACCGATGGTGTAGGAGTCGGTCTTGCTGCGGTTCAGCACGGTCACGCGCACGCCCAGATACTCATAGCCGGGCTGTGCGGGGTCCTGGGTCAGGTGGAACACGCTGGACAGCTGCACGCCCAGACCGTTCCAGTTCTTGACGGTGTCGCCCACCTTCACGTCGTTGACGGTGGTGTTTCTGCCATTGGTCTTGCAGCCGCTCAGCAGGCTGGCAGAGCCGACCGCTGCAGCGGAAACACCTGCACACTTCAGGAATGCACGGCGGGAAATCTTGTTCGACATAGGTATTGTCCTCCTCTTGATCGGTGGAAATGTTGTCCTTTCCAGAATCTTCTACTCTGTTTATACCGTTTTTGGTGCACAGATGCAAGAGTTTTGGGGAACAATTCACAGGAATATCACCCCAGTACGACGGGATTTCAGTCCTCGGGGGTCAGGCCCTTGACGTGGGTCTCGCTGGTCTTGACCAGATTCAGCAGGCTGGGGGTGTACAGCGGGAACTCGCGGGTCAGGCTCTCGGTGGTCATGGCAAGGCAGGCGGGGTCCTTTACGCCCTCGGCACCCTTCAGGGCCTCCCCGGCCAGCAGGGCTTCCACATTGGCCTCGGACATGCGCATCACGGCGTCGGAATAGCCGCGCCAGCGGTGGGCACCGATGCTGAACATGCTGGACGCGTTGTGGGGCTCGGCCGAGTACAGCAGGCGGAACATCTTGGCCACGGCCATCATCAGGTAGGCACTCACCTCGGTAGTCAGGGCCTTGCTGTGGCACTGGCCGATCTTGGCATACAGCACGTTCAGGCTGTTGGAGATCAGCTTTTTGTTCATGGTGGGCAGCACGCTGCCGTGGTAGATGTTGTCCTTCATCTTGTCGGGGTTGGGCAGGTCCTCGGCCGAGAGCATCATACCGTTGCGCTCGGCGCTGCGGCCCAGCAGATAGTCGCAGGAAACATTATAATAGTCGGCCACGCGCACCACAAAGTCCAGCCCGCACTCGCGGATGCCTTTTTCGTAGTGGGACAGCAGGGCCTGCGAAACACCCAGATCTTCCGCCGCCTGCTTCTGGGTGATGCCGCGCTCCTTGCGCAGCAGTTTGATGATACGATTGAATTCCATGGTCTCTGACTCCTCAATGACCCCGGGTTGGGGAACATCCTTGATTTTTGGTTTACAGCAGGTTGATTATACACAACGGAAAACGAAATGTAAAGCAAGAAAAGTGACGATATTTTTCATCAAATTTCGTCATTTCTGTCAAAGGCCTTGCCGGGTACACTACATCTATGTTAAACTACAGGTATAACAGCATACATTTTGTGGCGGACGCCCGGGGCACAAAGATGCCGGGCGGGAATATTTTTGGCAGAGGACGCGCTTTTCTGCCAGAAAATGGCTCCCGTTCCGGACAAAAGAAACGGCACCCGGCGCAAAATGCAAAAATTCCAAATTGGAACTTCCATCTTTCCTGGTTTTGTGCTATAATGCTGTTTTGGCACCTGTCCTTGCCCGGCGCACAGCTTTGTGGTGGGCAGGGAGGCTATAAAAATAGGAATAGGAAAGAGGATTACCCAAATGAAACGCAACACCATCACCCGTCTGTGCAGCCTGGCCGCTGCCGCTGTTCTGGCTGTGAGCTGCATTGCCCTGACCGGCTGCGGCAGCAGCGCATCTTCTGCTGCTTCCAGCGCCGCTTCCACCGCTGCATCCGCTGCTGCCGCCGGCGACAACTCCTGCGGCGAGAACGTGACCTGGACCCTGGCCGACGGCACCCTGACCATCAGCGGCACCGGCCGTATGACCGACTACAACAGCAACTCCCCCGCTCCCTGGGCGGATCAGGCCGACCAGATCACCGCTGTGGTCGTGGAAGCCGGTGTGACCACCGTGGGCGGCAGCTCCTTCAAGGGCTGCACCAACCTGACCACCGTGACTCTGGCCGATGGCGTGGAGTACATTGAGACTGCCGCCTTCAACGGCTGCACCGCCCTGTCCGACATCACCATCCCGGAGAGCGTGGGTTACATCAAGACCGGCGCCTTCAAGGACTGCAATGCACTCACCAGCGTGACCGTGCGCAGCAACTGCCGCATCGACACGAACGTTTTCCCCGCCACCGTTGAGGTCAACCGCTACGCCGACTGATCTTCCGTGCACCGCGCACCGGCTCCGGGGGTTTGGATCTTTGCAAACGATACGAGGTATTTTGCATGAAAACCTTTAAGCTCCATCTCATCCGTCACGGCGTGACCGCCGGCAACCTGCAGGGCCTGTACATCGGCAGCGGCACCGACATCCCGCTGTGCGACGAGGGCCGTGCCCAGCTGGCCGAACTGAAGGAACGCTTTGAGTACCCCCAGGTGGACACCGTGTTCTCCTCGCCCATGCTGCGTGCGGTGGAAACGGCCAACATCCTGTTCCCCAACGCGGCCCACACCTTTACGGTGCACGATCTGCGGGAGGCGGGTTTTGGCAAATTCGAGAACAAGCCCGTGAAGGAACTGGTGCACGACGAGGACTTTAAAAAGTGGATCACCCCGGGTTCCGGCTTTGTGCCGGAGGGGGCTGAGCCCACCGAGCAGTTCCACGCCCGCTGCGCCGAAAGCCTGCTCAAGCTGTTTGAGTATATGATCCGCATGGACGTGACCGAGGCCGCCTGTGTGACCCACGGCGGCGTGATCATGAGCATGCTCAGCCAGCGTGCTCTGCCCAGCCGCCGCCCCGAGCAGTGGATGGCAGACCCCGGCTGCGGCTACACCGTGCAGACTGACGTGCAGCTGTGGATGCGGGACAAGCTGGTGGAGGCCATCGACATCGTGCCCTTCGGCTATGCCGACACCCTGCGCGGCCAGGCCGAGACCGAAGAGAACGAGGCCTACGAATAAACGCAAAGAATCGGTTACAATCCGGGGCAACCGCTTGACAGAACGGTCACAATCCTTTATTGTATAAAGGAACCACTTTTTCGTTTCGCCAAGGAGGAAGTTCCCATGTCACAAGCCATCTCCCGCCGGTCATTCCTGAAATGTGCCGGCTCCGGTGCGGTCAGCCTTGCGGCTGCCCTGCTCACCGGTGTATCCGCAGCAGCGGCCGAGCTGCGTGCTGCGGGCGACCCTGCCCTGCTGGACGGCAAGGCGGCAGTGGAGCTGCTGGGTTATGCCCCGGCTCCGGGTCTGGGCGGTGTGCTGGTGTATCTCTCGGTGGAGAACCTGTCCGGCCATGCGCTGCCGGTAGGCGAAAGCTACCTGCAGAGCCGTCGGGTGTCCACCCGGGAGGACCTGTACAGCATGGGCACCGGGGTCACGGCCGCCTGCAACGGCCGTGTGGTGCGCTGCGGCAGCTTTGCCGCCCCGCTGTACGGTGAGAACGCGGCGGATGCTTCGATTTTTACCCTGAATCTGGCCGCCGGGCGCGGTGCGCTGCTGCACTGCTTCTGCGCCGTGCCGGAGGACTGGCAGACGCTGGAGCTTACCTATGCCCCGGACTTTGCCGCCGGGCGCAGCGTCACCTTCACGGTGCAGCGCGGCGCGGACGAAGCGGAACTGGGCATGGTGCCCGCCACCCCTGCCGAGGTGGGCAGCGTGGTGGATCTGTAAACCGAATAAACGCAAAAGCTCCCCGTGCATCTGCACGAGGAGCTTTTTGTGTGTCAGGGCTGCAGCAGGTCGTTCCCGGCGGAATCCTGCACGGTGACTTCCTCACCGGTCAGGCTGGAAAGCCATGCAATGTAGCTGCGGCCGCTCAGGATGCGCAGCGGGCGGCCGTCGGCGTCATAAAAGGCAAAGGTCGAGCCGGTGCCCTGGGTCCAGGTGATGTGCCACAGGTGGCCGCCGTTGAGCCACAGGCCGCCGCCCATGGTCAGGTCGTAGTCCAGGGTGCGGCCATCGTCCCGCGGGGTGGAGGCACTGTACAGCACCAGAAGGTTGTCAAAGGCAGCCTGGATGCCGGTGTTGGCGTCCAGCTGCGGGGAGCCGTCATTGTGCAGCATCCCGTAGGTGCCGGTGTCGGTATCGTAGGCAAAGCGGGTGGTGCTGCCGGACGGGAACTGTACCGCTGCCTGGACTGCGTCGGCAACGTCCGCATCCGGCAGGTGGCCGTCGGTCTGCTGAGGCAGCAGGGCCGGGACAGTGGGTACGGCGGGGGTGTCCCCTTCCTGCGTGCTGTCTGCGGATTCCGCAGGGTCCTCGGACAGCGCGGACGAGAGGCTCAGGCTGCTCAGCACCTTGGCCACAGATTGACCGCTGGTGCACCACAGCGGGCTGGCCCAGTCGGTATTGCCGGTGGTGAAGGCGTTGCGGCCTGTTTCCAGCGCGTCCACCGCGCGCAGGTTCCAGTAGTCCAGAAAATTGCGGGTGTACAGGTCGCAGCCGCGCTGGATGGGCAGCACCTGCTGGCCGCTGAGCAGCCGCCAGAACAGGTCCTGCCCCAGCGTGACCGGCCCCACCGTCGGCATGGCCGACACGGAGGGATAGACCAGGCACAGGCTGGGGGCGGTGTCCGCACGGGCTGCGGCCTCCAGCACCACAGAGGCGCTGCCGATGCCCCACTGGGTGGTGCTGCCGGGGGCGTTGTCGATGACCACTGCCGCCGGACGCTGGCCCGGGTATTGCTGCTCCTGCCCGGTCAGGGGGTCAGCAGAAGCCGTGCTGTCGGCTGCCGGGCCGCCCGGCATGCAGCCGGCCAGCAGCACAGCGCACAGCACGGCCGCACCGATGCGCTGGATCCAGATGCGTTTCATGGCGTTCCCCTCGTTTACTGATAGCTGAAATTGGACCACTCATCGTCGTCCACAATGGCAAGGTAGGTCTTGCCGCGGTTGAAGAGCAACTCGGCCCCGGCGTCATCGTAGACCTTCAGCGGATGCTCCGGGGAGGCCTTCTCCCAGCGGCCCACCTGTACCCCGCCCCGGCTGAAGAAGTAGGCTTCGCCGCCGGAAATGTAACTCACCTGCTGCACGTCGCCGGAGTCGCCAGGGTAGGCGGCGATGGGGGCAAAGCAGATGAGCAGGTTGTCGAAGCTCAGCTGCTTGCCGTTCAGTTCGTCCACGGTGTTCTCGAATCCGCCGGCGGCGTGGCTGTACATCTGCATTTTGTAGGTGCGGCTCAGTGCACTGTAGCTGAAGCTGGTCTTGTAGTTGTCGGAGTGCACGATGCGTATCGTCCGGCCGGAAGCGGTGCCGCGCATGGTATTCTCGGCCCCGGTGCGGTAGTCCGCAAAGCGGAAGAAGGTGGTGTCGTAATCGTGGCTCAGGCCGATGCCGGCATTGGCAGCGGCCTGCCGGATCTCCTTGCCGGAGGTGAACTCGGTGTGTTCGTAGGCAACGTTGCGGCCGCGGCTGTCCCGGTGGGCCACATGGGGATGGGTGGGCGTGTTGAAGTAGCTCTTGCCGCCGATGTTCAGACCGGAGTAGTTGTAGACGCTGATGAACTTGGTGCAGGGGGCGCTTTCGCCGTCGTGGTAGTACAGCGCCTGCCAGGGCATCAGCAGCTGCAGGAACTGGTCCCGGCCGGAGCGCATGGGCCCCACCTCGGGGATGCTGTCGGCGTCGCGGTACACGGCACAGAAGCGAGTGATGCCGCCCTCTACCTTGCTCTCGATGAGCAGGTCAGCAGAAGAAAGGCCCCGCTGAGGGCGGGCGTTCTGCCGCTCGGAATAGCTGATGTTGTTGACCATCACGCCCACGATGCGGCCGCTGCTGCGGTTGGCCTCGCCGGTCAGCGGGTCGGCGTCGTAGGCAGGCAGCCAGCTGGACGCGGCCGGTTCCTCCGCTGCTGCGGAAGATGCGGCGGCCTCACTGGAAGCCGCTGCCTCGCCGGAGGCTGCCGCCTCCGAGGATGCAGAGGAAGAGCTGCTGGCGAGCTTCTGCCGCAGCCAGTCGGAAAAGCGGCTGCCAACGGCGGCAGAACCGGCGGCCCGGCAGCTGGTCAGTGCCAGCGAAGCGGCCGCCAGCCCGGACAGACGAAGAACGGAACGGCGAGTGATCTTTTTCATAGAAAGTACCTCCTGCAGGGGGAAAGGATCGCGGCGGGGTCAGGCACTGCCTGCCCGGAAAAGAGCCCAAATCGGATTTGCTTTGATTGTAACGATTCTGTCCGGTTTTGTAAAGAGGAACTTGTCGGGATAAAATCCCTCCATCTCGCCTGTGGCGAGACCGTTCGGTCGCTTAAAGTCCCCGCGGGGGACTTCATAAGTGCAACGCAAGAATTTTCGGCCGGGCACTTGCATTTTATCGGCATTTATGGTAATATTATTCGGCAGTATTGTATTGCTGCAGAATATGCGCTCGTAGCTCAGCCGGTAGAGCATCTGACTTTTAATCAGAGGGCCAGGGATTCGAGTTCCCTCGAGCGCACCAAAATCCCACGAAGAATCGTAAGATTCCTCGTGGGATTTTCCTTTTATACGCCATTTGCACGGTCTCTGCACGTTTTTTGCACGGTCCGCATTTTTCGTGTCAGATGGAGTAAGTCTGTGAATTACTCTGCAATTCGTGCTATTTTTTGCAATTCAGGTCAGCAAAGCCAAGCGGAGCTGCGCTTTTACAGAGGGGTCTGCGTCCTTCAGAAGTTCCAACAGTGCCGATACGGAGATGATCGGTTCTGCTTCAACCGGGGCAGCCTGCACAAGTGTTGCTCCCGGCTTGTAGAAGCCTTCCTCGAACTTTTTACCCAGCTTTTTACGGGAATCCTGCTGGATGTGTGCATAGGTGTTGACCAGAAGATTAGCGCTGGCATGGCCCGTTGTGCCCTGTACCGCTTTCACATCGCCGCCGGAGATCATCAGTTGGTAGGTGGCACTGGAATGCCGCAGGCCGTGAAACACGATGCGAGTGAACTCCGGGTGCTCGTCCTGCCACTTGATGAACTTCTTGCGGATGAGGATCGGCTCCACCGCCAGACCATTGGGCAGGCGCAGGAGCATCCCGCTGTTGCGATAGCGTTCCGGCTCAACGGCTTCGTCCATTTCCAGACGCTTCAACCAGTGTTTCAGTTCCTCTTTCAGCACGGCTGTCATGAAGATGGTTCGGTTGGAAGATGCTGTTTTGGTCTTTTTGAGCACCAGCGTTGTGGTGCTGCCCTCACGCTTATCTTCAAATTCCTGCAAGATGCAGCCCTTGCCCGTTTTTGCCAGCGATGCCTTTTGGACACGCTGCATAGACTTGTTGATGCGGAACGTGCCTGTGCCGTCTGCTCCCTCAAAATCAAGATCTTCCGGAGTCAGGCCAGCGACTTCGCCCTCACGCAGTGCGCCCACCAGTGTGAGGTGAACAGCCAGATGCAGAATCGGGTCTTCCATGCTGGCAAGTGCGGCCCACATCTCATCTGCATTCCAGATGGCACGCTCTTGAATCGACTTTTTAGGGCTGTCCACCGGAACGGGGCTTTTGATGAGGATGCCCCACTCCACCGCATACTGAAACGCTGTCCGCAGCAGGCGGTGTACCTCGTGGATGGTCGTGCCGGAGAGAAACCGCTGCTGCTGTTTTTTCGAAAGCACCTGCTTTTTGCCCTCATAATACTGGCCGCAGGGCGTTTTGCCGAGAGTGGCATACAAATCTTCCAGATGGTAGGGTTTGAGCTTTTGCATCTGCATATCGCCGATATACGGAATGATGAGGTTCTGGACCGTTCCCAGATTGGATTGATAGGTGCAGGGTGCCCATTTGTGCTTGTTGCATTGCTTGGGAAGCCACTCCATCAAAAACTCTTTGACGGTGATGGTGGACGGAATCAGAAACGTTCCGTTTGCCAGTTCATGTTCGATCTGTTTTTTGCGATTTGTTGCCTCCTCTTTTGTGGAAAAACTTTCCCATTTGTTGCAGTTTTTACCCTGCTCGTCTTGGTAAGTATAGCGGACACCATAGGAGCTGCCGCGTTTCGTAATATATGCCATACGTTATCTCCTTTTTCAAGCTGCCCGGAGCCACGCATCGAAACTGTCTTTCGGGACGCGGATGCTTCCGCCTACCCGCAGGACACGAAATTCGGTGGTGCTGTTGCACAGGTTGTAGGCAGAACGCAGGCTGATGGACAGCATCTGCGCGATCTCTTCCACCGTGTACACCAGTGTTATGGCTTTCAGGCTGTCAGTCGGAGACTTGACGGCATTGGTTTGAGTGACCACTTCCATTGTATCGTTATTCGGAATGGTCTGCAAGATATTTTTCGTATAATTCAAAGATTTCACAGTTTTGGTCGCAACAGGCCGAGATTTGTTCATAGGCAAAACCTCCATGTTTTATTTTTGATGTAAGTTCAAAATTGCCTGCTCACTCTGCTCATCCTGCACCTTTTGCGCACTGTGAGCAGGCTGAGCAGGGCTTTTTCAAGTTGATTCTTATTTTTTAATCCCACGGACTGGGAACATCAACGGGTAAAAACAGGTCAACGTCTACATTGTGAAAGCCCCGATTTGTGCCAATGCACTTATCATCATAGACAATGCCCAGACTTTTCTGATTATCTTTCAGATGGTGGATAAAGGTTGATGCTGCCAGCGGCTTTTCCAGGTTATCCAGACACCAGCGTTCATAGACTTTATAGAAATCCGTGGATTTGCACTTGGCCCCCTGCCGAATTTCAAAATAGCCCTCGGATTTGAGAAAGCCCAGGATATTGTTGCCCTGCTCCATTGCTTCTTTCAGATTCGCGGCGGTGCGTTCGCTGATGGTAAATTGGTAATTGTTTTGAATCAGCCGATGCAGCCCTTCCAACGCCCAAAGCAGGATGCCCTCTTTTTCGTTCCGCATCTTATCAATGAGAAAAGGATCATCCACCCGGCCAACGGGCTTTTCCTTAGTGGTGAGCAACAGCTGGCGGCGATAGAAACCGTTGGACTTGTCATAGAGTGCGTGTAAGCTGCCATTCCCGAAGCAGGCAAACCGAACATACAGCGTACCCTGCACACTCTGCTGACCCTTGCGCTCAATGTCAATTTTGTCTTCCAGTGTAACAAGGGTCTTGATGTTGTTGGTCTGCGGCAGGGCCTCGGTTTTCATGTCATCGTCCACCAGAAGCAGCTTGTACTCCAAGTCTGCACGGGCAAAGCGGTTGGTTTCCACTTTTTGCAGACTGCCTGTATACATACTGCTGCCGAACAACTCTCGCAGAATCAGTCCAATTCTGGATTTTCCCTCGCCGCCCTTGCCAACCATCAGCAGCATTTTCTGCGCTTTGGTAACAGGCAGCAGGCAATAGCCAATGTATTCTTGTAAGGCCGGAATATCTTCTTCGTATAGCAGTTCGTTCAAGAATTGCAGCCAGCGTGTCGGTGCTGGTGCTTCTGGCACATAGGCGATGGGCAATCGGTTCATGCAGTATTCTTTTTCAGGAGTAAAGTGACCGTCCACAAAGTATGTGCCGTTTCGGACATGGATGCGGTCTGTCTGAATCTCCGGCGGCTCGGATGCGCAGGCCAACTTGATGGCCTGCACGATATGTTCAATGCGCCGCGCTACGCTGGTGGTGGCATAATAACGAATCTGTTCGTAGATTTCCTTTTTCAGTGGGGTTTCATCCTCTACCATGCCATCCACCGTGAACAGCCTGCCTTGAAAGCAGCGCATGGGGTGCAGGCTCAAAAAGTAATCTGCGAACAATGGTTCAATGATTTTCCCGTTGTCACCCACCCAGTTTCGGGCAGGTGCACTATGTTGCTTCTTCGGTTTCCCTGCATCGTTCGATTGCTTCTCCAAGGGCGGTCACTTCCTTTCCGTTCAATAGTTGTTGCTTTTCATTTAGACTTTCCTGCAAAAGAATATCCAGCAGATATTGCACACGGTCTGCATAGTGTAGACTTGCTACAAAACAAGGATGCAGGGATGCTTCTGGATTTTTGGGTGCATAGGCCATGCGCCAATTTGCTAGCAGAGAACGATAGCCACACAGGATTTTGTAGAATTGCTCTTTCGGACTTAGCGGTTTTTCCACCGGCTTGCAGGGAAGTGGTTGAAAATTATCTGTTGCAGAAAGTCCAAAATCTGCAGCCAGCTTTTCAGCCGCTTGTAGCAGGGACAGTTGAAACAGTTTTGCGGTGAAGTCTATCACATCGCCATCCGCTCCACAGCCAAAGCAGTGAAATCGAAAATCCACTTTCATGCTGGGATTGCGGTCTGCATGGAATGGACAGCAAATCATGCTGCTGCGGTTTGGACGAAAACCATAGGCTTCTGAGGCCTGCCGGGTGGTGATGGTCTGTTTTATCGTTTGAAATAGATTATTGTTCTTGAAGATTTTCCTCCTTTACAGTTCCATGCCATGACTGCGCTTTTTCGGTTTGGTGCGTGTCTGCTCACGCTGCTTGATTTCTTCCTGTCGCTGCTGTAACTTTTGCAGAACAGACAGACGAGCATTTTCTTTGATTTTCTCGACAGCAGGCTTTTTGATTTCTGGCTTTATAAGGGCAGCTGTCAATCTTGCGGTAAGCCTGCTTACCGCTGCAACAATATTTTTTCGTAGCGTTATGATTTGGTATGTGGTGTAGTCCACTGTTTCCTTGCTTGCCTTTCGTCCCGGCTCTTTTAGCCAATCCAAATAAATATCGACCTGCTCCGTGCTTTCTCTTAGAGCATCCTTTGCAGCTTTTTCGGAAACAACCGCAACTGCTTTGTCATAGGCAATCGCAGAAATTTCTTCCAGAAAATTCTCGGTATCTTCGATTTGCTGAGAAAGCTCATCTATCCGTTTTTCCCGCTTTTGAATTTTCTTGTCGTTGCGCATAATCGTCAAAGACTGATATGTTGTGCGTCGAACTTGCAGAAGATTTTCATTCTCATGTTCCTGTTTCAAATTTTCAAGCTGGACGGTTTGCTCCTGCACAGCTTTTTCCTGTTGAGCAAGTTGTTCTTTTTGCTTTGCCATGATATAGTCCTGCTTTTCCAGATAAGCCCGTCCGCCGTATTCTGGCACTTCGTCCAGTTCCAGACCATGGCGTTTGGCAATCTCAAACAGCATCGTGCGGCAGGCTGCATCAAATGTGATCTTGCGGTTGTTGTAGCGTCCAAGGGGCTTGTCTGGTTTTGGCAGTTCAAACCCCAGTGCTTCCAATGCCTTTTCCTGCTGCGGAGCAATCTCGCCATACTTGTTTTCACAGTCAAACACATGGCGTTCGTGGATGTGCGGAGTCCCCTCATCCAGATGCAAGGCCCAATCCAGAATGTGAACGTGTTTGCCGAAACGCTCATGGAACTCGTCCATAAATTCTGTGGCGATTTGAAAAAGTTCTTTGGGCGAAGCGTGGCTCTCCAGCGTTCCAAGCTGATAGATGCTTTCTTCGGGGCAGGTTTTCTTGCTGGTAAGCAGATCTTCGGGAGAACGGTTTCGTTCCGTGTGCCGGATTTTGGCGTTGCGCTCATTCTGTCTTTCGGTAAAGTTGGTGTAATGCAGTTTGTAGTAGAGCTTTTCAACTTCTTCAAAGGTGTCGGCCAGACTATCTGCATCTTTGGGCTGCAAGGCAGAACGGATGCCGTTGTAGCAATCCCAATAGATGTTCTGCTGGACACGTTCCGGGTCGATATGCTCGCTGTTGGCAATTTCAAAACTGCGGTCATTATGCTTTGGATTGTAAGTACCGTGCTTTCCGGCGCGGCCATTGTGTCGGGTCAGTTTCAGCGACCATCTCTCCTTTCTGGGGTCACGCAGAGAGCGCCGTGCGCGGGGTAGGGCAACGCGGTGCAGCGGAGCTGCAAATCTGCCGCCTGCTATGCGCCAGATAATACCCAGTAGGATATGACGCAGGGCATCACATCCACTGGGCAAGGCTGCCGCCCTTGACCCGCGCAAAGATCTGCGATCTCTGCACTCTTGCGCCGAACAACCTGACAGACAAGACTTGTGAAGTCCTCTCTGCCAGCTTGCCCGGTTCTTCTTCGGTGTCGGTCTACCCGCAAGCTGTTCCTGCCCGATTTCCTCCGGCGTATGGCTTCTTCTTGGTGCGCTCTTGTCGTGGCGGCACTTCCCCGAAAAAGCATATTAACTTGCAGCCGATCATGTTGTTGTCAAGGTACGATGTTGTCTTGTAAGAAGTTGAGGGCTTTCAAAAAATGCGAGCAAAACTGTTTTTGAAAGTGGTTCCTACACCCTATACAAGCTTAAAGGAGTGTTTTTAAACCGGGCCTTTTGAAAATTCAAAGAAAATTCACTATTCTAACGTGTCCCTATACCTATAGCATTCTAAAATGGGTGTTTGGCAACCTAATTTTCAAATTTCGATTGGAAAACTTCTTACACCAATATGAATCTATGGGGCTATTTTGAAATACAGTTTTGAAAATTTTGTTGAATTGACCAATTTTAGAATATAGATTTTGTTCATTTTCCACTTATAGAACTAGAGAAAAGCCGTTTTACAAAAGATTTTGAAAGCCCCTACACTAATAGGAATCCGCAGAGCTGTTTTGGAATACAGTTTTGGAAATTTCACAAATTTGGAGCAAAAGGAAAACGGCAAAGCAGATAAAATCCACTTTACCGTTTTGTGTCGATAGCGCGATACGCATAGATTACTGTCTTGGGTTTTTCCGATAATTTGCCTTATGAGAAGGTCGGCAAAAATGAGCCTGTCTGCATTGCAGATGAAGTGCCGTTTGACATACCGGAGAGCTGGGAGTGGGTGAGGTTAAAAACTCTTACTTACAATCACGGTCAAAAGAAACCAACCTCAGAATTTTGTTATATTGATATAGGCTCGATTGACAATAAACATCAGAAGCTAAATGAACAGGAAACTATTGTCGTGCCTGAAAAAGCTGCATCACGAGCAAGAAAAATTGTGAATGAGGGGGATATTTTATATTCTACAGTTCGTCCCTATCTACATAATATGTGCATTATAAACCGTGAATTTTCAAGAGAGGCAATCGCTAGTACAGGATTTGCTGTTTTAAAGTGTTGTGCAGATTATTCTAATGAGTTTTTGTTTTACTATATGATGTCTCCCGACTTTGATAGCTATGCTAACGATACTGCCAACTCAAAAGGGGTCGCATATCCGGCGATTAACGATGAACGACTGAGTATGGCGTTGGTTCCGATTCCGCCAGTTTCTGAGCAACGCCGAATTTTGAAACAGCTATTAGAAATTCTCCCCACCATTCAGATGTATGACATAACGCATCAGCGTTTAGAAAAACTAAACGATACATTTCCAGCGCAACTGAAAAAGTCTATCTTGCAAGATGCTGTTCAAGGAAAGCTCGTTCTCCAAGACCCTGCCGATGAACCAGCTTCCGCACTACTGGAACGTATTCGTGCAGAGAAAGAACAACTTATCAAAGAGGGCAAAATCAAACGTGACAAGCACGAATCGGTCATTTTCAGACGGGATAATTCTTATTATGAGAAGGTCGATGGAATTGAACGCTGCATCGATGATGAAATACCGTTTGAGATTCCAAAAAATTGGGAGTGGTGCAGACTCGGCACAATTCTGCAAAAGCTAACAGATGGTACGCATTCAACACCCAAATATGCCGCTAGTGGCATTCCATTCATATCTGTAAAAGATATAAGTTCTGGAAAAATTTCTTTTGAAAGCACAAAATTCATTTCAGAAGAAGAACATGAACTTCTCGCATCTCGTTGCGATCCACATCGAGATGATATTCTACTTACTAAAGTGGGAACAACTGGAATCCCAGTATTGGTTGATACCGATAGACCTTTTAGCATTTTTGTGAGTGTGGCGCAGCTTCGATTTTCAACAGAACTGCTAGACAAATTTTTCTTAATTTACCTTTTAAAGTCACCGCTTGTGCAAACTCAATGTAGAGAAAACACAAAAGGTGTTGGAAATAAAAATTGGGTAATGCGCGATATTGCAAATACGTTGATATGTATTCCACCATTGGCAGAACAAAAAAGGATACAAGCAAGTCTAGCTAATGTGCTAAAATCTATTTGATAAGAAAGAGCGTCTGAACTCATTTTTGAGAACAGACGCTCTTTTTTACCAGTCTACGATATTATCTACCAAGGTTCTCTGTTCGGTTGCAGTTTTACGCAAATAAATTCGCGTCGTTTCAATGCTTTCATGACCCATCAAGTCTGCAAGAAATGCAATGTCGCTGCACCGATCCAAAAAGCTTTTTGCAAACCGATGCCGGAAAGAGTGGGGATAAACCACCGCAGAATCAATGCCATACTTTATCGCCAGCTTTTTCAGCTGTCCAGAAATACCTCTTGTTGTGATTCGTTCACCAAAACGATTCAAAAAGATAAAGCCGCTGTCCTGCTGTTTTTCTTCCAACCAGACAATGGCTTCATCTTGCAATGATTTTGGAATGTAGATGCGGCGCAGCTTCCCACCTTTAGAATAAAGGTCGAGGTGTCCAAGCTTAATGTGTTCAACTTTGATTTGCACCAGCTCGCTGACGCGCGCACCCGTAGCAGCCAAAAAGCGAATAACAAAATACCAAAGCATATTGTCATCGCGTTTCAGGCAGTTTTTGAAGTAGATGTAGTCTGCTTCGCTAATGACATTTTCGAGGAAGGCTTTCTGCTGCACCTTGACGGATGACAATTTCCATGAATCCTTTCCAATACTTTCGAGGTAGCAGTTGATAGCGCGGATTCGTAAATTGACCGTCTTGGGCTTGTACTGCTCAATTAACCAGGCTTTGTGCTCTTTTAAATTGCGTTTGGTGACGGCATCATGCCGTTCCCCAAACTGCCGCACAGCAAACAAATAGGATGTTACAGTGTTTTCTGAGAGATTTGTTCCTCTCAAGTGTCTTTCAAATTCTTCAATCATAGTGAAAGACCTCCTTTCACCATGAGTATACAAAAAGAGCTATAGAACCGCTATTTTTGAAAGGACTAGAGAGATTCTTTGAAGGATGCGGAACAGTTCCTTTTCCGGTGGAATAGAAACCAATAATTCACCTATGGAATCAAGTCGAAAGCTATTTTTTATGCCATGCTGATTTGCGTTATAAAATTTTTGGGCGTAGTCAGTCAGAAGCAAATATGGAATATATTTATTTCGCATTTCTGGAAGAAAACGTATCATCGCAGTGTGCTGGTTGATGTAGGCTTTCTCAAATCCATCTGGTATCAGACCAAGCATTCCGACATCGCCTGTTATAGAGAACAGTAAATCGCCACTTTGTAATGAAGTTCGTGTTCCCTCGGCCTTTGAGGGGATGGAAACACGCTGGATATGCTCTAGCCGCAGGTCAAAAGAATTTTTTGACAGATTTCCCATGCGAAGAAATGCTGCCCCTGTAGTCGAGTAATATTTTGCCCAATCGCGTGAACCGCTGGTAATGTTCTCTGTCAAAGATTTCAAACGACACCATTCCCAACTTTCGGGAATCTCAAATGGCAACTCATCATCGATACAGCGTTCAATTCCATCGACCTTCTCATAATAAGAACTCACCCATCAAGAATGGCTGTGCTTTTCTGATAATTCGTCATTATTTTCTTCTGTTCATTTATGGGTGGAACGGGGATTAGTAGACTCTGTAGGATGTTATGATTTAAATTATTCATAGTTGTTCCAACAGAATTTTCTGTCAAGGCAGCTTTAACAAATGGGCTGTTAAGTAAAAAGACAAGATACTGTGGCAGCAATAATTTCGATGGTGTGACAAAGAAGCAGCCTGTGCCGCAAAGCCATCCTTCTTGATGGCTCTCTACAACTGCACTTCTTCCCATTTCACCACGTCTACCAATAATAATATCAAATGCCTTTAATTTATAGCTCGATAAACGATTGGCAGTCGCATTTGAAACTTTCTTGATTTTTTCGGAAGAAATATTACCGTGAATAATGTTAGCAGGGTTGACTATTGGAATTCCAGATTCAACATAATCTTCTTTGTGAACCATACTTCCAAATGGTCCTGTTGACGCTTGGTTCAATGCCGTTCCCAAGCGAACCCATACCCATGAATCTGGAATTTCAAATGGGATTTCATCATCAATGCAAACTTCTTCTTTACCAGAGATTTCGTAATAAGAATTATCCCGTCTGAAAATGACCGATTCATGCTTATCACGCTTAATTCTTCCGGCTTTGACAAGTTGTTCTTTTTCTGCACGGATGTGCTCTAACAGAACGGATGCTGGTTCGTCAGCAGGATCTTGAGGAACCAACTTGCCTTGTACTGCATATTGTAAGATAGACTTTTTTAGTTGCGCTGGAAAGGCTGTATTATAGACTTCCAATGCTACTTCTTTTTCATCGTACTTTGTGACTAGTGGCAATACGGATGAAAGTTTTCGGATAATTCTACGTTGTTCTTCAATGGGAGGAACAGGGATAAACAAATTTGCGATAACAAGTGGCTTTAGTTCCGTCTGATTAGTTGAACCTGAGCAGTTCTTTTCAAAATAAGGTTGATAGTAAACCAGTACATAGTAGACGTAGTCTAAAACTAGTATCTTGTTGATACGAATGGTTGTGACATGAGAATCTGGCACGATCACACAGTCATTGCTTCTATCAGAATCGTGAAAGACACCAACTCTTCCTAAGGTTCCGTTTCCGGTTGAATTAACAACAATATCACCATCTTGCATATATTCATCATCCGGGTATTTTGCAAATGATTTAAAGTCCAAGTGTTTGGCTAGCGATAAATCTATGATACCAGCTTTTGTGTTACACTTCTGAGCAAACACAAGTATGCTACTATTATCAGCATAGGTTGGAGATTTTCCTCGCTTGATTTCTTTAACGACAATATCCTTTAGCCGCACCCACTCCCAGCTCTCCGGTATGTCAAACGGCACTTCATCTGCAATGCAGATAGGCTCATTTTTGCCGACCTTCTCATAAGGCAAATTATCGGCTCCACGGAAAATCACAGACGGATTCTTTTCCTTTTTGATTTTGCCCTCTTTGATAAGCTGTTCTTTTTCTGCACGAATGCGTTCCAGCAGCACAGAAGCAGGCTCGTCATTGGGGTCTTGCGGAACAAGTTTGCCCTGCACTGCCATTTGCAGAATGGAATTTTTCAGTTGCTGTCCTGTCATTTTTTCTTCCTTATCTATATGGCTCAGTCCTGTGCATCAAGGTCAATGCCCAGAATCTCCGTGATCTGAGCAAGGATTCGGTCAATGTCTGCGTTCAGGCTGGCGCGCTTCTCCTGATACTGCTGAATCAGCTCTTTGGGCGGTAAGATTTCCTCTTCCTCATGCGGATAGCCACATAAATCAATATTGTAGTTGCGGTCTTTGATCTCCTGCACGGTATACTTTTTGGCCTTGTCAAACCCGTCCAGCTGAATTTCTTTGCGGTCACTCCACCATTCTACCGCAGGGGTAAAGTGTTCCAGCTTCATGGGCTTGGTCTTGCTGAAATGCTTGTAGCCTTCCGGCATATCCAAACGATAGAACCAGGTTTCTTCTGTCGGGCCAGTATGGTCAAAGAACAAAATGTTGGTCGTAATCGACGTATATGGGGAGAACACACTACCCGGCATACGGATGATGGTATGGACATTGAACTCAGAGAACAGTTTCGTCTTGATTGCTACTTTGGCATTGTCTGTGCCAAACAGGAAACCATCGGGCAGAATGACAGCTGCACGGCCATTTTCTTTCAGTCGATACATAATAACGGACATGAACAGGTCAGCCGTTTCGCTACTGGCTAGGTCAGCCGGAAAATGGTTCTTAATTTCCGGCTTTTCTGAACCACCATAGGGAGGGTTCATCAAGATAACATCTACCTGATCGTCCTCAGTATAGTCCAGAACATCCCGGAGAAGTGTGTTATCATGGAACACCTGCGGCACATCCAAATCATGCAACAGCATATTGGTGATGCAAAGAATATATGGAAACTGTTTCTTTTCAATGCCGTATATGGAGTTTGCATACAGGGCTTCATCCTCTGTTGTCTTAACCTTTTTATGCAGAGCTTTCAACCAACTGGTGATAAAACCACCTGTGCCACAGGCAAAATCGGCCATCTTTTCCCCGATTTGTGGGTTGATCATCTGCGCCATAAAATCAGTCACGGCGCGCGGCGTGTAAAATTCACCCGCAGAGCCAGCACTTTGCAGTTCTTTTAGAATCGTTTCGTAAATTTCAGCGAAAGCATGACGTTCTTTATATTCACTAAAATCAATATCATCAATATAATTGATGACTTTACGGAGCAGAACACCATCTTTCATATAGTTGTTGGCATCTGCAAAAGTAGTCTGCACTATTGCTTTCTTGATGGGTGTAGAAGCATCCACAGGCAGCTTTTTCAAAGTAGGGAACAACGTATTGTTGACAAATTCCAACAGGGTATCGCCTGTCATGCCCTTGCCGTTTTCATCATGCGCCCAATTGCGCCATCTGCAAGGCTCTGGAAGAATAGATTGATAACTACTTTCATCCCATACCCAATCGTCCTCTTTTGCGTCATACACTTTTAGAAAAAGCATCCATGCAATTTGCTCAATACGTTGTGCATCACCGTTGATGCCTGCATCGTTCCGCATAACATCGCGGATACGCTTCACAAAATTCGATAAATTTCCCATTGTTATGCAATTTCTCCTTCATAGATTGCCTGTTCCAGTTCCTTAACAGCTTTCAGATACCCGTCTTTCCCGCCAAAGTAAGAGGCAATCTTTTGAGGCTTGCCCATTTTCAGGAACGGGTCAAGCCGCAGAATTTCCGTTTTCTCAATCTCATAAATGCCGGTATTCATATACTTGTCCAGAAGTGCTTCCAGAACATCTCTTGCTGCACCGCTGTATTTGCCTAGAAAGTCGCGTTTTTTGACATTTTCTGCTCGTTCTCTGCGCGTCAAAGGCTTTTTATCAAACGCAACATGGCAGATAAAGTCAAAGTCATCCACATCCGTCATGTTCTGATCGGCCTTTAGTGCTTCAAGGTCAATGCCATGCTCCAGAAGAAGTTCCCGGATTTTTTCTTTCTTTTCCTCAGCAGACCACTGACGGATAAAATTGTCCAGCGAAGCGTACGAGCCACGGATATTCTCTTTTGTGTAGTCAATAATGCTTTCCTGTCGGAGCAGCTTCCCGCCTGCATCATAAATGGAAACCGTTTTGTAGATGATCTCCACCCGACAACCATCTTTATCAACGATTGGTTTGGGTTTCTTGGGGTCTGGCGGCGTGGGAGGGTCAGATGTTCCTGCGCCCTTTTTCGGTACGGGCTTATCATTCTCTTTTTCGGGATCGAAGTCTTCGTTCATTTCAATCGGGCCATCCCAATCCGGGTCGGCAAAAAGGCGGCTCACATTTCGGAAGTCCATCACAACAAAATGGGTCTTGCCTTCTTTTTCACGCAGACGGGTTCCACGGCCAATGATCTGCTTAAACTCTGTCATAGAGCCAATCATTTCATCCAAGACAATCAGCTTTGTCATCTTGCAATCCGAACCCGTGGAGAGCAGCTTGGAAGTAGTTGCAATGACCGGGTATTTTTCTCGAACAGAGATAAAATAATCTAGCTTGCTCTTTCCGTAAGTATCACTGCCTGTAATGCGAACAACATAATCGGGATTCTGCTTCATCATGTCGGCATTTTGGTTTGCCAACGCCATCTGCATACGCTCTGCCGCTTCTTCGGTTGGGCAAAATACGATGGTCTTAGCCATGCGGTCAGTGCTTTTCAAGTATCGCGTGATTTCGGCAGCAACTTGGTTGATACGATCCTCTATAATAATGTTGTAGTCGTAATCGCTATTTGTATAAATGCGATCTTCGATTTCGTTTCCGTAAATATCGCGCTGGCCCTTGCGTGGACGCCATCCCTCACCAATATCAGTCATAACATTGATTACCTTAAAAGGTGCAAGAAAACCGTCCTCGATTCCTTCTTTCAGACTGTAAGTATAGATGGGTTCACCAAAGTAGTCGATGTTGGAAACATATTTGGTTTCCTTAGGCGTAGCGGTCATGCCGATTTGCGTAGCAGAAGCAAAATATTCCAGAATTTTGCGCCAGTTGCTTTCTTTCTTCGCCGAGCCACGGTGACACTCATCGACAATAATCAGGTCAAAGAAATCCGGGCTAAAGAGCTGTGACAGCTTATCGAGTGCATTTTCAGCGTTCTCGTCTTGTTCTTCGTTCTTTCCAGCAAGCTGCTGATAGAGAGAAAAATAGACCTCATAAGAAGTAATCGTGCGAGGGTCGTCCTTAGAAAAATTCACCTTATGAATGACCTTTTCCAGCGGCGCAAAGTCCTGTTGGATAGACTGGTCAACAAGATTGTTCCGATCCGCAAGATAGAGAATCTTTTTCTTTAAGCCGCTTTTGAGCAGACGATATACAATTTGAAATGCCGTATAAGTTTTACCTGTACCAGTTGCCATTACCAGTAAAAGCCGATTTTGTCCTCTTGCAATTGCGTCCAACGTGCGGTTGATGGCAATGCGCTGGTAATAGCGTGGTGGGTAAGTGTTTTGGCTGCTGTAATATGGCTGTGCAATTAATTTCTCCTGCACATCCGTCAAACCAGCTCCATCGTTTGCACCTGCTTTGTACCGCTCAACCAGCTCTTTTTCTGTTGGGAATTCGTCAAGGCCAAAGGTGCGTTCTTTGCCCGTCAAGAAGTCATGTTCTGCAAAGCCGTCCCCATTTGAGCTAAAGGCAAACGGAACATCCAACATCTGCGCATAGGTCATGGCCTGCTGCAATCCATGGGAAACCGTATGATTGTTGTCTTTTGCTTCAACAATGGCAATCGGATTATTCGCGCTCAGGTAAAGCACATAGTCTGCACGTTTCGGCTTTTCACGGGCCACAATGTTACCCTTGAGGTTGATACGGCCATCCGTAATTTTTGTTTCCAGCGTGATATGTTGCTTATCCCATTTTGCTGTAATTGCGGGTGTAATGTAATGGAACTTAATATCTTCTTCGGACATTTGACTCTTTGAAAGCACCGCCATACAGACAACCTCCTGCATTATAGAATCCCGAAAACTTCCAGATAATCAATATTATCGGAAGTTTTATGCCGCAACGACCTTTAAGGTTAAACTACTCCAATTATTACTATACCACGACTTGATTCGGTGGGCAACAAGGCTGGAGAAAAATGCCTTGCAACAAAGTAGTAAAGTTGTACAATATCTTTAGAGGATAGTAACAAGATTGGCTATCGTTGACATTGAAGCGTCAGCCAGCTGTAGAGCCCAGATGATGGAGTGCACGGACACCACAAGCTAGATAGGGTCAATGCGAATCGAAAGAAACTGCACTGTAAAAAACACCATTCATGTTCCAATCAGTGCTATGTATTGGAACATGAATGGTGGATTTTTGAACGAGCGGCGTTGCAATAAGTCTGAAGTTTTTAATTATCGAAGATTACGAATTCGGATTTTAGATGCAATTGGGCTATAACGCTTGTCATAAGCTTTATCGATATACGTAGTTGGATTGGATATAAAATCGGACCATTTCACGATCACGCAGTATTCCTCATCGGAAGTCCATGCACAGCTAGCGTGAGGTTCGGTATAAAAATTGGCAGAAAATTCGCGGATTACAGTTGTATCATTTAACAAAATGCAATCGTGGTACTGACCACAAGTGCTGCAGAGCGAACTTCCTTTATAAATAGAATCATACATTTCAGGTAATACAATACCTAGTACACCATTACGAGTATTTCCGATTCCATTATAAAGAGAGGCCTGAAGTTCTCGCTGAATGAAATAATTACGTGGCCGTCCCCAATAATCATTTCCTTCATTTTCAGAAGAATGCTGGCCAATCAAGAAAATTGTCACAGTTGAATCGGATAGATAGTCGTTTCGAATAGTTTCCATTATGTAGTCGCCATCTTCACTATCAATAATACGATCCAAGGATTTATCGATAACATCCTGACCTGCAAATAACTCGACGAGATAATTTTTATACGTTTTATCCTCTTTTTTATAACTTATAAAGCACTTGTGTCCCATTTTTAATCTCCTGACTTCATTATTTCTTGAAAAGCTTTTTTATTTTATAAAGATCGATTTTATCTAGACTGTTTTGTGCTAAAACAATTTTTGCTTTTGAAGGATATTGAAAACGAATACGGCTAACTTTAAAAGTCCAAAGAATAATTTCAAGAAGTTCTTGATCGGTTATATTTTCATAACCGTGAAATCTTGTTATCCCAGAACCCAAAAGTGGAAGAACAATAGACCTTCCACCATAATGAATATCGCACTCGTTCCACATATTCATAAGGCATGCAGTATAGTCATTCATTTCCAAATATGCTCTATTTTGATTGTCGAATTTTGAGAATGCAAGTATAAAAAAGTCATCCATCGGAACAATCGTTCCGAGTTTATATTGGATTTGCTTTCCTACCAGCCTATTCTGATTGACGTTAATCTTACACTCTTGAGCATGCTGATTCTCTTGTATTAGATGATCTAAGGACTCTACATCATGGGCATACTTTTTAATAAACTGTCCGTTTAACGTTCGAGAAGAAATAATGTTTTCATCTACTTGGGTATCAAAGTATTCGTTAAATGCAATGATTTTTAAGCCTTCGCTTTGAAAAACATCGCCTGCTGAAATTTCGATAGTGGAGTTATTAACGGACAATTCGACATGTCGGATATGATTTGCATGAAACCACATTAGAACATAAACAATTAGCATCACACCAACGAAAGACAAAAAGTATTTGATTTTCAGTTCGGAGGGTATATCGTAGAAGAGCAGAAGAAATGAAACGATTGAACTAGTGATCGATAGTATTTTTTCGTAATCGGCACGAAGTTCTTTTCTAAAGAAAGAAACTTTCATTGACATTTTAGATTCACCCCACGTCTATAAAGGACTAAGCAGCTACCAAAGAAGAATCTCAGACTAAATAGGATTTTATTCGTCCGCTTGATCTAATGATACTCTAAGATGTTCACAAAATCAATCTGCCCGTTAAAAATTCAATCGTTCGTTAACGCGATAAAAGTTTTGAATTTGAACTGAAAATACGGTATAATGAATCTAAACATTAAAAAGCGAGTAGGTGATACCATGCCTTTTCCCCTCGACCATTACATTGAAGCCTCTCATGTTGATTACAAGGAACGTCTTGAAGAGAAAAAGCCGCGCAGCTGGCTGAAATCCGTGTCGGCATTTGCCAATACCGAGGGCGGACACCTGATTTTTGGCGTAAAGAATGAGCCGCGCGAGGTCGTAGGATTGGAAAATCCGCAGGCTGTGGTGAGCAGATTGACGGAACTTATCAAAGTCCGCATTGACCCTACACCACGCTATCGGGTGCGGGAGGTCGAAATAGAGGGCAAGTCCTGCGTTGATTTGGAAGTACAGGACGGTCCGGCGTATCCATAGTATTATGCCTTTGACGGTTCCCATACGGCCTATGTGCGGCATGGCGACCAGTCCGAAAAAGCCACTTCACGGGAACTGAACGAGCTGATCTTACAAGGTATGAACCAGACCTTTGATGCCCTGCCTAGTTCTTATCGAGTGAGTGATGTCAGTTTTACACTGCTGGCCGCGACATTTAAGAATCTGAAAAAAGAGGATTTCGACCTTGAAAAAGACTTGCCCTCCGCAGGATTGGTAACAGATGATGGACAAATCACGAATGGCGGCCTGCTGCTTTGCGATCAGGGCGTTCTGAAGCAATCCCGTATTTT